>Ga0207703_10000986_pt1 | contig 27419 bp, 18 predicted proteins | sample KBSSwiS12_FD_184304 | JGI IMG/M metagenome (GOLD analysis project Ga0207703, IMG submission 184304) | Switchgrass rhizosphere microbial communities from Kellogg Biological Station, Michigan, USA - KBS Switchgrass S1-2 (SPAdes) (version 2) | ecosystem: Host-associated > Plants > Roots >...
TGGTGGGTCGCGAACGGACAAATAACCCCCGTTACATCACCCTGCAAGACGGCTTGGCAGGCGTATCCCGCCGCCACTGCACGTTCGTCCACGACGGTGATGAGCTGGTGCTGCTCGACCACAGCACCTTCGGCACCTTCGTCAACGGCGAGCGCGTGCAAGAGCGCGTTCGCATCTATGCCGGCGATCGCGTCCGGCTCGGTGAGCCAGGTGTGGAGCTCACATTGATCGCCGTAGGGCCACAACAACCCTGATATGGCATCCCGCCGTCGCACAGTGGAGGTGTTCACGCTCTCGTTCCTGGACTGCATCTGTTGCGGGTTCGGTGCCGTGATCCTCTTCTACACCATCATCAGTGCACAGGCGGGCATGCAAGGCACTCGCAGCACGGAACCTCTGCAAGCAGAGGTCAACCGCCTCGAAGAGCAAGTCCAGAAAGGCTCACGCAATCTGGTTGTGTTGCATAACCAGATCGAAAGGACAGTCAGCGAAACAACCAGCGACGCGGCCAAGATCCGCAGCTTGTCGTCAACACTGGAAGCCCGGAAGGAGCAAGTCTCCACTTACTCGACAACGAGCGTGGCCCGCAAAGAGTCCATTGAAAAGCTGAAAGCCGACATCCAGTCATTGCAGGAAGGCAAACGCCGCCTGGAAGCAGGAAGCCTGGACCGAACGCCGCCCGGCCAACAAATCAGCGCCTTCCGGGAGAGTGGCGGCGATCGCCGCTATATCACCGGCATCCGGCTTACCGGTAAACGGATCCTCATCCTCCTCGATGTATCAGCGAGCATGCTGCACGAGGACCTGGTGACCATCCTGCGCTTGCGCAACGCCGACGATCAAACCAAGAGAAACGCCGCCAAATGGCGCCGCGCAATCGACACAGTGACCTGGCTGACAACCCAGATTCCCGCGGGCAGCCAATACCAGATCTACGCATTCAACACCCAGGCACATGCATTGTTGCCCGATATGGCTGGAAAGTGGATCGGCTCCGGCGACGCGCCCGCGCTTGCAAGAGAGCTGGCCAACCTTCACGCCGTGGTGCCCGCAGAGGGAACGAGCTTGTATAACGCCTTCGCGGCGACAAAATCGCTCAACCCACTGCCAGACCAGATCGTGCTGATCACGGACGGTCTGCCCACCCAAGGCAAGTCCGCTGGCCTGAAGAAGTACGTGGATTCCGGAGCGCGCATGCGCTTGTTCGATGACGCAGTAGGGCAGTTGCCGGATCACGTGCCGGTAGACTCCATCCTGCTGCCCATGCTGGGTGACCTCCAGGCGCCACATCGCTTCTGGAACCTTGCGCGGCTGACCAACGGCACGCTGCTGATGCCCTCTAAGGACTGGCCGTAATGCTCAGACGCCGCAGCGTTGAAGTATTCAGCCTGTCTTTCCTGGACTGCATTTGCTGTGGCTTCGGAGCCATCATCCTTCTGTTGGTCCTGACTGAATATCAGCGGCCGGCCAAGATCGAAGAGAGCAGAGTCAATCTGCAGGCACAGGTGCGTGACCTGCAGCAACAACTGGAAGTGATCCGCGGCGAGTCGGATGATCTCGAGCGCCAACTGCAAGGTCGCGTCGACAAGCTCGAAAAGGAGCGCCACGAGCTGGCTCATCTGTCCGGCGATCTCAGCAGTCTGCAAGGCAAGTACTCGGCCAGCAAACAGGAAGCCGACGTCACCAACACCATCGAATCGGATCTCGTGGCGGCCAAGCAGAAGCTGAGCGCAGAGATGATGCGCCTGCTGAAAAATCAAACCCGGCCGGCCACGGAGGCCATTGCCGGGATTCCAATCGACAGCGAATACGTCATCTTCATCATCGACACCTCGTCCAGCATGACCACCAACCACTGGGACGTGAATCTGGCCATCATTGATGAGATCCTGAGCATGTACCCACACGTGAAAGGCCTACAGGTCATGAACGACCAGGGCACCTACATGTTTAGCCAGACGAAAGGTCACTGGTTGGATGACACGCCCGAGCAGCGTGCGGAGATTCGGAACCGGGCCAAACATTGGCATGCGTTCAGTCAATCCAACCCCGTGCCGGGGATGGAAGAGGCTATTCGCACCTACTGGGCGGCTGACAGGCGCGTCAGTTTGTATGTCCTGGGTGATGAATTCACGGGCGATTCGATCCAGGCCGCCCTCGACTCCATCGGCACCCTCAACAAACCCGACTCCAACGGTCGCCGCCCCATCCGCATCCACGCCATCGGCTTCCCCGAGGGCCAGGGCATGTCACCGTTCACAAACATCCGTTTCTCCGCGCTCATGCGCCTGGTAACGGAGCAGAACAACGGCACGTTTGTTGGCCTGAAACAATAGAAGGCCCGAAATGGAAGGCCCACGCCGCAAAGTCCTTTCCCTGATAGTCCTATCCCTGATGGCCCTCGCGGCGGTCGCCTGTAGTGATGTCAGCATCAAACCCGAAGCGCATTTGCCGAAGCCGTTGATCGCTCCCATGCCGGCTGCGGTGGGACTGGTTATTCCCCCTGAAACGCGCAGGTACATCGACCAGGAAACCCGCTTTGGTATCGACTGGAAGGTCGATCTGGGTCCCGGTGAAGTGAAGCTCATGCGGGACACCTTCACGGACCTGTTCCAGCGAGTGGAGGAATTCAAAGACCTGGAATCGGGAAAAAGCGCGAAGGATCTGAAAGCGCTCTTCGAAACGAGAATTGATCAATACTCGTTCGTAACGTCTCGCGAGACTGGCGGCCGCTACTACGCCGTCACCATCAAGTACCGGATCAACCTTTACACACCAAAGGGTGAGAAGGTCGACAGCTATACGCTGACGGGGTACGGCAACTCCCTGGCCATGGGCATGTCAGGTGGGAAGCCCCTCACACAGGCAACCAAAGCGGCGATGCGGGATGCGGCGGCGAAATTCCTGGTGCAATTCCCGGATCAGGCGCCTGCGCAACAGCTCGCGCATAACGAGCCAGTGATGGCGGATGAGCCAACCGTGTCCGCGGAAGCAGCGCTCATTGAGGCGGTTCCGATCGACGAAGTGGCGGATGAGGCCGCGACACCCAGGAGTTAGCCGGCTAGTTTTTCTTCGACAGCAGGCGCTCGCGGAATTTAAACCCGGTAGTCTCAACGGGCTCGCCACCCTGCAGCCGCGGCGCGTAGCGCGCCCGACGAATCGCCGCAAGAACGGCTTTCTGCTGCGCTCCGGGGGCATCCGAGTCAGCAACACTGACATCACTCGTCCTGCCTTCACGGGTCACTGTGAAGCTGACCTCAACAAAGTGCTCCTCCATGTTGTCCTTATCCCCCTTGGCTCGACTCACCGCTGCCAAGGGCGGGCGGTACGCCAGTTGACGCGGCGCGGCGAGAGCTTCCACGGATCCCCCCTGCTCAAACTCTTTCCAGGCACGCTTGTATGCCGCCAACCCCCGGTTGGGCAGGCCGCCACTCAGATACCAGTCACCCAGCTCAACCAACGCCGAGCCACGGCGCTCGTGGTCCTCGGGACCCATTGCCTTCAAGGCCATCAGGATGGCGCGTTCCCCATCGGGGTTGAGCTGCTGATTGTTCTCGACCGGTTGCGCGGGCGCATACACATCTGATGCGGCATCGGGCTTGTCGGCATCACTGTTGACAAACTCGAGCCGGTAGGTGCGCGCAATCCCCTCCAAGGGCTCAACGGTGTTGGTCACCGCGGAAGGCCCCGCCTGCTCGGCGATCTGCAACGCCCGGGCATACAGAGCCCGCGCAGTTGGATACCGGCCCATCTTCTCCTGCCAATGGGCAGAACGATTGAGTGGCCGTGCCACATGAATGTCCGTCTTCCCGTACGCCGTTTCCGCAACCCGCACGGAGTAATCAAACGCCCGCTCTGCCTCGTCGTTCCGATCGAGCAGGACGAGGCTGTCAATCAGCGGGTCGAGGATGGACATCTGCTCGAGGTTGAACAGTCCGTCGAGATTGCGGCTCAGATCCAGGGCGCGTTTGAGGATCAGGGCGGCGTCCTCGTACTGATGGGTCGCGAAATAGGTCGCACCCAATCCGTGCAGGGGCCTCAGCAACGCCCGGTCGGCCCCCCCACCGGAGTCCTCAACAATCCTGACTGTCCGCAGGTAGGTTCCTTCCGCGTTCCGGTAGTCATGAAGCCGGTATTGAGTGGTGGCGAGATTGCAGAGCGGGATGGCGAGCGAGCGAGCGGCCGGGCCATACTGTTCCTCTGTCATCGCTGCGAGCTTTTCCGCCAGCGGCAGGGCCGCGCGATAGTTGTGTGTGTCGAACTCGGTGCGAAAATCGTGATATACCCGCACGCGATCCGCGTCAGTCACAGCCGCGACTGACCCGCACAGCAATCCGATTGCTACAATCGCGGCGACACGCATATTGTGAGGAATCGTAACTCGTTTATGCCGCCTGAAAACGAACAAAAAATCGTGTTGCTCGCCGGCGCCAGCGGTTTCGTAGGCAACCTCGCCCTCACAACCCTGCTCGAATCCCCCGACATCGCCCGAGTCCATGCGGTGACCCGCCGCCCCCTCGGACGCGAGCATCCCCGTCTCGCCAACCGCATCGTGTCATTCGAACAAATGGAAACACAGCTCAAGGGCCTCACCTGCCACGCAGCGCTGTGTGCACTGGGCACCACCATTCGCCAGGCAGGATCCCAGGAAGCGTTCCGGCAGGCGGACATCGATGCCGTGCTCGCATTTGCCCGTACGGCCAAGGCAGCCCAGGCGCAGAGGTTTGTGGTTGTGTCGTCCGCGGCCGCCGACAGGACCTCGAAGAATTTCTACCTTCGGACCAAAGGCGAGATGGAAGAGGCGTTACAGGGTCTGGGTTTCCCGGGCCTGGACATACTTCAACCGAGTCTGCTGCTGGGATGGCGCGGAGAGATCCGGCCACTCGAGCTGCTCGGCGCAGTGTTCATGCCGTTGGTCAATCCGTTTCTCGTCGGAAAGCGTGAACACTACCGCGCCATCTCTGCGCGCACCGTGGCCACCGCGATGGTCGGTGCTACACGCTCGGGCCGACGGGGCGTACAACGCTACACTTATTCCGGAATACAGGCGCTTGCACGGCTGAAGCCGCTGCGTACCGTCCCAGTTCGAACTGAGAAATAGCGCACACTCGCCTACGGCCTTCTCCGCGCACAATTTTCAATTGGACCGCGGCCGACGCGGCACTCCATTGGACCGCGGCCGACGCGGTACTCCATTGACCGCGGTAACGCGGTACTTCATTGGGGCGCGCCGACGCGCTTGCCAGATGGGAGCACGACGCGCTGCTCCAATATCCGACGCATCGCACAATTGATGGTCGGACGTAAGGATACATTGAGGAAATCTAGTGCAGGAAGCCAGTGGAATGGGTTGGACCGCCTTCACCAGCCGCATGGGCAGGCGCATTGCGTGGGTACTCGTACTCTGCGCCGCCGTGCCCGTCGTGCTGTTTGCAATTGCGGTCGCCCGCGAGGCGAATTCTGCCGGCGCCGCCTTCGATGAGCGGCGACTCTCGGGCGTTGGCGCCTGGTACGCGGACCTCATCCGCTCCCGCATCGGTGTCGCACAGACGATAGTCGAGACCTTTACGGTCAGCGACATCGGCACCGACAGCTCGCAGCTGCGCCTGCAGATCAACAACTCCCGGGTTTTCAAGTCAGTCGTACTGGTCAACCATGATGGTGTGCTGGCCGACGGCGAAACAACACTGCGCCCGAACCCGGCACAGGCGATGGCCCTGGAAGCGGGTCAGACAGTTCTCATGCCCGTCACTCTCGACGGACAGTTGACCGGCACCTTCATGGTTCGCCTGGTCAACAGTGGTGGCGCCAGCAAGCTCGCCTACTTCGAAATCGCTCCCGACTGGCTGTGGAAGGATGTCAAGGAGCTGCCCAACACGTCGATTGTCGTGGTGGATGCCGACGGCAAGATTCTGCACAGTTCCCGTACAGTAGCCGGCGATACAAACCACATGTTTGCCGAGCACATCACGCTGCTGGGCGAGCGTGGCGCCTCCGTCGATACTCTTTCCTGGCAGGACGGCGGCGTGGAGTGGCGCGGCGTCCTCAAACACATCCCGCTGGTCAATGAGCGCGTCACGACCGTTCCATGGGGTGTGGTTACATACAACCAGGAAGTCCCGTTCTTCGTTCGTTCCAGGAACATCTGGGCCGTTCTCCCCTACATTCTCGGGTTGCTGGTCGTGGGCACCCTGATCGGCGCGCGCTATCTGGCGGAAGCGTACCTCGCTTCCCTGAGAGAGCTGCGAGTGGGATTGCCAGGACTTCAGGCCCGCCGGTTTGAGCCGCTGCCGCTGCGGGGCATCGACGAGCCGCGCGAGCTCATCGCAAACTTCAACAAGTCGGCCGCGAATCTCCAGGAGCAATTCCAGGCCCTGGAAACCCTCGGCGAGATCGACAAGCTGCTGCTGGGCTCCGCGGAGCTCGAACAGGTTCTGGAAGGCATCCTCGCCCGGGTGCAGACCGTGACCCGCTGCCATTGTGTTGGCATCACCCTGCGGGATGCTGACGCTCCCGGCCGCGGCCGTGTCTATCTGGCGGGCCACAATCTCATGGATCTGCCGGTCAGCCGTGTTGAGCTCGATGACGACATGCTGACGACCCTCATGGCCGAGACCCGTGGATTGACGGTTGCCCGGTGTGAAGAGACCCGCCACAGCTTCCTCAAGCCCTTAAAGGAAATCGGGGCTGAATTTTTCTGGGTGTGGCCTGTGAATGTGTCTGAGCGAGTCGAGGCGATTCTGGCTGTGGGCTATCGCGAAGCCCCCGCGGCTGACCCCTACCTCGCCCGCAGCGGCAGCCAGTTTGCGGAGCGTCTCGCTGTGGCCCTGTCCAAGAGCGCGCGGGATGAGCGGCTGTATCGTCAGGCGCACTACGACCCGTTGACCACTCTGCCGAACCGCATTCTGTTCCGCGATCGCCTGGCGCAGGAAATTGCAAACGCAACGGCTGGCTTGAGCCGCGGCGCACTGTTGTATATCGATCTGGATCATTTCAAACGAGTCAACGACTCGGTCGGTCACAGTGCCGGCGATCAACTCCTGAGCATTGTTGCGCAACGTCTGCGCTCCTGTGTGAAAGAGGGGGATACCGTCGCGCGACTGGGTGGTGACGAATTCACGGTCATTCTGCGCAATGTGGCTGATCCGAACGCCGCCCGGACCGTGGGCGAGCGGATCATCGAAACACTGCAACTGCCTGTAAATATCGGCGGCCGCGACCACTTCGTCTGTGCCAGCATCGGCATCACGTTGTTCCCCGATGATGGATCCGTCATCGACGATGTCATGCGCAACGCGGACACGGCCATGTACCGGGCCAAGGACTCGGGCCGTGGATGCACGATGTTCTTTGACCCGCACATGAATGCGAAGGCGATAATCCCAACCGAGACGGGATTGCACCGGGCCTTGCGCCGCCGCGAATTCTCGCTCTTCTATCAACCGCAGTTCGCCGTCTCCAACGGTGTCCTGACGGGTGTTGAAGCACTGCTCAGATGGCAGACCCCACGCGATGGCATGCGTCAGCCAAGCGAGTTTGTGCCTGCCGCTGAAGAGAGTGGTTTGATCATCGACATCGGCGGTTGGGTGCTGGATGCTGCCTGCGCGCAGCTTGCGATCTGGCGTGATCAGCACATCGCGCCGCCCCGACTGGCGCTCAATGTCTCGGCCCAACAGTTGAAACACTCGGAGTTTCCGAAGCTCGTACGACGTGCGCTCGACAAGTATGGTCTTGCCCCCGCATTGCTCGAGTTGGAGCTGACCGAGAGCGTGTTTGCCGATGATGCCGCCGGCGCGACGCTCGAGCGGTTGCATCAACTGGGTGTCCATCTGGCACTGGATGACTTCGGTACTGGATATTCATCCTTGTCGTACCTGCGCCAGTACCCGATCGGGACTGTAAAAATCGATCGTACATTTCTCGAAGAAGTGCCGCAGAATCCTGCTTCCGCGACGCTGGTCGAAACGATTATTGTCATGGCCCATGCCCTCGGCAAACGGGTCGTGGCCGAAGGCATCGAGACGGCGGAGCAGCTCGAGTTTCTGCGCGAGCGCCGGTGCGATATCGCGCAGGGCTTCTACCTGGCCCGGCCGTTGTCGAGCCAGGTGGTCACGGAATTACTGCAGGCGCGAACCCAGACAGGGGATGAGCAGTTTGGAGACGTCCGCGAAGCAGGTTAGAAAGTGTGCTGTAGATCACATTTTCCGTCGGGACTCAGGTCTCGGGCGGTGTCGCCGCCTCCAGACGATTCAACATATGTCGAAAATTATTTGTGTGCAACCGCTCCTCGAGAGGCTGTACACAATATAAACGCTTGACTGTCAATCGCGACGCTTTGACACTCTGTGTCTTGTAGTGACAAGGGCAAACCCGTTGAAAGGCGGGGACGCAAAGCCACCGGTCTAAAGGAAGTATTCCTATGACGGCGGGGCTGCCACGATCGCGCAGGTGGCGCGACGCTCGCACTCCGATCCGTTGGGGAAACTCTTCCAGGTTTCGGTGGCCGGTTTACTGATCGGTCCGGGGAAGATTCTATGACACCAACGCCTAAGCCTGCATCTGGCGGCACAGCACGCCAAAATGCAGTTGAGTCCGGCAAGCCGCAGGAAGCGGCGGGCCCGTTCGTACTCAACTTAACTTCATCGACGACGCCCATGGCGTTATCGAACCCTGAGCAACCCGAGCTCAAGCGGTTCAGCTTCTTTGTGAGCCGTCGTTTTGAAGAAGGCCGTGAGCGGTTCCGACTGCACATGGGCTACTTCTCGACCCTCAAGGAGGCTGAGGAGTGGCTGGTCGCCGTACGGGATATTTATCCAGGTGCCTGGGCTGGTGAAGCTCCGGGCAAGAAGCTGCGGGAAAAGGCGGTCGCCGCCGCCGCCGCACAGGCAACTCACGCTGCCGGCCCGCCGCCGATGTCCTCCCCGAAATCAGCGGCTGCCGCGCCTCGCAACGTTCCTACACTGCCTGTTGTCCAGTCGGCTGCCAATTCCGGCAATGTTGATCTGCCGGCCATGAATGTCCCGACCATTCATGCCCCGACGGTGAATCCGGCCCGCCCGGCCGCGCTCGTAGCCGCCCAGGTACCGAAGAATGTGCCGGTTGCGAAGCCAGCTCCGCTGACCGGCCAACCCGCCATGTTGAATTCAGCAGCCCGCCCGGCACCGGTTGCGGCTGCCCGCCCCGCCACCCCGACTGTCGTGGGTGTGCCGCGTCCTGCAAGGGTCGCCCCTGTTGCACCAGTGGCTGCTCCGCGAGCTGTCGCGCCCGCAGCCCAGGGCCGTTCGGCGGCTCCTATCGCCCACTCTTTGGCCTCGGTCCCGTCTCTTCCCGCTGCCGCCGCACGACCGCCCATGGCCGCTGTGGCGCGCGCCGCAGCCCCGGTTGCTCGTCCGGCACAGCCTGTAAAGACCGCCCCACCGGCAGTTGGGCAGAGGCCCGTGGCACAGCCTGCTCGAAGCGCCCCGGCCGCGATGGCGCGCCCTGGCGCCAAGGCGAAAACCGCATTACCCGATTCAAACGTCCGCGAAGTTCTGAAGGCCCTGGGAGAGACGAGCAACGACGCCGAGATCACGGGCCAGACCCGAATGATGCCGGCGCCTGCGCTTGCCGGGCTGCACGCGGCTCACGACGATAACAACAACTTCAGTGATACCCAGGTGTTGAAGTTCCTGGAAACGCGCCGCGCCGACGGCAGCGAGATCACCGGTGTTGATGTTGAGACCGGTGCCATTTCATTGCTGAAGCCGGATGACACCGGCACCCGCCGCGCCCTGAAGGAAGCCGTTTCGGACAATGCGCCGGTCTGGTTTGCCGTTCAGTTGCAGTGGTCGGTACAGCCGGTGGAGCTCAACAACGTTCCGCCGCTCGCGATTTTCAGCGCCTACACCCTGTACACCGTTGAGGGAAGTCGCGACGGCCGCAAGTGGTATGGCTTGCGACTCGGTTTCTTCAGCGATGCGATCTCAGCGAAGCAGGTTGCCTACTACGTGCGGTCGGAGTTCACTTCGGTCGCGGTTGTGCCCGTGAGCCCGCAAGAGCGTACTCGCGCTTCGGATGTTGAGAAGAAGGCCGATCTGCCGTTCCCGAAGAAGTTGCGTCAGGAGCCCGTCGACGAGTTCAAGCTGATTGACTCGGACGATCATGCGTCATCGCCTCCGCGCGGTCGCCAGGCTCCTGCCACCAAGCCTGCTGCCCCCGCGAAGTCGGCGCCGCCTGCGGCTCGACGTCCTGAGGGGAAGGCTAACAGCGGTCGCGTGCGTGCGCGCGATGCACGTTCGCCGCAGACTCTCGAAGAGACGTTGGAAATTCTCGGCGCCGGTGAGCTCGAGATGGACAATGGCAACGGCGAGGCATTGAACGAGACCGGCGTGCGCCATCTGCGGGTCGAAGTTCAGAAGAACACGCCGTTTGGTCGTCTGCTGGAGCGTTTGAGCGAGCGCGTCCGCAAGCCCTGATCACGCAAAGGGGGAGGAGAGGCCGTTACCGCTTCCCAAACAGCTTCTCCAACTCCGCTTTCGCCTCATCAACTTCGCTCGTGTTGGGTGCCGTATAGGCACCCTCACGAGGTTTGAAGAAATCGCAGAAGTTGGCCTTGGTCTTGTCGTTCACTTCATCTGCCGTGGGTTCGCGGCAATGTTTCGCAACGCGCGTGTCGTAGTCGACACATAGCTTGCACACGTGCAGCTCAGCACGACATTTCGCGCACTCGTCCAACCGCCGCAGCGGCAGACTCAGTTGTGCCAGCGAAGCACCGCATTTCCAGCAGACGAGGTTGTGGCTCACCCGGGCAGTTTACCTCTTCCGCGGGCAGCCAGAGGCACCCGCCGGCGGTGGCATGCCCCGCCACCATCGGCATGCCCCACCATCATCGGCGCGTCCCGCCATCATCGGCATGCTCCGCCACCATCGGCATGGCCCGCCATCATCGGCATGCTCCGCCACCATCGGCATGGCCCGCCATCATCGGCATGGCCCGCCATCATCGGCGTGTCCGGCTGGCCGTCCGTTTAGCGGCTCCCCGTTTCGTCGCCGGCGCCTTCGTGCGCGCCGCCGATGTCACCGCTCGCACTTTGCGCTTTGGCTTTGTGTTCGGGGCCACGGCCGCGGACGCAGCGACCGCCGATGCCTCCGATTGCTTGCTCGCCGCCGAAGTTGAGCGTGCGGCGGTGGCACGCGCGACCGCTTTCCTGGCCGCGCCAACTGCTTCGGGTTGATTCGTCGCTGCGGGACTCGCAAGTCTCGCGGCCGGCTTCGGCGTGGCATCGGAAGTGCGTTCCCGCAGGAACCCCTCCAGCACCCGCCCCGTATGTGACTCCTTCTTCCGCTTCACGATCTGCGCCGGGGTGCCTTGGGCGACGATCTTGCCGCCGCCTTCGCCGGCCTCCGGCCCCATGTCGAGGATCCAGTCGGCTTCGGCCATGACGTCGAGGTTGTGCTCGACGACCACGGCGGTGTTGCCGGCCCCGACCAGGCGATGCAGCACGTGGATCAACTTCTCCACGTCGGCCATGTGCAGACCCACGGTGGGCTCATCGAGTACATACAGTGTGTGCTTCGGCTTCTGCCGCGGTCCCGCGCGAACGTTGTCACGCACCTTGGAGAGCTCTGCCACCAGCTTGATACGTTGAGCCTCACCGCCTGACAGCGTCGGGCTCTGCTGACCCAGGGTCAGGTAACCCAACCCGACGTCTTGAAGCAGCTTCAACGGATGAAGCACCTTCGGATGGGCCTGGAAGAAGTCCACGGCGTCATCGATGCTCATCGACAACACATCACCGATGCTCTTTTCCCGCCAGAGCACTGACAGAGTCTCAGAGTTGAAGCGCCGTCCTCCGCAGACGTCACACAGCACTTTGACGTCCGGCAGGAAGTTCATCTCAATCGTCTTGACGCCCTGTCCTTCGCAGGCATCGCACCGGCCACCCGCCGTGTTGAACGAGAAGCGGCTCGAGGTGTAACCCCGGATGCGCGCCTCGGTGGTTCCTTCGAAGATGCGCCGGATGTCATCCCAGAATCCGATGTAGGTTGCCGGGCACGAGCGCGGGGTCTTGCCGATCGGCGTCTGATCGACTTCCAACACGCGATCGACGTGCTCGATTCCACGGATGGCACTGCAGCCAATCAGATCCCGGGCCTTGGGGCTGGCCTTCTTCTGCCGCGACCCATTCCCGTTGGTATCAATGAGCAACCGTCGAAGGTTCGTGTAGAGCACGTCCCGCGCGACTGTCGATTTGCCGGAGCCGGACACGCCAGTGACGACCACGAGCCGTCCCAGCGGGATGGCTACATCAGTCCTGGAGACGTTGTGCAACTGCACTTTCTCCAACTGGAGATGGTGTGTCTCGCCATCGACCGGCCGCAAAGGTTGCGCCGGATGTTGTAACGGCTCCCGTAGGAACCGGCCGGTCGTCGAGCGCTGGTTGCGAATCAGATCATCCACCGTTCCGGCGCCCACGACTTCGCCCCCTCGAACGCCGGCCTGCGGGCCGAGGTCGAGTACGTAGTCCGCTCGCCGGATCGTGTCTTCGTCATGCTCCACGACAACCAGCGTGTTTCGCTGGCCCGCCAACTGTGTGAGTGCGCCGAGCAGAACCTCGTTATCGCGTGGATGCAGGCCAATGGTGGGCTCGTCCAGCACGTAGCAGACACCCTGCAGGTTGGAGCCCAACTGGGCTGCAAGACGGATGCGCTGGGCTTCGCCACCCGACAGAGTGGGAGCCGAGCGATCCAACTGGAGATAGCCCAGGCCGACCCGTTCCAGGAACTGCAATCGGGCCCGGATCTCCGCCAGCAGATCGCGCCCGATCTGCGTCTCGCGGGGAGTCAGTTTCAGCTTGGAGAAGAAGTCACGGGTACGCTCGACGGAGCCGCTGGCCAGCGAGGCCACCGACCGATCCCGGAAGCGGACATTGAGAGCGATCGGGTTGAGTCGATGCCCATCGCACGCCTTGCAAGGCGTCGGGTCGTGCTCATACCACTCGTTCCACCAGATCTCTTCGCCGCTCTGCTCTGCGTCGAAGCCAGTCATCTCCACGCCCGTTCCGAAGCAACTGCCGCACCACCCGTGCTTGGAGTTGAACGAGAACAAACGCGGGTCGAGCTCCGCGAAGCTCTTGCCACAGGAGGGGCAGGCGCGCTTCGTGGAGAACACCACTACCTTGTCCGACTTCGGCCCGAGCACGTGAACGAGGCCTTTTCCGAAATCCAACGCGCGCGACAACGCCTGGTGCAGCTGGGTGTCGTGCTTCGCATCCACGTCGACCTGTGCGACTGGCAGCTCAATTGTATGTTCTTTGAAGCGTGACAGGCGGGGCCATTTCGAAGTCGAGATGTTTGCGCCGTCGACACGCAGGACCTTGAAGCCCTTTTTGGCGGCCCACTTGGCCAGGTCGGTGTAGTAACCCTTGCGGGCGATAACGAGAGGCGCCAGGAGTGAGATCGTTTGTCCCTTGTATTCCTTCAGCAGCCTTGCGGCAATGGAGGCCGAGCTTTGAGGCTCAATCGCAACATTGCAGTCAGGGCAATATTGCGTGCCCAGCTTGACGTACAACAAACGCAGGAAGTGATAGATCTCAGTCAGCGTGGCCACAGTGCTCTTTCGGCCACCGCGGCTGGTGCGCTGTTCGATGGCCACCGTCGGTGGAATGCCGAAGATGGCATCAACGTCCGGGCGTGCGGCCGGCTGAACGAACTGGCGGGCGTAGGCGTTCAAAGACTCGAGATAGCGACGCTGTCCTTCGTTGAACAGGATGTCGAACGCGAGTGTTGACTTGCCGGAACCCGACACGCCAGTGATCACTGTGAACTTGTCGCGTGGGATCTGGACGTCAACGTTTTTGAGGTTGTGCTCGCGGGCGTTGTGGATGACGATGGAGTTGCGGTCGGGGCGGCTTCCGTAGGCTGTGTGCGGCTCGGCAACGCTTGTTGCGGCCCGGCCATTCGCGGCACCCGCGGCACCCGCGGCACCGCGCCCTGAGGCCGCGCGCGCAGCCATGTTGTATTTCGCATCGGCCGTGGACGCTGCTGCGGCGCCAGCACCTGCGCCCGCAGCTGAGCCCGTGTGCGCGGCGCTGGCACCCGCGCCAATGGTCCCGCTGGATATCGCATCATTCAATGCAGTGCCCGCCGGCACGTCCTCAGCCAACGCCTTCTCATAAGCGGCCAGTGCCTGGCCCGTGTACGAACGGTCATGGGCCGCCACCTGCGCCGGTGAGCCGGTGCAGATGATCTGTCCACCACCGTCACCCCCTTCCGGTCCCAGGTCAATGATCCAATCGGACGTACGGATGATGTCGAGGTTGTGCTCAATCACCAACAGCGAGTGCCCCGCGGCCAACAGCTTGCGGAACGCGCGCAACAGCTTGGATACGTCCTCGAAATGCAGACCCGTCGTCGGCTCGTCGAACAGGAAAAGCTTGCCGCGATGAGTTGTGCTGGAGAGCACAGTGCCCGCCTCGGCCAGGTGTCCCGCCAGCTTCAGGCGTTGAGCTTCGCCGCCCGACAGTGTCGGTACCGGCTGACCCAGCTTCACGTACTCCAGGCCAACATCGGCCAATGGAGCGAGCCGTGCCGCGACTTCCTTCGAGTCAGCAAAGAAGGCCAGGCCTTCAGTTACCGTCATGTCGAGCACTTCGGCGATGCTTGCGCGCAGGCCATTGGCGCCCTCGCGCTTGATGTCCAACACTTCATCGCGATAGCGACGGCCGTTGCAATCCGGGCAGCGCAGATACACGTCCGACAGGAACTGCATCTCGACGTGTTCGAAGCCGTTACCCGAGCAAGTCGGGCAGCGGCCGTTGCCGGAATTGAAGCTGAACGTCCCTGCCGTGTACTTCCGCTCCTGCGCGGCCGGCTCGGAGGCAAAGATTGCGCGTATCGCGTCGAACGCCCCAACGTAACTCGCTGGATTGGATCGAGTAGTGCGCCCAATCGCGCTCTGGTCGACCATCACAATATCATCGACCAGCTCCGCGCCCCGCAGACCGGTGAACTGCCCGGGTGCTTCAGTGGGTTTCCCCCTGTACTTCAATAAAGCTGGGTAAAGAACGTCCTCAACGAGAGTCGATTTCCCAGATCCCGACACCCCGGTCACGCAGACCAGGCGCTTCAGGGGAATGCGGACGTCGATGTTCTTCAGGTTGTGCTCGGTAACCCCGTGCAATTCCAGCCAGCGGTTGGAGACGGCCTCGGCGACAACTTCACCGGCAGTTGCTGACTCAACAACGGATTTGTTCTTCTTCGCGCCGACCTTCTTGCGGCCACTCAGGTACTCACCCGTGAGTGACACACCGCTGGCGCGAATCTCCTTCGGCGTGCCGAAGAAGACGATGTTGCCGCCACGCTCGCCGGCGCCCGGACCAATATCCAGAATCCGGTCGGCTTCCAACATGATCTGCGGATCGTGCTCAACCACGATCAGGGAGTTGCCCGCATCGCGCAGCTTCTTCATCACGGAGATGACTCGCTGCATGTCGCGCGGGTGCAGGCCGATCGAGGGCTCATCCAGGACAAACAGCGTGTTGACCAGCGAAGTACCCAACGCAGTGGTCAGGTTGATTCGCTGAACTTCACCGCCCGACAGGGTGCGGGACTGTCGGTCGAGCGTCAGGTAGCCCAGGCCAACATCGGACAGGTAACTGAAGCGACCGCGAATCTCGCTCAGCAACAGGTCTGTCGCTTCGTCCAATGGCTGCGGCAGCTTCAGCCCTGAAAAGAATTTAACGGCACGGTCAACCGGCAACAGCATCACGTCATGGACGGTGAGCCCGGGAAGTGAGTTTGCCGCCTCGTCACTCCATTGCACGCCCTTCGGTTTGAAGCGAGGCGTCTTGCCCAGCACGGAATCAGCGAGCTCGCGATCGCCGAGGCGCCACAAAAGGGCTTCCGTCTTCAGTCGGGCACCGTCACAAGTCTCACACGGCGTGTATGAGCGATAACGTGACAGCAACACGCGCACATGCATCTTGTATGACTTGGTTTCCAGCCACGCAAAGAACCGCTTCGCGCCGTACCAGACACCCTTGTTCCAGTCACCTTCGCCCTCGATGACCCACTTGCGACGTTCGGAACCGAGCTCACGCCAGGGCGTGTCGATGGGAATGCCGCGCTTCTTGGCAAACTTGATGAGGTCGTCCTGACACTCCTTATAGGACTTCGTCTGCCAGGGTTTGATGGCGCCGCCCCGGAGGGACTTGCTCTCGTCCGGAATGACGAGACCATAATCGATGCCGATGGTCCGCCCAAAGCCGCGGCAGCTCTCGCACGCCCCGATGGGCGAATTGAACGAGAACAGGCTGGGATTGGGCTCGCGATACGACAAGTCGCATTCCGCGCAGTGCAGCTGGTTGGAATAACGCCACGTCTGCAAGGCCTTCGGAGGATCAGAGTCATCAACAACCTGTACGTTGACGCGACCTTGTCCAACACGCAGGGCTGCTTCGAGTGACTCGAGAACACGACCACGGTCAGCGCCCGCGATGCGCAGACGGTCCTGGACCACGCAGAGAGTTATTGCCGGTGCTTCAGGCGCGCCTTTGCCGCGCTTCTTGCCACCGCCTTTCGCCTTGGCAGACTTTTTGGCAGGGGCAGCCGACGCCACCGCCACCGCCGATGCCGCGGACCGCGACTCAGCGCCAGCGCCTGACTTGCTGGTCCCGGTTAACTTCGTCGCCGCGGCGGCAACCGTGCCTGACACGGCACCTGATGCACCACCAGCGCCCGGCGTGTCACCAAAAAACCGGGTGTAACCCTGCTTCTCCAACAACCCACGCACTTCAGCTTCGCTGAAGTTGGAAGGAACGGGCACGGGAAATGTAATCAACAACCGTGGATCACCGGCTTCCTGAGCGCGCGCGGACAAGTCCGCGTAGATGCTTTCAGATGAGTCACGGCGAACGGGCTTGCCGCAGCACTGGCAGTACAACGACGACGCGCGAGCGAATATCAACTTCAGGTGATCATTCAGCTCGGTCATCGTGCCCACGGTGGAGCGCGACGTCCGCACTGGATTGGTCTGGTCAATCGCAATGGCGGGCGGAATTCCCGCGATGCTATCGACCTGTGGCTTGTCCATGCGGTCGAGGAATTGGCGCGCATACGGAGAGAATGTCTCCACGTAGCGTCGCTGGCCTTCGGCGTAGAGGGTGTCAAATACGAGCGACGACTTCCCGGATCCGGACACGCCCGTGACGACCACGAGCTCATTCAGTGGAATATCGAGGTCGAGATTCTTCAGATTGTTCTGGCGCGCGCCGCGCAAAACGATGGCGTCGCGAGAGGCGTCGGTCATTCCGTCACCTTGAAAGTAGAGTGATAGTCGTTGTACAGCGCGGGCGGGAACGCACACGCGAATCTCACATAGTAATGGATTTCGCGCGGGCCGCGGGCGGCGAGATTAGGCCGGTGGCATTCAGTAATTCGTCATCATTGGTGCTGTATAAAATTTTCGTGCCTGCGCTAATTTCATTGAGTGGCCCCTGCAATAACTTTCCACTAAGTAGGGTCTACTGGCTGCATCTGCAACCTAGGCAGGTGCGTAGTGGATGACGTTGAGTAGCGTACAATGTGTGCGCGGAGCCGAAGGTCGTCGGGCTGGGACCCTATTACTTACGTATAGGCCCCGGTAGCCGGGAGGGGGTGTCTGACGCTGTGCATCAGGCAACGACCGGTCGAGCGAGCTCGGCTCATCTAGGACGGAAGATCGATTGGTAATAACCTCGAGGAGACTTCGAAGATGAACAGCCGAAAAATGTCGAGCGTTGCTCTGGCTGCCGCTGCTGCCGTGATGTTTTCGACCGCCATGGTGGGCACCGCCAGTGCCGCCGATGAAGCCAAGGTCAAGTGCGAAGGCGTGAATTCCTGTAAGGGCAAGTCCGCCTGCAAGACCGCCAACAACTCCTGCAAGGGCCAGAACTCCTGCAAGGGTCAGGGCTTCATGGAAATGACCCAGGCGAAGTGCGACGCTGCCAAGGCCAAGGCCGCTGGCAAGTAAGATCGCGAGCCATTGAAGTGGCCGGGTGCCGCCTCCCATGGGGCGGGCCCGGCCTACTGAATGACCATGGCAGTTTTGGCGCCTTCCCTTGGATTTGGTCTCGGCCTGCGGGTAGACCACTACGAGGCCATTCTGGCCGATAACCCCCGGATTGACTGGTTCGAGGCACTGACCGAGAACTACCTCGTTCCGGGAGGTAAACCGCTCGATTACCTCATGCGGATCCGCGAGCGGTATCCCATGGTTCTGCACGGTGTGTCGATGTCGATCGGCAGCACCCAGCCGCTCGACCGCAGTTACCTGGCGCAACTGAAAGCCCTGGCCGCCCGGGTCGAGCCTGCCTGGATCTCCGATCACCTCTGCTGGACCGGTATTGCCGGCCGCAACATGCACGACCTCCTGCCGCTTCCGTATACGGAGGAAGCGCTCGTGAATGTCGTTGAGCGGGTTCGGACGGTGCAGGATGTTTTGGGGCGGCGGATATTGCTGGAGAACGTGTCCAGCTATGTGACTTATCGGGATTCCCAGGTGAGCGAATGGGAGTTTCTGCGTGAGATCGCGCAACGCGCCGATTGTCTGTTGTTGCTCGATGTCAACAACATCTATGTCAGCAGCGTGAATCACGAGTTTGACCCGCTCGATTATCTGCAGGCGATCCCCGTGGATCGGGTGCAGCAGATCCACCTCGCCGGCCACGAAAATCACGGCGATTACCTGATTGATACCCACGACCACCCCGTGCCGGACCCGGTCTGGGAGTTGTATGATGCGGCGGTTCGCCGTTTCGGCAGCGTCTCCACCATGATCGAGCGCGACGACAACATTCCCCCTCTCGAGGAGCTCTGCTCCGAGCTGGATGCCGCCCGGCAGTTGGCTGAGCGTGCGCTGGCACGCGCGGCGTGAGCCGGCTGCCTGGTGCGGCATGAGCCGCCTGTTAAAAATGCAGGAAGCTTTTCAGCGATTCCTGCTCGGCGGTGACCCAACAATCGGCTCTCATGTTGTAGGTACTCAGCGCGTCCCGGTTGAGACGCGGTTGGGTATTTACGGGGAAGGCTATCGTCTGCGGTTGATTGAAACGCTGCAGAAGTCATTCCCCGTGCTCGCGCAGCTTCTGGATGAGAAGTTCGAGGCTCTGGCTGCGAGTTATGTCGAAGCGCACGAGTCCACGTTTTTCAACATCCGCTGGTACGGCGACCGGATGGCCGAGTTCCTGGCCGCTGACGCGGAGTATTCGAAAGTGCCCATCCTGGCCGAAATGGCCCGCTGGGAGTGGGCGATGGCCGCGGTTTTTGATGCCGCGGATGCCGAGCCTATTGACGCCAGCGCGTTTGCCGGCATCGCGCCTGAGGATTGGGTGGGCCTGCAATTTGATTGGAGCCCTGCCGTGCAGGTCCTCGAGCTCGAATGGAATGTGCCCCAGCTCTGGAAGGCCGTGACGGAAGGCAGTGATCAGCCGGAGCCCGCGCTCGAGCCGTCCAGCTGGCTCGTCTGGCGGCGCGAATTACAGATTTTTTTCCGGCCCCTGGGCAAAGAGGAAGCTTCCGCCGTGACGGCCGTCCGCGGGGGCCACTCTTTCGGTGAGCTTTGTGTCCTCCTGTGCGAACATCTCGATCTCGATGAGAGCGAGGCCATGCGGCCTGCAGGGGCTACGCAGCCTGCAATGGCCGCGCAGCCTGCAATGGCCGCGCAGCCTGCAAGGGCTTCTCAGCACGCCGCGGGTTTTCTGCGCGGCTGGGTCGAGTCCGGCCTGCTGGTCGGCGTGGTCTCGCAGGCAACGGAGGATTGATGTCAGCACCGATTTACAACAGCGCACTGCAGATGATCGGCCACACGCCGCTCATGGCGGTGAAGAATATTGATACGGGGCCCTGCGAGCTGTTTCTCAAGTTGGAGAACCAGAATCCCGGGGGCTCGATCAAGGACCGCGTCGGGCTGTACCTGATTGAAGCCGCCGAGCGCGCGGGCAAGCTGAAGCCCGGTGGCACGCTCATCGAAGCAACAGCAGGTAACACCGGCCTGGGCCTGGCGCTCGTCGCCGCCCAGAAAGGCTACCGCCTGTTGCTGGTCATTCCTGACAAGATGAGTCAGGAGAAGATATTCCACCTGAAGGCGATGGGCGCTGAAGTGCAGCTCACGCGCTCGGATGTCAGCAAGGGTCATCCGGAGTACTACCGGGACATCGCGGAGCGTCTCGCCAAGGAGATTCCGAATTCGTTCTTCGTGAACCAGTTTGGCAATGAAGCCAACCCGAAGGCTCACGAGGAAACCACGGGACCTGAGATCTGGGAGCAGATGGAGCATCGGCTCGATGCGGTAATCTGCGGTGTGGGCACCGGCGGAACGCTGGCGGGCCTCACTCACTACTTTGCGAAGACCGCGCCGAAAGTTGAGTTGGTGTTGGCGGATCCCGCCGGTTCCATCCTGGCCGACTACGCCAGGACCGGCGTGGTTGAGAAAGCCAAGAGCGGCTGGCTCGTGGAGGGAATTGGGGGTGACTCCATTCCACCGGTGGGTGATTTCTCCCATGTGAACAAGACTTACACCATTCCCGATGCCGAGGCGTTCCAAACCTGCCGCGAGCTGTTGAGGAAAGAAGGAATCATTGCTGGCACCTCCACTGGGACGTTGCTGGCCGCCGCGCTGCGCTATTGCCGGGAGCAGAAGACCGCCCGGCGCGTCGTCACTTTCGTCTGCGACAGCGGCAACAAGTACCTCTCCAAGGTCTACAACGACTATTGGATGCTCGATCAGGGGTTCATTGAGCGGGAGAGCTTCGGGGATTTGCGGGATCTGATTGCGCGCCGTCACTGGGAGCGGGCTTCGGTGACGGTGAATTCGACCGAGCCGGTCCTGGCGGCGCTGCGGCGGATGAAGCTGTATGACGTGTCCCAGCTGCCGGTCATGAAGGACGGCAAGATCGTGGGCATTGTCGATGAGGAAGATATTTTGTTGGAGGTGGTGGAGAATCCGGCCCACTTCAATGAGCCTGTGACCGCGGCGATGGCGACTCACCTGGTCACTGTGCCGGTGGATGCGCCGGTGTCGCAGCTGATGGAAATCTTCAAACATGGCATGGTGGCCATTGTGGTGAAGGACAATGAGTTCCTGGGCCTCATCACCCGCATTGATCTCTTGAACTGGTTACGACGTCGAACATGACAGACAAGAAAGAATTGGCCGAGAAAGAATTGCAATTTGCTACGCGCGTTATTCACGGGGGGCAGGAGCCGGATCCGCGCACCGGGGCGGTCATGCCGCCCATTTATGCGACGTCGACGTATGTTCAGTCGAGCCCGGGCAAACACAAGGGCTATGAGTATTCGCGCACGGCGAATCCGACGCGCGATGCCTTGCAGGCGGCCGTAGCTAACCTCGAGGGTGGGGCCGCGGGTTTTGGATTTGCTTCGGGTATGGCAGCTACTGCGACTGTGCTCGAGTTGTTGGACAGCGGGTCACATATTGTCGCCATGCATGATCTGTATGGCGGTAGTTATCGCTTGATGGAGAATGTCCGCAAGCGATCCGCCGGGCATGATGTTTCATTTGTCGACCTGACCCGGCCTTCGGAGTTGGAGGCTGCAGTTCGGCCCAACACCCGGTTGGTCTGGGTGGAGACGCCGACGAATCCGCTGCTCAAGCTGGTGGATTTGAGCGCCATTGCGGGGATGGCGCGTAAGTTAGGGTTGCTGAGCGTGTGCGACAACACTTTCGCCACGCCATTCATCCAACGACCGTTGGAGCATGGGTTCGATATCGTGGTGCATTCCACGACCAAGTATCTGAACGGGCATTCGGATGCTGTGGGTGGGGCTGCCGTGGTTCGGGCGGACCCGGGGTTGCAGGAGCGGGTGGCTTATCTGCAGAACGCGATTGGTGGCGTGTCTGGACCTTTTGATTCGTTCCTGACTCTCCGTGGTATCAAGACTTTGGCTCTGCGCATGGAGCGGCACTGCGCGAATGCTATGGCCGTGGCGTCGTTCCTCGAGGGTCACGAGAAAGTCAGGAAGGTGTTCTATCCGGGGTTGGCCAGCCATCCACAGCATGCGCTTGCCAGGAAGCAGATGGTGGGTGGGTTTGGCGGCATCGTCACGGCGGAGCTGCGCGGCACGCTCGATGATGCTCGCCGGATGTTGGAGCGGTGTGAGTTGTTTTCACTCGCTGAGAGCCTGGGTGGAGTGGAGAGCTTGATTGAGCATCCCGGGCTGATGACCCATGCCTCGCTGCCGCCGGCTATGCGGGCGTCGCTGGGGATCAGTGACGGGTTGATCCGATTGTCGGTGGGTGTTGAGGCGGTGGATGATTTGATTGCGGATTTGAGGCAGGCGCTGAAGTAAGGCGGGTCAGTCCTCATCCAGAGAAAGCAATCGGACTTCTCTTGGATCGTACAGCCGATATCTTCGGCCATCCCTTTGAAGGACGCCAGTAACGGAAATCAGAAGGCGGCGCGTGAATGCGTCCGCCGCGCGCGAGTAGTGGTCTCCATCGAGGCGAAGCCATATGTTTCGCGGAGCACCATCCACGAAACCCGCAATTGTAACCTCTCCTCCTGTTGCATCCGGAGGCACGCGAACCAATCGGATCACCGATCCTCTGGCTTCGAAGTCCTCGTGTGGAGACCGTGACTTGAAGACTCTCGCGACCTCCCTGAGCACGGGGATAATCTCTCTCCCCACCCGATAGCAAACTGAGGGGTTGCGTGAAGTTGGCCGCACTCGAGCCCAGGAAAATGAAACCTCTATGTCGCGCTCGGCACCACCTGCGTCACTCATTCCCACAAGCGCGTCGCAAAGATTGGCGCTGATTCCCTGCATGACCGCCTCGTCGAAAGTCTCCAGGTTTCCAGTGGCAATCGCTGCTTTCGCAGACGAGTCGATTGCTGTGAGTGCGTCCGCCAATCTCTCGGTGACCTTGCGTTCAAAGGGCTCCAGAAGCTCGTCGAAGATGCCGGACTGCGCAGGGACGAAGCTTGGGGTAACGCGAGACAGGATCGTGATGACAAAGCTGCCGCGCTCAGTCTGGCCCAAGCGAACATTGCGCATGTAATCAGAAGCAGCCTGCGGCTTGCGGGAGGAAAAGAAGTACTTGGGATCTGCAGCCGAACATGCCGCGGCGAGCATCATGTCGTAGGCCTTGGAAATAATTTCAGAAGCCCTCTCCAGTGGCAGGCTTCCGTCTTGCGCATCAGGATCGGCGAGGCGCACTCGAACGACGTCCGCTGCGGATGTGGATAAGTCCGCGAGAATTTCAGCTTTATCCTTACCCTCGACTATTTCCAGCGTCGTGAGTGCCTCCATCATCCGAAGTGTAAAGTCTCGGAGGCTCGATGACAGGGGTAGCAGCACTTCGAACTCACTTCCCAGGGTGAATAGAGCGGTGTCTCGCGTTACGCCCGTCTGTTCGCGCCAGCCGCGCGAGCGCAAATAAGCGGCCACCTCTGTCGGTGCCAGGGATTGCAACAGTCTTCGATTGCCGGCGTCGATTCTCATGGCAATTCGCCCGCGCGAATGCGCTCCATCATCGCACCTAATGCAGTGACGTCGAAGCGCTGAATGATAGGGATATCTACAGTAATCGAATATTCATTTTCTTTCGGCGCGAGGCCGCGTAGTGACGCCCAATAAGCGCAGTGGCGCAAAATCAACGAGTCGTCACTCAAAACGAACCAATCTTCCACCCGCGCAGGTACGACTACCACAACCAGAATCCTTGGGACTGCTAGATTCTCAGGGATCAAATCTTTGTAGTTTTTTGCCGGCAGCGGAAACCGAAGGTGCCGGTCGGCGATTTTGGGTGTCGCTGTGCACTTCAGTTGCAAATCCAACCGTGGAGATCTGACTGTCCCTGCCCCACCTGCAATCGCTAGCTGCCAATCTGTCGAATCATCGTCGACGTTCCATTGACCAGTAACGCATCCGACCGCAGCAGCGACTGCCACCACAAAGGTGTTACTGAATTGCTCCTTTTGTTTGTTCGGTTCCACGGTTGTCGGACTGTGTTGTTGATGACAGTTGGCCTCCCTCCATGCGTATTGTGGCAATGGCTAAGTCGTTGTACAAGCAAGAAAAATTGCTCGGACGCTGTGGCGCGTGCGGCAACTTGGACGCATAACTAATCGTCAGTTGCTGCGTAGTTGGCAGTGCGTCCGATTTGGCGTAGCTACTTACGTTTTTTGAGCGTGGCGTATAGCAGTGTTACTGCAATCCCGCCTGGCTCGTCACATAAACGGCGAAAGTGCCGAGCCAGTGGCCGCCTTCATAGTGCTCTCCGGTTACCGCCGGCAACGCGGCCGCGCGGTGGGCCGCCGCCGCGTTGAGGAGTTGGGGCACTCGTTTGTCCCCTGCCTTCAGGCCGTGCGCGATGCCCTCGAGCATCCACGCCCGACTCAAGTTGAGCCCATCAATGTGGGCCAACTTCGGATCCGAGCGGTCAGTTACAACACCGGGTTGCAGCCACTCAACACCTGACTTCATGGGAATCTGTGGCAGGAAGTCAGTCAGCCACTTGCCGTAGGCGTCGGGCTCCAGCACGCGCCGCATGAAGTCAGCTTCCGCCAGGCAGGGCGACAGAAAGTCCTGGCCGGACGGCTCATAATTCAACGGGCAATTGCGGTCACCGCGATAGAAGCGCTCGGCCGCGTCCACGAGAGCGACCTTCATCTGGGCATCGCCGGCAATAGTGGCCCAATCCCAGATCTGCCCGAACGAGAATGCCGTCTGATCGTGCTCGCCAATCCTGATGGGGTAGTGCAGCTTGGGCAGCCAGGTCTTCAACTTCGTGGCGGCAACAACTTCGAGTGGCACCAACGCCGCGGCCCATTGATGGCCCTGCGGGTCATCCCAGGTGCGCAACTCCGCGGAGAGTTTCAACAACCACGCGAGTCCATACGGGCGTTCGAATGACGCGCGGTCCTCACGCTGCACATACTCAACTTCGCCGGCAATGTTTTTCAGTGTCAGGCTCGCCGCCAGAGAAGCACGCGCATCCTTGGCAAAGGGCGCATCGGGAAACAGCTTGAGCAAACGCACGAGCAACCAATGACCGTGCACCGCCGAATGCCAGTCGAAGCACCCATAAAATGCAGGCGTGAGCAGATGCGGAGGCATGACATCGCCTTCGCTCGCCAGTACATGGGCGATCTTGTTGGGGTATTCCTTGTGCGTGCAGGCCAGCGCGAGATGCGCAAAGCGGCCCGCGGCTGCCTCGTCCAGTGGTCCCGTACTACTTGCGGGAGATACCAACTCGGCGCCAAAGGCCGATACACTGAGCATGCTCATCACGATCAAGATCCAGCGTCGCACGATTACCGCCCCTGATTCAGTCCCTGGTTCGTCAGCACCTGGCCTACCGGCACGTCATGTTAACGCGTGTGGCGCTCAAATTTTAGTCGTGAAGCTCTATCTTTGAATGGGAATGGGCGCGATGCTTGCTCGCTCCCCGTTTCCCACAGCCTGTCGGAGATCTCCATGAAAATTGGATTCATAGGCTTAGGCAAAATGGGCAAGGCCATTGCGGGCCTCCTGCTCAGCAGTGGACATAAGGTGAGCGTCTGGAACCGCTCGCCGGAGGCGGTTCAGGAACTGGTCGCCAAGGGCGCCGAGGCGGCCGCGAAGCCCGCCGATCTGGCGAAGGCCGACATACTTCTGTCCATCCTCGCGAACGACGCCGCTACTCGCTCCGTCTTTGTCGACCAGGGTGTGCTCGAAGCGGCCCATCCTGGATTGATTCATATCAACCTGGCCACTGTGTCAGTGGCATTGGCCAAGGAGCTTGCCGAGCTGCATCGGCAGCGGAAAGTCGGCTATATCGCCGCTCCCGTGTTCGGCCGGCCCGATGCGGCCGCGGCGGGTAAGCTGAATGTCGTGGTTGCGGGTGACCCTGCCGTCATCGCGAAAGCCCAGCCGGTTCTGGATGCCATTGGCCAGAAGGTCTGGCCTGTGGGCGACCACCCGGAGAGTGCGAATGTCGTGAAGATCGCCGGCAACTTCATGATTGCCAGCGCCATTGAAACAATGGGCGAAGCGGTTGCGCTTTGCCGTTCGCATGGGATCAAAGCGGATGCGTTTCTGGATATCCTCACCAACACGCTGTTTGCCGCGCCGGCATACAAGCTGTATGGCGGGATGATTGCGGCTGAGAAGTACCAGCCGGCGGGGTTTTCCGCGCCTCTGGCGCTGAAGGATGTTCGACTGGTGTTGTCCGCCGCGGATACAAACAACGTGCCCATGCCATTCGCGAATGTTTTGCGCGATTCGCTGATGGAGTTGATTGCCACCGGCGGTGGTGACAGTGACTGGGCTGCCATGGCGCAGGTGGCTGCGCGACATGCGGGGTTGTGAATTTGTCTACTGCTACAGCCCCTGCTGACACTCCACCCGTCGCACCAGCCTCATTCGCAGCATTCCGGAACCCCGGGTTCCGGATGTATTTCATTGGCACGGCAACTGCGATGCTCGCCGACAACATCGAGCACGTCATCAGCTACTGGGTGATGTTCCAGAAGTTCCACTCACCCGCGTTGGGTGGCTTCGCTGTGATCTCACACTGGGTGCCGTATCTGTTGTTCTCGGTGTATTCGGGCGCGTTGGCCGATCGCTTCGACCCGCGCCGGATCATTCAGCTCGGCATGGTGATGTTCGTGTGCGTCTCACTCGCGTGGGGCGTCTTGTTCATCACCGATTCACTGCAGGAGTGGCACGCCCGCGTGTTGCTGATCGTTCACGGCGTGGCCGGAGTGTTGTGGGGCCCTGCCAGCCAACTTCTGTTGCACGACATTGTGGAACCCGCGGTATTGCCCAGTGCCGTGCGCCTGGGTGCGACAGCTCGCTATCTCGGAATGTTGACCGGTCCCGCCGTGGGCGGTGCGCTGCTGTTGGCGTTTGGTCCTGCGCACGGAATCATCATCAATGCCCTGATTTATCTGCCGATGATTTTGTGGTTATGGAAGGCGCCCTATGGCCCGAAGTTCCGCGCGGCGGCCAGCGCGCCGAAGCCCGCCGTCAATGGTTTCTCCGACCTCATTGAGACATTTCGAAGTATCCGCAACAACACCACCGTGTTGTGTATGACATTCCTCGCCGCACTCGTTGCCTTCTTCGTCGGCAACGCCTACCAGGCCCAGATGCCCGGCTTCGCCGCCGACCTGGGCCACGGGGATCCGGGCGCTTCCTACAGCATGCTTCTCGCAGCTGATGCGGCTGGCGCGCTCATCGCAGGGTTCGTCCTGGAGAGCCGAGGGATGCTGCGCCCGTCGGCCCGGACAGCCCTGACCCTCGCGATGGCATGGTGCACCGCACTAGCCGCGTTTGCGTTGATACCCGTCTACTGGGTTGCTTTGCCGTTGCTGTTTGCAGCCGGTTTCCTGGAGCTTTCCTTCAACTCCATGGCGCAGGCGCTCGTTCAGCTCGGCGCGCCGCCGAGCATCCGGGGTCGG
>Ga0207703_10000992_pt1 | contig 27322 bp, 21 predicted proteins | sample KBSSwiS12_FD_184304 | JGI IMG/M metagenome (GOLD analysis project Ga0207703, IMG submission 184304) | Switchgrass rhizosphere microbial communities from Kellogg Biological Station, Michigan, USA - KBS Switchgrass S1-2 (SPAdes) (version 2) | ecosystem: Host-associated > Plants > Roots >...
CATGGTTCCCTGGGGTGGGGCTCGGTTCGGGACTCAGGGAGGAACTCATGAAACGTTACGCCGCAATGGCAGCGCTAGCCGTGGTGCTCGTCACATTCGCCGTTCCGGCGGTGGCCGGCAGCCTTGGCGCCGGAGTCCACTATCTGAAGACCGTCGGGGACATCAAGGACGACCCCAACTGGGACAAGAACGCCCTCGGATTCATCGGGTCCTATCAACACGGAGCGGGACTCCTGAAGCTGGAAGGCGACGTGGAGTGGATCAACGACTTCGGCGGCACGGACCACTCGATGATCCAGCCGCAGGCCTACGTGCTGGTCGGCAGCAGCCTGTATGCAGGTGCGGGGATTGGTATCGGCTACATCGACAATGGCTGGCAGGACTCGCCCTTCTACGCGCTGCGAGCCGGGTACGCGATGCCGCTCGGTGCTTTCAAGCTGGACGGATTCGCGTCGTATCAATTCCAGAACACGAAAGCGCTGGAGGGACTGACCAGCGACGACCTCGATTCGGTCACCTTTGGACTGATCGCCCGGTTCTAGCGGCTCGCACGGACACAGAAAAGCCCCGGCAGCTGCTGCTGCCGGGGCTCTCTGTTGCACCTTCAGCCGCTCCAAGCGAAAGGGGCGGCGCCTGCAGGCACCGCCCCTCCGCTGTACTGCGGTGTTAGTCCTTATGCCTTACGGACGTTCGCCGCCTGCAGGCCCTTCGGGCCGCGCACGATGTCGAACTCGAGCCGCTCGCCTTCGGCCAGCGTCTTGAAGCCGTCGCCCGTGATTGCCGAGTAGTGAACGAAGACGTCCTCGCCACCCTCCTGCTGAATGAACCCGAACCCCTTCGCTTCGTTGAACCACTTCACGGTTCCAGCAGCCACTCTTTGCTCCTTACTTACCGGGGCCATCGCCCCAACTAGTCGCCCCTTTCGGCGCGACGGACCCGACCACTCTGGCCGGGCCTCCGGACGGATTCGTCCGGATACAAAAAGAGCCGCAGGTAATCATCCCTGCGGCAAGTCATCGCGTACTGTTGCTGTACGACCGTCAGGTACCACTACGAAAAGAAGTATAGCGCAGATCCCTTCCAAAGTCAAGGCCCTACCGACTCCCCGGTCGATTCCGGGGTCTCGAGAGGCGCCCCCTCTTCAGGCAGGCCATCAGGCAAGCCCTCGGGCAGGCCGTCCGGCGGGCCCTCCTTCTGGGTCTTGCGCGCCTGGCGCTCTTCGCGCTTACGGGCAGCCTTCTCCAGGCGCTTCTGTTCCTTCTGCCTCTTCAGTACGGACGGCCTGCTGATTCTACCCACTCGCCTGCTTCCTCTCCTCGATGGTTTCGTCGTCCGAGATCGGGCTGCCGTCCACCTGCGTCCGCCCATACGCGCTGTGCCGGCGCGCGATCTGCCGCGCGTGCTCCGGAGTCGTACGGGCGGCCGGCATCTCCGTCACGAGCGTCCCGAGCATCAGATCCGCGAGCGGGAGCAGCACGTTCAGGTTGCGGTTCATGTACACGTGGTGGATGCGGTGGTGCCGCTTGATGAACCGGAAATAGCGCGAGTTCTCCACGAACGGGATCGACGGTTTGTGCATGAGGTAGTGCAGGCCCTCATAGCCCGCGTAATAGATGCCGATCGTCGCGGCAAGCGTGATCACGAACGCGAGATACGGCAGCGCCACGTCCTGAGAGGAGAGCAGGAAGGAGAGAATGGCCCAGGGCACGGCGTTGATCGCGACCAGCAGGGGTCCTCCCCACCACATGAACGTGAGGGCCTCGTGCTGCTCCTCTTCCTCGACGTGGAAGGTGTCGTCGAACTTGCAGAGCTGGTGATGGATCAGAGTGTGCTGTGTGAAACATTCCTTCGGCAGCCACGGACGGTGCAACCAATATCGGTGGAAAGCCCACTCGAACAAGCTCGCTTGAACGACGCCGACGAAGAACGCGACCACGATCCCTGGAACCAGCCCCAAGTAGAACCTCCGGAGAATTGGACGCTTCGCCGGCCCGCTCCCGAGCCGTACTCGACGTCTGGATTATCGGCATGATCTCAGTTGAACCCAAGTAACTTCCACATGCGCCGGGAAATCGAGACTCCCGGAACGACCCTTATCGAAAGTCCTCCATCAGCTTCTCGAGGGCTGCGGATCCCGGGCAGAGGGACTCGAATGGGAGTTGGACCAGCGGCGTATCGCTCGTGTTGTTGATCTCGTGCATGTCGGGAGCGGACTCGTCCAGGTACAGGAGCCCGGTCGGAATCACGCCCTGGGCCTGCTGCCCCTGCAGGTATTGCAGGACGACGGCCCGGTCGCGAGGGTCGTAGCCCTCCGGAACGGATGAGAAGCGTACGACACTACCATCGTGCATCGCGATCGTTGTGACACCCTTGGGCCCGATGGGAGCCACGATCTCGCTGGCAGGGGGAACGAGGTCCGCCTGCGCCACCGATTTCTCGTGCCTGCGGGTGTATAGGTAGCTCTTCGTAGAGCCCTCGTGGTCGTTGAACGTGACGCAAGGCGAAATGACGTCCACCAGGGCCAATCCGCGGTGCTTCAGGGCGGCCTTGAGAATGGGCACCAGCTGCTGCTTGTCGCCCGAGAAGCTCCGAGCCACGAAGGAGGCGCCGATGGTCAGCCCGAGAAACACCGGGTCGATCGGCGTCATCTGGTTCTGCTCCCCCTTCTTCAGCTTCGATCCGACATCCGCCGACGCGGAGAACTGCCCCTTGGTCAGACCATAAACGCCGTTGTTCTCGATGACATACAGCATCCGGACGTTTCGCCGGATGGCGTGCGACATCTGTCCCAATCCGATCGAAAGGGAGTCGCCATCGCCGGAGATCCCTATGTAATGGAGGCCGCGATTGGCAGCCGCGGCGCCCGTGGCCACGGCGGGCATCCGGCCGTGCACCGAATTGAAGCCGTGCGCTCCCGAGGCGAAATAGGTCGGGGTCTTGGACGAGCAGCCGATGCCGCTCATCTTCGCGATCCGGTGCGGCTGGATGGACAGCTCCCAGAGGGACCGGATCAAGGCCGCGGTGATCGAGTCGTGCCCACAGCCGGCGCACAGCGTGGACATCGCGCCCTCGTAATCGCGGAGGGTCAGTCCGATGTCGTTCCGCTGGGAGCCCGTGGGGGCCGCTATGGGCTTGGAGATGGATGGCATCGTCGCTATCCCTCGGCGCCGCTCAGGGCTTTGTGGATGCCCCCGAGTCCGCGTGCGGCCGCGCCCGGCTTGCCGATGGCGGCGAGGTAGCCCTCCACGACCAGACCGGCGCTCAGGGGGAAACCGCCGTAATAGAGCAGCGACTCGAGCTTCGCCTTGGAAACGCTCGTCTCCAGCAGGATCAAGGACTTGAGCTGGTGGTCGCGGTTCTGCTCGATGATGTAGTTGGTCTCGTGGGCGTTCAAGAACTCGACGACGTCATCGCCGAACGGGAAGCCGCGGATTCGCATGTAGTCGCCGTAAATCCCCTGCTCCGCCAGGAGATCCAGGGCCTCGCGAACAGCCGCGTCGCATCCGCCCAGTGTCACGAAGGAAACGGGAGTCTTGCCTTTCCCATTCCCCTTCGCGCTTCGCGAATGGTCGATCACGGGAGGAGGCACGAACTTCGCCGCGGCCCGGTGCTTCTGGGCGAGCCGGTCGAGGACCTCCTGATACTCCTCGGGCAGCTCGGTGTAGCCGCCCAGCCGGTTGTGGCCGGAGCCGCGCGTCAAGTACGCCCCCTTGGGCGAGACTCCCGGGAGCGTGCGCGGCGTCACGAAGAATTCGTCCTCGTCGGCGTAGCGATGGAAGTGCCCCAGTTTCTCGATCTGCTCCGCCGAGAGCACGCGACCGCGCTCCGGCCTGTAGCCGTCCTTCCAGCTGAAGCGCGGCACCACCCAGTCGTTCATTCCGATGTCCAGATCGCTCATGAGGATCACCGGCGTCTGGAATTTCTCCGCGAGGTCGAACGAGGTCACGGCCATCTCGAAGCACTCGGCGGGATTCGCCGGGAACAAGAGGATGTGCTTCGTATCGCCGTGCGACGCGTAGGCGCAGGAGAGGATGTCCGCCTGCTGGGTCCGGGTCGGCATTCCCGTGGACGGGCCGACCCGCTGCACGTCCACCAGAACCGCCGGGATCTCGGCGTAGTAGGCAAGTCCCAGGAACTCGTTCATCAGGGACACGCCGGGCCCCGCTGTGGACGTGAAGGCCCGCGCGCCGGCCCAGCTCGCACCGATGACCATGCCGATGGCCGCGAGCTCGTCCTCGGCCTGCAGGATGGCGAAGTTGTTCTTCCCCGTCACGGGGTCCTTGCGATAGCGCTCGCACAGGCTCTTGAACGACTCCATGACGGAGGTCGCGGGCGTGATCGGATACCAGGCGGCGACCGTGCAGCCCGCGTAGAGCGCGCCCAGCGCGGTGGCCGTGTTCCCGTCGATCAGGATCTTGTCGCTGTTGGCGTCCATCCTCTGGAGCCGGAACGGCAGAGGCTTGAAGTTCTGCCTGGCATGGTCGTAGCCCAGCTTCAACGCCTTCTGGTTGGACTCGAGGAGGGCCTTCTTCTTGCCGTACGTCTCCTGCAGGAGCTCCTCCACCACGCTCATCTCGATGTCGAGGAGAGCGATCAGGCTGCCCGCGTAGGCGATGTTCTTCATGAGGATCCGCTCGCGCGGTTCCTTGAAGTTCTCGATGCAGAGCTGCGCGAACGGGACGCCCAGGTAGGTCACGTCGTCACGCAGGAGGTCCTCGTCGAGGGGCCAGGTGGAGTCGAACAGCAGGTAGCCGCCGGGGTGGACCTCCTTCACGTCGCGAGCGTACGTCTGTGCGTTCATCGCGACGATCAGGTCGTAGTCCAGGGCCCGCGACGTCCTTCCGTCCTTGTTCACCCGGATCTCGTACCAGGTGGGAAGTCCCTGGATGTTGGACGGGAACAGGTTCTTGCCGGAGACCGGAATCCCCATGCGGAAGATCGCCTGCATCAAGAGCCCGTTCGCGGAAGCCGAACCGGTGCCGTTGACGTTGGCGAGCTTGAAGGCGAAGTCGTTTACGCGGGCGTTAGCTTCAGGCATGGACCCGTTCCAGCGTAGGGCAAGAGGACGACCGACTTTTGCATGTCCCATGCAGCCGTGGGACAGCGCTCGGCGCAGAGTCCGCAGTGCACGCAGATGTTCTCGTCCTTGAGCATCACCCGATGGGTCTGGGGCAGATCCTCGGAGACGAAGAGAGCCTGATCGGGATTGACCGCGGGTGTCGTGAGCCGGCTCTGCACATCGTTCGGCTCGCCGTTCGGCGCGATGGTCAGGCAGAGGACGGGACAGACGTCGACGCACGCATCGCACTCGATGCAGCGGGGAGCGTCGAAGACGGTCTGGATGTCGCAATTGAGGCAGCGCTCCACTTCGCGGGCCGCCTGCTCGGGCGTGAAGCCGAGCTCCACCTCCACGGACAGCTCCTTGAAGCGCTTGGCCAGATCGACGTGCTTCATTTTCTGGCGATGCACCGGATTGAAGTCGTTGGAGTAGCTCCACTCCGACATGCCCATTTTCTGGCTCGTCAGATTGACGCCGCGCGGCGGCCGCTGGTCGAGGGGCTCACCCTGCAGGTACTGATGGATGGAGATCGCGGCCTCGTGTCCGTGGGCGACGGCCCAGATGATGTTCTTCGGGCCCCAGCCCGCGTCTCCGCCGAAGAAGACGCCGGAGCGCGTGGACATGAACGTGGTCTCGTTCACGGTGGGCATCTCCCATTCACCGAACTCGATGCCGAGATCCCGCTCGATCCAGGGGAACGCCGCTTCTTGGCCGATGGCCAGGATCACGTCGTCGCAGGGAAGGATGATGGAATCGATCGTCTTCGACTTCCGCGCGTCGGCGTCCCACTCCAGTCGCTCGAATTCCATCCCGACCAGCTTCCCCTTCTCCAGCACGAAACGCTTCGGAGCATGGTTGACGAGGATCTCGACTCCCTCCTCCTCGGCATCCTCCAGCTCCCAAGGGGAAGCTTTGAAGAAACCGCGCGGGCGACGGGCCATGACCTTGATGTCCTTGCCCCCCATCCGGCGCGAGGAGCGGCAGCAGTCCATGGCGGTGTTGCCCACGCCGATGATCAGCACCCGTTCGCCGATTTTCTCGACGTGCTTGAACGCGATCGATTCGAGCCAGTCGATCCCGATGTGGATGTTGGCCGCCGCCTCGGCGCGCCCCGGAAGCTCGAGATCCTTGCCACGCGGGGCGCCGCTGCCGACGAACACGGCGTCGAACGTTTCCGCGAGGAGCGCCTTCATGCTCGTGACCTCGGAGTTGTAGCGGACCTGCACCCCCATATCGAGGATGGCGTCGCACTCCTCCTGGAGCACCGTCTCGGGGAGCCGGAACGAGGGAATGTTGGTGCGCATCAGGCCGCCCGGCCGGTCGTGTTTCTCGAACAGCACCACGTCGTACCCCAGGGGCACGAGGTCGTTGGCGACCGTCAGGGAAGCTGGACCGGCTCCGATCAGGGCCACGCGCTTCCCGATCTTCTGGGCGGGAGCCTTGGGCAGGAGGTGGCCGATCTCCCCCTTGAGGTCGGCGGCCACCCGCTTGAGCCGGCAGATGGCTACGGGCGCGTCACCCTCCAGCCGCCCGCGGCGGCAGGCAGGCTCGCAGGGGCGGTCGCACGTGCGTCCCAGGATGCCCGGGAAGACGTTGGACTCCCGGTTCAGCATATAGGCGTCGGTATAGCGGCCCTGGGCGATCAAACGGATGTATTCCGGCACATTGGTATGCGCCGGGCAGGCCCATTGGCAATCGACGACCTTGTGGTAGTAGTCGGGATTTCGGGTATCGGTCGGTTTCACTTAGCGTTAGTCATGGAGGATGGGTGTCGTTGCTCGCGGGTAGTGTACCGCGTCCGGGGGCGTTTGCGCCAGCCTTCCCCGTCGGCGGTGCCTGGGGTGCCCGCCCTGCCCCCACCGTGAGCCATTTGGGCCCTTTTCCGCGCGTGGATGGGTGACCACAAAACCATTCGGGGGGCCCATGAACGCACGCTCGCTACCCAGACAACTCTCGCTCGCTTTCACGGTCGCCACGCTCGTCATGGCCGCCCGCTCGTATGCGCAGCTCACCCCACTGCTGAGTGAGCGGTCCATTTTCGCGCAGGCAAAGATCGAGGGTGTGGACACACGTGGCCAGGGATATAGCACGGATCCGGACCAGTTCGGACCGTTCGTCGTGAGCTCGAGCCCATGGGTCGACGAGCTGGGACCCTGCGATCCCCCAACGCCGCCGGACCTTTGCACCCTGACCCACTGCGACGCCTACGCCGGGCAAAATTCTTCGATCTTCCCGCAAGGCATCCAGTTTTCGGGTGAGGGGTCGGGAAGCTGGGATGGGGAGAGCTCGTCGCTCTACAAGTTCTCGTCGATCTGCAAGATCCGATTCCGGATCGAGGTCCCGGTCGATTACACCATCCAGCTATACGCGGAGAACGGAGATCTCGATCCGGGGGCCGTCTTCGCCTCGCTCGAGGGCCCGACCCCCGACCTCACGCTCCACTACACTCAGTACGGTGTTCTCCAAACGACCGGCACGCTGGGGCCGGGCGAGTACGTTCTTCAAGGACAGACGCAGACCGACTGGCGTACGGAACAATTCACGAGCGGCGGTGCCTACTCCTGCATCTTCTTCATCGATCCCGTCGACACGCTCCAAGGAACGGCCGGCTTCCCCTTCGATCAGACGGTGGCCTGCGGCGGAACCGCAACCTTCACGATCGGCAACCCCGGCCCGCCGGGGACCCTGTCCTACCAGTGGCGCCGCGGGATGACGCCGCTCACGAACAGCGGCAACATCTCCGGAGCGAACTCACCGACACTCACGATCAGCAACGCGTGCTCGTCGGATGACGGCTACTACAGCGTGGTCGCGACGGTGATTGGCAGCAGCCCCCTCATCACCATTCCCAGCCGGTTCGCACAGCTCACCACCGTTTCCACGGCCACGGGGGTGGACGATGCGACGCCGGCCAGCGCGTCCTTGTTCGCACCGGCGGCGCCGAATCCGTTCCAATCGGAGACGGCGTTGCATTACGCGGTGCCGCCCTCCACTCGGGTGATGGCCGCGGTCTACAACGCGTCCGGGGCGCGGGTCCGAGGACTCACGGATGCCGTCCTGTCGGGATCCGGCACGATCGCGTGGGACGGACGAACCCAGGGTGGGGAGCGCGCACCCGCCGGGGTGTACTTCGTTCACCTCCAGGCAGGGGCGGTTCGCGACACGAAGAAGGTGGTTCTGCTGAGGTAGGCAAACGCGGCGTGCGGCGAAGGAGCTATCGGGAGATCTTGTATCCGGCCCAGATACCGAGAAAGCCGCCGATCGCCCCGGTGAGAACGGAAGCCATGGACAGCCCGCTGTCGCCCCACAGCGATGGAATCCAGCCTCCGAGCATGGACCCGGCCACCATTCCAATCATGATCAGTGTTTTCGATCTCATCGCGACGCTACCTCGCCGCAAAGCGAAAACCCCGGCGAACGCGCGCCGGGGCTTCGCTCCGCAGTCACGCGTTCGACGCTACGAAGACTTCTTGGTGTAGCCGCTGTTCTCGACGTCGATCTTGAGGTTCTGCTCCTTCAGATCGAGCGCCTGGTGTGACGGATAGAGGGTCCCATCCGCCATTGCGGCGTACGTCACCTTCGCGGCCACGGGACCCTTCACATCCCCCTCCATGGCGGACGTGATCGACACGGACTGAAGCGTGTTCTTGACTCCGTCCACCACGAGCTCCACCTGGTCCCCGGGCTTGAGGTAGTTCTTGATCGTGATCCGGACGCGATTGTCGGCGCCTGGCACCGAGATGCTGACGTTCCCCGCATCCTTCGCGGCCTGCACGCGGCCCGCTTCCAGGGGCGAGTACTGATCGATCAGCGCCATGGACGCCTTGAGCGCGGCCTCCATGTCTTCCATCTTGTTCGCAGCCACCTTCCCCCGGAGTCCCTTCTTCTTCTTGGGCTCCTCCCCAGGTGCGGCCGCCAGGGTCTTCTGGATCTTCCCATCGGCGCCATACGAGCATTTGAAGTTCTTGTGGGCCTTCTCCTCGCCCTTCACCGATAGCGCTACGTTCTGCGACCACTCGTACTGCTGGAGCACACCCACGCTGCTGGCGAGCGACTGCTTGATCGCGTCGATCCGGCCCTCGGGCGTGGTGGCCGCCGCTGTGGGCGCCGGTTGCGCGGTGGCGGGAGGTGCCGCTTCGGCAGGCGGTGGCGTGGTGGCGGGTGGCGGCGTCGCTTCGGCCGGTGGCGGCTGAGTGCTCGTTGCCGGCGGCGGCTGGCTTCCGGCGGGCGGCTCCTGCGCGCCGGCTGCCGCACCGGTCGCCAGAGATGCGGCGATCGCCAAGGCGAGTAAGCAGTTCCGTGACATCATGATTCGGTCCTCCTGGGAAAGCGATCCCTGGGTGACAGGGCTCGCATGGTCGAACCCAACCTAGCACCCGAATCGCGCGGGCGCCACACGGGCTCTCTACTTCGAATCGCAGTCCCAGTGTTCGGCGATCTTGTCCCCGTCGACCCGAAACATGTCGAACCACGTGGTGGTGTAGGTCTTCGTCTTGTCCTTCGGGTCGGGTGCCTTGCGGGCGAAGCTCAGGACCACGAGATCCCCCTCCGCGACGACCGCGACCAGGGGCGCCTGGATCGTGGGCTGGATCGGCTTCGGCTTGGACATCTTCGTGAAGAAGTCGATGAACGCCGCGCGGCCGGTGGGCACGTTCGGATTGTGCTGGATGTAGGACTCCCGCATGTACTTGGGCGCCAGATCCATGTGCCCGGCCTCGAGCACCTCGCGCCAGAAGTCGTAGACCAGGCGCTTGTTGGCCGCCAGCCGAGGATCCGCGCTGCCCAAGAGCCGGGCCTGATCCGGGGCGGGCTTGACGTCCACTTGCGCGTACCCGTTCCTAGGCAATGTCAGTACACACACGATGGCGAGGACTCCGGCCAGCATTTTCATACACACTCCTGATCGTGAGGGCGTTCGGTGTCACGGGCGGGCCGTGACCGACTCCGGATGCAAGAGTACTATCCCTCGGTACGGAACCGGGCCTCGCTGCAAGCCATGCCGCCGCCGTCAGGCACACTGTGATCACGGCCGAGAAGATGACTGGAATGATGAAGAGATAGATCGAGCTCACGGCCGTGATGGCGGCAAAGCAAAGAGCGAACACCCACGACGTGCCCCGCATGAGCGCCAAAGTCGCGGCCGGAAGGCCACCCAGCTGCCAGGCCAATGTCGCGGCGAACAGATAGAACACGCCGACACAGAGCCCTGCCCCCATGAAGAAATCCCAGTACGTGCGATCGACCCCCAGCATGTCAAAATGAATAGAGTGCATGGAGCTGACCAGCGCATCTACGCCCCACTGGGGGTCGGACTGGCTGAAGCCCAAAGTATGTGCTGCCGCGAACAACACAAGAAGAACGGCGGCGATTCGATAGAGCACGGACGCTTTCATTCGACTCCTTCCTCGGCCAGTGCGGTTGCGGTCGAGCGATCATGGGTGCGAATGTGACGCCTTTCAGAAACGCCAGGGCGGCAGACGTGCGCAGTATGCACTCCAATCACGTGCCCGGCACAAGGAGGTCGCATGACGAGGACCGACCAGACAGGCATCGCACCGCCCCTCGCCTATCACGACAAGCAATTCCTCGACAGCGAGGAAGGCCGGCCGATACGCATCCTCTCCGAATACCTCCAGCCGCTGGAGGTCTTTCAACGCAGGCGCATCCACGACACCATCGTCTTCTTCGGATCGGCCAGACTTCGGGAGAGCGACCCGCTCGGCTCCTACCTGGGGGATGCGCGCGAGCTCGCGCGCTCGATCACCTCCTGGTCGGAAAGCCTGGGCTCCACGGCGCACCGCTTCGTCGTCTGCACGGGCGGGGGCGGCGGGATCATGGAGGCCGCGAACCGGGGGGCGGCCGAGGCGGGCGGGCGGACGATCGGGCTCAACATCGGCCTCCCCCACGAACAGCGACCGAATGCCTTCATCACTCCGGGCCTTTCCTTCCAGTTTCACTACTTCTTCATGCGCAAGCTCTGGTTCGCGCACGTGGCTCGCGCGATCGTGGCGTTTCCGGGAGGGTTCGGAACGCTGGACGAGCTCTTCGAGTTCCTGACGCTCTTGCAGACCGGAAAGATCGGCGAGCGTATCATCGTTCTGCTGTATGGCTCGAGTTACTGGAATGAGATCATCAACTTCAAGGCTCTCGCCCGACACGGCATGATCGACGAGAAGGATCTCGATCTCTTTCACACGGTGGACAGCACGACCGAGGCGCTCGCCATCCTGAAACAGAAGCTCGTCATTCACACGGAAGCGAAGACCCCCGCGATCGCTCCGTCGGTCACTCCTCCGGAGAGAGGAGCGACCGCGTGAGCGCCTCGAGAGAAAACCAGCGCGCGTTCCTCTTGCGTGTGGCGCACCAGGCCATGGTTGCCCGAGGTCTCGAACCCGAATTCCCGCCCGCGGCACTCGCGGAAGCGCAGCAAACTCAGGCCCCGTCGGCCCCTTATCCCGCCGACGTGCGCGACCTGCGCGAGCTCCCGTGGTGCTCGATCGACAACGACGACTCGCGCGACCTCGATCAGCTCACCGTTGCCGCTCCCGCTTCCAGCGGCCAAATCCGCATCCTGGTCGCGATCGCGGACGTGAGCGCCTCGGTGACCCCGGGTTCGGCGGTGGACCACCATGCCGGCATCAACACGACGTCGGTTTACACGGCCCCGAGGAACTTCCCCATGCTGCCCGAGCGGCTGAGCACGGATCTCACCTCGCTGGGACAGGATGCGGACCGTCTGGCCATCGTGGTGGAGAGCGTGGTCGGCGACGGAGGCTCTCCGGGCGCCCCGAGTGTCTACCGCGCCGTGGTGCGGAACCAGGCCAAGCTGGCCTACTCGAGCGTGGGTGCATGGCTGGAGGGCCGGGGAGACATGCCCGCGGCGATCGGCGCCGCTCATGGGCTGGCCGAGAATCTCAAGCTGCAAGACCAGGCCGCCCAGCAACTCAAAGCTCAGCGCGAGAAGCGTGGCGCGCTGGAGCTCCAGACACTGGAAGTGCGGGCCCACTTCGACGGGGACACGGTCAGCGGCCTCGTCGCCGAGGAGCGCAATCGCGCGAGGGACATCATCGAGGACTTCATGATCGCCTCGAACGGTGCCATCGCGCGGTTCCTGACGGAGCACCGTTTCCCCGTCATGCGGCGTGTCGTCCGCTCACCCGAGCGTTGGCAGCGCATCGTCGACCTCGCCGCCCAGTACGGCGACACTCTGCCGTCGCAGCCCGACGCGAGGGCGCTCGATGACTTTCTGGTCCGTCGCCGCGCTGCGGATCCGCTCCGCTTTCCCGACCTCTCGCTCTCGGTCATCAAGCTGCTTGGCCGTGGCGAGTACGAGGCCAGCTTCCCCGGGCAGGACGTTCCCGGACATTTCGGGCTCGCGGTGACCGACTACACGCATTCGACCGCGCCGAATCGGCGCTACCCCGACCTCGTGACCCAGCGGCTGGTCAAGTCGGCCCTCGCGGGGCAACAAGTTCCCTACGACCGCACGGCTCTCGAAGGGCTCGCCGCCCATTGCACGCAGAAGGAGGACGATGCCGAAAAGGTCGAGCGCCTCCTGCGCAAGGCGGCGGCGGCCACGCTCCTCAGCTCCAGGATTGGTGATGAGTTCGACGGAGTCGTCACCGGAGCTTCCCCCAAAGGGACGTGGGCGCGCATCTTCGACCCACCGGTGGAAGGACGGGTCGAGCAAGGCGCCGCGGGACTCGACGTCGGTGACCGCGTGCGCGTGAAGCTCGTCCACACGGACCCGGAGCGCGGGTTCATCGACTTCGCCCGCGTCGGCCGGTGATGCGGGCGAGCCGGCCGCGAGACCGGCGCCCATTGCCTACTAGCAGCGGGTCATGATGCGGGGCTAGACTCCCGCCTGCCCATGCCCCGCCCCGCAAAAACTGTCCAAGAGGCACGGCCGGAACGCTCCACCTACATCGCGATCGCGCTCGCCTCCGCCGCCGTTCTCCTGCTCGAGATCGCGATCACCCGAATCCTGAGCGTAGTCGTCTGGTATCACTTCGCCTTCCTGTCGATCTCGCTCGCGATGCTGGGGCTCGGCGCGCCGGGCGTGTGGTTCGCCCTTCGCCCTCCGCCGGCTCGGGCGCTCCCGATCGCTCTCATCGCGTCGGGAGTAACCCTCCCCGCGGCGGTCATCGCCATCTTCAAGCTCGGACATCCTCTGAGCCAGGCGGCGCGGCTGTTCCCCGGGCTCCAGAGCTTGCTGCAAGGCGGCCTTCTTCTCGTGATCGTTTCCGTGCTGGTGCCCATGCTATGTCTCGGGAGCGCGGTGTGCCTGCTCCTCGCACGCGCGCGTGGGCCGATGATCGGGCGTGTGTATGCCGCGGACCTTGCGGGAGCCACCGTCGGAGCCGCGGCCGTGGTGCCTCTCATGAGCGCGGTCCCGACGCCAGTCATCGTCGCGGGCGCGGGGATCCTCCCTCTGATCGCGGCCGCCATCGTGACGCGCGCGGCGCGGTTGCCGGCGGCGATCGCCGGTCTGGCTCTGATTGCGTTGATCGCATGGCAGGAACCCTTCCGCCTGCACTACACCAAGGAGTACGCGGAGCCGAGGAGCGTCCTTTACGAGCGCTGGACGCCGACGGCGCGGATCACCGTGTATCCAAGACCCTTCTTTCTCAAGTCACCCGGTCAAGCCTTCGCATGGGGCATGGGCCGGAATTTCATACCGCACCGCCCGGTGGATCAGATGTGGATCGAGCAGGATGGCTCGGCCGGAACGCCCATCACTCGGTTGGACGCGCCGCTGGGTGGGGATGCATGGAAACAGGCGGTCCAAGGGGCCGGGTTCGAGCATCTGGATTACGACGTCACGAGCTTGGCCTATCAACTAACTCCGCCTCGCCGAGCGTGTGTCATCGGCGCCGGCGGCGGGCGCGACATCCTGTGTGCGCTCCGTGCGGGCGCCGCCGAAGTGGACGCCGTCGAGCTCAATCCGGGGATTGTCAACGCGGTATCGAAGAGGTTCGGCGACTTCTCCGGGCATGTCTATGACCTTCCCGGAGTCCGGGGCGTCGTCAGCGAGGGACGGAGCTTCCTCACGCGCTCCCCGGGCGATTACGACATGGTCCAGATCTCGCTCATCGATAGCTGGGCCGCCACCGCCGCCGGCGCCTTTGCCCTGTCCGAGAACTATCTCTACACGACCGAGGCGCTCGAGCTCTACTGGCGGCGGCTATCTCCTCACGGCGTCCTCTCCATCAGCCGGTACGCGTCCGGGGAGAGGGCCGGTGAGGTGATTCGAATCACGCGATTGGCCCAGCACACCCTCGAGCGGATCGGCGTCGAGGAACCGTGGCGTCATATGGCACTGGCGGTCTCCGGCGGCGTTGCGACCCTGATCGTGACGCGCGATCGGATCGACGAAGGTCGCTTCGCGCGTCTCGATTCACTGTGCGTGCAGCGCGGATTTCGGCGCGAGTGGCCGCTCCTGTCGGAGGAGCCACAGGGGCCGATCGCTCTGCGGCTCGCCAAGTCTGACAAGGACTGGGCGGCCGAGGGCTTCGACCTCACACCGCCCACCGACGACCGGCCCTTCTTCTTCCAGACGATCCCCGTGTTCAGCGGCGTCCACGTAGCCTCCGTCGAGGGGCTCTCGGCCAACGAACATTCGGTACTCCTCCTGCGAGGCCTGCTGGTGCTGATGGCCGTGCTGGCGGTGTGCCTGTTCCTCCCTCCCTTTGCGATGCGCCGGATCGTGGGCGATCGCATGCCGTGGAACGGCAGCCTCTATTTCACCGCGATTGGAGTCGGCTTCATGCTGGTCGAGGTGCCCTGGATCCAGCGCTTCATCCTCTATCTCGGCCATCCGAGCTACGCGACGACCGTCGTACTCGCGGCCCTGCTGCTCGCGGCGGGGCTCGGATCGCTCGTCAGCGCGCGCGTCCGGCCGGCGCGGGTCGGGATCCTCTTGGCCCTCGTACCCGTCATCGTGACGGTTGTGAACTTCGCCGCCGGACCGGTCTTCGCCGAGACGCTCGGCCTGCCCATCGCAGCGCGGATTGCCATCAGCCTGGCGCTCCTCGCGCCGGCAGGATTTCTGATGGGCTTCGCGTTTCCGAGCGGACTCGTCGCCTTTGGCACCGAGCACACCGCGTGGTTCTGGGCCGTGAACGGTATCTCCAGCGTCGTGGCTAGCGTGTTCGCGCTTGCGCTGACCATGACGATCGGATTGACCCTGACGGTGTTCGTCGGTGTGGCCGCGTACGCTCTGGCCGCGGCGCTCCTCTTCGGGCTCACCCGCTTCTCTCCAGGGCGTCACACGGCGGCAGCGCCGGCCAGGAGTCGTTGAGCTCTCGTCAGTCGATGCGTTCCGCCACTGCGACGAGGAGTCCCGTCAGGAGCTCATCCAGTCCGGGGACACGGAGCAACGGAGTGAGGGGCCGAAGCTTCGGCGGAGTCCACTTCATCCATCTGCGGACGACCATGCCTGGCTGATCTCCTAGCAATTGACGGAACCGGCGCAGAGTCATCCTGTTCAGATGATCGTCGAAGTAGGCTATCTGCTCCTCGGCGCGCTGCATCTCGCCATCAGCTCCGGCAGGGTCGAGGCAACGTCCCCGTCGACGAGCGAGCTCCCGCAGGGTTTCCGCGAGCGTGTCCCGAGAGAACAGTACGTGGCACCATGGCACGAATATCCTGTCGTACAGGTGCGATCCCAATGGTGATCCAAAGGGACCGAACACGGCCACCAGCAGGCCTCCTCTCCGAAGGACACGCCGCATCTCCCCCAAGGATCGATCGGGCTGAGGTAGATGCTCGAAGGTGTCCGTGGTGATCACGAGATCGAATGAACCCGAACGGACTGGGAGTCGAACCGCATCGGCCGCTACGAAATCGACACGGTGCACGCTGCGGCCCTTGGCGAGATCCGCACCGGCCCTGACATTCTCCATCGACAGGTCCACCCCCACGACGGGCATGCCGCGTTCGGCAAATGCGACGCTCTTTCCGCCCAAACCGCAGCCGACATCCAGCACTCGCTGACCGGCGAGAGTCACTCCGGCTGCTTCCATGAGCTTCATTTGATAGGGAGCTTCGTCGTACTCCCATTGGGCGTACGCTGCCGGCGTGGCCCGCTCCGGGAACGTCGGCCGTTTGGACATTCGATTGAGCATGAGCAAGAGACGCGTCGCTGGACCCACGATAGTCCCACCAGGAGCGTGCGAATCGGTTGCGTCCCGCCTCGTCACAAGGTGTGACGGCGCACCCATTCTGCGCCCGTCACAAGACGTCCGCATCAAGGATGTACGAAGCCCCGGCAGCTCTCGCCGCGGAGGATCGCGCCTCATGCCGCGGTCGGCGTGTCGCTCTCCTGCAAGAGGGACGTGAATTCCGTTTCGCCAAGTGCCGCGCTCGCAGCTCGGCGCCACGTCCGGCCGAGAGACCACGCGCGCCCTGCTGACAGGCCTTCGTTTAGCGACTAGACTCCCGGCTTATGCTGATGTCTCCGAAATCCCGCCTTGGAGCCTATGAGATCGTCGGTCCTCTGGGGGCCGGCGGCATGGGTGAGGTCTATCGCGCCAAGGACCTGAGACTCGGTCGCGAGGTCGCGATCAAGGTTCTTCCGGCCGAGGTGGCCTCCAGCCGCGAGCGACTCGACCGCTTCGAGCGGGAGGCGCGCACCGTCGCCGGACTCAATCATCCCAACATCGTCACGCTTTTCTCGGTGGAAGATGCGGGGGGTGTGCGGTTTCTCACGATGGAGCTCGTGGAAGGTCAGACCCTCTCCACGCTGGTCGCGGCCGGCGGACTCCCGTTGCCACGCCTGCTCGATCTCGCCATTCCGCTGACGGACGCCCTCGTGGCCGCGCACGAACGCGGCGTGATCCATCGCGACCTCAAGCCCGCCAACGTGATGGTGAGCCGCGAGGGGCGCGTGAAGGTGCTCGACTTCGGGCTGGCGAGAATGATGGACGCGGCCGGCAACGGGCTCGAGGCAACGCTGGCCGCCACGGCCGACGAGCCCATCTCGGGCCAGGGGCAGGTGATGGGGACCGTCCCTTACATGGCTCCGGAGCAGCTGCGCGGCGAGAAGGTGGATGCGCGATGCGATCTCTTCGCCCTGGGGGTCATGCTCTACGAGCTCACCACGGGAAAGCGGCCGTTCACCGGGAAGACGCCCGCCGACGTGAGTTCCGCGATCCTTCGCGATCTGCCCGCACCGCTCCGTCGCGTGCGCTCCGATCTCCCGCCGGACCTCGAGCGGATCGTGAGCCGCTGTCTCGAGAAGAGCCCTCGCGAGCGCATCCAGTCGGCTCTCGATGTGAACAACGAGCTTCGCAGCCTGCGGAAGGGCCTCGAGCGCGGCGGCACGAGTTCACGCCCGACCGAAAGCGTTGCCTCGATCGCGGTGCTCCCCTTTGCCAACCGGAGCGCCAGCGCCGACGACGAATACTTCTCCGACGGTCTGGCCGACGAGCTCCTGAACGTCCTCGCCAAGATCAAAGGGCTGCGCGTCACGGCGCGCACCTCCTCGTTTCATTTCCGAGGAAAGGACACGACCATCGCCGAGATCGGGCGCGCGCTCGATGTCGCCACGGTCCTCGAAGGCAGTGTGCGCAAGGCGGGTAATCGGGTGCGCATCACGGTGCAGCTCGTGCGGGTTTCGGACAGCTCGCACCTCTGGTCGGAGAGTTATGACCGCACCTTGGACGACATCTTCGCCGTTCAGGACGACATCGCACAGTCGGTGCTGAAGGAGCTTCGCACCACGCTCCTGGGCGAGGAGGCGGATTCGGACGCAAGCGGCAAAGCGAAGGCCGAGGTGGCCGCGGCGGCCAAAGGCCGCGGGACGGATCCGGAGGCGCACCGGCTCCACCTTCTCGCGCGGCATCTGATCGAGCGCGTGACCCGGAAGGACATGGAGAAGGCCGTCGAACTACTCCAGGAGGCTCTCTCGCTGGACCCTGGGTTCGCCGCTGCCTGGGCGGAGCTGGCCTGGGTGTATACCATCCAGGCAGGCTGGTACTGGCTCCCCTTCAGGGAAGGCTATGAGCTCGCGCGCGAGACCGTGAAGCGCGCCCTCTCGCTCGTACCCGATCTCCCCGAAGGGCACGCACGAATGGGTTGGATCCACTTGCAATACGACTGGGATTTTCCGGCCGCGAGGGCTTCGTTCGACCGCGCCCTTCTCTCCTCGCCGCGCAACGCCGATGCTCTGCGCGGAGCGGCCTACCTGGCGTGGACCTTGGGTGATCTCGTGCGATCGGTGGAGATCTACCGTCAGTCCCTGGAAAGCGATCCCCTGAGCGCCCAGGCCTACACCTTCTTGGGCACCTCACTTCATGGACTGGGCCGTTTCGATGAATCGGATGCCGCCTACCGGAAAGCACTGGAGATCGCGCCGAAGCCCGTGATGACGCGGGCTTACATGGCGTTGAATTTGCTCGAGCTGGGGCGTCGCGAGGAGGCGCTGGAGGAGGCTCGGCGGGAGCCCGAGGAAGTGTTCCGCCTTTTTGCGCTGGCGATCGTGGAACACGCTCTGGGCCATGCCGCAGAGTCGGACCGGGCTCTGGCCGAGCTCATCGAGAAGTACCACATCGATAGCGGTTATCAGATCGCGGAGATCCACGCGGTCCGAGGCGACGTGGACCGAGCGTTTCACTGGCTCGAGCAGTCGTACGCCGAGCGAGACCCCGGCCTCACGGAGCTTCTGAGCAGCCCCCGTCTGGGTCCGCTGCATGGAGATCCGAGATGGAATCTGTTCGTGCGGAAGATGGGGTTGCCGAGCCAGACGTCTGGCAGCGCGAGCGGCTAATCAGCGCATACAGGAGAGCCCCGGACGGTCACCCGTCCGGGGCCCTTCTCTTTACCGTGGCACTCGAGGTCTAGTGAATGGACTCCCGCCGCCACTCGTCCTCGAAGTATCGAGCATCCTCGTCATTTCGAGGCTCGACCCCCACCACGATTCCGCCGTTCTTCAGATCCTGTTCGTACCTCTTGGCCTTCTCTTCCGGAATGCCCGCTCCTACCAGCGTGCCGATGAGTCCGCCCGCCGTCGCTCCGGCGGCTCCGCCGGCGAGGGCTCCCGCGAGCGGGCCGGCGATCACCAGTCCGATGCCAGGAATGACGAGGGAGGTTGCCGCTGCGGCGAGTCCGACCGCTGCGGCGCCGGCGGCGCCCCCGATCGCCCCACCAACCCCGGCCCCCTCGAGCGCCTTGTTCCCGAGCTTCGTGTCGCCGTCCTTGTCCTTGTCCTTGCCATGCTTGAAGAGACGCTTCCGAGTGTCGTCGGTCATGAGGACGTGGATGTCATCGCTCTTGTAGCCGCGCGCCGTGATGGCGTCGTACCCGCGTTCGGCGGATTCCCGGTCACGGAACGAGTTGGTGACGATATTCCTGTCTGACATTGAACACCTCCAGCCTTGGTTATTGTAAAACCGGTATTCGGCCTGGTATGCCTACGGCACTTGGAGCCACGAAGCGGCCGATCGTTATCGGTACAGCATAGTGGGTGCCAGGCCCCTCGAGGCATCGCGTGAAGGGGATATTACGGAGACGGTTCCTCGTACCACGATGCACGAACGCGCCAAATGTGATGCTATGGCCCCGCGGGTGGCGCGACAGTCCCATGCTCCGAGGACCCCTCGGGCAGAAGGCTGATCACGGTGCGTCGGTTGGGCGGGAAGTACTTGCGATACGTGTCGCGCAGGTTCTCAACGGTCAAGAGGCCGATGCGCTCTCGTCGGTGAGCAATGCGGCGCGGGTCGATGCCGAACTGGAGCGACGTGAGGATCGAGCCGGTCCATACCGCATTTTGCTGGAGCGCCACATCCAGCTCGCGCCGCTCGATCTCCTGGTCCTTCTGCAGGTCGGCCGCCGACGGCCCCTCATCGCGCAGCTTCTGGATCTCGAGCAAGGTCGCCTGGACCAGGGTGTCGACTCGCGCCGGATCGCTGCCGAAGGAGACGGCCATCGTCGAATAGCCCGGCACCGGCGCCAGTGTGGAGTAGGATGCCCCGGCCGAGTACGTGCCACCCATCAGCTCGCGCAAGGTCTGCCGTAGATGGTCGGTGAGAATGGACGCGCAAGCGCGGGCGCGGTGCATGTCGAGCTCCTCGATCGGGGCTCCGTTCGTGAAGTAGGTGATCCGGGTGTTGCTCTTGGGCTCGAGCCCCTTCTGCACTCGCACGGTGAGATTGCCGGCCGGATAGCGCGGGAACCTGGATGCGAAGCGCGACGTCGGCTTTCCCTTCGACGGCAGCGAGCCGAGATACCGAGCCAGCAGCGGCACGATTTCGTCCACCTTGAAGTTGCCCGCGAACGCGAAGGTGAAGTCAGCCGCGTTGCCGAACCGCTCCTTGTGGAACGCGAGCACTTGGTCCAGCTGGACCGCTTCGACTTGGGCCACGGTCGGAACGCGATCCAGGTAGAGGCCCCCTTCGTTCACAGCCACGACCGTGTCGGCGAACACCGCCTGCGGGTCGTTCTGCCGGTCTTTCAGGAACTCGACCGTCCGCTTCTGAAGAGCCGCGAACCCGTCCGGGTCGCGCGTGGGCTGCGTGAACGTGAGATACGTGAGCTGGAGGGCCGTCTCGAGGTCTTGGGGCCGCGTGCTGCCCGCGACTCCCTGCGTGTAGTCGCCGTACGAAACCCCGACCCGTGCGATGCGGCCGGCGAGCACTTTATCGAGCTCCGAGCTCGTGAACCCGCCGACACCGCCATCGCCGATCACCTGTCCCGCCATCGCCGCGACGGTATAGTCCGCCGAGTCCGCCAGTGATTGACCACCGAGCGCGGTGGCCGAAAACACGATCTCGTCGGCCTTGAAGGTCGTCGGCTTGAGCCACACCTGGACACCGTTCGAGAGGGTCAGGACGGTGGCGCCGATCTCCGGGACGCTACGGCGCGACTTCACCTTTCCCGGTACGGGCCGCTTCGCCATGAGCTCCTTGCCGGCGGTCGCATCGACCCACGCGGCCGGGCTCGCCGTCGCCTCGCGGTCGATCACCGAGCGCAGAGCTGCCTCATCGGGAACCTGGCCCTTCGTGGGCGCGGTAACGAGCACGACGCGGTTGTCGGCCCGCATCAAGTGCTCAGGCACCGCATTGATTTCGTCCAGCGAGATGCCGTCGAGCACGCTCTTCACGATCGCGTATTCGGTCTCGATTCCGGGCGCCGGTTCCCCGGTGAGGAAATAGCTCACGTACTCGCGCGCAAAGCCCGAGCTCTCCGACTTGTCGCGTTCGGCATAGATGCGCTCCCACCTCGCGCGCGTGCTCTTCTTGGCACGCTCGAGCTCGCTCGGCAGGAATCCATGGGCGCGCACGCGCGCGGCCTCCTCGAGCAGCGCCGCGAGGCCGGTCTCGATTCCTCCGTCCTTGACCGATGCATCGAGCTCCCACATGTCGTCGGTGCGACCGAGCATGCCGCCGCCTGTGTCCGCGTCGAGGAACGGCGGGTTGGCGCGATGCGCGATCTCGTCGAATCGGTCGTTGAGCATGGAGAAATAGAGGTTACGCACGAGATCACGGCGGTAGTCCCCCACCGTCGCGGTGACCTCGTGCGGCGACTTGAACCCGAGCGTGACGCTCGACCCTGTCGCCTCGGGATCGGTGGCGATCGCGACCAACGTCTCTTTGTGGGGAGGGATGTCGAGGACGGGCGCCGGCCGAGACTGCGCGGGCCGTTTGAGGTCGCCGAAGTGCTCGCGGATCAACGCCTCCATCTTCGCCGGGTCGATATCGCCGACGGCGACGACGGCCATGTGATCGGGCGTGTACCAGTCGCGATAAAAGGCTCGCAGCCGATCGTACGGTGCCTTCTGGATCACCTCGGGCAGGCCGATGGGCAGCCGGTCTGCGTAACGCGAGCCGTGGAAGATGATCGGGAGCTGTTTGCGTCGAATGCGATCGCCCGCTCCAAGTCCAAGCCGCCACTCCTCGAGCACGACACCGCGCTCCTTGTCGATCTCCTGATCGGTGAGCGTCGCGCGCCCTGCAAAGTCCGACAGCGCGGTGACCCCCCGATCCAGCAGCGAGTCACGATCGCTCGGAACGTCGAGCGAGTAGACCGTCTCGTCGAACGTGGTGTACGCGTTCGCATCGGCGCCGAAGCGCAGGCCGATCGACTGGAGGTAGGTCACAAGCTCGTCCGGCTTGAAGTGGGCCGAGCCATTGAAGTTCATGTGCTCGTTCAAGTGCGCGAGGCCGCGCTGGTCGTCGGCCTCGGCCGTGGAACCGACATTCACGGCAAGTCGCAGGTCCACCCGAGCCTCCGGCTTGTGGTTCGCGCGGATGAAATAGCGCAGGCCGTTGGGCAACACGCCGGTGCGCACGCGGGCATCCAGAGGCAGCGTGTCCCCCATGGCCATGGTGGCCGCCGCGGGCGGCGGGGCACACCATGCCGTGTGAACGACCGATATCTCGAGCAGGACGGAAAGCGCCAGCGCGGTCAGGCGCGACGCGAGTGAACGCATGTGGTGCCTCCAGGCGAAAAAGTACGCACGGACGACGGTGAGGTTTGACTCACAGGTGATCCTCATGGTCACTCATTGTACCTACAGACTCGGCACTGCGACCGAATCAGCCCGCGACGGGCTCGGGAAGAAGACCTCCCTCGCAGGGCCGGCCAGCTCGACGTGCAGCGAATCCGTCGGCGGCAGCGCCTCGGGCGCGAGCCAACCCTTGGCGATCATCGCGCGCCCGATGAAATGCATCTGCGCCTTCACGTAGCTGCGCACGTTGCCGTCGGCGTCGAAGCGCCAGCGCCAGCGGCTCGGAGACGGGATGACCGTGGCGAGGAACAGCGACTGATCGAGCGTGAGGTCCCGCGCGTCCCGATCGAAGTAGAAGCGCGCGGCCTCGTCGGCGCCGTGGATGCCTGGCCCCCACTCGATGATGTTCAGGTAGATCTCGAGCAGCCGCTCCTTGGATACCCCGGTGAGATGCTCGAGGATCCAGGCCAGCACGATCTCCTGTCCCTTGCGCGAGAGCGTCTTCGAGTGGCCGGTGTAGAGATTGCGCGCGAGCTGCATCGTGATCGTGCCCGCCCCGCGCCGGTAGGCGCCGGCCTTCAGGTTCTCGGCGATCGCATTCTTCATCGCCTCGGTGTTGAACCCACGATGGCGGAAGAATCCACCATCCTCGTTGGTGACGACCGCGTGGGCCAGATCGGGGGAAATCATGTCGAGCGTCCGGAAATGTGGGTTGTTCGACGACAGCTCGCGTAACGCCCGGGCACCGCGGGGCAGCAGAATGATCGCAGTGAACGGCTCGTTCAGCCCGAGGAGACGCAGGCTGGTCCGGGCAGGATCCAGCACCAGCTGGTGCGGGATGACATCCGCATCGAACCGCACGCTATCGGGACGCTCGAGATCGAGATCGAACCCCACCTTGTAGTCCCACGAGCCGCGGACTCCGATGTTGAGCAGCGGCCCGAGCACCGCTGGCGGCAAACTGCGCGTGACTCGTTCCTCGGTCAAACCGTCCGCCTGCGCGGCGAGGTGAACGGCAGGGCCTCGCCTCGCCAGCCGGGCCTCGACCCGGAACGGAAGCCGGCCGATCGTGACGCGCGTGCCCTCGCCGATCGTGACGAGGCCGCGGCGGAAGTCCTGGTGCAGCCTACCGTCCGCGGTGATGAGGAGCGGATCCGTACGCGCACGGGTCGGATCCGTAAAGTCGAACCGGGCAGCGCCGCGGATGCGATCCTCCCGGTCGTAGGTGAGCATCGCGTTGAACGGTACCTCGTGGTCGAGTTGAAGCGAGCCGATCGTCGAGAGCTGGATACCGTTCTCGGCAGGCTTGAGGTCGAGCCGCTCGATCCGGATTCCTCTCGTCGACTCATCCTCGCTGTCTGCGGTCGAGATATCGACGTCGTTCAGCTCGAGTCGCGGCAGTCGGCGGGCGGGTATGAACAGCATCCGCACATACGATTCGGCCGAGTGCCGGAGCCGTGCCGCGCGGGCCGGGTCCTCTTTGCGCTTGGCGGGGCGGTCGTCTGGAACGAGCGTGTCGGGTTCCGCGCTGCGCGCGGGCATGCGGATCCGTGCATGCCACAGGCCGAGGCGCCCGGCACGCGGGCGCAGCGTCCAGAGCGAACCGAGGTCGAGTGCGACTGCGACCGAGTCGGCTTGGAACAGCGAGTCGGCGGCACCGTCTGCCCCCGCGCGCGAGGCGACGACCCGGCTGATCCCTACCCGCCCGAGCCCGGACACTGTCAGTTTGCGCCACGAAACCGTGAGCCCGCGAGCGCCGGCTGTCGCGCGAACGCGCTCGGCCGCGAGGTGCGCCACGATCGGGCCGATCGAGAACCCGACGATCACGACCGCGGCAAGGGCGACGAGCAGAACGCGAATGCGCGTGGTCACGTTCGCCTCTCTGTGGACATCGGAGCGTCGGCCACGTCTGAAAGAGTACCTCATCCCCCCAAGGCCCGGGCTTGCGGACGAGATAGAGCACCGATGGTCTTGTTATCTGGACCTGGGCCGCTGACAGCGATTCCTGCGGAGGCTACACTGTGGCTTATGGCACTCGCTCCAAAAACTCGCCTCGACACGTACGAGATCCTCGGCCATCTAGGGTCCGGGGGAATGGGAGAGGTTTACCGCGCGAAGGACCTCCGTCTCGGTCGTGAGGTCGCGATCAAGATCCTGCCTGCAGATGTTGCCACCTCTCCGGATCGCCTCGCTCGATTCGAGCGTGAAGCCCGCGCCGTCGCGAGTCTCAACCACCCGAATATCGTCACGCTCCACTCGGTCGAGGATCACGATGGCATTCGGTTTCTCACCATGGAGCTGGTCGAAGGACAAACCCTATCTACCCTGATCTCTACGGGCGGACTTCCGATCCCATACCTGCTCGAGATCGCAACCCCCCTGACCGAAGCGCTCGTCGCGGCCCATGAACGTGGCGTGATCCACCGGGACCTCAAGCCCGGAAACGTCATGGTGACGCGCGAGGGCAGGGTGAAGGTGCTGGACTTCGGCCTCGCCAAGATGCTCGACCGAGCTGCCACAGACCCGGAGGCCACGGTGGCAGCCTCGCGGGACACCGGACTCTCGGGAGGAGTTCAGCTGATTGGGACGGTGCCGTACATGGCCCCGGAGCAGCTTCGGGGTGAAGCGGCGGACGCGCGATCGGATCTATTTTCGCTGGGGATTCTCCTCTATGAGCTCGCCACTGGCCGACGTCCATTCACGGGCTTGGGCTACGCTGAAATCGCGTCATCCGTTCTGCGCGACACACCGGAGCCGCTGGGCAGGATTCGGGCGGATCTCCCGGTCGAATTCGCGCAGGTAGTGGACCAATGCCTCGAGAAGAACCCTCGCGAGCGCGTGCAGACGGCTCTGGACGTGAACAACACACTTCGCCGCCTCAGGAAAGCCGTGGAACGTGGCGGGCCGGAACCACCGGGGGCCGACAGGGACGGATCGATCGCGGTCCTGCCCTTCGCGAACCGGAGCGCAAGCGCCGATGACGAGTACTTCTCGGATGGCCTGGCGGACGAGCTCCTGAACCTGCTCTCCAAGGTGCGGCGGCTCCGCGTCATCGCCCGTTCATCGGCGTTTTCGTTTAAAGGTAAGCAGGCGACAGCAGCGGAGATCGGACGCGCACTCGATGTGGCGACACTCCTCGAGGGCAGCGTGCGAAAGGCGGGAAGCCGGGTGCGCATCTCGGTGCAGCTTGTCCGCGTCTCGGACAGCTCCCATCTCTGGTCGCAGACATACGACAGAACGCTCGAGGACATTTTCGCGGTCCAGGACGACATCGCACAATCAGTAGTGAAGCAGCTTCGCGCCACTCTCCTCGGAGAAGAGGCCGACTCGGACGGGAGAGCCAGGGACGAAGTGGCTCAGGCAGGAAAGGGACGCACCTCCAATCCCAAGGCGCAGCAGCTTTACCTCCTGGCCAAACACCTGCGGGAGCGATCCACACGCGAGGATATGGCCAGAGCGATCGCGTATCTGAAGCAAGCGTTGGAGCAGGACGCGGGTTTCGCGCTCGCCTGGGCGGAGCTGTCCCGAGCCTATGCCGAGGAAGCAAGTCGTTGGGTTTCGACACCAGAAGGATATGAGCGAGCCCGCGAGGCAGTACTCCAGGCCTTATTGCTTGATCCGGATTTGGCGGAGGGACACGCGGAGCTGGCATGGATTCAACTCGATTACGACCTCAGGCTTGGCGATGCGGAGGTGTCGATCGCGCGCGCGATGCAGCTGGCGCCAGCGAATGCGCTGGTTCTCCGCAGGGCGGGGTTGCTGGCCGAGGCGTCTGCCCGGTCCGAGCAAGCGATCGGGCTCTTCAACCGGGCCTTGGAACAAGACCCCCTGAGCGCAGCAACGTGGAGCAATCTCGGGGCGTCGTTGCACAATGCGGGGCGGATCGTGGAAGCAGAAGGGGCCTATCGCAAGGCACTGGAGCTTTCACAACACAAGAGCGTAGCACGTGCCCTCCTATCGGTCGTTCTCCTCGACCAAGGCCGAGCGAACGAGGCATTGACAGAGGCGGCGCAGGAGACTCACGAGGCATTCCGCCTCTGGGCCACGGCGATCGTTTGCCTCGCGACTGGCCGTAGAGCGGAATCGGACGAGGCGCTCCTGGTGCTGATCCAGAAATACTCGGAGAATTGCGCCTATCAGATCGCGGAGGTGTATGCGTCGCGTGGTGACGTGGATACAGCCTTTGACTGGTTGGAACGCGCGTACATGCAGCACGACGGCGGATTGCAGGCGCTCAAGAGGAGCGGGCACCTTCGCTCTCTTCGTGATGATCCGCGTATGGGCGTATTACTGAATAAGATGGGCCTGAACGCCGATTGATCGAGTGTCACCCGGCCGAGGATTGAGCAGGCCCCGGTCACTCGGGAAGGCTCCTCCAAGAGTTCCAGTCAACGTCACGGCCCGGAAACGCCACCCTCTTGAAGGGCCACAGATCTTTTAGCCAACCCTTGACCGCGGCCAATAGCCTGTCTTCCAGGCCGTTTTCCAGTTGGCTCTGCCTTGCCCACAAGAATGCGACGGCATCGTAGTCTCGCTTGGAGCTGGGATCCAGGTACACACACCCCAGCACCATGGACTCATCGAGACTGACAACCGTATAGGCGAACGAGCGCCGAGTCTGAAACTCCTTCTGGTGCCATCCGAGGTCGATCAGATTCTGCTCGAGCGTGAGTCCCACCGGCCAGCCTGAGGCAGGCCAGATCGTCTTCAGATGTTCGACACTGCTCATGACGGCGTCGTAGTCCTTGACCACGTCGTGAACTGTGAGCATCCGAAGCCGGAACTCCGGAGTCTCCAAGACTCGCGGTACAACAAAG
>Ga0207703_10000995_pt1 | contig 27263 bp, 32 predicted proteins | sample KBSSwiS12_FD_184304 | JGI IMG/M metagenome (GOLD analysis project Ga0207703, IMG submission 184304) | Switchgrass rhizosphere microbial communities from Kellogg Biological Station, Michigan, USA - KBS Switchgrass S1-2 (SPAdes) (version 2) | ecosystem: Host-associated > Plants > Roots >...
CCGAGGATGCCGCCACCGGCGCCGTCGCGGACTACTACCGCCACCAGCACGAGTCGTGGGGCTTCCTGCCCAACTACGCGCGCCTGTTCTCCAGCCGGCCCGACGTCGCCGAGGCGTGGAACCGGCTCAACCTGGCCATCCGCGGCGGCATGGACCGCCGGATGTTCGAAATCGCCACCATCGCGGCCGCGCGCGCCCTGCACTCCACCTACTGCACGGTCGCGCACTCCAAGTTCCTCCGGGATGTCTGCGGCGACCAGGCGACGCTGGAGCGAATCGCCGACGACCCGAGCGGAGCGGGCCTGAGCCCCCAGGATCGCGCGGTGTTCGAGTTCGCCACCCGGGTCGCGACCAACGCCGCGGCGACCGAGCAGGCAGACGTCGACGCGCTGCGCGCGCACGGTCTGACCGACTCCGACGTCGCCAACATCGTCTTCGCCGTCGCGGCGCGCTCGTTCTTCACCCGGGTTCTGGACGGGCTCGGTGCCCAACTCGACGTCGAGACCGCCGACGCCTTCGCGCCGGCACTGCTCGAGTCGATGCTGGTCGGGCGTCCGGTCGCGACGGCATGAAGACGGTGTGAATCGGCGCCCGATCGGCCTACCCTGGAGCCATGTCGGCCGACGCAGCTCCGCAGGGTGCCGCGGCGCGCGCTCCGGCTGAGGCCGTCGAGCCCGACATCGACACGTCCATCGAGCAGGGTGGCGATCCGGCGTGCTGGCTCGGCCGGGTCTGCGACAGCTGCGGCGCACTCATCGAGGGCTCGCGCGGCGTGCCCTGCTGGCGCTGCAACACCCCCTGGCAGCCGGCATGACCCGCGCGGTCGTCGTCTACGAGCTGCTGTCGCTCGATGGCGTCGCGCAGGATCCCGACGAGTTCATCGACGACTGGGACGCCGAGATGGATGACCGCCTCGGCGAGGTCATCGCGACGCAGGACGCCGTCATCCTGGGTCGTCGCAGCTACGACGACTGGTCGGGATACTGGCCGGGCACAGACATCCAGCCCTTCTCGGACTTCATCAACCCCGTCGCGAAGTTCGTGGCGACCTCCACCCCGCTCGCCCGCGAGTGGACGAACACGACCGTCATCGACGGCGACCCGGTCGAGTTCGTGCGCGAGTTGAAGGCACAGGATGGTGGCGAGATCGGAGTCCATGCCAGCATCTCGCTGGCCAGAGCGCTGCTGGCGGCGGGTGTGGTCGACGAACTCAAGCTCGTCATCGCGCCGAAGATCGCGGGCAGCGGCCGTCGGCTGCTCGACGGGCTGCCGCCGATCGTGCTCGAGCCGGTTCGCAGCTCGATCTCGAGCGGCGGTCACCTGCTGGTCGACTACCGGATCGTCGGCGAGACGCCCGCGACGTAGACGGTGTTCGACGACACCCCGCCGGTGAGCGGGTTGTCGAAACGCACGACCTGCGCCCGCGCGCTCGGGAACACCGTACGGAGGATCGCCATGAAGTCGTCGTCGGGCGGATCGTCCGACCAGAGGGCGAAGACGCCGCGGTCGGTGAGGTGGGCGCGCAGCCTGCGGAGCCCGTCGACCGTGTAGAGGTCGGCGTGGCTCGGGTCGAGCTGGTGGCGTGGTGAGTGGTCGACGTCGAGCAGGATCGCGTCGTAGCGGCCCCCGACCGTCCCGTCATCCCGCATCCAGGCGAAGAAGTCGCCGAGGGCGAGTCGGGTGCGCGGATCGCCGACCAGCCGGGCCGACACGGGCAGCAGCAGACGCTGGTGCCAGTCGATCACGGCCGGCAGCGCATCCACGACGGTCATGGATGCGACCCGCGCGTCATCCAGGGCGGTCACAGCCGTGTACCCGAGGCCCAGTCCGCCCACCAGCACCTGCAGCTCATCGCCGGACACGGCATCCAGACCTAATCTGGCCAGCTCTTCTTCGGCCAAGGTGAAGAGGCTCGACATCAGGTACTCGTCGCCGAGCTTGACCTCGTACACCTCGGCGTCGACCAGCGGATCGTGCCGGCGCCGGAGGGTCAGTTCGCCCATCGGGGTCTGCTGGTAGTCCAGTTCTTCGAGGCGCGAGCTCACGATGTCGCCGAAGAAGGTCGGATGTGCATCGCACCAGTGTGCACGCAGGTACCGTGGCCTGGTGAACAACCGCGTGGTTCGAACCGTCATGATCGTCGTCGGAGTGATCGCTCTGCTGATCGGAGTCGTCTTCGGAGGTCAAGGCCTCGGCCTGATCCCGGGCAGCTTCATGACCGGCGACCGCACCTGGTTCTACATCGGGCTGGTGCTGGCGTTCGTCGGGGTCGTGCTGCTGCTGATTGCACTGCGACGGCGGAACGGCCGAGCCGAGCGGTAGCGCCCGTCCGACGCTTTCGCACAGCTACTCGGCCTCTTCGCGAGCCGTCCGTCGGATGATCTCTCGACGTTCGGCCCCGTATGTAGCGGCCCAGGTGATGCCGGCTGCGGCCGCGGCGGCGCCCAGCCCGATGGTCACTCCTGGCGTGAGCCCGATCGTCAGGCCCAGAATGAGGGCGAGGCGACGAACAGCACTCCGAGCACAATCGCAGCGATCGCCGACGCCACCCGCACACGCCAGATCGCCCTCGAATGGGGTCGGGACAGTCCCAGGATCCCGTTCGAGCTTCGCGGCGGATCGAACATGCCGCCCATCATCCCGTTGGTCAGATTCGCCATCTCGATAACGGCCTCGCGCTGTACGTCTGACCGGTCTTGGTCGTCGTCGAAGCCATTGGGCATCTCCGCATCGTATGCCTACGAGGGCGGCTCCCCGTTCCAGTCCAGGATGCGCCAGCGCACGACCACCCCTTCAACGATGAACGGATCGTTCGCGACGAAGCGCTCGGCCGCCTCGCGGCTTCGGAAGATGCCCATCGAACCGTCGGCCACCGGATCGGCGAACGTTCCGATCAGCAGCAGGTCCCCCGTCTTGCCGAACTCATCGGCATAGGCCGAGTGCCTCGGGAACACCTCCCGCGCCCGCGCCATCCCGCCGGAACTCAGTTCGTCGTAGAAGCTCACTGCGAGGGTCATTGCTCGTCCTGTTCTGCTGCCGTGATGAACAATCCCAGAATCGTGCGCCATCCACGATCGAACGAGCCGCCCAGGTAACCGCCGGGCAGCGCGCAATCCTCGCCGAGTTGCGCCTCGGTGAGCCGCTCCCAGCCGCGATGCTCGAGGTCGACCCGCGTCGTGCCGTCGTCCAGGGCGGTGAACCGCAACTCGACGTCGGTGGGTTCGCCGGTGATGTTCCAGGTCATCACGAACAACTCGGGAGGCTGCCAGGCGATGACCCGTCCCCAGTCGTGCTCGGTGCCGTCTGCCCAGACCTCGTAGACCCGGCCAGACAGTTTCTCTTCGAACTCGACGCTCGCCACCCGGTCGGCGCCCCACGAGAACGGGGTCACGGGCCACCAGTCGCCGAGGCGGCGGACGAAGGTCCAGAACGCGCGGTCGCGCTCCTGGCGCACGACGATCGACTGACGGATCGGAGGGCGCTGCATCGGCACGACGTTGGTGCGCAGTGATTCGCTCATCGCGCCCGCCCCGGCGAGGCATCCGGATCGGGCTCGGCCTCCGCGAGAGCCGCGGCGCGCGCCAGTGCCGAACCCCAGAGCTCGTTGAGGAGCTCGCGCAGCGCCTGAAGACCCTCTCGGCGCGCGAGGTACAGGCGGCGCGCTCCGTCTCGTCTCTCGGTCACCAACTCCGCCTCCTTGAGCACCGCGAGGTGCTGGCTGATCGCCGGGCGACTGACGTCGAACTCGGCTGCGATCTCGCCGGCCGAACGCTCGTGATCTGACACCAGTCGCAGAATAGCCCGGCGCCGCGGCTCGGCAAGAGCCCGCAGGGCCGCGTCGGCGCGATCCTCGGCCCGGGCGCTCAGGCCCACAGGCCGACCTGGTTGCCGTCCGGGTCGGCGAAGACGGCGAACCAGCCGTAGTCGCCCGGTAGCTCGGTCGGCTCGACCAGCCGGCGTCCGCCGAGCTGCTCGGCTCGGTCGAGGTAGGCCGCGAGGTCGTCGACCCGCACATAGACCTTGACCCCGGCATCCCCCGGCGTCATCGACGGGCCGATTCCGCCCGGCAGGGATCCTTCGGCGCCGGCGTCGACCAGGCCGTAGCCGCCCATGGACGGATCCGCGTCGATTTTCCAGTCGAAGAGGCTCGAGTAGAACCGCTGCGCGCGCTCCAGCTCGGGGCTCACGATTTCGAACATGGCAACCGGCTGTCCCACGATCTTCTCCTTCGGTAAGTTGTTACTTACGTTAGCGGATGCTTACGTGCTGGTCAAGGGCGCCCACCGCCGGCCAGCTCTGGCGCGTCGACGCATTCGAAGGTATGTTCGAGGTCGAGTGTCGGCCGGACGCTCCGAGTCAGGGAGGTCCGGTGGACACGGCAGGGCGCGCGACGTTCTCGATCTACGACGGTCGCGGTCGGCAGATCGGCACGGTCCGACTGGTGCGCATCGGGCGCGACGGGCGCGAGTTCTGGGAGGCGACCGCGCTCGACGGGTGCGACCTCGGCGCGCACGTCAAACGGGTGGATGCCGAGTGGGCCATCCAGGACGACAACGACGCCGGCCGACCGCGCGATCCCGATTCGCCGCGGCAGCGGTTCCGCCCCATCCTCGGGCGCGGAACCGAGCCGCGCTACCTCGGGTCGGTCTGAACGACCCGAGGCGGCGACTCACGCCGGCGCGACTTCTTGAGTCAGCTCGCCGGCACGCTGCCGCGACCGCCGGGGAAAGGTCAGCGCGAGCGCGACGATGAACAGGATCGGCATGAAGCCGGCCGTCGACACCTGCGCCACAGTCAGCGACCCCTGAACCACGGCGACCAGGGTCGAGATCCAATCGATCGCCTGCACGCCGATCATGATCGCGATCCACGAACGATTGCGGTACGGATCGCGGATCGCCACCACCATTCCCGCCGCGAAGCCGAGCGCTCGGGCGCTGAACAGCGCGAACATCCACGGAGCCCACGCCGGCACCGGATCGAGCCCGACGAGCGAGGGATACACGGCGGGGGCGAACAGGAAGAGCAGGCCGAACCCGGCCTGGAACGCGGCGATGACGCCGAGCGTGATGCGGAGGATGAGAAGACGCATGATGACCAACTTTCTGTAGGAGCCCGGTCGGGGCGATCTCATCCTGGATGCCTAAGTATCTTTTGTGAAGTAGGCACTATTATGTGAACTAGTTACCGTCAGTGAACTGGGGAGGCAGGCATGGGCGCACCGGATTGCCCCATCGAGAAGTCGGTGCGAGTGCTCGACGGCAAGTGGACGCTGTTGATCCTCCGCGAGCTGTTCGAGGGCACGCGCCGTTTCGGTGAACTGCGCGACGGCCTGCCGGGCGTGAGCCCGAAGACGCTCGCCGAGCGCCTGCGGACCATGGAGCAGCAGGGCATCGTGCACCGGGAGGTGTTCCCGCAGATCCCGCCCAAGGTCGAGTACTCGCTGACTCCCCTCGGCACGACCTTGAGGCCTGTTATCGAAGCGCTGCGCGACTGGGGCTCGCAGTGGGCCGAGAAGACGCTCGAGCGAGCCGCCGGGTAGCGCAGAAGCCCCAGAACCTGCGGTTTCCGCGTGATTCCGGGGCTTCTGATGGTCGGGCTGACAAGATTTGAACTTGCGACCCCCTGACCCCCAGTCAGGTGCGCTACCAAGCTGCGCCACAGCCCGTGGCTTGCGCCGGTTGCCCGGCACAGTGAGCCATGTTACCGGCTCGCGAGGCGCACGGATGCCGCGTCGGCATCCATTGGCCGGGTCACGCGCGGATCACGCGCGCGACTTCGCCGTCGCGGTAGACCTCGGCGATCGTCGGCGCGTCATCCGGGCGCGACAGGATCTCGACGGCATCTCCGGCCCGGATGCTGCCGGTGCGCACCACCCTCAGGTAGGCGCCGGGCCGACCCGCATCCTGAAACCCCTTGACCCAGCCGCGCTCGAGATCGGCGCCGTACTGGTGGGCGACCCAGCGCGCGAAGGTCTGGCACGGGCGGCGCGGCGACATCACCTCGACCTCGACCGCGTGCTCGCCCGACCCGATGCGCCAACGCTCACCGATGCGGGCGCCGCTGACGTCGACGCCGGTCAGGCGCAGGTTCTCGCCGAACCAGCCCGGCTCGAGCTCGTCAGGAGCGCGCTCCCCCAGCCGCTCGCGCAGCTGGGCGGCCCACCATGCGGCATCCTCGTCGGCATAGGCGTAGAGCGCCGCCTCGAGACCGCCATGATCCTTGCGATCGGCCTGCACGTCACCGCGCGCGCCGTAGCGGCCGATCTTGACCGCGTGCTGCACCGGGCGCTTGTCGATGGCCGTCGTGCCGACCAGGCCGGCGTCGGCGTGCAACTCATGGACGACACAGACGGCGAGCAGTTCGGGCACGCCTCGATCCTACGAGAGCACGCTCTGAGCGGGGGCGGGCGTCGCCGGCGCACCGCTCAGCACGTACTCCGCCGCATCGAACCGCCGCACCTCCCTGCGGAAGGCCCCCGCTCGATGCGGCCACAGCGTCGTATTGCGGCCGGAGCCGTCGAGGTAGTAGCTGCGGCATCCGCCGGCCGTCCACACCGACCCGCGAAAGTCGCGCTGGACGCGCTCGTTGTAGGCCGTCTGCGCGGCGGCCCGGGGCTCGATCACGGGGGTGCCGGTGGCATCCATGAATCGCAGCGCCTGCAGCACGTAGTCGAGCTGCGATTCGATGACGTAGATCATGCTGTTGTGGCCCAGGGCGGTGTTCGGCCCGATCAGCAGGAACAGGTTCGGGAACCCGTGCACCGCCGTGCCGCGCAGCGCCGACATGTGCCCCGACCCCTGCCCCGACCCATGCACTGACCAGCGGTCGGCGAGCGAGACGCCGTCGCGTCCGTGCACCAGGGGCGCGATCGATGGATGCGTCGCCTCGAAACCGGTGCCGCTGATGAGCACATCGAACCGGCGTCGTCTGCCGTCTGCGGTCAGGATCTCGTGGCCCTCGATGGACGCGATGGCATCCGTCACCAGCTCGACGCACGGCTTCGTCAGGGCGGCGTAGTAGTCGCTCGAGATCAGGATGCGCTTGCAGCCGATGCGATAGTCGGGTGTCAGCTTCGCGCGCAGCACGGGGTCGGCCACCTGCGAGCGCAGGAACCTGCGCGACACCGCCTCGAATATCCGGCCGATCGGCTTGAACCGGAATCCCACGAAGCGCGCCTCGGCCGACGCGAAGTCGACCGTGCGTGCGAGGCGCTGCAGAGCCGGCATCCGGGCGAACCACCGTCGGCGGCGGTCGCCCGTCGGCCCGTCGGCGCGCGGGATGATCCACGGCGGCGTGCGCTGGAAGATGGTCAGCCGGCCGGCGATCTTCTGCAACTCGGGCGCGAACTGGATCGCCGAAGCACCCGTGCCGATCACCGCGATCCGCTTGCCGGCGAGGTAGGCATCGTGCCGCCAGCGCGCCGAGTGGAAGCGCGGGCCGGGAAAGGTCTCGAGGCCCGGAATCGCCGGCCACTTCGGGTCGATCAGCGGGCCGTTTCCGGAAACCAGCACGTCGGCCGTGAAAGTCTCGACGCTGGTCGTGACGCGCCAGACAGCGGCGTCGTCATCCCAATCCGCTCGCTCCAGCTCGGCGCCGAACAGGATGCGCGACCGCAGCTCGTACCGGTCGGCGACGCCCTTCAGGTACTCGAGGATCTCGCGCTGACGCCCGTAGGGGTGCGCCCAGCCGGGATTCGGCGCGAACGAGAACGAGTACAGATCGCTGCGGATGTCGCAAGCCGCTCCCGGGTAAGTGTTGTCGCGCCAGGTGCCGCCCACCTCGTGCGCGCGCTCCACCATGAGGAAGTCGCGGATGCCGTGCCGCGTGAGCTGCGCCGCCATCCCGAGCCCCGAGAACCCGGCGCCGATGATGGCGACGCGCACGTGCCTGTTCGTCATCGGGGCTCCTTGCTCGCTCCCCCGGCTCACATCATGCCGCACGCGGTCAACGATTAGCAGGTTTTTTCGCGCGGTATGCGTGCGTGATGTACGGCATCCGCAGCATGCCATGACCGTCACCGACACGGCCGGCCAGCTCGTTGATCTCGGCGAGCACCACAGCTCGATCGGCCGGTGACGCGGCGATCATCGTGCTGCGCGACATCGCCAGCTGGCCGAGCTGCTCGCCGCTGAGGGTTCTGGTCCATGGGAATTCCCGCGTCTCGAGCCCGGCGAAGGGCGCCTCGACCCTGGGGCCTTCGCCGAGCACCAGTGTCTCGGCGGCGCTAGCCTCCAAGATCCCGGCGAGCTCCGCGACCCATGGCTCGGCGGTGTCGCGGATGTTCCAGATCAACCCCAGCGCCCCGCCCGGTCGCAGCACCCGGCCGACCTCGCGCGACGCGGCGGGAGGATCGACCCAGTGCCACGCTTGCCCGAACACGACGGCGTCGGCCGATGCATCAGGGAACGGCAGGCTCTCGGCCGACCCGACCACCGTGCGCACGCCCGGCTCACGAGCCGTGAGTTCGGCGAGCATCGCTGCGTCCGGATCCACGGCCACCACGGTGCGGCCGGTAGCGAGAACGGCGCGGCTCAGCTTGCCCGTTCCGGCACCCACGTCGAGCACCTCGGGGCCGGCGCCATCGAGCATCCACTCGACCGCCTCCGCCGGATACTCGGGACGCCCGCGATCATAGGCGCCCGCTTGCTGCCCGAATGAGGTTGCCCGTTTCGACGCCTGCGCATCGCTCATGAATGCGACGCTACGCCGAGCTAGCCCCGGATGTCGCCGTCGAGGTAGACCCAGCGCCCGTCGGCCCGCTCGAACCGGCTGCGCTCGTGCAGCACCGCCGCCGTGCCGTCGGCATCCCGGTAGGACGCTCGAAACTCCACGATGCCGGTCTCATCATCCGGGCCGCCGGCGACCGTGTCCACGATCTGCAGCTTGCGCCAGACGGTGCCGTCATCCGGCTCGAGGGTCGCCGGCCGAGTCGACGGATGCCAGCTCCACAGCAGGTAGTCGTCCAACCGCGGATTCGTCGAACGCAGCGCGAAGGCACTGAACCGCGAGCGCATCAGCGCCTCGGCCGTCTCAGCCGCGGCTCCGAGGTGCAGCGGCTCGCAGCATCCCGAGTAGTCGAGGCCCGAGCCGCACGGGCAGCGCACTACTTGCGGACCCGCTTTTCACGCACCCGCATGTTCACGACGATCGGCGTGCCCTCGAAGCCGTAGACCTCGCGCAGGCGGCGGGTGATGAAGCGGCGGTACTGCGGGTCGAGGAATCCGGTGGTGAACAGGACGAAGGTCGGCGGGCGGGTCGAGGCCTGCGTGCCGAACAGGATGCGCGGCTGCTTGCCCCCGCGCACCGGGTGCGGGTGCTCGGCCGTGAGTTCAGCCAGCAGCGCGTTGAACTTGCCGGTCGGGATGCGCGTGTCCCAGCTGTCGAGGGCGACCTCGAGCGCGGGCACCAGCTTCTCGAGGTGCCGGCCGGTGCGGGCCGAGATGTTGACGCGCGGAGCCCAGCTGACGTGGGCCAGGTCCTGTTCGATCTCGCGCTCCAGGTAGCGGCGGCGATCCTCGTTCTCCGCCTCAGCCGTGTCGAGCAGGTCCCACTTGTTGTAGGCCAGCACGAGCGCACGGCCCGACTCGAGCACGAGGTCGATGATCCGCACGTCTTGCTCGCTGATCGGCTGGCTCACGTCGAGCAGCACGACCGCGACCTCGGCCTTCTCGAGCGCGGCGCTGGTGCGCAGGCTGGCGTAGAAGTCGGCGCCCTGCTGCAGGTGCACGCGGCGACGGATGCCGGCCGTGTCGACGAAGCGCCACAGTTTGCCCGAGATCTCGACCAGCTCGTCCACCGGATCGCGGGTGGTGCCCGCCATCTCGTCGACCACCACGCGCTCCTCGCCCGCAGCCTTGTTGAGCAGGCTCGACTTGCCGACGTTGGGGCGGCCGAGCAGGGCGACGCGGCGCGGACCGCCGACCTCCTCCTTGGCGACCGCCGACACCTCCGGCAGCACCTTCATGACGTGGTCGAGCAGGTCGGCCACCCCGCGACCATGCACGGCCGAAACCGGCCAGGGCTCGCCGAGCCCGAGGCTCCACAGCTCTGCCGCCTGTGGATCGCGGATCGCGTCGTCGGCCTTGTTGGCGACCAGGATGACCGGCCGCTTGCTCGCGCGCAGCATCCGGACCACGTGCTCATCGGTGGCGGTCGCGCCGACGTTGATGTCGACGACGAACAGGACGGCATCCGCCAGATCGACGGCGACCTCGGCCTGCGCGGCCACGGAGGCGTTGATGCCCTTGGCGTCGGGCTCCCAGCCGCCGGTGTCGACCACGGTGAAGCGGCGGCCCAGCCACTCGGCCTTGTACGAGACACGGTCACGCGTGACGCCCGGGGTGTCTTCGACGACGGCCTCGCGGCGGCCGATGATGCGGTTCACCAGGGCCGACTTGCCGACGTTCGGGCGACCGACGATCGCGAGCACCGGCAGGGCGGGCAGATAGTAGATGCCGTCGATGCCCTCTTCAGAGGCCTCGAGGATCTCGAGGTCCTCCTCGTCGAGCTCGTAGTCGGCCAGGCCAGACCGCAGCGAACTCGCCCTGGCTTCGGCCACGTCGTCGTCGAGTTCGGCGAGGCGATCGAGCAGCGCGCCATCCAGCTCGCCGAATTCGGCGGCGAGCTCGTCGTCGGGGGCGAGGGTGGGGCTCTCGAGTTCGGCCGACTCGGCCGGTGCGTCTGCTCCGTCGATCGGCTCGCGGTCGTCGGTCATGGTGGTCTCTTTCAGTGCTGCGTTGTCATCAGTGCTGCGTCGTGGTGCGCACCAGATCGACGACGGCCTGAACGGTCTGCCCGAAATCCAGTTCGGTCGAATCGATCGTCGTCACCCCGGGAGCCGCGGTCAAGAAGTCGACCACCTGGGCATCCCGGCGGTCCCGCTCGCGCAACTGCGAGGCCGTGGAGGCGGCGCCCGGCGCCAATTCGGCGGAGCGCCTGGCAATCCTAACCGCTTCGTCGGCGGTGAGCAGGATCCGCACCTGGGCATCGGGCGCCACCACGGTGGTGATGTCGCGGCCCTCGACCACGATGCCGGGCCGCCCCGCGGCATGGATCAGCCGCCGGAACACCGCGGTGAGCGCCGTTCGGACCTCGGGGATGCGCGCGATGTCGCTCACGGCCGCGCTGATCCGGGGTTCGCGGATCGCGTCGGTGACGTCGGCGTCGCCGACATGAACCACGGTCCCGGCGCGCACCACCTCGGTCGTGTAGTGGAAGTCGTCGAGCAGGCCGAGCACGGCCGCGGTGTCGGTCGGATCGATGCCCTTCTCGAGCACGAGCCAGGTCAGCGCGCGGTACGCGGCGCCGGTGTCGAGAAAGGCGAAATCCAGGGCGACCGCGGCGGCCTTGCTCACGCTCGACTTGCCGCTGCCCGCCGGCCCGTCCACCGCGACGACGATCGGCGCGGCTGCCGCGCGGGCCGCCGGCGTGCTCACCGCTCCCCCTCCGCCAGCGTCCAACCGCGCGCCTCGAGCGCCGCCGCCAGCCGGTGCGCGGCCTCGGGCAGCACGTTGATCTCGGCGAACCCGACCTGCGCGCCCGGCGAGTGCTCGAGCCGGAAGTCTTCGAGGTTCACGCCTTCCTCGCCGATCTCGGTGAGCAGGCGGGCGAGCTGCCCAGGCCGGTCATCGATCTTGACGATCAGGGCCGCGTAGCGGTCATCCCTGCCGTGCTTGCCGGGGATCCGCGCGACCCCCTGATTGCCGGCGGCGAGGGTCTCGGCGATGCGGCGGGGGGATCCGGATGCCGCGGGCTCCTCGAGCGCGCCGATCACCGCATCCAGCTCGTCCCGGTAGTCGCGCAGCACGCGGGCAACCGGCGCCGCGTTCGCCCCGAGGATCTGCACCCACAGCTCGGGATTGCTGCCCGCGATCCGGGTCGTGTCGCGCAGCCCCTGGCCGGCGAGCCCGACCTCGGCGGCGGTCGCACCGCGCAGCCGAGCGGCCAGCAGCGACGCCACCAGCTGCGGCACGTGCGAGACCAGCGCGACGCCCTCGTCGTGCTCCTCCGGCGTCATGCGCACCGGCGTGGCACCGAGCTCGAGCGCGAGGTCTTCGAGCACCCGGTACTGCGCGGGCGAGGTCGCGTCGTGCGGAGTGATCACCCAGGGGCGACCGAGGAACAGGTCGGCGCGAGCCGAGAGGGCTCCGCCGCGTTCGCGGCCGGCCATGGGATGCGAGCCGAGGTAGCGCGCGACGTCAGCCCCGGCATCGCCCAGCGCAGTCAGGATGCCCGACTTGACGCTCGCCACGTCGGTCACCAGCGCGGTCGGATGCGCGGCAAGCTCGGTTTCGACGACGTCGGCGACATGGTCAGGAGGAACCGCGACGATCGCCAGAGCGGGTTCGTCGTCGCCGCTCGACGCCGCGCGACCGGCCCCGTAGTCGATCGCCAGGCGCAGATTGCTGCGCGATGTGTCGGCGAGGGTGACGTCGACACCTCGCTCGCGAAGGGCGAGCCCGATGCTGGCGCCGAGCAGGCCGGCGCCGACGATGCGCACGGGTCCGGTGACGCGGCCGCTGACGACGCTCCCGTCTCTCACTTGTCACCCTCTTCGCTCACTCGCGGATCGCCCGCCGGGCGCTCCGCACGCGACAACGTCAACAGCATCCCGAGCTCGTCCCGCGTCAGATCGCGCGCCCGGCCCACGCCGAGCGTACCGAGGTGGAGCGGTCCGAACTGCCGCCGCACCAGCTCGAGCACCGGGTGCCCGACCGCGTCGAGCATGCGCCGCACGATCCGGTTGCGGCCGGAGTGCAGGGTGACCTCGACGATGCTTCTGCCGCGGGACGGCTCGCCGATCAGCCGGGCCCGGTCCGCCGAGATCGGCCCGTCGTCGAGCTCGATGCCGGCCTCGAGCTTGCGCAGCACATTCGGGTAGACGATTCCCTCGACCGTGGCGATGTAGGTCTTGGTGACGCCGAACGAGGGATGCGCGAGCACGTGGGCGAGTTCGCCGTCGTTGGTCAGCAGCAGCAGCCCACTCGTGTCGGAGTCGAGCCGCCCCACGTTGAACAACCGCTCGGGGTATTCGGCGGTGAACTCCCGCAGGTCGCGGCGCCCCTTCTCGTCGGCCATCGTGCTGACCACCCCGGTGGGCTTGTTCAGCATGACGTAGCGCTTGCCCGGATCCAGCTGCACCGCGCTGCCGTCCACCGCGACCTTGTCGACAAGCGGATCGACCCGCGACCCGAGCTCGGTGACGATCCGACCGTTGACGGTCACCCGTCCCGCCGTGATGAGTTGCTCGCTGACCCGGCGTGAGGCGACCCCGGCGGCGGCGAGCACCTTCTGCAGGCGCTCCCCGTCATGCGACAGTTCCGTCACGTCGTCACCCGTGCTACCGGCTGCTGAAGACGTCGTCGAAACCCTCGGCGCCGTCTTCGAGCAGCGGCGAGATCAGCGGCAGTTCGTCGAGCGAGTTGATGCCCAGCTGGGTGAGCAGCAGATCCGTGGTGGCGTAATGGATGGCGCCGGTCTCGCTGTCGGTGAACGCCTCAGTGATCAGGCCGCGGCCGAGCAGGGTGCGCACGACAGAGTCCACGTTGACCGCGCGGATGGACGCGATCGAGCCGCGGCTGATCGGCTGCTTGTAGGCGATGACGGCCAGCGTCTCGAGCGCGGCCTGCGACAGCTTGCTCGGATTCTGCGTGAGCACGAAGTCGCGGACCAGCTCGTCGTGATCGGCGCGCACGTAGAGCCGCCATCCGCCGCCCACCTCGCGCAGCTCGAAGCCGCGGCGCGGCCCCCCGCTCAGCCCGTCGTAGTCGGCGACCAGCCGCTCGATGCTCTGCCGCACCGCGGGCACCGGCGCGTTCAACGCCGTGGCCAGGGAGATGAGCGATTGTGGCTCATCGGCGACCACGAGGATCGCTTCGAGGCTTCTTTCAATATCGCCGGATGATGACGGCGCCCCGGCGCCGCCGCCATCTTCGGCGACGATGTCAACTGTCATAGTCGGCCCCCAGGGTCGCGAGCTGCTCTTCGTTCCAGTGCTGCGCCGTCCAGCGCAGCGTCAGTTCCCCCAGGGGCTCGAGCTGCTCGAACGAGATGGCCGCGTGCCGGTACAGCTCGAGTACGGCCAGAAAGCGCGCGATCACCACGCCCTTGGCGTCCGCGCCGGCGATCAACTGCCGAAAGCTCAGCGGCCCGCCCTGCCGGAGCATGGCCACGACATGAGCTGCCTGCTCCCGGATGCTGACCAGGGGCGCGTGCAGATGGTCCAGCCCGACCATCGGGATCTCGCGCGGCGCGAAGGCCAGCGCCGCGAGCGCCGCGAAGTCGTCGAGACTGAGGGTCCAGACCAGCTCAGGCGTCTGCTGGCGGTACTTCTCCTCGAGCCGCACCGAGCGCACGTGACGCGTCGACTCGGCCTCGAGCCCGGCGGCGAACCAGGCGGCCGCCTCTTTGAACGCCCGGTACTGCAGCAGTCTCGCGAAGAGCAGGTCGCGCGCTTCGAGCAGGGCGACGTCTTCGGCATCCACCAGTTCGCCTTGAGGCAGCAGGCCGGCGACCTTCAGGTCGAGCAGGGTGGCGGCCACCACCAGGAATTCGCTGGCCTGGTCGAGCTCGTGCTCCGAGTCGAGCGCGTGCAGGTACGAGATGAACTCGTCGGTAACCTTGCTCAGCGAGACCTCGGTGATGTCGAGCTCGTGCTTGGCGATCAGCGAGAGCAGCAGGTCGAACGGGCCGTTGAAGTTGCTCAGCGACAGCGAGAAGACGGGCTCGGCGACCAGATCAGCGTTCGCTACCTCGAGCCCGCCCGCCACGCTATGCGACGGCGCCACGGGAGATCAGCTCTCGCGCCACCTGCCGATAGGCCTCGGCGGCCGCGTGCTCGGGGGCGAAGGTGTTCAGCGGCGCCCCCGCCACCGAGGCATCCGGGAACTTCACGGTGCGCCCGATCACGGTCTCGAGCACACTGTCACCGAAGGCCTCGACCACGCGTTCGAGCACCTCGCGCGAGTGCAGGGTGCGCGGGTCGTACATGGTGGCCAGGATGCCGTCGAGCTTGATCGCCGGATTCAGCCGATCGCGCACCTTGTCGACCGTCTCGACCAGCAGGGCGACGCCGCGCAGGGCGAAGTACTCGCATTCCAGCGGAATGAGCACCCCGTGGGCCGCGGTGAGCGCGTTGACGGTCAGCAGCCCGAGCGACGGCTGGCAGTCGATCAGGATGACGTCGTACCGGTCGGCGACCTGGCGCAGCACACGCGCCAGGATCTGCTCGCGCGCCACCTCGTTGACCAGGTGCACCTCGGCCGCAGACAGGTCGATGTTGGCCGGGATGACGTCGAGGTTCTCGGTCGCGGTCGGCACGATCGCGCTCGACACGTCTTTCACCGTGCCCAGCAGCAGGTCGTAGACCGTGACCGCGTCGTGGGTCGGAACCCCCAGGCCGGCGCTCAGCGCGCCCTGCGGGTCGAAGTCGACGACCAACGTGCGGCGGCCGTACTCGGCGAACGACGCCCCGAGGTTGATGGCCGTCGTCGTCTTGCCGACGCCGCCCTTCTGATTGCAGAGGGCGATGATGCGCGCCGGGCCGTGGGACTTGATCTTGGGCGGCACCGGGAAGTCGGTCAGGGGGCGTCCGGTCGGGCCGAGAACCGGAGTCTCCATCCCCGGCAGCTCGGTGACATCCTCGCGCTGCGCCGTCATGCGACGAGTCTACGGCGGCCATTTCGGAGCCCCGGGCGGCGCGCTTCGAGTGAAGGTTGAAGGTTAAGTGCTGGTGGTGATCGAGTAGGCCGCCGGCCGTATCGAGATCTCGGGTGACCTGACGCCGGTCTCGATACGCGCTTCGCGCTACTCGACCACCAGAACTAGCGCGCTCGGGGGTGGGCCGTCGCATACACGTCACGCAGCGCATCCGCGGTCACCCGAGTGTAGATCTGCGTGGTGGCCACGCTGGCGTGACCGAGCAGTTCCTGAACGACCCGCACGTCGGCTCCACCCTGCAGCAGGTGCGTCGCGAAGGAGTGCCGCATGCTGTGCGGCGAGAGTTCCAGCTGCAGTCCGGCCCGCTCCCCGGCGGCTCGGATCACGAGCCACGCGCTCTGCCGCGACAGCCGCGCCCCGCGCATCCCGAGAAAGAGCGCGGGGGTCGCCCGGCCGCGCGCCGACAGCACCGGACGCACCCGCACCAGGTAGGCATCCAGCGCGCGGCGCGCGTAGCTGCCGACCGGCACGATGCGCTGCTTGTTGCCCTTCCCGAACAGCCGCACGACGTCGCTGGTGCCCTCGTCGCCGATCAGGTCGTCGACGTTGAGGCTCACCGCCTCCGAGACGCGCGCGCCGGTCGCGTACAGCAGCTCGAGCAGAGCCTTGTCGCGCACCCGGTCGAGTTCGTCGCCGTCGGTCGAGGCGAGCAGTTGCTCAACCTGCTCGACCGTGAGCGCCTTCGGCAGGCGCATCGGCAGCTTGGGCGGGCTGACCTCGACCGCCGGGTCGACGTCGAGCACGCCCTCGTCGACCAGGAACCGGGTGAACCCGCGCACCGACGACAGCGCCCGCGCAACCGACGAGGCGGCGAGCGGATGCGGCCGCTCCCGCAGCCCGCGGGCGAACCCGGTCACCGCGGCTGTCGTGAGTCCCTCTGCGCTGAGTCCATCTGAGCTGGCGCCCCCGCGCTCCTCCAGGAACGTCAGAAACCCCTCGAGGTCCCGCCGGTACGCGGCCACCGTGTTCGCCGAACGCCCGCGCTCGATGCCGACGTGGCGCAGGTAGCGCTCGAGCTGCGGTCGCAGCGCCTCAGTCGCGGCGGGCATGGGCCGCTAGCACGGCGATGATCAGGATCGCGTTGCTCAGCCGGCCCTCGAGCACCGCATCGACCGCCTCGTCGAGCGGGATCCAGCGCTTCACGATCTCGGCTTCTTCCTCGCTGCGGGCGAAGGGTTCGTTCGAGAGCAGCCCGCGCGCCTCGAAGACCCACAGCGTCTCGTTGCTGCCGCCCGGCGAGGTGTGGAAGGTGATCAGCTCCGACCAGTGCTCGGCCACCAGATCGGTCTCTTCGGCGAGCTCGCGACGGGCGGCGACGAGTGGCGCTTCGCCCTCGACATCGAGCAGCCCGGCGGGCAGCTCCCAGTCCTTGAGGCCGATCGGATGCCGGTACTGGTTGATCAGCAGCACGCGATCCTGGTCGTCGATGGCCAGCACGGCGACCGCGCCGGGATGGTCGACGTATTCGCGCGCGATGGTGTGGCCGCCGAAGGTGAACTCGTCGCGGCGCACGTCCCAGACGCGTCCGTCGAACACCCGTTCGCTCGCGGTGACCGGGGCCGGATCGCGCAGATCCCTGATCGGCCCGTGGGTGAGGATCTGCAGGTCGTCGGCGTCGAGCATGCTCACACCTCGGCGGGCTCGGCCACGCCGGCTGCCTCGGGCTCGAGCCGCGACGCGTGCGGCGGGACGCTGTCGTCGTCCGTCGATTCGGGCAGCGGACCGGGCTCGGCCACCTCGAACAGCCGCGAGGCGCGGTTGCGCTCGAGCGCCGCTGCGATCAACCCGCGGAACAGCGGATGCGCCCGGTTCGGCCGCGATCGCAGCTCGGGGTGCGCCTGGGTGCCGACGTAGAACGGGTGCACCTCACGCGGCAGCTCGACGTACTCGACCAGCGAGCGGTCGGGCGAGACCCCCGAGAACACCATGCCCGCCTCGGCGATGCGATCGCGGTAGTGGTTGTTCACCTCGTAGCGGTGACGGTGGCGCTCGGATGCCGAGGTCGCCCCATACAACTCGCTCACGATGGACCCCGGCGTCAGCTCGGCCTCGTACAACCCGAGCCGCATCGTGCCGCCCATGTCGCCGTGATCGATGATGTCGATCTGCTCGGCCATGGTTGCGATGACCGGGAACTCGGTGTCAGGGTCGAACTCCGAGCTCGACGCCCCGGCCAGGCCGACGACATCCCGCGAGTACTCGATCACCATGCACTGCAGTCCCAGGCACAGCCCGAGCGCCGGGATGCGGTTCTCGCGGGCGAAGCGCAGCGCGCCGAGCTTGCCCTCGATGCCGCGCACGCCGAATCCGCCCGGCACGCAGATGCCGTCGACGTCGGCGAGCTGCTTCGCGGCGCCTTCCGGCGTCTCGCACTCGTCGGAGGGCACCCAGCGGATCTTGACCTTGGTCTCGGCCGCGAATCCCCCGGCCTTCAGCGCCTCGGTCACCGACAGGTACGCGTCGGGCAGGTCGATGTACTTGCCGACCAGCGCAATGGTGACCTCGTGCTTCGGCTCGTGCACGGCGGTCAGCAGCTGGTGCCAGCCGTCCCACTCCACGTCGTGCGCGTGCCCCAGGCCGAGCTGCTCGATGATGTAGGCGTCGAGGCCTTGCTCATTGAGCATCCCCGGGATGTCGTAGATGCTCGCGACGTCGACCGCGTTCACGACGGCGCGCTCATCGACGTCGCACATCAGCGCGATCTTGCGCTTGTTGCCCTCGGACACCGGGCGATCGCTGCGCAGCACGAGCGCATCCGGCTGGATGCCGATGGAGCGAAGGGCGGCGACCGAATGCTGGGTGGGCTTGGTCTTCTGCTCCCCCGACGCGCCCATGTAAGGAACCAGCGAGACGTGCACGAAGAACACGTTGTGGCGCCCGAGCTCGTGCCGCACCTGGCGCGCGGATTCGATGAACGGCTGGCTCTCGATGTCGCCGACCGTGCCACCGATCTCGGTGATGATCACGTCGGGAACGGGCGAGCCGTCAGCCGGAGGCTGCGCCTGCAGCCGCATCCGGCGCTTGATCTCGTCGGTGATGTGCGGGATGACCTGCACGGTGTCGCCCAGGTACTCGCCGCGGCGCTCGCGCTGGATCACCCGCGAATAGATCTGCCCGGTGGTGACGTTCGCGGCCTGGTCGAGATTGATGTCGAGAAAGCGCTCGTAGTGGCCGATGTCGAGGTCGGTCTCGGCGCCGTCATCGGTGACGAACACCTCGCCGTGCTGGAACGGGTTCATCGTTCCCGGGTCGACGTTGAGGTAGGGGTCGAGCTTCTGCATGACGACGCGCAGCCCGCGCGCGGTGAGGAGATTGCCCAAGCTCGCGGCGGTGAGGCCTTTTCCGAGGGACGAGACGACGCCCCCGGTGACGAAGATGTGCTTGGTTACGACTGCCGCAGGATTGACCACCACGGGGTTTCAGCATATCTCACGACGACGACCGGACGCTGGGACACGCTCACTCGATCGGTGCGGCTGTGGCTCCGGCGGCGCCGGCGGTGCCGCCCGCGACGGCTGCGGTCGCACGCCGGACTCGGCGCCTCACGATGATCAGCACGACGATGGCAGCCAGTTGCGCGGCGACGACCAGGATCGACAGCAGCACCAGGTTGCCGTACAGTGCGCCGGCCACCGCGGCGCCCGCGAACGATGCCGCCCCTTGGAACACGGCGAACCAGCCGTACGCCGTACCGCGTTGCGCCGAGGGGATGAGATCGGCGACCAGCGCCTTGATCGTCGAGTCCTGGATGCCGGTGGCCCCGCCCCAGAGCACCACCCCGACGAACACCAGGACCACCCCGCTCCCGAGGGCGAGCGAGGGAACGAATGCCGTCAGCACGGGCACCACGAACAGCACGGCGGATGCCGACCGGTCGTACGCCCATCCGACGACGACCGCCGCGATGGCGGCCGCCGCCATCCCGGCCGCATAGACCAGCGGGATCGCCGGCAACGGCACCAGGCCCGCGCGATCGAGGTGGAACGAGATGAGGCCGAAGCTGATCAGCCCGAAGGTGGTGAGCGCGGCGAAGGCGCCGAACAGCAGGAACGTGCCGCGGGTCGCCGGCTCGATGGCGGCGAGGCCGGCCAGCAGCCGCGCCGGACCGCGAACGGCGGCCCGCTCCGGGCGCGCCGCGGAGCGCTCGGCTTCCGGCGCGTAGATCGTGGTGTCGGGAACCCGGCGGCGCAGCACGGCCAGGAGCACGATGGCCACCGCCGCCGGAACGATCAGCACCAGGAAGGCGGGCCAGAGCACTCCGGTCAGCGCGGCGACGGCCGCGACGATGAGCGGACCCGAGAACGCCCCGATCTGATCCAGGAGCTTGTGCACCCCGAATCCCTTGCCGCGGCCGACCGCGCCGGCGGCGTCCGCCAGGAGCACGGTCTTCGCCGGCGCGCGAACGGCCTTGCCGGTCCGTTCGATCAGGATCAGCGCCGCCGCCACCACCAGCGCGGCCGCGCCGAGCACCGGCGTCAGGGCCAGAAGGGGAACGCTGATCGCGGTCACGGCGTATCCCGCCATGGTGAAGCCCCAGTAGTTGCCGGTTCGATCCACCCAGGGACCGGTGACCAGTCGCAGGATCAGGGCGATCGCTCCGGCGGCGCCGGTGATGAGGCCGACGAGCACGGCGGACGCCCCGAGTTGACCGAGCAGCGCGCCGCCGACCGACGCCGAGCCGTCGGACACCATGTCGGTGGTCAGGCTCACGATGCCCAGGCCGATGACCAGTTGCCAGGCGGACAGCCGCGGTCGGGGCGGAGACTCGCTCGGCGAGTTCGGGTCGTTCAGTTCCTCCATCGTCGGGGTCATCCCACCCGATGTGCGTTGTCGAGCAGTTCGCGTGCGTGGGCCAGCGCCGATTCCGAGTCGGGCGATCCGCTCAGCAGGCGCGCCATCTCGAGCGTGCGCTCCTCGCCGTGCACCAGCCGCACGTTGCTGGCCGTGACGGAGCCATCGCTGCCCTTCTCGACCACCAGGTGATTCGTCGAGAAGGCGGCGACCTGGGCCAGGTGCGTCACGACGATGACCTGCGAGGTCTGCGAGAGGCGGGCCAGCCGCCGCCCGATCTCGGTCGCGCTCGCACCGCCGACCCCGGCATCCACTTCGTCGAAGACGAAGGTCGGCACCGGATCGGTCGCCGCCAGCACCACCTCGATCGCCAGCATGACGCGCGACAGCTCGCCGCCCGATGCACCGCGGGCGATCGGCCGCGGCTCGCTGCCCGCGTGCGGCTGCAGCAGGATCGCCACCTGATCCCGACCGGTGAGCCCCAGATCGCGCTCGGTCACCTCGATGGCGAGCCGGGCGTCGGGCATCGCGAGTGCACCGAGTTCGGCCGTGACCTCGGCGCCCAGCCGCTCGGCCGCGCCCCGCCGCAGGGCGCTCAGTTGATCGGCGAGCTCGTCGACCCGGCGCCGATCCGATTCGACCTCGGAACCGAGTTCCAGGATGCGGTCGGCGTCGCTGTCGAGCTCGACAAGCCGGCTGCTGCCCGATTCGAGGTAGTCGATCACCTGGTCGAGAGTGGGCCCGTAGCGCCGGGCCAGCAGATTGAGGGCCGACCGCCGCTCCTGGATGGCTTCCAACTCGCGCCCGCCATCGGCGTCGAGCGAGCTCAGGTAGCTCGCGAGCTGGCCCGAGATCTCGCTCAGCGCGAAGGATGCGTTGGCCAGCGCCTCGACGATCGGCGCCAGAGCCGCGTCATGGCTCGCCACCCGGTCGAGCGACCGCCGCGCGCCATCCACGCGCGACAGGGCGTCGCCGGCATCGTCCGCGAACTGGGCGGACACCGCCTCCTGCGCCTCGACCGCGGCCAGGCGCAGGTCTTCCAGGTTGGTGAGGCGTTCGGCGCGCTCGGCCAACTCCTCGTCTTCGCCGCGCTGCGGCGCTGCCGCCTCGATCTCGTCCATGGCGAGCCGCAGCTCCTCGGCCTCGCGAGCTCGCCGGTCGCGTTCGGCGATCAGCACATCGAGTTCGCCCTGCCGGGTCTGCCAGCGTCGGAAGATCTCTTGATAGTCGCCGAGCACGGCCGCGAAGTCCGCCCCGGCGAACCGGTCAAGCGCTTCGCGCTGCGCGGTCGCCGAGCGCAACCGGATCTGCTCGGACTGACCGTGCACGACCACCAGCTGCTCGCCGATCTCGGCGAGCACGCCGACCGGAGCCGCGCGTCCGCCGACGGTGGCGCGGCTGCGGCCCTCGCTCGACACCGAGCGGCTCAGGATGAGTTGGGCTCGGCCGTTCGGAGCGGAATCCAGGTCTCCCCCGGCGTCGCGTACCCGGTCGGCGACCGCGCCGGAGGACTCGACCTCCCAGTGCCCCTCGACCACGGCCTGCGCCGCGCCGAGTCGCACCGCGCCCGCGTCGGCCCGCTCGCCGAGCACGAGGCCGAGCGCGGTCACGACCATGGTCTTGCCCGCCCCGGTCTCACCGGTCAGCACCGTGAATCCGGGCCCGAGCGGCAGGCGCGCCTCGCCGATCACCCCGAGATCGCGGATGGAGATCTCTTCGATCACGATCGATCGATCCCCGGACCCCGCCACCCGGCGACCGGCAGCGCGAACTTGTTGACGAGCCGATCGGTGAACGGGCTCATGCTCAACCGCGCCAGCCGAACCGGATCCGGCGAGCGGCGCACGACCACCCGGGCGCCGGCCGGCAGGTCGAAGGTGCGTCGGCCGTCGCACCAGACCACGCCGGTGCCCACCGACCGCTCCAGCAGCTCGACCGCGAGCGGCGACTCGGGGCCGACGACGAGCGGGCGGGCGAACAGCGCGTGCGCCGAGAGCGGAACCATGAGCAGGGCCTCGACGGTCGGCCACACGATCGGGCCTCCCGCCGAGAAGGAGTAGGCCGTCGACCCGGTGGGGGTGGACATGACGACGCCATCGCATCCGAAGGTCGAGAGCGGGCGCCCGTCGACCTCGATGGCGACCTCGATGGAGCGCTCCCGGCTGGCCTTCTCGACCGAGGCGTCGTTGAGTGCCCAGCTCTCCCAGATGACTTCGCCCTGGTGCTTCACCCGCACCGAGAGGGTCATGCGCTCTTCGACCTCGTAGTTGCGGTCCAACGCCCGCGAGACCGCCGCGGCCAGGTCGTCGCGTTCGGCTTCGGCGAGAAAGCCCACGTGCCCGAGGTTGACGCCGAGCAGAGGCGCGTGAGAGCCGCGTGCCAGCTCGGCGGCACGCAGGATGGTGCCATCGCCGCCCAGCACGATGACCAGTTCGAGCTCGGCGGTCGCAACGTCGACGCCCAGTAGGTGCAGTGGGTCCAGATCGGGTGCCGCCGCGAGCAGGCCGGCCCGCTCGTCGTCGGAGACGACCGGCACCAGTCCCGCCGCGATCAGCTGGCGGCACACCTGCACGCCGGCCTGCAGCGACTCGTCGCGACCGGTGTGCGCGACGACCAGCAGGTGACGGGAGTCGGGCGCTGGCGCAGTGGTCATGCGCAGATCCTTCCGTCGAGCCGTCGATGCGGTGCCGTCGATGCGGTGCAATTGCGTGGCGTTCAGAGCAGCGCGGCGACCGCCCCCGACCATTCTGTCGGATTGGCTCCGACGGAGCGGCTCAGCCAGGCCAGGTACTCCTGATTGCCGCTGGTTCCCAGCAATGGGGAGGAGATGAGTCCCGCGGTGGGCAGACCCAGGTCCCAGGCCGCCCAGAGCACCGCCGACGCCGCGTCGTGCCGCCGCGCCCGGTCGCGCACCAGCCCCTCGCGGATGCCCTGCCGACCGACCTCGAACTGCGGCTTGATCAGCAGCACGTAGTCGGCGTCGGGCCCGGCCGTGTCCACCAGCGCGGGCAGGATCGTGGTGAGCGAGATGAACGACACGTCCGCGACCACCAGGCCGGGACGCTCCGCGACGCCGGACCGCTCGGCGAGCTCGCGCGCCGTGAGCGACCGGGCGTTGACGCCCTCGACGTTCACCACGCGCGGATCCTCACGCACCGGCGCGGCGAGCTGGCCGTGGCCGACATCGAGCGCGATCACCTGTCGAGCGCCGCGTTCGAGCAGCACCTGGGTGAATCCGCCCGTCGAGGCGCCGACGTCAAGGGCGAGCCGGCCCTTCACGACAACGGCGAAGGCGTCGAGCGCTGCGGCGAGCTTGTGGGCCGAGCGGCTGACATAGCCGTCGTCGCCGATGAGGCCCAGTTCGGCATCCGGCGAGACCCGCAGCGACGCCTTCAGCGCCTGCTTGCCGTCGACTGTCACCCGTCCGCCGGCCACTGCCTCGACCGCGAGGGCACGGGAACGGGCCAGACCTCGCCGCACCAATTCGGCATCGAGGCGCGCCAAGCCCTCCGCGGGGTGCGAGGCGGCATCGGAACCAAGGTCGGATGCCTCGTCAGGCATGCGATCGCGCCGCGTCCCCCGCTTCGAGCTGTGCGCGCAACTCGTCGTGCACCTGGGCGAGGGATTCCGCACGCGTCTCGAGCGGCTGATCCTCGATCACCCGAAGTCGCGAGAGCAGAGCGCTCGGCTCGTCGTCGCCGGTCGCCGCCTCGTTCACGCTCTCGTCCATCGCCGCCTCATCCATCACGATTCAGAATAGAGGCCGGGATCGACGTCGAGCGCGTAGATCGGCGAGCCGGTTCCCCAGACGGCCGCCGCGCCCGCGCGCAGCAGGTCGATCGAACGGTCTCCCGCGCGATCGATCGAGACGCGGGCGCGGTGGATACGCACCACCGCGTTCGCGACCCGTACCAGCACGTCGCCGCTCCTCTTCTCGGTCAGCGTCTCGGCCGTGGGATAAGGCTCGAACAGCTCGCGCAGGTCACCCAGGAGGTAACTCGGGCGCGAGTCCTCGGGCGCGGCGAGGACCTGCTTCGCATGGTCGATCCCGGTCATGACCAGGGCCGAGCGCATCCCGGCCCGATTCGCGCCGAGGATGTCGGTATCGAGCCGATCGCCGATGAACAGGGGGGTGGATGCCCCGAACCGTGCCACCGCCGCGTCGAAGATCGCGCGCTCCGGCTTGCCCGCGACGATCGGCAGTCGGCCGACAGCCGTGTGGACGGCCGCGACGAGGGTGCCGTTGCCGGGCGCGATCCCGCGCGCCTGCGGGAGGGTCCAGTCGGTGTTGGTGGCGACCCAGGGAAGCTCCTCCGTCCCGGGCCGGCCCTGCAGGGCGAACGCCGCCTCGGCAAGGTCCTTCCACCCCACCTCGGGTGCGAAACCCTGGACAACCGCCGCCGGGCCGTCATCAACCGAGCGCGTGACGGCGAAGCCCGCCTTCTGCAGCTCGTGGACCAGTCCATCGCCGCCGACGACCAGTACCGTCGACCCGGGCTCGACCAGCCCCGTCAACAGAACGACGGCCGCCTGCGGCGACGTCACGACGTCGCTCGGAGCCACCGACAGGCCCAATTCGGTGAGATGGGATGCCACGGTCGCGTCGGTCCGCGACGCGTTGTTGGTCAGATAGCCGACCCGCATCATTCGCTGAACCCGATTGATGCTTTCAACGGCATATGGCAGCGCGTTCGGCCCCGCGTAGACCACCCCGTCCAGGTCCGCGAGCACGAGATCCACCCCCTCGAGCGGAGTGGCCGTGGCCTCAGAGCGTCGCGCCATCCGGGCCTTCCTCGGTCGGCGCCTCGTCACGGGGCGCGACGGCGGATTCCGGAGTGCCGCCGTCGACGAGTTCTTCGATGATCTCGACGGTGTCCTCACCCTCGGGGATCGCGGCCTGCTCCAAGGCGATCGTCGCCCGATCGGAGCGCTGCCACCATTGCTCGGCCTCGTCATCGTGACCGAGCTCCTCGAGCACGGTCGCATACGCGTCGAACAGCGCGGGACTCCAGGCGAACGCGCGCTCCGGATCCAGTTGCGGGATCTGCAGTTCGCTGAGCGCGGCCTCCGCCTGCCCGAGGTCGAGCCTGGCCCCCGACATCGCGATGGCGAGTTCGACCTGAACCGGCACGTCGAGTTCGCCGCGGGGAACCGATCTGCCGAGCTCGAGGGCCCGGTCGGGACGCCCGACGCCCCGTTCGCTGTCGACCATCAGCGGCAGCTGGTCATTGCGTCCGGTCAGTCGGCGGTAGGTGCGCAACTCGCGCAGCGCAAGGGCGAAGTCGCCGGTCGCGTACGCCGTGATCGCCACCGTTTCGCGAACCACGCCGATGCGTCCAGCACGTCGACCGGCGGCCAGCGCGTGCTGATGAGCCAGTTGGGGATCGTCGTCGATCAGGCGCGACGCCATCACCAGGTGGCGCGCCACCCAGTCCGCATTGTCTTTGCTCAGGGTGCGGAGCTCGCCGCGAGCGACCTTGTCGAGCTGCTTCGCCTCGACCTCGTCGGGGATCGGCGGATCATCGTGCCGCGGTTTCGAGTCGTCGTCGGCCGGACGGAGCGGCCGCCGATCGGCTCCCGAGGGTGGACGGCCGGAGCGAGCCGGGGCTCCTGAGCGCATCGGACCGCCGGAGCGCGCCGGCGCACCCGAACGAGCCGGGCCGTCTCGGCGCGGGACACTCTCTCGCCGCGCGGCACCCTCCCGGCGCGGAGCACCGCCTTCGCGGGGCTTCCATTCACGCTTCTGTCCGGACGCGCCGTCCGTCCGGGGCGCCCGCGAACCGCGATCGCGCGTCGACGCCTTGCGAGGCGTCTGGTCGCGCTTCGGCGCTCGCGCACCATCTCGTTCGGGCGCATCGCGTCGGGGTGCGTCGCGTCGGGGTGCGTCGCGTCGGGGGGTGCCTCCGCGGCCGCCCGATCCCGCTCCCCCGGCACCCGCACCGCTCGCACGTCGGGGCCCGCTCGCGTTTCGCGGCCCGGTCGCCCGGCGCGGTCGCTTCTCGTCCTCGGACGGATCGGTCATGGTGACTCCTGGTCTGTTCGCACGCGCGATCGTTAACGCGAAATGGCCACCCGACCCGGCTTTTCAGCTGGGACGGATGGCCATCTCACAAAGAAGTCCGGCGGTGTCCTACTCTCCCACAAGGTCACCCTTGCAGTACCATCGGCGCAGAAGGTCTTAGCTTCCGGGTTCGGAATGTAACCGGGCGTTTCCCCTTCGCTATGGCCGCCGAAACACTATTGATTTATCAGTCAATCGTGCCGGCTGATCTCGATACACCGCCTTACGGCGGCACTCGATCAGCGAGCTTGTTCCCGACCGTAAATCGGGAACTACAAAGTGGACGCGAGCGCAGTGTTCTTCAACACATCTCTCTAAAAACTTGTGTGTTATCAAGTTATCGGCTTATTAGTACCGGTCAGCTCCATGGGTCTTTAGTCCCCACTTCCACATCCGGCCTATCAACCCAGTCGTCTAGCTGGGAGCCTCTCCCCCGAAGGGATGGAAATCTCATCTTGAAGCCGGCTTCCCGCTTAGATGCTTTCAGCGGTTATCCGTTCCGAACGTAGCTAATCAGCGGTGCTCCTGGCGGAACAACTGACACACCAGAGGTTCGTCCGTCCCGGTCCTCTCGTACTAGGGACAGCTCTTCTCAAATTTCCTGCGCGCGCAGCGGATAGGGACCGAACTGTCTCACGACGTTCTAAACCCAGCTCGCGTACCGCTTTAATGGGCGAACAGCCCAACCCTT
>Ga0207703_10000997_pt1 | contig 27245 bp, 28 predicted proteins | sample KBSSwiS12_FD_184304 | JGI IMG/M metagenome (GOLD analysis project Ga0207703, IMG submission 184304) | Switchgrass rhizosphere microbial communities from Kellogg Biological Station, Michigan, USA - KBS Switchgrass S1-2 (SPAdes) (version 2) | ecosystem: Host-associated > Plants > Roots >...
GAATCTCTTGCGGGAATAAAGCATGTGTCGCCGCAGTCCACTCAATAGGAGGCTACCCATGAAACTCCAAGACAAAGTTGCCGTCATCACTGGCGGCAACAGCGGAATCGGCCTCGCAACCGCGCGAGAGTTCAAGGCCAACGGCGCAAAGCTCGTTCTCTTCGGCCGGGACAGGAAGACGCTCGATGAAGCCGCAGCAAGCCTTGGGAACGACGTTCTGACGGTCCAAGGGGATGTGCGCAAGCTCGGCGAGCTTGATCGACTCTTTGCGGAGGTCAATAGGACATTCGGCAAGATTGATGTGCTTGTTGCGAATGCCGGCATCGCGAAATTCGCGCCTGTAGAAGTGCTGCCGGAGGCGCTGTTCGATGAGCTGAATGACATCATGTACAAGGGCGTGTTCTTCACGGTCCAGAAAGCACTTCCGCATATGCGCGACGGATCGTCGATCGTGCTCGTCGGCTCCGCGGATGCCGACAAGATGGGGCGGATCGGCACCTCCGTCTACACCTCCGCCAAGGCCGCCGTGCGGTCACTGGCCCGCTCGATGTCTGTGGAACTGCTTCCGCGACGTATCCGTGTGAATGTACTCAGTCCGGGCATGACCGATACGCCCATCATCACACGCGAAGGGGGCATTCCCGGCACCACACCAGAGGAACTGGCGCAGACGATCACGCGTGGCATTCCGCTTAGACGGCGCGGCAAGCCCGAGGAGATGGCCAAGGGCATGTTGTTTCTGGCCTCCGACGACTCAAGCTACTGTCTCGGCATGGAACTGATGTGCGACGGCGGCCTGACCCAGCTTGTAAATCCCAGCTAGATCAATCAGGAGAAGACGCATGGCAGACCTTTCACACCAGGTACCTATCGATGCGCCTGCCGCTAAAGTGTATGCGGCGATCGCAACACAGAACGGCATGCGCAACTGGTGGACCGCCGACACCCAGATGGAGGAGAGAACAGGAGGCAAGGCCGAGTTCGGCTTTGATAAGCGCGGAATGGTATTCCGGATGGACATCAAGGCGCTTGAATCGGCAAAGCGCGTCATTATGCAATGCCATGGTGATCATCCGGAATGGAACGGGACGACGCTGACCTGGACGATGGATTCCGAAGACGGCAAAACCATCCTTCGCTTCATACATAGCGGCTGGCACGGCGTGACGGACTTTTGCGCAAGCTGCAATTCCATGTGGGGGAACCTGATGTACCGGCTCAAGGGCTATGTAGAGGGCAGAGACCCCGGCCCTCAATGGACGGAGTAGGAACTCCCTACGGCCTTTGCTCGAAAACGAAAAACAGAAAACCAGATAAGGACTCACGTCATGCCGGACGTTGTTGTGATTGCCACCGCGAAAGCCAAGCCAGGCAAAGAATCAGAACTCGAACGCGTCCTTCGCGAGGTCGCCAAGCCCACCCGCCAGCAGCCGGGTTGCGTTCACTTCAGCCTTTATCGCAGCGCGGACGATCCGGGCGTCATCGTAGGAGTAGAGCGATGGAAAACCAAAGCGGACCATGACCGGCACCTGCAGGGACCGCATTTCCAGAAGCTCGCGGCTGCAATGGGCAACATCGTTGCAGACCCGCCGCGGATTGTCTGGCACGAGATCATTGACGAGGCCTAAGGTGTACCCTTTGCCCGCGAAAGTCACGCACACCGTGCTCCCGCCGTTCGTCGGAGTCGGGTGCATTCGACCATTGATCGCTACGCATCGACCTAAACTCAGGAGTAGAGGAGTATTCCAATGACGCAGGACATCCGCACTCACAAGGTGGTCAGCGAAGAGGAATGGCTTGAGGCCCGTCGGAAGCTGCTTGCGAAGGAAAAGGAATTCACGCGCCTGCAAGACGAGATTAACCGGGAGCGCCGCAGCTTGCCCTGGGTGAAAGTGACAAAGAACTATCTCTTCGAAGGCCCCAGTGGGCAGGAGACGCTCGGCGACCTGTTCGAGGGACGCAGCCAGCTTCTCATCTACCACTTCATGTTCGGCCCGGACGACAAGGCGGGTTGCCCGCACTGCTCACTCAGGGCCGACGGGTTCAACGGCATCAATATTCACTTGAAGCACCGCGACGTCACCATGATCGCAGTGTCACGCGCGCCATACGAAAGGCTCGCGGCATACAAGAAACGCATGGGCTGGGACTTTAAATGGGTCTCCTCGGAAAACACGGACTTCAATTTCGACCTCCATGTGTCTTTCACGCCCGAAGAAAGGAAGATGGGCAAGGCGTTCTTCAACTACACGATGCAGGATCCCGGGCCGGCGGACCGCGAGGGCCATAGTGTCTTCTACAGGGACAAGGGCGGCGACATCTTCCACACGTATTCCTGTTATGTGCGCGGGAACGAGCTTTTCAACATCCACTATCACTACCTGGACATTGTGCCCAGGGGCCGCGACGAGAACGGCCGTGGCCCGTTCTGGGTCCGCCGCCGCGACGAATACAGAGAACCGTAGAGCATGGCGGCATATCTAATAGGACAGGTCATCGTTCACGACAAGGAGCGTTTCGCGCCTTACGTGGAGCAAACGAGCATCATCATCGCGCAGTACGGTGGCGAAGTCCTGGACGTGCTGAAGGCCCTTGAGACCGTCGAAGGCCATTGGCCAGAAGGCGCCCTCACAGCACTTGTTCGGTTTCCCGATGAGAACTCGCTACGCAGGTTTTGGGACAGTCCGGAAAACGCGGCCATGAAGGAGCTGCGCCAACGCACGGCCACGAGCAACGTGGCTCTCTGTGTCTCTGTGCCGAGGCCCGACACTACAACTTCGATATCCCAACCCGAGCCCCAATGATTTGGCGGAGGCCTCGAGTATTCAGGGTGGGCGATATGTCTACCTCCCGCATCGAGGCTTTCAGCGACTCGATATTTGCCGTAATCCTCACACTGCTCGTGTTGGAGATTCGTGTTCCGCAGGTCGACGGCAGTGATGTGTCCCATGAACTCGCCCACAGGGTTCTCTCAATGACGCCCAAATTCCTGGCCTATGGCTTGAGCTTTGTGATCGTTTGCATATGGTGGGTTGCTCATCACCAACTCTTCCGCGTTCTGGCGCGTTCCGATCGGGGTCTGTTATGGATCAACTGCCTGTTCCTTCTCTGGCTTTCATTCATCCCCTTTCCTACGGCCATGATCGGGGATTTTCCAACGGAAGCATTTGCGGTCATGTCGTACGGTGCGGTAATGACGTTAGCGGGTCTTTCGTTTTGCCTCATGCGGTACTACACGTTCTTTGCCGCAGATCTCGTAGATCAACGCATTGAAAAGTCCCTACTAAAGCTCGCGATGCTACGGAGCGTACTGAATCCGATGTTACATGCCATAGCCGTTGCGACCGCGTCGATTAGTACGCGAGCCGCGATAGTGCTGTATGCCATCCTGCCGGCGATCTTCTTTGTCCCAAGTCGACTTGAGCGGCACCCTCTCCCAAAGCCGGCCGCACATCACTAGGCTGTGTACTCACGTCATGTTCCATCTTCTAACGGCGGCACGAACGCAGCGACCTACATCACGGAACAGTCGCAAGCAACGTGGCACTGTGACTCTCGCTCCCGAGACCCTGAAGGGACATTTGCGGTTGTTTGAGCCTCTGTGGAGTAACTGATGCGCGTCGAGCAGAACACGTCGGCCTGTCTCAGGCTGCGCGATCGGACTTTGTGGATGTCGCTCGTCTGTTTCTGCGCGGGCGCCTACAACGTTGCGGAATTCATTGAGTCCGGTACGACACCCGGACTTCTGGTCGTAGCAGCGGTGTGTGCCTTGTTTGGACTGCTTTTCACGCGCGCGACCGATGTTGTGCTAGACAAGGTGGGCCGCACCTGCCGGCTGCGGCGCCTCGATGTATTCAAGTTTACGCGCCACCAACTTGCCTTCCAGGAGATCGAGAATGTGCAAGTGGAAGCCAGCCCCGGCGGCGATTCGAATTCGATCAACTGTCGCCTCAGCCTTGTCACAGCATCCGGCTCCATTCCCCTGACAATAGGATACGAACCCGATCTGCAACGCTACAACACAATGCGGGAGGTCGTGGTCGAGACAGTGTTCGCCGACCGGCCGCCGCCACCTCCGATCGATCCAGTTCGGACACTGGTACGAGCCGGGCACCGCAGCGCCGCCATTCGCGTTCTGTGCTTGCGTGACCGACTTGACCTGAAGACTGCCGAGATGCGGGTAAGAGAAATGGTCTGAGAGAAAACGGACGCCACCGCTGGCCATCGTCGCCGGGAGGGGCGCGCTGCAGTTGTCGGCCATTGGTCGTGACCGCGCGCGGGCCTTGGGCGCCATACAGTGTCGCTAGTACGTGCATGCTGAGCACACGTCGATTCAAGCGCCTATCGGTGCTAGCTCTGACAGACCCCTCGCAGCGACGACGCGGTCATTCGCCGCAGACTCATGTCCATCAGCCGGCCCTTCACCTTCAATGCTAGCGTTCCATAAGACGTGGTCGCTTCCACTCCCGGAAACGCCAACGCGATGTTGCAGACGACGTCATAGTTACGTCTAAGGGCACCCACGGGAGCAGTACCGGTACGAGATCGCCTGGAGAACTGAGGCCGTACCATAGTTTCTCAAATTGGCTCGATACCGTCCGGGCCTTGTTACCAAACCCCCGGAACGAGCCGTTTGCTTCGTCCCATGTACAGAGCATAGTCCGCGCCGAACTGCTTCAGCATCATGCGCTCCTCTGTACGTACTCTTAGGGCGAACATCAGGATGAATGCGAGCAAACAAGAAGGTCCAGCCACCCAGTTCGAAAGGAGCAGAGCTTGGGCGATCGCCTGCAGGAATATCGAGGTGTACATGGGATGGCGGACGCGTGCATACACTCCGTGGTCAATAAGCTTGTGCTGCGTGCGTATTTCCAAACTGATAGACCAGTTGTCGCCTAGATCGACGTGCGACCGGCGGAACAGCCAAAGCCCCGACAGTAAGCACGCGGTGCCCAAGGAGAAGGGGATTGGATGGAGCGGATAGTCCGCAAACGACAGCAGTGGAGTGACAATCGAAATGAGTGGAAGAATTGTCGTGGCTATCCACATGAGCGCGAGGAGTGCGATTTCGCGGCGCCCTTTTTGGCTCTCTACGACCTCGAGTTCGGCGCACCGTTTTCCGTAGGGAACCCGGATCGCGATCATTGCGATCAGACCTACTAGGAACTCCATTCTGCCAAGCCAGGGATTCATGACGTTTCGGCTAACCGCGTACACTGCGGCGTGCGACATGCGCGCATTGCAGCCATGAGATTACTCCAGCGCAGCCCGATCCTCCGAGCCACCGAATTTTACGCGAAGACCGATAGCTCATTTCGGCGGCATTATCAGTGAAGCGTCGGCATCTGACACGACAGAAGTCCTAGCTCCATGAGTACGAGGTTTTGCAGTAGCGGAATTTTGAGCATCCGACGCAACATCTGGATGGTGACCAACGCTGACTTGGAAAATTCAAAGTCGCAACCTTGGGAGTTATTGTCCGAGAATATCGGCAGTCGTTTTCCCCCCAAAAGAATGCGGCAATCGACCAGGTGGCAACCGACGATCTCGTCGTCATCCAGGTCGAAGGTCAAACCTTCGAGCTTCTGATTTTCGTAGCGCATAAGGCACGTCGCTGCCGAGCTTGCGGGCGTGACGGGTACACCGCCTCTCCGATATTAGGCTCGTGCAGTACCCTGCTCGGTGCGCCACCGCACAAACGAGTGTAGGCTGGTGAAGACGCGAGTCAACGTAACGGCCTTACACAAAGCCTGGATCGAGTGTGCGCTGACGAACAGATCTCCCGGGTGTATCCCCGTAGAGTATGCCCACACGTACCTACGCGCCGGGAGAAGCATGCCAACTGTCGTCTTCGTTCTGATCGGCATGGCGGCTTGCGGCTTCACCCGCGGGCTCTTCAATAGTACCCTCGGCGGTTTTCTGTTGGATCTGTGTCTGGGCGTCATCGGCGCCGTTGCTGCCGGCTCGCTGTTCAACTACTACGTTGGAATGAGGATCGCACAACTTTACATTGCGAGCGGGCTGATTGCGATCTCGGGAGCGGCCCTACTGCTCGTCGTATGCCACGCAGCACTCTGGGTGGCAGGATACCGCCAGCCTAATGGCCGGCGCGCACGCATCGGTGGCATCGCTCCCTTGCCCTCCGTCCCCAGAGCGGGCCGACCGTAAACGGCCGCTTGACTTGATATGTGGTCGGAGTCGACGGCGGCGCGCCGCCCACGCGGTAGCGTTGGAGGTCTGGGAAGATGAGGGCGGCGCAATTGCGGGCACGCGTCCGAGTTACCGCGCGGTCATGCGAAATGGCGCTTCTGGATGGGCGCGAAGCGTCCGCGCGGGGACACCGGCAAAGACACTGATGGAAAAACGGACGGCGAAGAAACAAAAGAATTAGCCGCCAGAGGTCACCGTCCGATTGAAAGCTTGCCCAGGCGATCCTGGAAGCGCTTGCGAAAGCGTCGGCTGAGTTTGAGGCGGATCTTGGAGTCCAGCACGACCTCGTACTCGCCGCTTTTCTGTAGCTCGAGCCCCCGCACCCGCTCGAGGTTAACAATGATCGAGCGGTGGATGCGGAAGAATGTGCGAGGGTCCAGGTCCTGCTCGAGTTCCTGGATCGTCCTGCGAACGATGTGCGTATCGTCGCCCCGGTGCAGGCAGGCATACGATCTCGCGGCTTCGATCCAATCGATTTCCGAGGCCCTTAAGAACAGTGTCTGGCCGCGACTCTTCACGGCAATCCGACTGACCGAGTGGGCATGGTACGGGGATCCGCGGGCGAGCCTACGCTTGGCGCGCTCGAGCGCGCGCCTGAAGCGCACGTTATCCAAGGGCTTTAAGATGTAGTCGAGCGCGCCAGCCTCGAAGGCGCGCAGAGCATATTCGGCGTAGGCCGTCACGAAAATGACGGTCTCGGGCAAATCCGCGCCCAACATTTCGAGTACGTCGAAGCCGTCGCACTCAGGCATTTGCACGTCCAAGAACACGAGCTCCGGCCGGGACCGTCTGATCTCCTCGATCGCCTCCAACCCGGATCCGCATTCGATCACCGATCCGACATCGGGTTCTTTGCCCAACAGAAGCGTCAGGTAACGGCGCGCCGGCTCTTCGTCATCGACCACAAGGGCTCGAATCGAGCCGAGCGGTTTGGCAGACGACACCTTCATGCCTCCTGTAGCGGCAGTGTCACGATTACCTCCACGCCGCCCTCTTCAGCTGGCTGCAGCAAAAGATTAGATCGGTCGCCATGTAGGATCTTAAGACGCGTGCGCAGATTGCCGAGCCCGACGCCGTGGGGAGCGACTGCCATATCCTGCAGTTCCCATGGGCTGTCATTGTAGACGGTCAAGCAAAGCGCGCCATTGCGGCTCATCCCGGCGACTCGGACCTCGCCGCCCGATCGGCGCTTGGATACTCCGTGCTTGATGGCGTTCTCAACAAGCGGCTGCAACAGCAGGTTCGGGACCTGTATTGCGAGCAGCTCGTCGGGAATGTCGATGCTCACTTGCAGGCGGTCGCCGAAACGGATCTTCTGGATGTCGATGTAGCGCTTCAGATACTCCACTTCCTCCTGCAGCGTGACCTGTGCGCGGTGAGAATCCTCCGAGGCGCGGCGCAGGAGCTCGCTCAAGCCCACGATCATGCCAACGGCCGCCTCGCCGCGCTGGTCGACTACGAGACTGGCGATCGAGTTGAGGGTGTTGAACATGAAATGAGGGTCCATCTGGCTCCTGAGCGCGGCAAGCTGCGCGCGCGCGAGCTCCTCATTCTGCCGTGCCATTTTTTGGCGCGAGTCCATCACATAGGTGGCCGCCACAATCAACGCATAGGCAATCAAAAACGTGACAATTTGCTGGAGGAGCAAACCGGACCACGTATCCACGAACGTGGGCGGCGTTTTTCGATGCCACGGGTCGAAAATAATCTGGAGCAACGCCGACCAGCCTTCCGCCGCTGTGCTGACCGCAGCGAACGCCGCCAGATGCAGGCTCATCGCCTTAACGAACTCGCCGCCAACGATTGGCCATCGTCGCGCCAGCTTAATGATGAAGGGCGTCGCAAGCGCCCAAGGTAGCCAGGAAATAAATACGATCAAAAATGGGCGAAGCCAAGCCTTGCCCACACCCACCAAGTGCATGGTGAGAAGCGTTTGGCTCGCATCAAAAAACGCTGCCGCGCACCAGATCGCCGCAATCCAGATCAAGCCGGTCAAGCGTACGTCTGCGCGAGCGTTGGTCATGACCGACACACTACATCAAGTACGGGCGAAGGTCCTGAACTGCGACGAATGGCGGTTTTGCTGCAACGAGCGGTCTTAATCGCTTCGGCTCTGGCCAATACACTGTTCCCGACTTCCAAACGGGGCGAAATCAATGAATAAGCGGATCGGCTTCAGCGCCGTCCTGGGACTGGCCCTACTCAATGTCTGCGCGAGCTAGACCAGAATATTCACACCAGGAGAATCGAAATGAAAGTTATGGCTGTCTTACTCGCAGTCGTCGCGATTGTGTCCGGGGCAAATGCCGCGGACACCGCAAGGAGTTCGAACGCCGCCACGATGGCAGTCGCCGATTCGTCGCGCCCGGAATCTGACACCACGCGGGATGCTGACCGAAAGCCCGCACAAACTTTAGCATTCGCAGGCATCAAATCGGGGGATAAGGTTGCCGACTATGTCGCTGACTCAGGCTATTTCACCCGCCTCTTCGCTAGCATCGTCGGCTCCACGGGTCACGTCTACGCGGCGGAGCCGACTGCCTTCCTCCAGTTCGAACATTTCGTTAAGGCAGTCGCGGAGCTGCAGGGCTATGCCGTCACCCATCCAAATGTAACGGTGACGACTTCCGCGGCGCTCGAAGGACTAAAGTTCCCCGAGAAGCTCGACCTGTTTTGGATATCCCGAAATTACCACGATCTACACAACAAGTTCATGGGTCCGGTCGACACTGTCGCGTTTAACAAGGCTGTCTACAGTGCACTGAAGCCCGGTGGCTTCTACGTCGTTCTCGATCATTCCGCCGCTCGGGGTGCTCCCGCAAATGTAACCGAGACCTTGCATCGCATCGAGTCCTCGACTGTGCGCCGAGAGGTCGAAGCCGCCGGATTCAAGTTCGACTCTGAGAGTTCGATTCTCGCCAATCCGGCGGACCCCCGCACGGCCAAGGTGTTCGACCAGACGATTCGCGGACACACCGACCAGTTCATCCTGAAGTTCCGCAAACCTGGAGCGCAGAACCCGTGAGCGAAGTCCCGGAAGAAGTAGAGCGGGGCGAGGCAAAACAAGTTGCGGGCTCTCGCTCACGGGGTGAGCCCGACAAACCGGGTTGTGCCCCGAATATGCCGGCAATGACGACGTGCGGGCTTAAGGGATGTCGTCGGCCAAGCGCTGCGGCTTGCGGATCCATCGATCACGATTGATCAATAGGTAACGGAGTCAGCATGAACAGATCAGTGTGTAGAGTGATGATGGGCATCGCCGGCTCGGCGGTGCTCGGAATGAGCGCAACGCTGGCCGGCGCACAAACCGTCGAAGTGAAGGAAAAGCCGCCGCTGTACAGGTACGTATCGTACTGGACGTTACCGCGGGCCCATTGGGCTGACGTAGACAAGGACCACGCCACGGGTAATCAGAAGATCCTCGCACCGGCGCTCGCCGACGGTACCCTCGTCGGCTACGGGGAGGATGAAAATCAGGTGCACTCCGCCGAAGGTTTCACCCACGACAACTGGTGGCAAGCCAACTCGATCGCGAGTTTGATGAAAGTGCTCGTTGCCTTCCACAAGGGCGGCGGCTCGAGCTCGCCGTTGCTCGTCAGCTCAACCAAGCACTGGGATCAGATATACATCAGTAGCTTCTACAACTGGAAACCCGGGACCTGGAAGGGCGCCTACGGGTACGCGGGTACCTACAAGCTCAAGCCCGATGCGCCCGACGCCGACGATGCCGTGCGGACGCTCAGCAGCTTTTACGTGCCGGTGTTCGAGAAGATGCTCGCCGACGGCACAATCGTCGAGTACGAGATCGACCGGGAGATGATCCACACTACCGATTCGCGGGGTCAGGTACATTTTAGCTTCGTGATGCCGAGCGCCGAGGGTCTGGACAAGTTTCGCGCGGCCCTTGGCGTTGCCCTCGATGAGAACTCGCTGCTTGGGCCGGCATTTAGCTGGATGATGGTCAACTTCACGCCGCAAGCAGATTTTGTACAGATCAACGCAACCTACAAGTAGCCTGAACGGCAAGCGTCGTCGTCGCCGGCATCGCCCGCTATTCGCGAAGGAGGAAATATGCTTAGGACACTATTTGCAGCGACGATTCTGGACATTGCGCTCGCCGGAAGTGCCATGGCGCAGGCGCCGAATGCGGGCTGTGCGTTGCCTTCGGAGCCTAAGGGCATTCCCGCCGCGATCGATGCGGCAATCAGCGGGCCCGCGGACAAGGATCGAGCGTGCATGAAGGCCCTGTTAATACCCGAAGCGCGCCTGATGTTCGTTTCACTCGGCGCAGACGGGGCGCCAACCTATAGGCTCCAGACCTTGGACGACTGGATCGCCCGCGTCAAATCCGGTGGCCAAGCCCTGCTGGAAGAGAAGCAGCTGAAATTTCACATTGAACGCTACGGCAATATCGCGCACTTATGGAGCAGCTACGCGCTGCACAGCGACGCCAAGCAAGTCGCGCGCGGCATCAACAGCATTCAAGCGATCAAAGAAGCCGGCGGCTGGCGAGTGACGGACATCGTGGTGCAGGCCGAGTCGGCCATTGCGCCGCTGCCCAAGGAATATCTGCCGTAAGGGCGGGCAAGCATAAGAGCAAAGTGCGCTTCAGGAGATTCCTTGTCAGGATTATCGCCTTGCGAACTCGACAACGTCGCTGATTCAACATGTCACAACAGGTGATCCGCATGAGGAGTTGCCTCCCGCCGTGCGCAAAGTGCATATCGGGGGATTTCACAACATTCCACAACAGGTGCACAGAAAATGATTAAGACTATTATTTTATCCACGTGTCTCGTAGCTTCCTTACTCTCGCTTGATGCACGTGCCCAGGATGGAGGTGCGCAGGATACACTTACCCGGGATGCACTTGCCCACAATGACCGCCAGTATACTGACGGCCCGCTCACTGAGGTGGACTACGTACATGTTGAGTACGGGCGTTTTCCAGAGTACATCGATTGGCTAAATTCGACATGGAAGCCGACCATGGAAGCCATGAAGAAAGCAGGGCTAATCATCGATTACAAAGTCTTCCAGGCCAGTCCAAAATCACCGGATCAGCCCAATGTATTTTTATATCTCACTTTTAAAAACATGGCGGCTTATGGTGGAGACATCGGCGATAAAGGCATCGAGGGAGAATATGTGGCCAGGAAGGTAATCGGTAGCACCGAGTTTCAGAACAAGAAAAGAGTGGAACGGACTGGATACAGAAAAGTTCTGGGCATCGAATTGATTCGTGAAATAATTTTAAAATGAAATTGTTAGACGTGGGCGCAGATCGTCACCTACGCTGATGACCTGGTGATCTGCTGCAAATACGGAGCTACGAAAGCGTTGCCGTGATGCGACAGATCAGCCCCCTCCCGTTTGGCGGTCGGCGCCGTCACTTCTTGAGCAAAGGTACGCGACCGACGGTAGGTCCGAGGAACTCGAGGCGTTGGAAGCCGAGCCGGGGTGGGGAATAGGGGAGCGAGCGGCGTTCACACAGTGGACGGGCTCTGGTCGTCCTACTTCAATCCTCCGACATCAGCCGGCACTATCGAGGCACCTGCTGCTGGGCAACTAGGCATGACGGCGGGAGGTCATCGCACGCGCCTCAGGCTAAATTTTGTGGATACAATCTCGCAATGTGTTACTCCGCTCGTGTTCAACAACATCTTCGATCGCTCGCCCGGCGATTCGGCGCTGAAGTCGATTGGCCGGTCTTCGAACAGTTCTTCGAGCGCCGACTGCAGGACTCGGGTCTGAAGGTCGCACGCGCGCTGGAGCGCAACTTCGACGCGCCGGCAACGGACGTCGAGCGCCGTATCCACGCGCACATCCAAGCCCATCGACAGACGATCGCGACGAAATGGGAGACGGATCTCTTTCGCCAGAAAAAGCGCTTGGCCGATGCGCAACGGTCTCTGCAGGAGAAAGAGACGAAGAAAGCGCGCGATGACGAGCGCATCGCGACGAGCAAGATCGAAGACTACCTGGAGCGGCTCGGCACCCTCCGCAGCCCGGACGCGCTCGAGGGGGATGATCGCATCTTTCCGCGCTACTTCGTCCCGATTGTAGTCCACGAGGGCGGGAGACTCCTCATTCGACCGATGCGGTATCAGTGCCGATTGGCCGGCAAACCTGCGACCTATGACGAGCGTTATCCTGGCACCTACAACGCGCGACGGGATAATCTCGAGGGGTTCTGGTCGGATGTGTATGGAGCACAGCACGGAGTGATGGTGGTCAGCTCGTTCTATGAGAACGTGGCGAGCCATGTGTTTGAAAGACGCGAACTCGCGCCCGATGAGAAGCCCAAGAACCTGGTGTTGCACTTCAATCCGCAGCCGCCGATGGAAATGCTCGTGGCGTGCTTGTGGTCTCATTGGACACACAAGAGTGACCCGGATCTGTACTCGTTCGCAGCCGTCACCGATGATCCCCCACCAGAGGTGGCGGCCACCGGCCATAACCGGTGCATCATTTCGATCAAGCCGGAGAATGTCGGCGAGTGGCTGAATCCGGGTGGGCTCAGTCAATCCCGGCTGGAGGCTATTTTAAGTGATCGGCAATGTCCGTTTTACCAGCATCGGATTGCGGCATGAGGCCAGCCGATGCAAGGGCTTGCGCAGCTCGCGTAGATGGAGAAGCGGCAGGCCGTACTGACTGTTGCCCACGCATGGCGGGCCTTCAGGTTTTTTCGCCTTTGGGTGAGACGGAGAGCTGGCTGGTATCCTTTGGGAAGCGCTGAGGATTGCCAAGGAGCTCGACCAGCCGTGTCTCGCATTCGGAAAACGAGTACCCGCGCCGCTGCGAGATCATGAAGGTGAGTGGGCGCATGTGCCATGCGCGCCGTTGGAGTTCGACGAGTGTTGCATTCGCGAGGTCTGCCGCAACCATATGACGCGGCATGTGCCCCCAGCACAAGCTTCCCCTGAGCAGATCGTGCTTCGCGCCGAGGTCATTCACCAGCCACTGGCGTTCGCTGGCGACTCCCTGTTGTGTCTTTTCCGAATCGGGCTGATTGTCGGTTACGACGAGCTGTATGTGCCGGCCAAATTCCTCCCGCGGGATCGGCCCCGCGATTGCGGCCAGTGGATGCGATGGCGCACAGACGGTCACCATTTGCACTTCACATAAATGCTGCCTTTCTATGGTACCCGGGCTCAGCTCCGGCACGTCCGTGATCGTCACCGCCAATGCGCACGTGCCTTCGAGAACCAAACTCTCGCCGCCCTGCATGGTTGTGATGCGCAGATTGATTGCAACAGTTGGAAAGTCCGTCTGCAGGCCGCGCAGGCATTCGATCAGGTGTGCGCGCGGAAAATAGGTATCCACAGCAATCGAGACTTGCGGCACCCCAGCTTCAGCAATCGAAACCGCGCGCGTCTTCATTTCCTCGGTGCGTGAGATCACCGCACGAGCATCCGGCAGGAGGCTGCGGCCCGCGGACGTAAGCGTTGCTTTGCGGGTGTTGCGTTCGAACAGCTCCACATCAAAGGCCGTCTCGAGCGCCTTGATCGCATGACTGATTGCCGACTGTGCACGGTTCAGCTCCCGTGCAGCCCCGGAAAAGCTTCCTTGATCGCATACGGCAACGAAGGCCCGAAGCTGATTGATGGTGACGTTATCGAGCATAGCTATCTAAATAGTAGATGATATTCATCGATATTTCGCCAATTGTCTTCATGAGTGAAGACCCCAGATCCTTGGCGAGCAGTCCGCTGCCTTCGTACAACTCCGAGGAAAGATGCATCTATGAAACGACTGAATGGGAAGACCGCCGGGATCACCGGTGGCGCCGCCGGCATCGGCCGCGCCGCAGCAAAGCGCTTCATCGAGGAGGTCGCCCTCGACGGCGGCCTAGCGCGACTCTGACCCCGATACGGTCCCGTGCTTCTCAAACTTTAAAACGAAGGATTAAAGATCATGAAAAAACTGGAAGGTAAGGTCGCAGTCATCACCGGCGGAAGCAGCGGAATTGGCTTGGCCACAGCCAAGCGCTTCGTGGACGAGGGCGCCTACGTCGTGATCACAGGGCGACGAGAGGAAGAGCTGAAGGCCGCCGCAGCCTCGATCAAGACAAACGTTACGGCGGTCGTGAGCGACGTGTCGCGCTTGGAAGATCTGGACCGGCTCTATGCCGTCGTGAAACAGAAACATGGTCACATCGACATTCTCTTCGCGAACGCGGGCGCGGGAACAATCGCTCCGCTCGCAGTGGCAACCGAGGCCCATTTTGACCAGACCTTCGACGTGAACGTGAAGGGACTGTTCTTCACGGTGCAGAAGGCCCTTCCCCTCTTCAAGGACGGCGGGTCGATTATCCTGAATTCTTCGGTCTCGAACGTGTTGGGGCTGCCAGGGTTTAGCACCTACGCCGCGAGTAAGGCGGCCGTGCGCAACTTCGCGCGCGCTTGGACTCTGGAGCTGAAAGACCGTAACATCCGCGTGAATGCGATGAGCCCCGGACCAACCGAGACGCCCGCCTTAGAGACAACGACGGGCCTTACCCCTGAGCAAGCGGAGCAAGCGGCTGCGCAGTTTGCATCACAGGTCCCAATGGGTCGCAGGGGCAAGCCAGAGGAAATTGCGGCTGCCGTCACGTTCCTCGCCTCCGATGAAAGTTCTTACATCACCGGCGTAGATCTGGCCGTCGATGGAGGCATGGCGCAGGTCTGACCCCAGCGTTAGCACCAGATCGGAGAAGCACTATGAGCTATGCAATCGTAGGATTCGGCAAGATCGGCCACGCTCTTGCCAAGGCGTTTGCCCGCAACGGCATTGAAGTGTCCGTTGCAACCACACACGACCCCGAGAGCTTTGCGTCCGATGCGGCCGCGATCGGACCCCAGATCATTCCCAAAACACTGGCAGAAGCCGTCAAGGCGAACATCATCTTTCTAGCTGTCCGTTTCGAGGCGCACCCGGATGTCGCGAAGGCGCTGCCGACCTGGAAGGGAAAGACCATTATCGATGTGACCAATGCCTACGGCGTGTCCCCTGAAAAACTGGGAGGACAGCCTTCTTCCAAGTTCGTCGCGCAGGCCTTTGCTGGCGCAAGACTGGTCAAGGGCTTCAACCATTTGGTCGCTGCCGTCCTGGACCAAGATCCGGCCGTACATGGGGGCAGGAGAGTCGTGTTCCTGGCGAGCGACGATGACGGTGCTGCAGAGGAGATTGGTCAGCTTGCGGAAAGACTCGGTTTCGCGCCGATCAAACTTGGCGGCCTTTCGGAAGGTGGGCTGCTTGTGCAGGCGCGGGGAAATAGCTGGGGTCGGCTGATCTTTAAGGACTTGGTCAAGTTCGACGGATGAATCCTGATCGCGAATTTCGATGATCACATTTATTCAATGATCTGAATGGGATCTGTACGCTCGTCGAATGCCCAACCATTAAGGAGATCGCGATGTACGACCAATCCAAGCTATCCGAGTTGATCCGGTTCGCACGAGTCGATGCGAGCTCCACCGTCATCGACGTTTACCCAGGCGACGGCGACTGGACCCGTCTCTTCTCCGACATAGTGGGACCCGAAGGACGCGTCTACAGCTTCGTACCGGCCGAAGTCGCCCACTTCAAGAACGATCCGGTCGGCCGCATGCGGACGCTTGCGAAGGAGCCGGGCCGAGAGAACGTCGAAGCCGTCTCCGCGGACCTCGTGGCGATCCCGGAGGCCACGCAACCAGCGGATGTCCTATGGCTGCACCTGTTCTACCACGATCTCCACACCTCGCTCATCCAGGCCAGGGGCGCGACGGCGGCCCACTTCAATCGAGCAGTCTACGAGCAGCTGAAGCCGGGTGGGTCCTACGTCATCGTAGACCACGCCGCCGCCGTCGGGGCGGGCACGCGCGACGCCCAGTCGCTGCATCGGATTGAGCCTGCATCCGTTCGCGAGGAGGTGGAGGCGGCCGGCTTCGTACTGGACGCGGAAAGCAACATGCTCGCGAACAAGGACGATCCGCACTCGATCAAGGTGTTCGATCCCTCGATCAAGGGCGAGACCGATCGCTTCGCCTATCGGTTCGTGAAGCCCTGACAGGTGCCGGCGCCGACTTCATGTCGACCTCCCCAATGGGTGCAAACAGCCCATCGAAGACATCGAGGCAACCGTGGGGGAGGGGCTGCCGCGCACGGCGGGACGCATGATGGCCCTCCTGATTCTGGCAGGCGCTCCCCTGTTGTGTTGTTCGGGGCAATCCAGACGTTACAGGATAACCCAAGGCGTGGCGATGATCTGTTCGGTGGAACACTGACTGACGACCCGATACGGTCGCCCAGTTCATGGGTACGCTAACGCACAGACCCCCTGCAGCACTCGGCGCATCGTTACGCGCGTGCACGATCGATGTGTGCAGGCAACACTATGCCCCGGAACGTACTTCTCATTCTCGCGGAAACGACGGAGGGCAGCGCCGTCCGACGGGCGCTCATTAACTCGCGCGACGGTCCCTTCCACGTCGAATGGGTGAGTCTATGTGGCGACGCCTTAGAGCGGCTGGGCCGCGAAGGAGAGGAAGACTTCGCAGCCATCGTGGTCGATCTTTTCCTCCCCGATAGTCAGGGCATCGAGACCTTCGACAAGTTGTTCCGGGCATCGCCCCACATTCCCATCCTGGTCTGGAGCCGCTTGCGCGACGAGGATGCCGCAAGGGCTGCCCTTCACCGCGGAGCGCAGGATTATCTGTTGGCAGAGCGCCTCGACGACTATTCGTTGTCAAAGGCGCTCACGAGCATGCTCGAACGCTCGAGCTTCGCCGAGGCGCTGTTCGTCGAAAAAGAGCGCGCTCAAGTCACGCTCAATTCGATCGGGGATGCGGTGATCAGCACCGATGTCGCAGGTCACATTACCTATCTCAATTCGGTTGCCGAAAGCATGACAGGTTGGTCGTCGCAGGAAGCCTGCGGGCAGCCCCTCCAGAACGTGTTGAGAATGATCGATGCCGATAGCCGCGAGCCCGCCATGAATCCCCTGGCGATGGCGATTCTGCACAATAAAGCAGTCGGCCTGAGTGCGAACTGTGTTCTGGTCCGGCGCGACGGGTACGAATCAGCTATTGAAGACACGGCCGCCCCAATTCATGACCGGCGCGGACACGTAACCGGCGCGGTGATCGTTTTTCACGACGTGAGTGTGGCGCGGGCGATGTCGCTCAGGATGTCCTATTTAGCCCAACACGACTTCCTTACTGAGTTGCCGAATCGCATGTTGTTGAACGACCGGTTGACGCAGGCGATCGCATCCGCGCACCGGCACGGCGCATCCCTGGCATTGCTGTTCGTGGATGTAGATCACTTCAAGCGCATCAACGACACCCTGGGTCATACAATCGGCGATCAGCTTCTGAAGTCGGTCGCACGACGCCTGGTCGCGTGCGTGCGCAACACGGACACCGTCAGTCGTCAAGGTGGGGATGAATTCCTGGTTCTTCTTTCGGAGGTGAGCCGCGCGCACGATGCGGCCGTGAGTGCGGACAAGATTCTCGCGGCCCTGAGCGTACCCCATCGCATCGAGCATCAGGATGTGCACATTACGGTGAGCGTGGGCACCGGCGTGTACCCGCGGGATGGTACGGATGCCGAGACACTCATGAAGAATGCGGACACGGCGCTGTTCCACGCCAAGGGCCAAGGGCGCAACAACCATCAGTTCTTCAAGACTGACATGAAGGTGGGCAAGCGGACTGTCTGAAGCAGACGGCGCACCGACCCAATCGGCAGTTATCAGAGCGCGCTTCCATGGCGTTGTACGACGATGAGAACGGCCATCGCTTCCTCGCTCGCGGTTGAAGTGGATTGGGCGGCGACGCTGGTGGCACTTGCAAAAGTCTCGCGCCCGCGCTGTGGGACCGACTCTCGGCGGTGAGGGCGTGGCTGGAATCGGCGGGGATGTTGAAAGATTAGCTCAGGCGAGAGGGGAAACCACGGTCAGCGGCCTGCTGCCTTTCAACCAAATCACGTTGTCAGGAGGGCGTCCCTCGTGCCAGACCAATCGAAGATCGCAGCGCCGACTACGAGAGTTGCGGCAGCGGAACTGCTTCCCCGACGGACCTGGCAACGGTCGCATTTGTGGCGGTATCGTTCAGATCCATTTCTTGCGCAGCAGCCACACCTTAACGATCTGCGTAAGGCCCAGGTAGGCCAGTAGCGTCAGCAGCAGGATTGGCCAGTACAGGCGCGGTAAGTGCGTGAAGCCCAGTGCGGCGGCGACTGGGGAATACGGCAGCCACATGCCGATGGCCATGATCGATAGGGTCGTCAGCGTCAGCCGCCAACTCGCTCTGCTCTGGAGGAAGGGGATCTTGTTCGTGCGAATGACGTGGATGACGAGCGTCTGGGTCATCAACGACTCAACGAACCAGCCAGTCTGGAACACAGGGGCGTGGGCTGGATCCCAACAGTTGAATACCCACAGCAAGACGAAGAACGTCGTATAGTCGAAAATGGAGCTGATCGGGCCGACAAACAGAATGAAGCGCGTGATTTCCCTGATGTTCCACGGCCGCGGTCGCGTGACTTGCTCATCGTCCACGGCGTCAACGGGAATCGGCACCTGCGAGAAATCGTACAACAGGTTGTTGGTCAGAACCTGAATCGGTGCCATTGGCAGGAAGGGAAGAAAGGCACTCGCTCCGAGGACGCTGAACATGTTCCCGAAGTTGGAGCTCGCTCCCATCCGAATATATTTCAGAATGTTCGCGAAAACCTTGCGGCCTTCAATGACTCCCTGTGCCAATACCATGAGGTCCTTCTCAAGCAGGATCAGATCGGCCGATTCCTTGGCGATGTCGGTGGCGGTGTCCACCGAGATGCCGACGTCCGCCGCTCGCAAAGCCGGCGCGTCGTTGATTCCGTCACCCATGAATCCTACGACGTGCCCGTTGCCGCGGAGTGCGCGGATTACCCGCTCTTTGTGCGCAGGGGACAGGCGGGCGAACAGCGCCGCCTCTTCGGCTGCCGCGGCCAGCTCGCCATCGGTCATTTTTTCGACGTCGCCTCCCAGCAGCATGGGGTCGGCTGACAGGCCAACGTCCTTACAGACCTTGCGGCTGATGAGATGATTGTCACCCGTGAGGATCTTTACAGACACGCCGTGCTTGTGCAGGGCCGCCAGGGCGCGGGTTGCGCTGTCCTTGGGCGGGTCCAGGAATGCAACGTAACCTCTGAGTATGAGGTCGCGCTCGTCATCCTTTGCACATATTTGCTTCCCGGTTAGATCTTTCATCGCCACTGCCAGCACACGGAAACCGTCGTTGCTGAGGCTGTCGTACTCTTGCTTCAGCCCGATGACCCGATCTGCGTCCATCGCGGTCAATTTGCCATCGAGTTCAGATTGAGAGCACCGGAGGAAGATCTCTTCCGGAGCCCCCTTTGTGAGGAGGACCGCTTGGCCTTGGGGATCCTGTACCAGGACCGACATCATGCGTCGGGTGAAGTCGAACGGCAGCTCATCGAGCTTTTTATACTTTTCGATGGTTGCCTTCGCATGGAAGTCAGAGCTGTCCAGAATCGCCCGGTCGAGCAGGTTCTTCAGACCTGTCTGAAAGTAGCTGATCAGATAGCCGTCCAGGAGCACCGTGTCGGATTCTCGCCCGGCGACGTCGCAATGCCGCATCAGAACGACGCGGTCCTCAGTGAGCGTACCCGTCTTGTCCGTGCACAGCACGTCCATGGCTCCGAAGTTCTGAATCGAGTTGAGCCGCTTAACGATCACTCGCTTGCGACTCATGGCGAGCGCACCTTTGGACAGACAGACGGACACGATCATGGGCAACATCTCGGGAGTGAGACCGACAGCCACGGCCAGGGAAAAGAAGAAAGCTCCCTTCCAATCGTGTTTGGTGAAACCGTTGATGAGGAAAACCAGCGGCACCATTACGGCCATGAACCGCATCATCAGCCAGGTGAAGCGGTTGAGACCCGCATCGAAGCTCGTCTGCGACCGGTCGCCGGAGATCGAGCGGGCCATGCTGCCTAAGTAGGTGCGTGCGCCCGTCGTGACGACGACCGCCGTAGCCGTGCCGCTCTGCACGCTCGTGCCCATGAAGCAGGTGTTCTTGAGGTCAGTCGGTGAGCTCTCCATTTCAGTCTGGGGCTCATGGAACTTCTCCACCGGGAGCGACTCGCCGGTGAGAGTGCCTTGGCTGACGAAGAGGTCTTTCAAAGACAGCAGCCGCACGTCGCCCGGGATCATGTCGCCGGCGGCGAGCTTGATCAGGTCGCCGGGTACCAGGTCTCGCAGGGGTATCTCCCGGGCCGCACCGTCCCGCACAACCGTCGCGGTGACGTGGATCATGGCCTTGAGTTTCTCTGCGGCCGCATCGGCTCGGGCTTCTTGAAAGAAGCGCAGTCCCACACTCAGGGCGACCATGAGCGCCATCACCGAGCCGGCACGCGCGTCACCTGTCAGGAACGAGACGGCAGACAGGAACGTGAGCAGGATCACCAGCGGATTGCGGATGACTTTAAGAAGACGGGTTGGCCAGCCTTGCTTGCGCTCTTGTGCGATCTCATTCGGGCCGACCGCGCGCGCCCGTTGTTCAGCTCCGGCTTGCGACAGGCCGGCGAGGGAAGTAGCCAAGTCCCGGAGTACCGCCTCGCCGTCCTTGCGTGCTGCGTCCAGTACAACAGCTGAAACACGAATATTTCGGTTCTTCGTCTTCGGGGGAATCGGCGGCTCTTTCGGATGCGGTTGCAGCGGTGCGAGCCTGGCGCTCCCAGGTCCAGCATCGTCTATCGAAACCGCTGCCGTTCCATTCGCGTCGGCTAGTCTCATCGTTCCCCGGACCGCCTTACGGGCGCAAATCTCAAGTTACCTCCTTTCGGGCTCCGGCCTGCTGGCCTGGGCACGACGCTACGCGCTCACCTCCGGGCACCTGAGGTGTCCCACGGGTGCTCGGTGCACCGACAACTAGAAGTGATCGAGGGCAATTCGAGAGGCACAACTGAGCAGGAAGCGCCGCGCCGGCCCTGATTGTCCGTACGCTGACGCACGCAGTTCAGATCCGGCGGGTCAAATCGACGGGGTTGGGATTGCCCCATTTCCAATTGCGGATCTCCGGCATGTCCTGGCCGTAGCGGTCGATATATTGCTTGTGCTCGATCAGCTTGTACTGCAACTGCCGCTTCAGATAAGCGCCTTTGCTGCCCGTCTGTGGCACACGATCGATGACGTCCATGACGAGATGAAAACGATCCAGATCGTTGAGTACGGTCATGTCGAAAGCGGTCGTGATGGTGCCTTCCTCCTTGTAGCCGCGAACGTGGAGATTGGCGTGATTCGTACGGCGGTAGGTCAGCCGATGGATGAGCCAGGGGTAGGCATGGAAGGCGAAGATGATCGGCCTGTTCGTGGTGAACAGGGCGTCGAATTCCGAGCCGCTCAACCCGTGTGGATGCTCGGACTTCGGCTGCAGCTTCATGAGGTCCACGACATTGATCACCCGAATCTTGAGGTCGGGCAAGTGTTGCCTCAGGATGGAAACGGCGGCGAGTGTCTCAAGTGTGGGCACATCCCCGGCGCATCCCATCACCACGTCGGGCTCGAGGTCGTGTTCGTTACTGGCCCACTGCCAGACGCCGATACCCTTCGTGCAATGTTCAATGGCAGCATCCATCGCGAGCCACTGGGGAGCGGGGTGTTTGCCGGCAATGACCACATTGACATAGTGGCGGCTTCGCAGGCAGTGATCGATCGTGGACAGCAGGCAGTTGGCATCTGGAGGCAGATAGACACGGACGATTTCGGCCTTTTTGTTCACGACGTGATCGATGAACCCCGGATCCTGATGAGTAAAGCCGTTGTGATCCTGTCGCCAGACATGCGAGGCGAGCAGATAGTTCAGTGAGGCGATGTTGTGCCGCCAGGGGATGCTCGACGTGACTTTCAGCCACTTGGCGTGCTGGTTGAACATCGAATCGACGATGTGCACGAACGCCTCGTAACAATTAAAGAGCCCGTGCCGCCCGGTGAGCAGGTAGCCTTCGAGCCACCCTTCGCATTGATGCTCGCTAAGAACCTCCATCACGCGCCCGCTGGGGGCGAGAAATTCGTCATTCGCCTGCGTCTCGGCGACCCACTGCCGATGCGTCGCCTCAAAAATGGCTTCCAGGCCGTTGGAAAGCGTCTCATCGGGGCCGAAGACCCGGAAATTACGCTGCTGCGCGTTGAGCTTCACCACATCGCGCAGGAATCGCCCGAGCACGTGAGTATCTCCGGGACCGCTGACTCCCGCAGATGGGACGTTGAACGCGTATTCGCGAAAATCGGGCATGTTCAGGTCGCGCAATAAGGCTCCACCGTTGGCGTGCCGGTTCGCACCCATGCGCCGTTCGCCCACTGGGGCGAGCGCGGCCAGGTCGGAATTGAGGCGGCCTTGTGAGTCGAAGAGTTCCTCGGGCCGATAGCTCTTCAACCAACTCTCCAGCAGAGGCAGATGCTGAGGATTCTGGGGCGAGACCGACAGCGGCACCTGGTGGGCCCGGAAAGTCCCCTCGTTCTGCAGCCCATCGATGACCTTGGGTCCGGTCCAGCCCTTCGGCGAGTTGAGTACGATCATCGGCCACCGCGGCCGGGCAAGCTCGCCGTGCGCGCGTGCATCCTGTTGGATCTGCCTGATCTGTTCGATGGCGCTGTCGAGCGTCACCGCCATAGTCTCGTGCATGAGATGCGGCTCGTGCCCCTCGACGAACAAGGGGGTCCACCCGCAGCCGCGGAGGAACTGCTCCAACTCCTCGCGGGTGATCCGGGCGAGGAGAGTGGGGTTCGAAATCTTATAGCCATTGAGATGCAGGATCGGCAGTACGGCACCGTCGGTGACCGGGTTCAGAAACTTGTTGGAATGCCAGGCCGTTGCGAGCGGGCCGGTTTCCGCTTCCCCATCGCCGACCACGCAAGCGACGACCAGCTTCGGATTGTCGAATACGGCACCGAAGGAGTGGCTGAGCGAGTATCCGAGCTCCCCGCCCTCGTGGATCGATCCCGGACACTCCGGAGACGCATGGCTCGGAATCCCACCCGGAAACGAGAACTGCGTAAAAAGCTTCTTGAGCCCCGCCTCATCGCGGCTGATGTTTGGATAAACCTCGCTGTAAGTCCCTTCGAGGTACGTGTTGCTCACCACAGCCGGACCGCCGTGGCCAGGACCGGAGACATAGATCATGTCGAGGTCATACTTCTTAATAACCCGATTCAAGTGCACGTAGATAAAATTCTGGCCCGGAGTGGTGCCCCAATGCCCGAGCAGCATCGGTTTCACGTGCGCAAGCGTCAGCGGCTCTTTCAGGAGCGGATTGTCGTACAGATAAATCTGCCCGACAGACAGATAGTTGGCCGCCCGCCAGTACGCGTCCATCTTACGCAGCAGTTCGGGAGAGAGTGTATTTTCGCTCATGCCTGCACCTTCCAGATCCACTTCGACGCCCAATACTGGCGAGGTTGAACCGCCGTCTCTACGGAGCCGTACATAGTGGCCGTTGGAATATGAACGTGAGCGGTTGCCGAACTTGGTGGCGCGCTCATCTAAACGCCTTGATCATCGCCTCAAGCTGTACTCGAAGTGACTTGTCATGCGCCGTTATAGGCGGGATCTTGCGCTCGATGCCCAGCAACTCATAGACGGCCATCTGGGCGGCTCGTACCGAATACTCCACCGTAAAGACAACGTCGTCCGGTATTTCGACGAACTGGCTGATGAACGCGAAATTCCGCGAACCGCCGGGCACGGGCAGCGGTCGATCACTGCACCTGCGGGGCATGAACATGCTGGTGATATAGGGCATTCTGCACGGAATGCAGTTGGCCGATTCGACGGTCTCCAGATCGAATCGCAGGTGACCGCAGAGTTCCTGCAGAATTTCTGCACCATTGCAGTCGGCCATCGGTTTCGCAACGAAATTGCCGACCCGGTCCGGAAAGAGCGAATATCCCCAAAACACCTGCACATCGGTCGGCTGGTTGGGAAAGTGAGGTTGGTGAGCCAGGACAATGGACATCAGCCAATTCGAGTCCTTGAACGTCACCAGTCCACCGGTACCCGGCTCATTACCGCTGAACTGACTCAGCTTGGCGAAAAATGCGGGGTTCTTCAGTGTGACGGTAAACGACTCCCAACAGGATTGCGCAATGCAGCTGTTGAAAGCCGCTGGATTGCCAAACTGTGGTCGCCCTTGCGCCAGCTTTTCCCAAAGAGTCCAACCGCCGCTGTCTGCCTTGGTTAGCCTCTGGGGTGCGCTCGTCATCGAACCCAGGCTTGAGGCGTCCGTCATGGAGCCGTTTTGTACAAAGACCAGGTCGCCGTCATTCACGGCAACCACTGCGTTTTTGTCCTGCCGCAGACTATGAATGCCGGTCACGACGAAGGTGCCGTCCTCGGTCTTGTGATCGAGGTCCGTGACCTTGCAATCCGCGATCGCACGGACACCTTGGGCCTCGAGCCAGCTCTGCAAGGGTAGAACCAGCGAGTCGTACTGGTTGTAGATGGTTCGCTTGACACCCGCAAGCGTTTCAATGCGGGAAAACTCGAGCATGAAGCGATGCAGGTAGCGCTTGAATTCAACAGCGCTGTGCCAGGGCTGGAAGGCAAATGTGGTGGCCCACATGTACCAGAATTCAGTCTCGTAGAAGCTGGGCGACAGCCAGTCGGTGATGCGGCTTGCGCCCAACGCATCTTCGTCGGCAGTGCTGAGTTTCAGCAATTCGATACGGTCCTGCATGGAAAAACCCATCGAAGTCACCGGGACCTTCGCGCGACGGCTATCGACGAGCCTGGCCATCGAATGCGCCTGGTGCTTCTCATTGAACTCCACGGTCTCCTCGAATACCGTCCTGCCATGAGTGTTCAGGGAGGGGATGGATTTGTAGAGATCCCACGTGCATTCGTAGTTGTCAGTTGTCAACATGCGTCCGCCGCGTAGTGAGTACCCTCCAGTAGGGTCTCCGGCGCCGTCGAGACTTCCGCCCAGGGTGGCGGCCGCTTCGAAGATCGTAATATTGTCACCGGACATGCCGCCATCGCGGATCAGGAAGGCGGCGGCGGCCAAAGATCCGATACCGCCACCCACCAGATAGGCCTTTGATTTCGTGCTCATGTCGCCTCGTTCATCAAAAAAGGTTTGTCCACGTCCACCATGCAACCTGACTTGACACCCCCATCCGATCCAGGGCGGGCTATCTACGGATTTCAGGCGCGAAGGTATAAAGCGCGTGGACTGTAGTCTGTGCGGTGGAGAACGCAGCCGGCACCGAAGCTGTCCGGGTAGAAGGCGCTCAAACGTGCGTCATGCGCAGAAGCGTTCCCCGCATCGGCGCTGCTTGCGATTTGAGAGGGTAGGGACTCGGAGGGTGGCAGTGCTACTCGGCAGGTTTGAACCATTCAACTTGAAACGACCACATCGCTCGAATTTGCCTCGCCGGTTGGATGAGGCCTGTCGCCCGCAGAACCTACAAGCAAGCTTCACTATGTACGCCAGCGAACAGCCGCAGAGCGCGATTCGGGGTATTCCTGTGCTGTCAGGGTAGTACTGGGACGCGGATCGGAGTTCGACCGTGCAGCGAAATTCCGCAAATCGGTTCACGAGCAGGATACTGCTGAGCGTCGCATCAGTGGCCGCCAACACAGCGGCCTGCGCCGGCAACATCGTCGGAATGGCACCCACGTCCCGCAGTCCGCAAATCATGCTCTACGTGAGCCAAACGCTCTGGTCCCCCGGCTCGTCGTTTCGCGTGTACGGTTTGCGGATTGAAGAGGTTCGGGCCCAACCAACCTCGCGGCAGTCAGGCGCGGCAGGCTCCTTTCGACGCAGCGAACTGTTTGATCTGCAAATCGTTCCTCATTCGGACATTCGTATGGAATTCGGCAGGCGTCTAATCTGGGATTTCACGCACGCGGCTTTTGGACCGCAATCCAGTTCGTCAAGCCTGGCGATCCGGCTGACGATCCACAGCATCAGGTCCCCGGACCCGGCGCGTCTGCAATTCTGGGATCTCCGGACACCCGGCCACAGTTTGATGGCAGGAGGTCTTGTCCCAGATCCGCAGGCTAGCGGCGTAAGCGTTACGGTCGCCACTGCCGTCGTTACTTTACAGTTAAAACCGAGTGTCGGTAGTTCGGGCACGACCGTAAATGGCCTAGCGAGTTTCTTGCCGCTGAGCGGCGTATGTGGTCTTTGGACCTGCCCCGCCTCCTTGGACAGTTTTCATTCGGCACCATTTGTTCATTGACGGGCGGCAAAGGCTCCTGAGGCCCTCCGGCGACGAGAGGAAGCATTATTTCTGGGTGCCAACACCCGCCGCCGCCGGGAACAGTTTTGAGCCTGACTGTGCATCCCCCGCTCTTTTCCAGCGCGTAAAGTAGCCCCAGACCATGGCACTCGCCAGCGGCAGGGCGCCCGCGAATAGGAACACGAGATCGCCTGGCATTCGCAACCATTCCAGTGTGCGTGCGAGAGGCGTGGCCGTGTAGGCCAAGCTCCGGGCGTGCCAGTAGCCATTATCGATCACATCGCGCACCTGCATGATCCCGCCCGGAAACAGGCTTAAGACCACCATCATGGCAAGGCCGATGTTCAGGCCCCAGAAGGCGACCCGAATCAGGCGCGAGAGCCTTGACCAAACCTCATCCGAAACCGTCTCGCGCAGCACGAACGTCATCAATCCGGCGCCCAGCATGCCGAATACGCCCATCATCGCGGCGTGGCCATGATTGGGCGTGAGAATCGTGCCGACTTCGTAGTAGCTGACGATCGGCGTGTTGATCAGGAAGCCGAACACTCCCGCCCCCAAAAAGTTCCAGAAACCCACCGCCATCAGGAAATAGAACGTCCAGCGGTGTCGATCGACTATCGCTTCCCGCCCGCGTGTAACCCTCACAAAGTCCCAGGCATCGAGCGTGATCAGCGTGAGGGGTACGACCTCGAGCGCAGAGAATACGGCGGACATCGCCATATTCAACTCGGTCTGCCCAGTCCAGTACCAATGATGGCCCGTGCCAATGAGCCCGCCGCCGAAATAAAGGATTGCGTCGAGATAAATGGTTCGAAGCGCA
>Ga0207703_10000998_pt1 | contig 27213 bp, 20 predicted proteins | sample KBSSwiS12_FD_184304 | JGI IMG/M metagenome (GOLD analysis project Ga0207703, IMG submission 184304) | Switchgrass rhizosphere microbial communities from Kellogg Biological Station, Michigan, USA - KBS Switchgrass S1-2 (SPAdes) (version 2) | ecosystem: Host-associated > Plants > Roots >...
GTGGATCGGCCGAATGGCTCGCCAGCTGCGGCCAGCGATGTACCGGACTCTCAGCGAACATGAGGCTCGCCAACGCGAAAGGCCATTGCTCCGCACGCACGTCCGAGCTCTGAGGGTGGTCCCAGATTACATAGAACGGGCCTGCGGACTTCTTCTCATTCGGCAGCGCCGGCCAGGGATGCGCCGGATCCTCGACGGCCAGGTATGGGATTGCCCCGCCCCGGGTCACCAGCTCCAGTGGAATTTGCGCCACAAACCCATCGGTAGCTTTGGCCTCGAGAGTGTCAAAGTGATCACCCTTCGCTGCAGGCAGCAACGCCCGTAACGGGACTGCCTCGTACATCATCGACCGGCGATAGGAAACATCATCCGGCACGGTGATTGAAACGGCATCAGGGCGGCCGAGCAGTTCCTGCGCACTGTACTTTTTCTGATCGATAGTCAGAACCGGTGTTGCCGCCAGACTCCAGGAACACACGGCCAAAAACATCAATGCCGCAACTACGCGCATTCAATTCTCCATCAGTGCGGGCGACAGCCCTTGAAGCGCTCCAACAACTGCGTATACCGACTCTCCGCAACCGGGCCCGCCTTCACCCACTCCAGGGTCAGCGTGTCCATATGGGTTTCGTCGGCGCCGATGCCCTGTCCCATGCTCTGCACGAGGCGCTGAACCTGGTATTCACGGCGCAGCGACTGATCCTCCGGCGGGCTCGGCCGATCCGCCAGTATCTCGGCACGAATACACAACAACCGCAGCGCCTCGTCATTCGCCTCGAGGTCCGCGCCAGATGTGCTGGCCAACGCGGATTTCACGGCTTCCTGCCCGCCCTTGGGCCACTGAGCAACGCCTGCGAAGTACTCTTCAGCCGATTGCCGCAGGGTCGGGGCTGAATCAGGCGCGCTGACGAGGGCCAGCTTGTAGGCGCGAACCCGGTTTGCCGCTTCCAACAGGGTGCTCCAGCTTGCCTCGGTGTCCCGCAACTTCTGGCGTTCAACCGCGTCTTCACAACGTTCCACGGCGCGCTCAAACCGACCACGCAACTCGCGCGCAACGCCCCGAGGAAACTCGCCGAGCGCCTCAAAGGCGCCGCGCAACTCCGCGACCCGCGCCACGCTCGACAGAAGCTGCGCTCCGGTCGACCCGGCAATACCTTCCAGCTCCTCACAGACGGCCACCGCCTTCTCCCTGTTGGACTCCAGCGCGGCACTGTACTCGGCGAATTCCTGCTGCCGGCGTTGAAACACCGTGTCGCAGTGCTGACGGAACTCTTCCCACAAACGATGATCCTCGTCCCGGGGCACGAGTCCAACCGTCTTCCAGCGACGCTGCAGCTCCTTCACCTCATCGATGGCACCACGGCTGTCCTCAGCGGAACACAACTGTTGGGCGCGCCCGATCAGGGATTTTTTCTGATTGATGTTGGCAGCATACGCGGCCTCGAGCCGGTTTTGCAGATTGGACGTAACCGCAACAAACCGCTCGTGCACGGCCTTGCCCGCGGCCCGGTCCACCGGTGAGTGTTGCCGCCAGAGCTGTTTGGATTCACGCAGGGCCACCAACACGAGGCGCCAGTCCGGCTGCTCCCAGTCGTGCCCGGCTTCAAACGCAACCAACCGGGCCACCAACGCCTCGCGCCGCTGAAGGTTTTCCTGCCGCGCGAGGCCCTGCGCCTCGAAGTATTCCTTGCACGGTTGGTATGCCTTGCGCGATGCCTCCTGGAATCGCTGCCAGTCGGCCTCCAGATTCTCACCGGCGCCCTTGCTCAAAGTACGCCACTCGTCCTGGAGACTCCTGATGCGATCGGCCAACACAGGTGGCTCGAGCGTCGAGTCCACGAGTGACTCCATTTCCTCCATCAACTCCGTGCGCTTGGGCCCTACGGAAAAGTTCTTCCAGTCCTTGAGCTCGTTCAGGCGCGTATCGAGATTCTGGAGCTGGCTGGCGAGTGAAGGGGACAACGGCGGAGCGGTGGCGAGCTTCTCCTCAATCGCGCGTCGCAGGCCCGCTGCCCGGCCGGTGGTGCCTTCATTGAGGGCGCTCTGCGCCTTGCGAATGAGGCCGCCGATCTGCCGGAACGCGAGGGCTTCGGCTGCAAGCTTTTCAGCCCGTGCCTTGCGCTCCTCTGCGTCAGCCTGCGCGCGCTCAGCCGCCGACGCGGCCGCCTCTTTCTGCTCAATCTCTCTGATCCGTTGCGCCTCCGCGGCCGCGTTTTCGGCCGCGAGCTGGCGCGATGCCTCAACAGCGATCTGGCGCAGGTGGCTGGCAATCACTTCGCGCGAACGGTCGATGGCCTGACGAACGCGCTCGCCGACCTCAGCGGAAGCCTGGCCTGCTACCGCCTGCCAACGGATTTCGAGCTGATCCAGGGTCGGGCCGAACAGCGCATCGTAGGGACGATGGCTATGCCGCTCGACGGCCGAAGCGGCCGTATTGATCTCCTCCTGCAACTGCTCCTGCTTGCGTGTCTCAGCGAGCTGCGCGTCCCGTTTGGACGTGAGGATTTTATAGACGCTCTTGTCGTTACCGCCCCGGACGTCCCGGATCAGGTCCCGCAATTGCGCCGGATCGCTGACCGCCTGCGCGGCGAGCTGGCGAACCTTCGTGGATTTTCCAGCAACCACCAGACGAGCAATCGTTTCGGCGTCGTTGCGGTCAATGGCGGCCTGGAGTGACGCCTCTTCCTGCGCAGCCTCGCGGGCACGATCGGCTGCCGGCGCTGCCGGCCGAGCCTCGGGGAGCGGCTGCCGGACGGGGGTTTGTGGTGCGGGGGACGGAGGCGCCTTACGGAATAAGCGCGAGAACAGTGACATTATGGGCCTTCAGATTCTCAGGACCGCCCATTCTACCGACTCGGCCCGCGTCGCATCACGGGCCGCGACCACTATCGGTGTTGAAACGCCTGCTTCATCTGGCGGGCCGAGGCCTTGAGATCATTCAGATTCGACGCCAGCCGCTTGCTGGTCTCGCCTTTCGACTGCGCGGAAGCCTTGACGAACGCCTCGTCGGCCTGGGATTGCTGTCCCGCCGCGAGATAGCACTCGCCCGCGCGCTGATAATCCTGGTCGCGGGACGCTTTGTCCGCGAGCCATCGAGCGCGCTCCGGTGTGGCATCGCCACAGCTTTCCGCCGCACCGACGACAACAACGGTCTCCTTAACATCGGCCATCGTGGTCCCCGCCGCGCCCAGAAGCGCAAGCGCTACCCATATCGCTCTCATGACCCTGAATCTCTTTCACTGATTTACTGACTACCTGTATACGCGCGAAGTCCGCAAAAATAAGCTCATCTGGCGATGCGAATCCGCTCACCCAAAAGGGATACGGCCGCGTCGGCATTGGGCGGAACCGGAGTCCAGGCTGCGTCCCTCCGGGGTGCGGAACACAAATTCGTAACGATCCTTCTCCAGGTGCAGCTCCAACAGTCCATATCTACGCGCGTAGACTTTTGCGCCGCGCACAACCGACAGGTCGTACAACCCGGCCCCGCCAGTTCCCGCGATGATTTCCCGCATGCCCTTGGGATCGGTCTTTCCCGCGGCGTCCTTTCGTTCGAAGGACTCATAAAAATGCTCGTGCCCATTCAACACGAGGTCAGCTCCGGCGCGTTCCAACGCTTTCCATGCAGGTAGCATCTTCTTGCCATCCTTACGGTGCAGCCCCGTGGAGAACACGGGGTGATGCCACATCGACAGGATGCAACGTCCATCACCGTCTATTTCCTGCAGTTGAGCTTCGAGCCAGGCCTGCTGCTCATCGAGCAGCGGAGGCGCGACATTGCTGTCGAGGCCGATGACCCACCAGTCACCGACCTGCACGCGGAACCAGGTGTGGTGCGGCGTGCGCTCGCCGAAGTACTTCAGAAAATCCTCCGCCGAGCCATCAACATAGTCGTGATTGCCGGGAACGGCGTATGTGTGCGGCAGGAACGGGCCCCATGTCGGCGTGTAACACGCCTCCAGCGTCGCACGATCAGCATGAGGGTAGGCTGTGTCACCAACGACAAAAACAACAGCATCGCTCGGAATCATCTTCGCGGTCCTGGCCGCCGCGCTTTCAGCCGCCGGTTTGCCTTCGCATTCGCCTATGTCACCCGCCGCGTATGCGAGTACTCCACTCCAGGCGGGCGAGGCGACACACAGAAGTACCGCCAACAACCAATTTCTCATCTTCGTCCTCAATGACCTGTAATCATCATGATGTCGCCTTGCCAGTCGGCGCCGCGGGTGTACACCAGCCAATGCCCATCCGGGGAGACGGTCATTCCCAGGCCGCCCAACGCCGCGGGCGCTCCCGTCAGGGACCTCACAACTTTTGTCTGGTGGGTTACAAAATCATACGAGCTGACGGTCCCTTCATGGGTGTAATAAATGCCCGCGCCAGTCACAAACCAGTCATCCGAATAGCGCAGCCGCGGCATTCCCTCCAACGGCCGTTCCTCACCTTCGGTAACGGACCGCTCCCAAAGGTCGATACCCGCGGGGCCCGCGACGTTGAAAATGACTTTGTCTCCGCTCACTTCGGCGCGATAGGCCCGCTTGCGTGAGAATTGCTCTGCTGCGCCGCCAGCAGCCGGCGCCCGGTACAAGGTTGTGCGACCGTCGCTCGCGAAGATCCATTGGCAGTCCTGTGACCAGACCGGCAGTGAGAGGTTGCTTTGGCTCGTTGCGAGCGGGTGGGACGGGCCGTCCGGGACATCCATCAGATAGATGCGCGAGGTACCGGAGGCCCGCGAATCAAACGCAATGCGCGTCGAGTCACTGCACCAGGCAGGCCCGCCGGTCAGTGGACCCTTGAAGGCAGTGAGTTGGACAGGGTTGCGTCCATCGCCATCGGCCAGCCAGATTTCCGGGCTGCCCGAGCGGTCGGATTGAAACACAACATGTTTACCATCAGGCGCGTACTGCGGCACGAGTTGACTACGCGATGCCGGCGCCAGGACACTGCCCTGATCGGCTGGCGATGTCAGGTCAATGCGCCACAGCTCAAAGCGCCGCTGCTCGCGTACGAAGGCGAAATTTTCGGGCGCGGTGGCGCTGATGGCGCTGGTGACGGTGGCGGCGGTTCTTGCCAGCCCAGGCCCCAGTGCCTCTTCAGAACCGGGCACGCGGGACAACTTGCCATTCATCGTGAGCAACCACAGGGCACTCCCATCTCCGGCATCGTTCGCCACGATGAGATCCCTGCCGTCCGCGGACCAAGTCAGCCCGCGGGCGTTGCCCTGCAGAGAAGCCAACAGCCGTGTGTTATCGGCGAAAGCATCAGTCACATACACGGAATAGACGGCCAGGCTCGCGGTACATACAAAGGCGAGTTGATGGCCGTCGGGCGAATAAGCGGGAATACCGGCGTCGACACAGCCGGATGGATGTCGGATTACCCGTTTTGACAGTCCATCCACTGTCAACACATGTATATAGCTGGAGGAGCCGGTGTTGAGTGCCGCGTAGGCCAGTGAATGCCCGTCCGGTGACCAACTCAGCTGCATGAACGACTCATCGAGGAAGCTGGCCTGTGTCAACAGGCGTTCAGTGCCACCGGTCGCCGGGATGGAGTAGATGCCGCTTTCATTGGCCGTGACGCGGGCAAATGCGATTTGGCCACCGGATGGCGCCCAGGCCGGGCTGATGGCCACCGCGGGTGTATGAGTGAGTGGCACCAGCCGCTCGGAGTCGAGGCGCTTGATGAACAGATCGAAGTTGCCACTGGCGCCGGCGTCGCCGACACCGCCTGGCCCGCCACCACCGACACCGCCACCGACACCGTCGGGCCCGACACCGCCACCGTTCCAGCCGAATACGAAGCTGTGGCCATCGGGCGCGAAGGATGGACTCACCTCGCGGCCGACGGTGCTGGTCAGGCGCTGAAGGGTCGGGTTGGCGAAGGCGCCCGCGTCGCGTTGGCCGGGGCTGACGAGGGTAACGGCGGCGACCAGGACTGCGAGCAGCAACGCGAGGCCATAGAGGCGGACGGGTGCCGTTGGGGCCGGTGCCGTTGGGGCCGGTGCCGTTGGAGCGGGTGCCGTTGGGGCGGGTGCCGTTGGGGCGGGTGCCGTTGGGGCCGGTGCCGTTGGAGCGGGTGCCGTTGGGGCGGGTGCCGTGGGGGCGGGTGCCGTTGGGGCGGGTGCCGTTGGGGCGGGTGCCGTTGGGGCGGGTGCCGTTGGGGCGGGTGCCATCGTTGCGTTTGCCTCGGGCGCGCTCACCGCCCGCGCCGCGCCCACCGCCTGCGCCGTGCCTACCGCCTGCGCCGTGCCTACCGCCGATGCAGGTGTCCCGACGGCCGGCGCATCCGTTGCCGCAACCGCGGCAGATGTGCGACCAACCGCGGCCGTTGGTTGGCTCAGCCCTTCAGCCGTAACCACCGCCGCGATAAATCGGTAGCCGCGCCGCGGCAGTGTCTCTACAAACCGCGGCTGGGCGGCTGAATCACCCAGAGCCTCGCGCAACCGATTGATGACGGCATTGAGCCCCTGCTCAAACTCCACCACCCGTCCATCGGGCCATAGCCGGGTCCGCAGCTCATCACGTGTGACCAGTTCGCCGGGCCGCTCGAGCAGAGCAGCCAGGGCCAGGAAGGACTGGTTGGGCAGCACTACCCGCTGCCCCTCTCTGAACAGCTCCCCCGTCCGCAGATTGGCCGCGAACTCGTCGAAACACACCCGGGGCTGCCCGGGAGGCGGCCCCGTCACGTGAACAGACCTCCTGTGAGCTGAATGTGAGCCAAAAATCATCCCCCCACCATGGTTCCGACCGGCCTCGCGACCGAGTCTGGACCCATGCTATTCAATTCATTGACCTTCGCGGTGTTCTTCGCCGTCGTGCTCGGGCTTCACAATCTGCCGCTGCCGTGGCACGTGAAGAAGATCAACCTGCTCGTGGGGAGCTATCTCTTCTACGCTGCCTGGAGCCCACCGTTCGTGCTCCTGCTCTGGATCTCCACGGCCGTCGACTGGAAGGTCGCGGCATGGATCAGTACCACCCGGGACGCAGCCAAGCGAAAACGCATTCTCGCATTGTCCCTCGTGGCAAACCTCGGGTTCCTGGGCTACTTCAAGTACGGCACGTTTCTCCTGGACAACTTCGCCCTGGCGGCGCGTGCGATCGGCATCGACTACGTACCGCCCAAGTGGGACATCGTGCTGCCCGTGGGCATCTCGTTCTATACGTTTCAGTCGATCGCCTACTCCCTGGACGTTTATCTGAACCGCGCCCAGCCCACGCGCCGGTTTCTCGACTTCGCTCTCTTCGTGACTTTCTTCCCGCACCTGGTCGCCGGTCCTATCGTGCGCCCCACTCTGCTCATTCCCCAATTCGAGCATCCCCGGCGCGCCACCCGTGAACAACTGATCTGGGGACTCGCGATGATGACCCTCGGTTTGTTTGAGAAGGTCGTGCTGGCGGATGGCTTCCTTGCGCCGGTGGTCGATGCGGTCCATCAGTCTCCGCACCAAATCAACTCCCTGGACGCCTGGACGGGAGCACTGGCGTTCTCAGCTCAGATCTTCTTTGATTTCGCGGGTTATTCCACCACCGCCATCGGGGTCGCGCTCGCTCTGGGCTTCGCGCTGAATGACAACTTCAACTTTCCCTACGCCGCACAGGGGTTTTCAGATTTCTGGCGCCGCTGGCACATCTCCTTGTCAACATGGCTACGCGACTATCTCTACGTCCCGTTGGGAGGCAACAGGCGCGGTGAGCTTCGTACCTACGCCAATCTGATGATCACGATGCTGCTGGGCGGACTGTGGCATGGCGCGAGTTGGACTTTTGTCGTCTGGGGAGGATTGCATGGCGCATATCTGGCAATCGAACGGTGGCTGAAGCGTCCGCCTGGTGTCCTGGGCACATTCACGGTGGTTACCGTGACATGGGTTTTCTTCCGCGCCCATACCTTCGCCGCTGCCTGGGATCTTCTGAAGTCGATGGCAGGAGCCAGCGGCGCGGCTCATGAAGTTCTCTACTGGAATGACATCACAGTGGTGGCATTGATTGTCGGCGCCATGCTCCTAACGCATTGGCGTATGCGATCCACCCGATTGGAAGCCGTTGTGGCTGGCGCGCCGGCATGGACTGTGGTGTTGGCCTGGGCGTCCATGGCGTTTGCGTTAATTGCTGAACAAGGGGCTGGGGATGCGTTCATCTACTTCGCATTTTAAAACCGCTGGCGCTGGGGTGCTTTTTGACACACGCCCGGTTCCGGAAAAAAACTGGGGGCGAATCCTGCTGCTCGTGTTGGTGCTGCTGTGTACCCTCACGGCCGGTTGGGAGATTTTCTGGCGCCACCACGACTTCGTTCCGGGCGACTACGAAGATACTCCGGCGGTCTGGGCACTACAGCGTGAACGCGCGACCGGGACTGCCACCGTCCTGATCGGCTCATCGCGGATGTGGGAGGACGTTGACCTGGGGGCGTGGCAACAGACCGCCGGAGCCCGACCGGTTCAACTCGCAATCGCCGGGCGCAATCCGCAGCCGGTGCTCGATGACCTGGCGGCGGACCCGTTGTTTCACGGTCTGGTGCTGTGCGAAGTCACTCCCTACCTGTTCTACGTCGAGCCCGAAAGTTTCACCACGGCCTTCATGCACAAAGGCCGCTCGCAGACACTCTCGCAACGGGCATCCAACCGCATCGCCATGATGCTGGAAAGCAAGCTCGCCTTCATTGACAGCGAGACCCGCCTGAGCACGCTATGGAAGCGGCTTGCCTTCCCGTTACGATCCGGCAATTTCCCGGTGCGTGAGGTCCCCAAGGGACACGAAATGCACTCGGATCGCGACACCCGGATGTGGCGCCGGATCGAAACCGACACCCAGTACCGTGCTCTGTTCCGGCGTCTGTGGCTGTTCTACGCCGGCGGCCCGCAGCCAACACTGGAGGAAAAGCCAGCCAGCTCCGAGACCGCGTACCCGGGTCTCGGGGCGCTCGTGGACCGAGCCAGCGCCCGCGTTGCGAACGATGTCGCAAAAATCCGGGCCCGCGGCGGCGATGTTGTATTCATCCGTTTCCCCGCCTCCGGTCCGGTCTATTGGAGCGAATCACGCGGCTTTCCGAGGTCCCTGTGCTGGGAGCCCCTGTTGGCCAGGACGGGTGCCACCGGTGTCAACTTTGCCGACTACCCTCAGCTCGAGGGTTACAACCTGCCCGAGTGGTCTCACATGTCAGCCACTGATGCACCCCGGTTCACCCGGGCCCTGGCAACCCTGATTGTGCGATGCATCGCACATCCGATTCAAAACAGAACTCCCCTGCCGGTTGCGCGACCAAAGGCGCAGATTTCAGCCGCCGATAGGGGTATCGATGACCCTTGTTTTCAGGTTGATCCCCGAGCTGTCGCGCCGTGAAGATTGCACCGACATCCCTGCTTCGAGCCCTGCTGACATTCCTGTGTGGAATGCTCATCAGCAGCTCGTTTGGCAGCGTCGCAATCGGAGCTCCCCAGGACGCTGACCCTGCCCGCTGGTCCGCTCTTTCGGACACCCTGTTCACGCACCATACCGACCCGGAAGCGGGCTCCGGCACCGTCATCATCCAGGACAAGACTGGCTTCATGTGGATCGGTACGCAGGGTGGCCTGGTGCGTTGGGACGGCAATCATTTCCGGCGCTACGTCGCCGACACTCAGGTTCCCGGCTCTCTGCCTGACAGTTTCATCCTCTCGCTGCATATTGATACCCGTGGACGGCTCTGGGTCGGCACCAGCGCCGGCGGCCTGGCGCAGTACGACGCCGCCAGGGACTCATTCGTCACTGCCGCCGGCCCCTCGGGCGTCAAAGGCACGGCGGTGCTGTCGATTACCGACGACGCCAAAGGGGGTCTGTGGGTCGGCACCGAAAGCGGGCTGGACCACGTGGACGCCCAACACCCCGACCGGCTGTCACCGTTGAGCCCCGCGGAGTCTGAAGGCCTCCCACAAGGTGGAGTGCAGGCAGTGTTGATCGACAGTGACGGCAGCCTGTGGATTGGAACCAGGCACGGACTATGGAAGCGTAAGGTGGGTGCCACCACGTTCACTGCCTGGCCGCTCGTGACTCCCGAAGAATCCGAGCCCGCCGTCATCCGGCTGTTTCAAGACACCGCGGGCCGCATCTGGATTGGCACCCGTGCTCACGGTGCCTACATGTACGAAGCCGGAGCAACCCACGAAGTACGTGAAACCGCTGCTATTTCAACGTTGCAGTCCGACAGCGTGCTGGCGATCACCGAAGCGACCGCGGGTGAAGTCTGGTTGGGAACCGACGGTGCCGGCATCGTCGCTGTTGAAACTCAGAGCGGCACTACACGACGTATCAATCATTATCCTGATACGCCAACGAGCCTGAGCGACGGCTACATCTATGCCCTCTATCGGGACCGCAGCGGTCTCGTATGGGTAGCCAACATTGGCGCGATCAGCCAACATGACCCTCAACAACGGGCAGTCGTCACGCTCTTTGGAGCGACCGGCCGCCCGAACGGCATCAGTGGAAAGAAAGTATTCTCGGTTCAGGAGATGCCGGATCATCGCATCTGGCTGGGCGTGGGAGCCGGCGTGGACATCATGGACCCGGTGCTCGGCCGCGTTGCACAGTTGGTCCCGGATCCGGCTCATCCTGACACCGCGCTTCCCAAGGGCCGCGCCCAGATGTTTGTGCTGGGTCAGAACGATACCGTCTATATCGCCACCCAGCAGGGACTGTACGTCACGGACGTCCACGCAAAACCCGTGAGGCGGATGGACCTGCCCGGCAGAAGCCCCACGGCTGGCATTCGCTCCCTGAGCTTTGACGCCGGGATCCTCTGGGTCGGTGGCGACCAGGATGGACTGTGGACGGTTGACCTCCACAATCCAAACAACCCCGTCGTGTTGAGTCATGTTGGCGCCGACGAGCTGGGCGACGCCAGAATCACGACCCTGCACCGCGGGCCCGATTCAGCACTCTGGGTCGGGACTCGCAGCAGCCTGAATCGGCTCGATGTCTCCACCGGTGAGATTGAGCGCGTGCCCGCCAATCAGGCGGACCCCACTGCACTGTTGGACGGCTTCGTTGCCTCGACCCTCATCGATCATCGCGGCCGGTTCTGGGTCGCCACGTTCGGCAGCGGCGTACAGGTGCTGGAGAGCCGCGACAATCACGGGCACTGGCGTTTCCGGCGCCTGGGCTTGCGCGACGGATTGCCCCACCTGGGGGTCAACAAGCTGTTGGAAGACTCCCTGGGAAACATCTGGGTCAGCACCGATAACGGCCTGGCAGTCATCAACGGCGACAACTTTACAGTGCAGGCCCTGCAGCGACCCCAGGGAGTGGCCATGCGAACGTTCTGGACGGATTCCGGAATCGTCACGAGCCGGGGCGAGATCCTGTTCGGCGCCAATGGCGGTCTGACCATTGTTCGACCCGAGCTCATGCGAGCCTGGACGTACCAGCCCCCGGTCGTCGTCACCAGCGTGCAGAACTCTGCGGACAAACGCGGCCTCAAGGTTGAATTCGCGGCCCTCGATTATTCTTCTCCCGAGCACAACCGCTACTCGTACCGCCTCGTCGGGTTCGACCAGGACTGGATCCCGACCGATCCGAACGTGCGGCTGGCGAGTTACACCAACCTGCCGCCGGGAAATTACATGTTGGAATTACGCGGCTCGAACCGCGACGGCCTCTGGTCGGAGCCGTTGCGAATGCCGGTCGTCATAGAGGCCGCCTGGTATCAGACATTTGGCTTCAAGAGCGCGACGATTCTTCTGGGCCTGCTGCTGGTGTCCCTGCTGGTTCAGGCGCGCACGGTCTATCTGCGACAGCGCCAGCGCGAGCTGCAGGCCCTCGTCAATGAGCGCACCGCCGAGCTGGAGAAGCGCAGTGACGAGTTGCGTGAGAGCCAACGCCAGCTCGAGCTGATTGCCTATAACGATCCCCTGACCGGCTTGCCCAACCGGCGCCTGTTGGAAGACGACCTCAAACACCGCGTCGCCATGGCCGGGCGTGATGGCCGGGCCTTTACGCTGTTGCTGGTGGATCTGGATGGTTTCAAAAAGATCAATGACACACTGGGACACGACGCCGGGGATGCGCTGCTCGTTGAAATCTCACTGCGGCTGAAACATTGCGTACGCGAAGCCGATCGGGTCGCGCGCCTCGGCGGTGATGAGTTCGCGATCATCCTGTCGCAGACCAGTGAGCTGGCCTCGGTGGAACTGGTCTGCAAGCGCATCCTGGCGAGCCTGGCGGAGCCTGTTGTATTCAAGAGCTCCATCATGCGGGTGACCGGAAGTATCGGCTCAGCGCAGTGCCCCACCCAGGGCTCCACCCTGGATGATCTCTACAAAGCCGCGGATACGGCTCTGTATGATGCCAAGAGAAGTGGCCGCAACATGTGGAGCTGGTACGGCTATACCGTCAAACTGCGTGCCATGGTAGCCGCAGCAGCCTGCGGCGCGAGCGGCGAGCGGCGCGCTTGAATTCGTAGCTGCGCGCTGCCATCAGCAATCCCGGTTTGTCGATTTCGAGGGCGGCCCGTTGCTCCTGCTCACCGAGCCCCGCTTCCGCGGCTACCTGTTCCGGCAAGACGAGAAAACGCTCGCGGAATTCGCGATCCGAATATAACCGCGCCAGGAAAGTCTCAAACTGCTGCGAGCTCATGAGTCTCCCGTGAACGTTTGGCGCGGCCGCAAGCTAGCGCCTCGCGCGCGCGGAGCAATTGGCACAATAGCTCGTCAAACTCTGGATAGTGGCCATCACGCTCCAGGATCACCGTGAGTGGTTGTGAGCAACGCTCAGCCAGCCATGCGAGCATGGAGAACACGATGTCCGGTACGTCGTGCACGTGATCGTCCAGCAGCCGCCGCGTGGATTCGAGCTCGATCCACATGCCACCACTGATATGCACCACCTCCACCCGATTCAACGGAAACGCGCGCAGGTATTCGAACGGATCGTGACCGAAATTCACGGCGTTGGCATACAGGTTGTGCAGATCGAGCAGCAGTTGCGAACCGGTCCCCGCCATGATGTGGGTGACCCATGGCGGCTCGGACATTGTAGAGGCAGGCGGATCAATGAGCGTCGCAATGTTCTCCAGCGCCGGCAACATACCCACGATGCGGCGAACAGTTTCGACGTTGGCAACAGCTCCATCAATGGTGCTGCTGGTACGCGGCGGCGCCGCCAGATGACCGATCTCGTAAGAGCCGCTGCGCACGAAAGCCAGGTGCTCTGACCAGATCTGCGGCTCGATGGCGTTTACTACCCTGGCCAGCCGTTCAACACGCGATGTTGCAACGGCACTCACCGAAGCGAGTCCCAGCGCTACGCCATGACCGATGACGGGGACTTCATTACCCAGGCTCCGCAGTGCCCGCAGTTGACCGGCGGACGCCTCGAAATAATCGTCCAGGATAACTTCGACAACATCGATGGAATCGAGATGGACGTACGTGCTCGCGGCAAGCGCGTCACGCCACCCCAGCCCGACTCTGTCAGCGGCGCTCAACTGCCGCACCCTCCACAGCCGCCACCGCATCCCCCGCCACCACAACCGCTGCCTCCGCTGGAGTCGTTGGCATTGGGAAACATCTTCGCCCAGGCGAAATTGTCGAAGCCTTGAACCGCATAAACGCCGAAAACGGCTGCCAGCAACGCTGCTTCGGAGGGGCCGTCGACCTTCGGGCGGCGCCGCCAGGATCGCCGGAGAGAATCAAACAGCACCTGGAGGTTTTTCAGGGCCGCATTCCCAGCCACGGTGCGATGGACCTGTCCACGACGCCACAGCACATAGGCAGCCACGCAGGCCAGGACAACCAGCAAACCGACATTGGAATGGCCTGTCGATATGGCTACTTTGATCTTGATGACTGCGATCACGAGCAGGCAGGCGATGCCCGCGAAAACAAAGAGCCAACGGCCATGCTCGACCGCCTCGCTGGCGATCAGTCCCCGCCGCACCAACTCCCCGCGATACGTCGCGGCCGCTTTCTTGAAACCAAAATCCTCAATCAGACCCGGCGCTGAACAGGGCTTCTGACACACCCGCAGAACCTGCTGCTCCACGAAGGACTGCACCCGGTCGATCTCCGAGCGGTCGACCGTCAGAAATGTCTTTCCCTCGACGCCGAGCAGCCGCCGGAACACGAGCGACATGGCGACGACGCGCAGCAGCTCACGTTCCTGGCCACGCAGATAGGCAATCGTATAGGGATCGCGGATCCGCGAGTCCGACGGTAAACGCAACTCCCGGGCCGTGATCAGAGCATCTACAATCAAATACACAACCACGGCGAGCGCTGCGAACAGGACCAGGAACTCCGGGCCGCGCAGGGTAAACATGAGGTCAGCGAACGTTGCGGCCGATGGCGGCCAGTTCGGTGATCAGGGACAGCACCTCGGCAAACAGATCGCGCGCGGCTCCCGCCGGCAGATGCTCCCCGCGGTGCACGGCTGAGATCGCCTGCATGCTCGCCTGTCGCGAAGGAAACAACTCCTCGAGGGCCAACTTGGGAGCGAGTGTCCTGCCATCCTGGAGATGCACGAGCGTTGCAGCGCTCGCTCGAAGCGGGCCGGTGGCATCACTGATGAGTTGCTCCAGGCGCTCCTCGTGATCGCCCTCCACCACATATCGCTCCCGCAATCGCAGCTCCAGATTCAACAGCACCTGTTGCACGCGGCGTAACGCGGCCTCACGGGTTATCTGCAGGGCATCGAAGGGTGACTTGCCCAACAGCACACGGTGCCGTGCCTTGATGTCGGCAAACTTGACGGCGAAGGATTCGACGGCCGCATCGATCTCGGCACTTTTCAGAAACATGACAGTCAGGCCCGCGGCGGCGCGGCCGGAGCGCAGCGGCAAACGCGCGGCATCGAGCTGCTGCAGCGTCCAGTCCTGCGCAATCACGAGCAGATTGACGTCCGAGGTGGGCCGCAGGCGCCCTTCCGCCGCCGAGCCGAACAGGATCACCGACTCGAGTGGCATGGTGTCCGCCAGAGTTGCAATAAATTCCTGCAGGATCGTCGCCACTGTCGGCGGCAGATCCTTCGCCAGATCCGGGTTCAGCTCGAACGTCATTGCCTGGTCACCTCGCGGATAGGCATCATATGGGCGTATGACTACAGCGGAGCGTGTTTTTATAGGCCTCGGCACCAATCTTGGCGCGGATCTGGATCGCAATCTGCATGCTGCGATTGATGCGATCGGCCATCTGCCGGATACCGAAGTCGCGCGCGTGTCGTCTTTCATGCGCACGGCCCCGTGGGGGGTGACGGATCAACCGGCCTTCCTGAATGCTGTTGTCGAAATCCGCACGCAGTTGGAACCTCTGCCGCTGCTGCAAGCCTTGAAGAAGCTGGAGATCGAGTTGGGACGGGTACCGACCTATCGGTGGGGACCGCGGCTGATCGACTTCGACATCATTCTGTACGGCTCGCGGGTGGTGGACCTGCCGGACCTGAAGATCCCGCATCCCCACTACCACGAGCGGGACTTCGTGCTGCGCCCCCTGGCCGAAATCGCACCCGAGCTGGCTGCGAACCGGTGAGCCGCCTCGGGACGCTACCCGCGCAGTGGATGGCCCTGCTCGTCGCCTCCGCGGCCATCGGCGCGGTGCTCGAATGGCTGCGGGTTCCGGCAGCCCTGCTGCTGGGACCGATGTTGGCAGGAATTGTCATCGCAGCCGCCGGCGCCACGGCCCGGGTGCCTGGCTGGGGATTTCTGCTGGCGCAGGGAATCATCGGCTGCATGATCGCGAAGCTGGCGCCGCTGTCGATTGCAGGCGAAATGCTCAATCGTTGGCCCGTCTTCGTGTTCGGCGTGTTGGCCGTGATCGCGGTGAGCACATTTCTCGGCTGGTGGATGACCCGCATGCAGATCCTTCCTGGCACGGCAGTGTTGTGGGGTTCGACCCCGGGGGCTGCGACCGCCATGATCGTGATGGCGGAGGCACACGGCGCGGATGCTCGCCTCGTTGCCTTCATGCAATACCTTCGTGTTGCAGTTGTGGCTGCCGGCGCCTCGGTTGTCGCACGCCTGTGGAATTTGAATACCACGCACACGGGTCCGCGCATTGTTTGGTTTCCACACGTGGCCTGGGCTTCGTTCGCGGAAACGCTGACACTGGCCCTCGCGCTTCCGTTCGTTGCGCAGAAATTCAACATTCGCTCCGGCGGCTTCCTGCTGCCGCTGGTGGTCTGCATGCTGCTGACTCACCTCGGCTGGCTGGACATCGAATTGCCGCCCTGGCTGCTGCTGCTCAGCTATGCGGTCATCGGCTGGAGCATCGGGTTGCGATTCACGAAGTCGCTGCTGGTGCACGCAGCCCGAGCCTTCCCGCGAGTGCTCGCCTGCATGGTCACGTTGATTCTCCTGTGCGGAGCCCTGGCCGCATTGTTGGTCGTCACCGCCGGTGTGGACCCATTGACCGCCTACCTGGCTACGAGCCCCGGCGGCGCCGATTCGGTCGCCATCATCGCGGCCGCGAGCAAAGTCGATGTGCCCTTTGTCATGGCCATGCAAACGACCCGGCTGGTAGCGGTAATCTTCCTGGCGCCCATCATCACCCGCTACATCGCTGAGCTGCCGCGCTCACGGTACTCTTAGAGCGGTTGCTCGTATCGGGCGCTGCGCTCAAACTCCTTTCCCCATGAGCGGTGCGCGCTGCACCGCGAATCGATCCGAGGACAACTTTCACATGGCTGAGACACTCATGCGCCTCGCCAGCCGCTCCGGGCTGCGCGCCGAAATCAACGCGAACGGCTCATTGCGCCGCTTCGATTGCGGATCGATCTGCCTGCCCCTGTTCGTGGGCAACGAGCTCGACGGAGGCCCCACCAATCTGTACCTGCGCAAGCTCGGAGGCGCTCCCGAGTGGGTCGCCCTGCTCGGCCCCACCAGCCCGACGAGCTTCCACACCGCGAGCGGCATGCTGGTGGGCACCGGCTCCTGGCGGGGTATCAACTATTCCATCGCGCTCGTGCTGTCCGAGAGCTCGACGGCCTGGTTCTGGCACGTGCACCTGGAAAATACCAACACCGAGCCGCTGACCGTCGATGTGACCTACGCACAGGATGTCGCTTTGGCCTCCTACGGAGGCATCCGGCTCAACGAGTTCTACGTGAGCCAGTACATTGATCACACACCGCTCGAGTTGCCGGACCACGGGACTCTCATTGCCTCGCGCCAGAACCAGGCGGCTGATGGCAAGCACCCGTGGAGTTTGATCGGCGCATTGCGGCGAGCCACCTCGTTTGCAACCGACGCCCTGCAGTTCCATGGGCTCGCGAGCCGGGCCGGCAACGCTCCCGTGGGAATCCTGGCAGACCTGCCGAATCGGCGTCTGCAGCACGAACACTCGATGGTGGTCCTGCGGGATGCGCAAATCGAGCTCGCTCCACGAGCCAGTGCGACGACCGGATTCTTCGGCGTCTATGTCGCTGACCATCCCGGCGCAACTTCGGCTGCCGACATCGAGGTCGCAATCCAGGCGCTCGCGCTCCCGGAAGCGAAGCCGCCAACGCTTTACTCGACCGGCGATGAATCGCCCCATGCGACCACGTTATTCAGCTCGGCTGCGCTGTTCGAATCCGAGGACCTGAGCCCGGAAGAGCTGCGCGACCTGTTCGGATCCCAGTGGCGCCACGTTGAAGTGGACGAGCACGGCACGCGTGTTTCGTTCTTCCATGGCCGGGATTGCCATGTTGTGTTGCGGGCGAAAGAGCTGCGCGTCATGCGCCCGCACGGGCATTTGTTGCGTACCGGACGGAACACGACGCCCGATGAGACCGCCCTGACCTCCACGGCGTGGATGAGCGGCGTGTTTCATTCGATGGTGACCGAGGGACACGTCAGCATCAACCGCTTCCTGTCCACCGTACACACGTATCTCGGATTGTTCCGTTCGCATGGGCAGCGTGTCTTTGTGGAGGAAGGTGGCCAGTGGCACCTGCTCCACGTCCCTTCCGCGTTTGAGATCGCACCCAATCGCTGCCGCTGGGTGTACCAACATGCCAAGGGTGCCATTCAGGTCATTTCCGAGGCAAAGACCGACCCTCACGAGCTGACCCTGTCAATTGAGGTTACGTCCGGCAACGCGGCCCGGTTCCTCATTTCCAACCACGTCGCCCTGAACGACGATGATGGCAGCGCGCCGGGAGCCGCGCTGTGGAAGCTTGCCGGCGAGAAAACAGGCCATCAGAAGATAACCATCTCGCCGGCAGCCAACACCGAGCTCGGGCGTAGATTCCCCCACGGCAACTTCACGATCGCCGCGGCCAGCGGTACGAAGTTTGAGCGTGTTGGCGGGGACGAGCTGTTGTTCACCGATGCGCAGACGCGCCAACAGCCTTTCGTGTGCATCATCACGGCTGCCTCGACCCATGTCGGGCTGAGCATCCGGGGCGGACTGGTTGCCGAGGCGACACCCGCACCGCTGCTCGCCGCGAAGGCAGACGACCTGACGCCCCGCCTGATGCTGCACGCCCCTGCCAACCAGGCCCCTGCCAATCAGGAAACCCTGGCGCGCCTGGCGGATATCGTTCCCTGGTTCGCTCAGAATGCGCTGATCCACTACCTCTCGCCCCGCGGTCTCGAGCAATACTCCGGCGGCGGCTGGGGTACGCGCGATGTCTGCCAGGGACCTGTTGAACTGTTGCTCGCGCTCGGCCACGTGGATGCCATCCGTGACCTGTTGATCCGGGTCATGGCCAATCAGAATCCTGACGGTGACTGGCCGCAATGGTGGATGTTCTTCGATCGCGAGCGCGGCATTCGCGCGGGCGACTCCCATGGCGACATCATTTTCTGGCCACTGGTCGTCCTGGCTCAATATCTGACCGCTTCGGGCGATCTTGCCGTGTTGGACGAGAAAGTCCGGTTCTTCGATCGTGCCGGGCCGGACGCCGGCGAGCTCGCGACTGTGTGGCAACACGTTGAGCGCGCGCTGGCCCTGATTGAAAAGCGCGTCATTCCCGGAACAGCCCTGGCGGCGTACGGTCACGGCGACTGGAATGACTCACTGCAGCCGGCCGACCCGGCGATGCGCGAAAACATGTGCAGCGCCTGGACGGTGACGCTGCATTACCAGGCATTGGTTTCGCTTGCCGGCGTGTTGCGGACAATCGGGCGCGCGGAGACAGCCGAGCGTTTCGAAAAGTGGGCGGACACGATCAAGCTGGATTTCCAACGCCTGTTGGTCGTGGACGGAGTTCTGACGGGCTACGCTCTCTTCAACGACAAGAGTCATCCTCGCTATCTGCTGCATCCGAGCGATCAGACGACTGGCGTCAAGTACAGCTCACTGGCGATGATCCACGCGATCCTGGAGGACCTGCTGACTCCGGAACAGGCGCGTGAGCATCTGAAGCTGATTGACCAACATCTGAGCACTCCGGATGGAGTACGCCTGTTCGATCGGCCGATGCCATATCATGGAGGATTGCAGGAGCTGTTCCAGCGCGCCGAGACGGCAACGTTCTTCGGCCGCGAGATCGGCCTGATGTACATGCATGCGCATCTGCGCTACGCACAGGCACTCGCGCATGTGGGAGACGCCGGGAAATTCCTGCAGGCACTGTGTCAGGCCAATCCGATCGGCATCCGGTCGATTGTGCCCAAAGCGACATTGCGGCAGGCGAATTGCTATTACTCCAGCTCCGATGCGGCCTTCGAGGATCGTTACCAGGCGAGCGAGGAATACCAGCGCATCGGCCGCGGCTCCATATCACTGGACGGTGGCTGGCGGGTCTATTCGAGCGGCGCCGGTATCGCGTTGGGTTTGATCATCCGGCGCTTCCTGGGCGTCAGTCAGGAAGCACGGCACCTGCGCGTCGATCCCGTGATCCCGGCAACGCTGGACGGGTTGCGGGTCGAGTCGACCCTCAGGGGACGGCCCGTCGAGTTGATCTATGAGATCAAGGGGGCCGGCTGTGGGGTCAACCTCGTCACATTGAATGACGCACAGTTGCCGTTTGACACCGAGTCCAACCCGTACCGCCGTGGCGCGGCTCTGGTTGCGGCCACGGCGGTTGAGAAGGCGCTGAAGCCTCAGGGCAACGTTCTAAGGATCAGTATCGGGTAGCGGCGGATCCTCCGCCAGGAGATCGCCCAGACGGTCAAACTTGCGTTCCCAGGAAGCGCGCCGGTCGATGATCCACTTCTCGACGGCGCGCAGGCCCGCCGGCTCCATGCGGCACAGGCGGGTTCTGCCGACCTTCTCGCTGCGGACCAGAGAGCACTCCTCCAGCAATTGCAGATGTTGTACGACCGCGGCGAGTGACACGCCCAGGGGCTTTGCCAACTCTGAGGCTGACACCGGTCCCTCGCTCAGCCGCTCGATCATCTGCCTCCGCGTGGCGTCACTCAGCGCGTGAAACACGCGGTTGACGTCAACTGTTTGAGCGTGCACTAGCGTCCCAGCTCCCGTGCAAGTTGGTCGAGCAACGCACGCCAACCCTGCTCGCGGATCTGCGGCCCATCCGCGTGCGCAAAGAAGGCGGCCTGCTCGGTGAAGACGAGCTTTGTGCCTGCGCCATCGGCCAGAAGCTCGAAGGTCGACTGCGAAGCGGAGATGCGTTTTCCACCCACCGTCATCGTGTACGCGAGCACGATGCGCTCGTTGTTGATGATGTCGAGGAAGACCGTGTCATTCGCGCACGGGGTACCCGGGTGCACCGGCGAGCCTTCCTTGAAGCGAAATCGCGAGCGCTCAAAGCCCCCGACCCGGAAATCCATTTCAAAGGATTCGACGTCGAAACCCTCGCCCTCCGCGAACCAGCGACGCTTGCGGGCGGGGTCTGAGAACGCGCGAAAGACCTGCTGAGGGGCCGCGGGATAGGTGCGCTCGATGACGAAAGTGCTGTGGGAGACGATGCGGTCGGTCATGGTGGCGTTCCTTTGTTAAGTGGTGACTTAAGTGTGCATGCCGGCCGCCCGATAGTCAAGTGCCCACTTAAGTGTTTACATGGGCTTGAACAAATGGGCGTACAACCGGCTCACCGCCACCTTCCCCGGGTGCCCCTTCAAGGTCAGCTCCACTTTGCCGCTGTCGTCGCGCGTCGCCGTATCGATGGCATCCGCCCGAACGACTGTCGCCCGATGCACCTGCCAGAACTGACCGGGATCCAACTGCGGAAGCAACTGCCGCAACGGGATCCGTATCAGAAAGCTACGCGTGGCTGTGACCACTTTGACGTACTTGTCGGCCGCCTCGAAATACAACACCTCCGCCACTGGAACCATGTGTATCGTGTTACCCAGGCTCGCCTGCAACACCCGCAGGCGCGCAGGAGCCGCGGCCTCAGGTTCAGCGCTACGCAATGCCGCCAGTGCCGTTATCAGCTCACCTGGCAGCTCGGCCCTGGTCTTGTTACGCGCAGCGAGCGCAGCCTGCAGGCGGCGGCAGGTCACAGCGAGCCGATCGGCCTCAACGGGCTTGAGCACGTAATCAACAGCCGCGTGGTCGAAAGCGCGCAGTGCGTACTGATCATACGCAGTGACAAACACAATCAACGGCAATGGCGCATCACCCGGCCAATCCTCGGCGATGGACTCCGCTGCCTCCAGGCCCGAAACCTGCGGCATGCGTATATCGAGAAATACAACGTCGGGTCGTTGAGCGAGCGCCTGCTCGACAGCCGCGGCGCCGTGCGTCACCGTGGCCACGATCCGCAGTTCCGGCCAGAGCTTCGCCAACATCATGGCGAGGCTGGCGGCCAGCAGTGGCTCATCTTCAGCAATCAGTCCGGTCGTTTGCATTTATTTCAGCGGCATGCGGATGATGGCCAGAGTACCCCCCTCGGCATCGTTCGGCGCACTCAGGCTGAGACAGGCCGTGCCGCCGTACAAAGTCTCGAGGCGCTCACGCACGTGCTGCAGGCCAAAGCTCGTGCCATTGGAAGCGCGCCGACCCAAACCGACCCCGGTATCGCGAACGGCGAGCGTCAAGGTATCCCCTTCCCTCGCGGCCTTTACCTCGATCCGTCCGCCCGTCACCGAGGGTTCGAGCCCATGTTTGATCGCGTTTTCAACCAGGGGCTGCAGGAGCAACGGGGGTACGGGTACCTCGGCGAGCGTTTCGGGCAGATCGAACCGGACCCGCAGCCGGTCATCCATTCGTACCTGCATCAGCGCGAGGTAGTCGCGTGTCCGCTCGAACTCCGCATGCAGAGGATGCTCCAATGCCCGGGAGCCGTTCAAGGTCGCGCGCAGAAATGCGATCAGCTGATCCAACATCGCCTGCGCGCGGGGCGGGTCGATGCCGATCAACACGTGGAGATTGGCCAGGGTGTTGAAGAACATGTGCGGCTCGAGCTGCGCTTCCAGGAGGCGCAGGCGACTCTCCGCGGCCTGGCGCTGCGCGGCCTGGGCCGCCGCTTCCCGATCGGCGATCACGCTGCGGGTATTGAAAAAGTACGTAATGATCATGGCCGGCAGCAGCACAAACAACAGGTCGCCGAGGAGATGCCGCAGGTCTTCATCGCCCGACAGGATCGGCGTGTGCTGGCCAGTGAGCGTGTCTGCCAACAGGGTGCCGCTCAGCAGCCCGAGACAACCGCCGACGATGACGACCGTCGTCATCCAACCCCACCCGGGCCACCCCGGCCGCCGATCACCGGGGTCGATGCGCGCGGCGACGAGATAACGGCCGCTTTCGATGAAGAACCAACACGCCACCGAAATGCACATTGAATACAGGAGCGTGGTCCCGATGGGCTGCTGGCGGATGAGCGCAATGCACAGACCTGCCCCGATTCCGTAACCAACACTGCGCAGCGCTCGCGAGAGATAGCGATTCATGGCTGCACATTTTGCACCAGCGCGCGCAGCGATTGGGCCCGGCTCCAGAAAAGGCCCGAGAACGCGCCGTACACCAGGCTCAGAGTGACAGCGACAGCGGTATTCGCGGCCAGGGACGGATTGATTGCCAGAGCGACCCCCGCTGAGTACTTGGTGATGAACACCGCCATGATGAGCATGACCGGCACGAAGCTTCCCGGGACCCTCAAATGGCCTGGTTGGGTCGACCTGGAGGCGCCCCGAACGGCCACCGCTTTTCCTGCCAGCGCCAGGGACAGGCCGGCGCCGGCCGCCCACGCGACCAATGCGAACGGTACGGGCCCGAACGCACCGACGACGCCGCTCAGGGACAGAACAATCATGACGATGGGCAGAATCGTCGCCCGCGCAATGCTCACGTCGCGGGTTCGGGACTGCTGCAAGCCCAGCAGGATGAGCGCCCCGAAAACGATCCAGACCCAGACGGGTGTGTGCGCCAGGATGTCCAGAATCATTGTGGTCTCCTTTTGCGCAGGCGTTCGCCTGCTCAACGTCGATCCGGGGTTACCCTCGCGGGCAACCCGTGCAACGCATGCGTTGCACCCTCACGGTGATGGAATGAGGGCCACTTTGCGTTCGCCTCCCGACGCCCGGCCACTCAATGCGACGTGCTGCTCTTGCGCGGGCGTGAAGTGCTTCCAGTTGGGCGCCACCCGTGAACCCAATCACGCTCAGGATCGAAAACCGCTCTCTATAATTGGACATATGCTGTTCTCATGGCTCAAAGCTCAAAATGCGGTCGATGCGGGCGCGGCCCTCGCCGACTCGTTTCCCACTCAGGCAGCAGGGCCCGCGGTAGGCGAATTCCTGCGCACCGCCACCCAGGACCTGCGCGGCCGGAATCTGAATTTCTATCAGCGCGTCCGTTTCGCGAATGCCTTCAAATGGCGGCTGCTGGAGAACGGCGTCGCGGCTGATACAGCACGCGATGTGACACAAACATTGCTCATCAGCTCATCCGGAAGGAGTACTGCCAGCACACCGGCAGCGCCGGCTGCAGCTCCTGCGTTTGCTCCAGCTCGCACCTCGGGCGCCACCGACGCGAGAGCGACGGAGAGTCGCGCCGATGCCAGGTCCAACGGGGGCCCGGTCGACGGGAAGGCACTCGAGGCCTTATTTCGCCAGGGTGAGGAGGCTCTCGGCGCAGGACAGTTTGAGGACGCGGTCGCTCACTACCAGGCATACCTCGCTGCGCGTCCGCGCGACACGGCCGCGCTGAACAATTTGGCCGTGGCTCTGTTGAAACTCGGCAGACACGCGGACGCCGCAGATCAACTTCGAAAGGCGGTGACTCGCAATCCGAAGAATGTCGATGCCTACACCAACCTCGGCAACGCGCTTTTGCAACTCCATCGTTATAGCGAGGCGGAAGAGGCATTCCGGCGCGTTGTCAGCCTCCAGCCGACAGACCTCGCGGCGCGCAGCAGTCTCGGACTGGCACTCACACTGATCGGCCGCCTCGACAGCGCACGCTCCGAGTTTGAGGCTGTGCTCAAAACGACACCCGAGCACGCCGGTGCGTTGTGTGGCATGGGATTGTTGGAGCGGGCCAAGGGTCGTGCCGCGGAAGCCGAAGCCCTGCTGTGGCGTGCCGTACAGGCAGATCCACACCTGATCCGGGCGTGGGCTACCATCCCCAGCCTGCGGCGTATGACCAAAGCCGATTCGAGATGGCTGCAGAATGCGGAAAAATTGGCCTCTGCCACCAAGTCGCACGCCGATGAAGCCGCGCTTCGTTATGCGCTAGGCAAATTCCACGACGACACCGGGCAATACGCGCAGGCGCTCACCAGCTTCCAGCGCGCCAACACATTGATGAAACCTCTCGCGCCTGCATTTGATGCAAACGCGTACACCGCGTTGGTTGAGGACATGGCCAACACCTACACGGCCGACTCGCTCGCCAGCGCGCGGATCAGCGACAGCTCGCCGATGCGCCACGTGTTCGTGATCGGAATGCCGCGCTCGGGCGTGGCACTGACCGGACGGATCCTGGCTTCGCACCCGGAAGTCACGAGCGTGGGTCAGTTGAATTTCTGGCAGGAAACGGCTCGCGGTGCAGACAATCGCGTGCGCCGGAAGATCCTGTCCGAGAATGCCCGCAGGAAGCTCGCATCCGAGTACATTGCCGCCATCAGACGCCTGAGCCCGAATGCGAATGCGGTAGTCGAAGCAACTCCCGTGAACGCCGACTATGTCGGTCTCATTTACTCGGTTCTTCCCGACGCCCGCTTCATCTTCATGCGCCGCGACCCGGTGGACACCTGCCTGTCGTGTTTCTTCCAGCCATTCAGCGGCACACAGAATTTCGCGTTCGATCTCACTGACCTGGCGGCGTACTACGCCGAGCACGCGCGCCTGAATGCTCACTGGCGGAGCGTGCTGCCATCTGGAACGATTCTAGATGTGACATATGAAGAGCTCGTCGCGAACCGCGAGCCCACCACCCGCAAGCTGCTGGACTTCCTGGGCCTGGGATTGGATGAGCGGTGCCTGCAACTGCCCGTGCAGCCTGATTCCGTAGGACGGGCACGTAATTACGCCAAGTTCGTCACGCCACTGACCCCGATCGGGCGGGCCTCGAGCCTCATTTAAATAAAAGTTAATGTCCCTCGCCGCGCTGCGTGAGACCCGTGTCACTGAGCCGGGTGCCCTGCGATATATCATGTAGCGCATGCTCATTAATTGGCTCAAGGCACAGGATGCGGTGGATGCGGGTGCCGAGCTTGCAGACTCGTTCCCGCGCCAGACGACCGGGGAAGTCATCCGGAAATTCCTGCACGACGCGACTGAGGAGTTGCGCTCGCGCAAGCTCAATTTCTACCGCCGAGTCCGATTTGCAAACGCCTTCCGCTGGCGGCTGCTCGAGAAAGGCGTGGCGGTTGAAACTGCGCACGACGTCACGCAGACACTATTGATCAACATCAGTGCGCTGGGGCCCGTCGCGGCGGCGCCCGTCGCGGCGGCGCCCGCCTCCGACCCGGACACGACGAGTACCACCGCCAGAATCCGTTTCGACCGCAAATCCGTGGATGCGCTGCTGTTGCGGGCCGATGAGTCAGCGGCCCGTGGGGCCTACCTGGAAGCCGTCGAGCTGTATCGCGAATATACGGGCGCCCGGCCCAAGGACGCGGCGGGATTCAACAATCTCGGCGCCACGTTGACCCGACTCGGCCGCTATGAGGACGCCCGGCAACAACTTCACACCGCCTTGGCACTCAACCCCAGGAACGCCGAAGCGCTGTTCAACGTGGGCAACCTGCGTCTGATGATGGGACGCTATGCGGATGCTGAGAACTCGTTCAGGCGCGCCGCGGGACTGCAACAGACGGATCCACTGATCCGGACTCAGCTCGGCGAGGCGCTGGCGAACCAGAGGCAGCTCGACAAGGCACGCGCCGAATTTGAGAAAGTTCTGAAAACCAACCCGCGCTTCGCGCCGGCATTGGCCGGGCTGGGCACGGTCGCGCGTTCGGCCGGCCGCTTCACGGAAGCCGAGCAAGCGTATCGTCGCGCGCTCGAAGTTGATCCGGTCCTGCCGGCCGCACTGATTGGCCTTGCGCTCTCACGCCGCATGACCAAAGCGGACAGCGGATGGATAGCGGACGTCGAAAAGGTTGCCGCCAACACATCGAGCCCGCCTGAAGAGGCCAACCTGCGGTTCGCGATCGGCAAGTGTTACGACGACCTCGGAAGCCATGCACAGGCGTTCGACAACTATAAGCGCGCCAATGAGCTGCTGAAGCCGCTCGCGGTTGCCTACGATGAGCGAGGCCACTCGCGCTTTGTAAATGACATGATCATTGCCTACACGCCTGAAGCGCTGAGCCGCGCAAAGGCCGACGGGGCCGCTTCGACCCGGCCGGTTTTTGTGGTCGGTATGCCGCGCTCGGGCACCTCACTCCTCGAGCAGATTCTGGCCTCGCATCCATCGGTAGCCGGCGTGGGCGAGATGGATTTCTGGAGCGATGAGTTCAGAAGCGATGAAGCGCGAATCCGCAAGGCGCTCTTGCCGCAGGAACAGCGTCAGAAGATCGCCGCGAATTACCTGCACGTCCTGAAGAGCCGTGAGCCTGATGCGGATTACGTGGTAGAGAAGACACCGGTTAACGCCGATCATCTCGGACTCATTCATTCGGTTTTTCCCAACGCCCGCATCATCTACGTACAGCGTGACCCGATCGACACGTGTCTGTCGTGTTACTTCCAGAATTTCTCGATGGCACTGAACTACACGTTCGACCTCAATGACCTCGCGGAATACTACCGGCAGCACGAGCGCCTCATGGCTCACTGGCGCAAAGTCCTGCCCCCCGGAACCCTCCTCGATGTGCCCTACGAGGAGCTCGTCTCCGACCAGGAAACCTGGACGCGAAAAATACTCGCTCACCTGGACCTCGAGTGGGACGTACGCTGCCTCAAATT
>Ga0207703_10001002_pt1 | contig 27125 bp, 14 predicted proteins | sample KBSSwiS12_FD_184304 | JGI IMG/M metagenome (GOLD analysis project Ga0207703, IMG submission 184304) | Switchgrass rhizosphere microbial communities from Kellogg Biological Station, Michigan, USA - KBS Switchgrass S1-2 (SPAdes) (version 2) | ecosystem: Host-associated > Plants > Roots >...
GGATACCCTCGTCATCGTCACCGCCGTCTCGGCCACCAAGATCAAGGAAGGCCAGGACTTCTTCCCGCTCACCGTTGAATACCGCGAGCGCGCCGCCGCCGTCGGCAAAATCCCCGGTGGTTACTTCAAGCGCGAAGGCCGCCCCTCCGAAAAAGAAATCCTCACCTGTCGCATGACGGATCGCCCCTTGCGTCCGCTCTTCCCCAAGGGTTACCTCTACGACACCCAGATCATCACCACCCTTCTCTCCGCTGATGGCGAGAACGATCCCGATATCCTCAGCATCAACGGCGCTTCCGCCGCCTTGATGGTCTCCGACATCCCCTTCGGTGGCCCCGTCGGCGCCGTCCGCGTCGGCCGCATCAACGGCCAGTTCGTCGCGCAGCCCACGCACGCGCAGATGGACCTCAGCGACCTCGACCTCGTCTACGTCGGCTCCGAGACCGAGATCATCATGATCGAAGGTTCCGCCCTCGAATTGCCCGAAGCCGAATTCAAGAAGGCCCTCGATTACGCCCAGGAACAAGTCCAGATCGTCATCAAGCTCCAGAAGGATCTCGCCTCCCGCGTTAACAAGGCCAAGCGCACGCTTCCCCTCTACGTCACCAAGCCCGAGTACGTCGAAATGGCCTATGACCTCGTCAAGGACCGCATCGAAGGCGCGATCTATCGCCCCTCCAAGGTCGAGCGTTACGCCGCCGTCGGCGCGCTCAAGGAAGAAGTCGGCGTTGCCATCAAGGCCAAGTATCCTGAAGCCACCAGCTTCGACGTCGGTTCCGCCTTCGACGAAGTCCAGATCAAAGCCTTCCGCGCCGCGATCCTCGACAAGCAGAAGCGCAGCGACGGTCGCGCCGTTAACGAAATCCGCCCGCTCTCCGGCGAAGTCGGACTTCTCCCCCGCTCACACGGTTCCTCCCTCTTCGCCCGCGGCGAAACCCAGGCTCTCTGTCTGGCCACGCTCGCCCCTAGCGACGAAGCCCAGGAACTCGACGGCTACACCGGCGGCGATATCACCAAGCGCTTCATCCTTCACTACAACTTCCCTCCCTTCTCCGTCGGTGAAACCGGCCGCGTCGGTGGGTTGAATCGTCGTGAAATCGGCCACGGTGCGCTCGCCGAGCGTTCCGTCCTCGCCGTCATCCCGCCCGAGAACGACTTCCCCTACGCCATCCGCGTTTCGTCCGAAGTCATGGAATCCAACGGTTCCACCTCGATGGCCTCGGTCTGCGGCGGCGTCCTCGCTCTCCTTGACGCGGGCGTTCCTCTCAAGACCCCGGTCGCTGGTATCTCCGTCGGTCTCGTGACCGATTATGATGACGCCGACAACCTCAAGCGTTACCTGTTGCTCGACGATATTCTCGGCTCCGAGGATCACTACGGCGACATGGACTTCAAATTGTGCGGCACCAAGGACGGTGTCACCGGTTTCCAGCTTGATCTCAAGCTCGCCGGCATCCCGCTCTCCCTCATGAAGGAAGCGATCGATCGCGCCGTGACTTCCCGTACCAAGATCCTCGCGTTCATGGAAACCGTCATCGCCGCGCCGCGCACCACGCTCTCCGCGTACGCGCCCCGCATCGAGACCATCCAGATCAATCCCGAGAAGATCGGCCTCGTCATCGGACCTGGCGGCAAGAACATCAAGAGCATCGTCGCCGAGACCGGCGCCGAGATTAACATCGAGGACGATGGCCGCGTGAAGATCTACTCCACCAACGGCGACGCCATGGAACGCGCCAAAGAAATCATCCTCGGCATGGTCGGCGACATCGAAGTCGGCAAGATCTATCGCGGACGCGTCGTTACCCTCAAGGACTTCGGCGCCTTCGTCGAAGTGCTCCCCGGCAAAGACGGCCTCGTCCACATCTCCGAGTGGTCCGACCAGCGCGTCAACCAGATGAGCGACGTTGCCAAGGTCGGCGACGAAGTCTGGGTCAAGTGCATCGGCCAGGACGACAAGGGCCGCAGCAAGCTCAGCCGCAAGGTCGCCATGAAGGAACGCGCCGCGCAAGGCCTAGAAGCCCCCGCGCCCGCCAAAGCCTAACAAGGTAGCCGTCGCACTCCGTGCGACGGTTCTTCATTCATAAAAAAGCCCCGATGAAAATCGGGGCTTTTTTGTTCCAGTCATCCTGAGCCTGTCGAAGGATCAGCTCCCAGTGACGCTAATCCCGGCCAAAGATTTTTCGCCACATCGATTTCTTGGGCGTTCGATAAATTTCTGCAGGAATGGAAATAACTGCTATAGGCGTGAAGCAGGTTCCATCCATTTTAGAGCCATTCTTCACCATGTTATTGAGCGCGTGCATAATGGAGCTACGCATGGCCACATTGTTAAAGATTTTCTCGCGCTCGCTATCGTACATCACCTCGGCGGCTTGTAGCGCGCAAGCGAACACAGGTTCACAAGAAAGTGCAAATCTTTCCCACACGTTTTCGCTGTTTTTAGCATCGAACTCTGTTGGCATTGTCACCCTCGCTATTCGGTTAGCTAAAACGATACCGAAGGCCTCTGGAATAAAGAGAAACAATCTTTTGGCCGTAATTGAATCAGGCACAATATCTAAAAGCTGGAATTCAATATCGACATCTGAAATCCCATCCTCACCAATAATCTCGACAGCTCTACTAACAACTTCTTGCGAGATAGGTTTCATTAGATAGTTCTTCTGGAGGGCCACCAAAAAACCACCTCAGCATACTCCACCTCCACCGTCCCCAACTCCCTCAGCACCCTCTTCCAAATAGGAACCTCCGCCTTCTCCACCTTCTCCTCCCGATAAGCCTCCGCCGGAACTCCCGTCTCGATCGCGATGACCGCTCCCTCATAAAAGCTCTTCTTCTCGTTCGCATCGGTGATTACTTCCATCACGCTGCTTCGCTTGGCCACGGCATCAAAGACCTCCCGGGAACCTTCCTTGTACATCGCTTTTGCCCGGCTCATCGCCAGCCCGAAAATAGGTTCCGATGAAAAAGGAATATCCTCGGGCTTACCCTTTTCATCGCACGCTCGGAACGTCGCCTGAAACGCCGGCTTCCGCTTCATCTCCGCTGCGGCCACCATCCCAAACGCCTCCGGAATAAACGAAGCCAGCCGTTGCGCTACTATCTCCTTCACGCCCGATGCGCGAAGCCTCGCCTCAACATCGTGCTGCGTAAGCTCGGGCTTTCCCAAAAGCTCAATCGCCTGCTCCAGGACCTTGCGCGAAACACTTTCCATAGGCCTATCACTTAGAGCGCATTAACTCAAAAAGCCATCCTTCTTAAAACCTTCCCCCGTTGACACACCGCCCCCTCTCCTCCTACTCTCCAACCTCAACCTTTAATTCTTCCCATTATGCCCCTCAAAACCGGAACCAAAGCCCCCGACTTCTCTCTCATGTCCAAGACCGCCAAGGGTCTCGAAGAAGTTAAACTCAGCGCCAACTACGAAAAGAAGAATACTGTCCTTCTCTTCTTCCCGCTCGCCTTCACCGGCGTCTGCACCGCGGAATTGTGCGACGTCTCCGGCGGCATCGCCTCCTACGAAAGCCTCAACGCCGCCGTCTACGCCATCAGCGTCGACAGCCCCTTCGCGCAGGAAGCCTGGGCCCATAAGGAAGGCATCACCGTCCCCATCCTCAGCGATCTCAACAAGACCGTGACCAAGGCCTACGACGTCGTGTTCCCCAACCTCGCCGGAGTTGGCGACACCTCCGCCCGCGCCGCCTACGTCATCGACAAGACCGGCAACATCGTTTACGCCGAGCAAACCGCCACCCCGAAGGACCTCCCCAACTTCGAAGCCGTCAAAGCCGCCCTCGCCAAGCTCAAATAAATGGTAGGGACGGCAGTCTCTTGCCGTCCCCGTTTCCGTCGCACGCCGCGCGACGGTGCCTTCCTAGGGGTGGCCCGGACAACTCGTTGTCCGGGTTCGCAAAGCGAACAGGAGGTCGTCATAGACATTGTTTGCTCCCTCGTTCCCAAACTCCATTTGGGAACGCCATTGTTAGCGCAACTCCATTGCTTCCCATCCGCTTGGTAGGACCGATTCTTCCTCCTTCCTCCAGTTACATCTCCGTCATCTCGCCGCCCCGCCCTTTGCATCCGCTAAAAACCCGTTCTATAATAAGGCCCATGAGTACCAGCAAAGATCTCACCGACCCCATCGAAGATTTGAAAGCCCAGGCCTCCCAAGTCGCCCGCACCGTCAGCGACCAGATTAACGACCAGGCCAACTCCCTCCGCGACATCACCGCAGACGCCCGCTACGCCACCCAGGAATTCATCGAGAACAACCCCTGGCAATCCGTCATCATGGCCGGCGCCGTAGGCCTCCTCGTCGGCATCGTCATCGCCCGCCGTTAGTAAGGTAGCCGTCGCACTCCGTGCGACGGTCGTCGCGTTAGCGACCCTTTAATAATCTGTCATCCTGAGCGAAGTCGAAGGACCTCCAACTATTCCGTCTCCGCGCTCCCAAGCATTACTTGGGAGCGTATGCCTTTTCAAATTACTGCCGTGCGCAGCACTACGGCTTCCGCTGCACGTAAATCTCCCCCTTCGGATCAAACGACTCCGCGATAAAATCGCTGATCGTATACACCCCCGCGCCCGAATCGATCTTCACAAACGCGGAGTGATTGTCCTTGTACGTCACCGCCAGCCCATCCGTTCCCAGCGGCGCACTCGCCACGCAAACGGCCTTACCCGGTCCCGGCTGCGCGGGATAGGTGACTGTTGCGCCCGTGCTGAACACCAGTGGCAACTCATCCGGCGCATTCACCGTCATCCCCGTCGGACCCGAATTCCCGTTCACCCCGGTGATATCCCACGACACATTCTGCGCCATCAGGTTCGTTGCCGGATCAAGTCCCTTGAACTTGGTCTGCGTCCCGCCCGGCAGATAAAAGATATTCGCCGAGGTCAGATAACCTTTTGCGATCAGCAGCTTGCAAACATCCGTTGAAGTGAGCGCATCCGGATAAGTCCCTTGGTCCAACCCGTATTGCGTCATCAACTGCGCAATTCCGTGCGAACTCGCCGCCGCCGCGGTTTGTCGCGACGATTTCAGCGCACTCCATGCGGCTGGAACCAGCACCGACATAAGGATCGATATGATGGCGATGACAATCAGCAACTCCACCAACGTGAATCCGCGCGACCTGCCCGCGCGGCCCGACATGACTGAGCGGATTTGAATCATAAACAAATTGTAACTGTCGAAATTTAAGCGTCAATACCCTCTAATACACATATAAGAAAATCTAATTACAATATGCTCTATTAATGAATTCCGTCATCCTGAGCCCGTCGAAGGATCAGCTCCCGGTGACAGTCGTTTGCACCATCAGATCTCTCTTAAAATCTGTCATCTTGAGCGAAGGCGAGCCAGCGATCCCCATTCCTCACGGACTTACCCGAGCCGAAGTCGAAGGACCTGCACCGCAGCACTGAAGACGCGGAAAGCTCGTAAAACTCCAAGATTACAAAGCCAGCTCGCTCTCATTGCCTTTGCCGAAAACCTCGGTCTCTCCCCTCTCGTTCCCAAATTTCATTTGGGAACGCCCCTGCCTCCCAATCCTGTAAATCTTGTTAATCCTGTCAAAAACCCTTCCCAACTTCCCCCTTGCCAATCCATCTCCCCCGCCCACCCTAAAACCGGATGAAGCACGTGATTCGCTACATGATCTGGGTGCTTGCCTTCCTCCTTGTCGCTATCCCGATTCTCTTCATTCTCTTCTATATCGAGGAAGATTGGCGCGGCGCCCGCGACTGGGCCGCTTGCCAGCGCGACCTCGCCGCCAAAGGCGAAACCCTTGACCTCCGCCAACTCATTCCTCCCGGCAACCCCGCCGACGACCTCTCCAAAGTCCCCATCTTCGCCCCGCTTTTTGAGAAGGACAACGACTCCGCTGATCTGTCGATCAAAAAACTGGATATCGGTTTGGGTGAAAAATCCAGCATGCTGCCTAAACTCGGCGGGTTTCAAGTCAATCACCCTGTTGATCTCGAAGCCTGGCAGAAATTCTACCGTTCATTACCCCAGGCCGGGTTGTCGCCATCGCCCCAAACACCGGCCCGGGATATTCTGCAGGCCCTAAGCGTATTCGACTCCTCAATGGCACAGATCGATACTGCCATGAGCAACCCGAACGCCTACTGGCCCACAAACTACACCCCGCCTTTTCTGACAGAATTTTCCTGCGTAACCCATACCATCGCATTTGCGAAAATTTTGCAATTGCGCGCCATTGCTCACTTGGAAAATCATGAAACCGATCTGGCGGAAAAGGATTATCTTTTTTCCTTCCACCTCCATCAACCGCTGGCAAAACGATGTTTTTTCATCGATTACCTAGTCATGATCGGCGTCCGTGCGATCGATGAATCCATCCTTTGGGAAGGGCTCCGCCGCCACGCATGGAGCGACGCGCAGTTGCACCAGATGGAATCCACTTTGGGCGCGAACGATATTTTGGCGTTTGCTCAACAAGCCATCCGGACGGACAGGGCGGAATCCCTCGACACTATGAAATATGTCCAAAAGGGTCACTACGACCAACTGGTCACCATGTCAAAGGAAGACAATTTGAAATCCGCATTCGGTGAATTTGAGATGCTGGTTTTCCTCCATGTTCGGCCTTCCGGATGGGGTAAGCAGGAGCTGGCTTATCTAAGCAATAAAATGCAAAACGGGATCGATTCGATCGATCATTCCAGGGGTACTTTGGATTCTGACTTTTACAAAAATCTAACAGATTCAAAGACCTGGCCAGCCTGGAAGAAGGTCAACTTCCTCATGCCTGCGATCCTGTTGGTGCCATTGGACAAATTGGGAGTTAATGTCGCCCGCGCCGAAACCTATCGCCGCCTCGCGCGCCTCGCCTGCCGACTGGAAGAATACCGCATCGCCCACCGCGCCTACCCCGACAAGCTCGACGACCTCCCTGATCTCCCCGCGCATCTCAACCAGGAAGTCCTCAGCCAGCAACCGCTCCAATACCACCGCCAGGGCGACGGTTACCAACTCTACTCCCTCGGCTGGAATCAAAAAGACGACGGCGGCACCTACAACGCCGATCCCCAACAAGGCGACTGGCCCTGGCCCAGCCCCTAAATCCTCTTTTTAAATGCCGTCATCCTGAGCTTGTCGAAGGACCAGACACGTGTGGGCGCCCGTCAAAACCGGACAGAATTGGAACGACGGTGGATCAGGGCTGTCCGCTGCCCTCGCATGGGCATACCGTGTCTGATCCTTCGACAAGCTCAGGATGACGGAACGGAGAGAAAGGTTACTCGCCCTTGAGCGGAATCGATCCTTCCGTTCCAGTCGGTGCGATCGGATCGGGCTTCGGCACGGGCGTAGGAGCGGCAGGCGGTTCCTCATTCGGAGGCTCATCGAGCATCCCCTTCTTCCGCAACTGCTCCTCCATCGCCAAATCCATCATCAAATCGGCGAGGGGAACGGTGCCCTTGTCCAGCGCCGCATTGGCCGCCTTCAACTTGTTAACGTCCTCGCTCTCCAGCGCTTTTTCGACGGCCAACATCAAATCCGCGATCTCCTTGATCTCCTCGGCCACGACCAAATGCCCCACCTGTGCGATCGCCTTGCGCGTCGCGGTCAGCATATCTCCGCTCTTACGCTTCGTCTCGATCCACAACCGCTGATTGATGTCATCGAAGGCATGCTCCACCGATTCCGCCACCATCTTCTCCACATCCTCATCGCGGACATCGACCGCGCTCTTGAGCTGCACAATTTTTTGCTTTCCCGTCTTCACGTCGCGGGCCAGGACACTCAGGATACCATTTGCATCGATCTCAAATTGCACACCCACGCGCGGCACACCCTTGGGTGCCGGCTCGAACTCGAGGTCAAACACCCCGAGCGACCAATTGTCTTTCGCCAGTTCGCGCTCACCCTGCAGCACCTGGATCTTCATCGATTTCTGGTTGTCGACCGCCGTGGTGAAAAGTTCCCCCGCTTTGGTGGGGATCGTGGTGTTGCGGGGAATGATCACATTCATCAACCCGCCAAAAGTTTCGATGCCCAGGGAGAGGGGAGTGACATCCAGCAACACCATGTTCTGCACGCCGCCTTCCAGAATACCCGCCTGAATCGTGGCGCCGAGCGCGACCGCCTCATCGGGGTTCGCGTTATTATTCGGCTCGCGACCAAAGATTTCCTTCACCAGGGCATGCACCATCGGCATCCGGGTCTGGCCACCAACGAGGATTACATCGTCGAGATCGGCTGGCTTCAGCTTCGCATCGCTCAGCGAACGCAAACAGTTTCCTTTCGTCTTCTGCACAATCGGTTTCGCCAGGATTTCGAGCTGCTCCCGCGTCACAACGGTGGAGAAACTTTGTTCCCCCTTCGCGAACGGAATTTCAACTTTAGTTTCGATCTCAGTAGAGAGTCGGATCTTCGCATTCTCCGCCTCCTCGTGCAGCCGGGCCAGCAACGCGGCATCGACATGCGTTTCCAGTTTTGCCGCAAGCCGTCGCGCCAATTCATCGGTCAACGCCGCATCAATATCGTCGCCACCCAGTCGCGTGTTGCCGTTGGTCGAAAGCACCTGAAAGACGCCCTCGTTCAATTCCAGAATCGAAATATCAAAAGTTCCCCCGCCCAGATCGTAGACCGCAATCTTCGATTTGCTCTTCAGCCGATCGAGACCATAAGCCAGCGCCGCCGCCGTCGGCTCGTTGACGATTCGCTCCACTTCAAATCCGGCGAGTCGTCCCGCCTCTTTCGTCGCATTCCGTTGTGCATCGTTGAAATAAGCCGGGACCGTGATGACCGCGCGCGAAACCGTCTCGCCGAGCGATCGCTCGACATCGGCCTTAAGTTTTTTCAACACTTCCGCGGAAATCTCTTCCGGCGACCACGCGCGACCGGGCAACTCCACGCGCACCGGCTCACTGCCCGCTCCGGCGACGGGATACCCGACAATCATTTCCTCCCGCGAAATCTCACTGCCGCGACGTCCCATGAATCTTTTAATGGAAGAGACCGTCTGCTTCGGTTTGAGCCCGCGAATCCGCTTCGCCGCAGCGCCCACCATCGGCGACTGGCCTTCACCGGGAAAGTGCACAATGGAAGGCGTCAGGCGACGCCCCTCGGCATCCGCCACCAGCACGGGAAAGCCCGCGTCCATCACGCCCACCAGGGAATTGGTCGTCCCCAAATCAATGCCGACAATTTTGCTCATCGTACAGAGCTTAGCCCGCAAACCGACAGCCTGTCAAAGCAGGTGCCACGGAATTGGAGTGCGATGAGAGGCAGGTGCCGCTAAAGTTAAAAATATGAAGCGATATTGGATTGCCCTCGGTTTTTTATTCCTCGCGTGTGGACTGATGAACGCAACACGAGCTGCTGATGCCGCCAAGCCGCTCGTTATTGGCATGGAGCTGAACTATCCGCCATTCGAGATGACTGATGCTTTGGGCACTCCAACCGGCGTTGGCGTCGATATGGCCCACGCGCTGGGTGAATATCTTCATCGCCCGATTCAGATCGAGAACATGCCTTTCGAAGGCCTTATTCCGGCACTAAAGACCGGCCGGATCGATTTAATTATTTCCTCGATGACCGCTACAGACGAACGCCGCAAGTCGATCGATTTTTCCGATCCCTACCTGAGCACGGGCCTCTCCATCCTGGTGAAGAAAAACAGCCCGATCAAAAGCATTGCCGATATCGACAAGTCCGGCGTGACCGTGGTGCTGAAGACCGGCACGACGAGTGCCATTTATGCGAAGGACCATTTCAAGAACGCGACCGTTTTGCCGCTGCAACAGGACACCGCATGCGCGTTGGAAGTTGTCCAAGGCAAGGCCGATGCCTTCATCTATGACCAGATGTCGATTTATCAATTCGCCAAGAAACACCTCGATACAACGATTGGATTGCTGGAGCCTTTCCAGCACGAGTCGTGGGCCATCGGCATCCGCAAGGGAAACGTCGCATTGGAAAAACAGGTGAACGCGTTCCTCTCAGACTTCAAGGCGAAGAAGGGTTTCGACGCTCTCGGCGACAAGTATCTCAAGGAGGACAAGGAAGCGTTCAAGCAAATGGGCTTCCCGTTTTATTTTTAGGGAGTACCCTTTTCTCGTCCGGGCTTGTAGCTCAGCGGTTAGAGCAGGCGACTCATAATCGCTTGGTCGCGGGTTCAAATCCCGCCGAGCCCACTACTTCTTTTCAGGCGCGCTTTAGAGAAAAACTTAAGGCGCGATTTTGCGTCACGCCTGTATTACGCGTTTCGGGCGTTGAGGGCGGCTCCAACGGCCTGCACATTACATCCACATTGCGGACAAAACTTCACCACGCTGTATTCAGTCGTGCTTTCGGAGGGACCGTTGGTTTCTTGTGACGACTTTGGAATAGGTATGATTTTCTTATGCTTTAAGCGCTGATGTTGCAACACGTCGTCCATATTTCGGAAAAGTTGCCCCCGACGGCCTGTGGTAGCTCCGCAAATATCACAAGAAAAAAGATGAGACCGCGATTGTGCAACCGTCAAGTCTGTCTCAAGGTCGCCTTGATGCGCTTTAGCCTTGTGCATGCGAAGTGTGCGTGCGGTGTAAGGCTTGCCTTGCCGTGATGTTGCTCTTCCGCAGATTTCACAGGATAAATGAACGCCGTTCTGATAAGCCCGATGATCCAATGATCCATTCATTGTGAAAGAATTTGAATGGTACGTCCCACCGTTCAATGAAGGCTCGATACTACATTCAACCTGGCTCGAGATTTGTTCTTCCATATTGTTTGCTCTTGAGTTTTTGGTCTAGGCGTTTTTCTAATTTGTACGTGGTTGATCGTATTGGCGAACACAAGAAATGTGCATCACGTTGCATGGATCGACGTAGTCAAGACATGATTATGCGTCTCGCATTTCCCACTGCGTAGTCGTCGTGATGAGCGGGCTTTCTTATTGATCGATTTGTTTCAATGCAATCAGCAAGGACCAATTCGGTGAGATCGAACGGCTTTAAGTCCTCTTCGGAAGTGATGCGCCATCGTGCCATGTAGGCTCAATCACGTGATCGATTCTTTCTTTAGGGATGCCCCATTGAAAAGTGCGATGGCAAAACTGCAAAAAATTAACAGCTTCTCTCCCACAGCTTGGTGTTGAGGGGTAAATCCCGGCGATATCCAAATCACTGCCATGTAGACAAATAAAGGGAGTGTTGCGGTGGAACTCATCGCGATAAAAATAGAAATGTGAGGGTGAGAATCCAATGATGACATCAGGGTTATTTTTTTTTACCCACTTCGCGAACTCTTTGATGCGCATATCCCCGGGTGGATGATAGAAGGGGGGGATTGCGTGCAAAAGAGGAAAAAGGCCCGTCTGGCACACATGGACCGCGCTTGCCCGCAAAAAGTCATCCATCACGCGCATCGGGTGTTCAATCAGTTCAATCCCAATCCTTTTGTAACCATACTCAACGGCTTTTTTCCAAGCCATAAGAACCGTATCAAATTGATTTTGGAGCACGCTATGCAAAGGGAGGGGAAAAAAGTCGGGTTGGACTTGAATACAGATAAATTTGCTCCAATCCAATTCGACGGTTAAGTGCTCTTCAAATACAGGACCAAGAATCACATCGGTAATGCCTTGATTACGAAGGGCTTTCTCCAGTTTAGCGGAACTGCTGAAATCCACTCTTCGAAAAGTCTTTACGTTATAACCTAGGGCCGACGCTTGTTCGCGGACGAAGGGCTCCAATTCCAAGCCTACTCGCATGCCTTGCCTCATGCGAATAATGTAGCCGATATCCATGCTTTTCATGGATTTGGGCGAGTGCCAGCGGGCCGCTGCTAACTCGCTGATAAGGGGATTCGGTCGATAGTCCAACTCTTTACAAGCAATTTCGACCCGTTCTTTTGTCTTGATCGGTATTCTCGGATCGTTTCGGAGCGCGCGGGACACGGTGGATCGATTAAGTCCCAAGTGTGTTGCAATGTCCTGAAGAGAGATTCGCATGGACGAGGAGTGTTTGGTTGACAGTAAACTTTGTTGGGAAGGGCGGTATAGGGGGTAAATCTCAAGCATCTCTAAATGATCGATGATCAACGAGACCTATAAGTCCTACTCTAATTACATCAGTCAAACAAGATATGCAACGTGTTGCGCAAACATTCCAGTTGATAGTATCGACTCGCAAGGATTACATTCGCGAAATCTTGAATCAAGAAAAGTCGCTCATTAGGACCAACAGAAGTGCCCTTAAAAGTACGAATATGACAGGCGTGTTTAGCAAATCCTTAATATATTCTATCTGTAGCAAGATATTGTCCTGCAATAGAATAGGGTAAATATTATCGCAAGTATAAAGAGAAATTAACAAATGAACTTTTTTCGAAATATGATCCGTCATTTTGTACTTATTGGTTTTACTGTCTGCTTAACGCTTTTGTCTCCTAGAGCTCAAGCCCAGCAGTACTGGGATGGGACGAATAGTTCTGGAACGGCACCAATCACGGGTGGTAGTGGCACTTGGTATTCGGACACAAGCCTGGCCAATTGGACCACTGCGACCGGCTCGGGTGCATTTTATTGGGGAGACGGCGCTGGTAACGGAACGTCGACGGCGGTTTTCACCGTGGCCAATAACATCACCGGAATCTATACGGTCCAACTCGAGGATAGTACGAACCTGACGCTGACGGCGCCCGGGCTGCAATTTAATGTGGGCGGTTATTCCATTGTGGGCGGGGCGACGCCCAATTTAGGCATCGTGTTCACGGGGGCTTCGCCCTCAATCAATACGGTGGAGGGAGCGACGACGATCTCGGCCGGGATAGCAGGATTGACGGGAACCACGGTGGTCTTCAAAACGGGAGCGGGTCAGTTGATCCTGAGTGGAAACAATAACATCGCCAATAGCGGCGGTGTTTCCATGGGAGCGTTCCCATCGGCTACGATCGTAGGTCTGCCTGCCTTGACGCTCAATGCGGGTTCTCTGGTGGCTTTGAGCGCGGACTCCTTGGGTGGCTCGGGTACGGCCTTGACCCTCAATGGTGGAACTGGACTTCAAAATTATCTGCAACTCACGAGCGTATCTAACGCGACGTATAACAATAATGTGGCCCTCAATGGGACCGTCCTGATTGTCACAGACCGTGGCGGTGCGGGTACGGGCGCTGGCGCTGGTGCCGGTGCGACCTACACGCTTGGCAATTTAGCGCTCAATGGTGATTTGATTAACCAGAACAATGGCCAGGTTACCAGTGGTACGTCTATTTTATCATTCGGTGCTGTCACGCTGGGGGGTAATTCTTCCATCCAGTCAATGAATCAGGGCAACGGCGGCGCCAATTTGATTTCCCTGGGCTCTGTTACGGGCTCCAATACCAATCTGACGGTTGCCAGTGATGTCACCGTCAATGGTACCGTCAATCTCGGCTCAGGCTCTCTTACCAAATTAACGGCTGGTACCACCACCTTTAATGGTGTGGTCTCGACGACCGGTTCTATCAACATCATGCAGGAAGGCACCGGAAACGTGACCCTTGGCGGCACCGGCACGGCTAGCGCGGCATTCGTTGGTGCGCAAAACATTTTTGTCGGCGGCGGCACCTTGCAGCTCGGCGCAATCGCCAACGCTAGCGGTACCGTCAATCGTATCAGCGATACGGGTACTCTCACGCTTCAAAACGCGACTTTGCGTGTGGTCCAGGTACAAAATAGCGCGACGGAAACGATTGGGACGTTGAATCTCGGCGTGGGTACGAGTCTAATCGTGGGACAAAACGCGACAGTAGGTGGCGGCGGTACCCAAACTGTCACCCTCGCCAACTCGATTACTCGCTCGACGGGAGGTAGCATCGATTTTGCCTCGAATACGCCAAGCAATGGCTTCACTCAGTTCACCACCTCGCAGCTCGCAAATGCGACCGCCAGCAATATGATCGGTGGTTGGGCCACTACGGGGGATGATTTTGCCGTCTATTCCACTTCCGGAACTCAAGTCCTGAGCATGAGCGGAAGTGCGACCTCGGCTGGTACTTACACTTTCTTCACCAATAGCGATTTCTCGACCTCCGCCACCGCGGCGACCAATGTCCGGGAAACCGTGACCTCAAATACGGCTGGAGTTCTTTTGTCGCTGAGCAGCACGGTCGGCTCCCTGAATCTTCAAAGCTCAGTTAATTCTGCTGGCGCTGTCAACATCGTGGATCTCGGCGGCCATACGCTCACGGTTGGTTCGGGCGGTATCCTGGGTCGTAACCCCGGTAGCACCGTAATTTATTCCCTTCTCAATGGTAATATAACCGCAAACGGTAACGGAACTTCTGCAGCCGAAGTCTTCCTCACGGCTAATAGCGCGATGAAATATAATTTGGGTGCCACCATCGTTGATAACGGCTCCGGTGCTGTCAGCCTCGTTGAAAACGGAATCGCTGGCGGTGTCTCCGCCAACTATTACCTCTCGGGTGCCAATACCTACACGGGAAAAACCTATCTGACAAACGGGACCACCTACATCCTGACCGATCGCCAGTTTGGCGCGGAGCCTACAACATTTACGCCCGATAATATCACTCTCGCAAATGCCACTCTCCGGGCAGAAGACTATCTGGTGCCTTTTGCCATCTCAGCCAATCGCGGTATTACTATCTCGGGTGCTGCCGCAATCTGGAATGGTGCTATGTCAGGAAACTCTGTCCTCGCAGCGCCGATTGCTGGCGTCGGCATAATCACCTTTGCTGACGTGTCCAACTCCGTCAAACTTACGCTTTCTGGCTCCAATACCTACGATGGCCGGACAATCTTTGGCGCAGTCGCTGGAGGTAATCTTAACTATGGCTTCACCTCCATTGGCAATATCGGCGGCGGCGCCAGCTCGTTGGGTGCCCCCACCACGGCGTCTAACGGCGCGATCGTCATCAATGGCAACTCGGGAGCCCTGACCTACGTTGGGACAGGAGCGTCCACAACCGACCGCCAGATTAACGATGCCAACATTGGTCCTTTCACGTTCTCAGCCAGCGGCGCGGGTGCTCTTATCTGGAATGGCAATTATATCTTTTCCGGTAGTAGTGCTACGAACGTGCAACTTGGTGGTTTTGGCGTGGGAGTTCTGAACGGTAATATTCTTCAGAATTCAAACTTGGCGGAGAATTTCATCAAGAAGGATCTCGGCACCTGGCAGTTGAACGGTGAAAATACCTACACTGGAACAACCGCGGTTAATGGTGGTGTCTTGGAATTTAACACCATCGGTAATATCGGGTCTGGCCCCAGCTCCCTCGGTGCGCCCACCAGCTCAGGTAGCGCTACAATCACCCTGGGCGGCGGTACCCTCCGTTTCGTCGGCAACACTGCACAAAGCACGGATCGCTTTCTCAATGTAACGGCCAGCAGCGGCCTCCAAGCCTTTGGCTCAGCACCCATCACTTTTCTCGGCGGCGCTACGATTAACACGAGCCAGACCCTGAGCCTTGGTGGTACGGGCACTGGTTTCTTTAGCGGCACCGGCGCCATTAGCTCCAACACTCTCGCCATGTCGGGCCTGACCGGTCTCGGTACTTGGACGTTGAATCAATCGGTTACCAATACTTTCGGAATTCTGGCTCTTAATTCGGGCACTCTAAATCTTGACTACTCCAATCTCGCCACCGCCTCCAATTTGCTCGCGACCACCACGACAGTTTCCATGGGCGGTGGCGTTCTTGGCTTGATTGCGAAGTCAACCGGCACGACTACCCAGACGACGGGTACGATCACACTTGGCAACAATACGGGCTCCGTTCTCAAGCTTAATTCCAACGGCGGTTCGGGTATCACTCTTACTGTGGCCGGTTGGAATAACTCAGGTGGAGCCGTTGATATCCAGACGACAGGTACGGCCACGGTGATTACGAACAATGTCACCAATACGTTCGGCAATATCATGGCCAATGCGACTTACAATGGTACGAACTTTCTCACTACCTCTGCTGGAACTGTCACCGCCACCGGATCATTCAGTGCATTTAACAGCTACGGCGCTTTGACGACATCTGGAACGAACGGTGGCCTTACCGCTGTTTTGCAGGTGACGGGTAGCTTGACCATGACGGGAACGACGAACGTGACTTTCTACGGGTTGAAACTTCTTCCCACTGCCGCAGGACAATCGCTCACGACGAACCTTGCGTCTTTTGGTGCAGAGGGTGGCGGCAATACCGACGTTGGCATCGTCTTTGATGGCACAAACTTCGACTACACCGTCGGCGGCTCAGCCACCTTCGGTAACGGCGGCAGCACCAGCCAGCTTTTCTTCCATACGGCAGGCACCCATGCGCTCACCGTTAGTTCACAACTGCTCACGACCACAAACAGTACGACCGCCAGGGTGACCAAGGATGGCACGGGTACGTTGATTCTCTCGGGTACCAACATTTATTTTGGCAACACCAATGTTGAATTCGGTAACTTGATTGCAGGCAGCAATACAGGTCTTTCCAAGAGTTCCACCTTCAATGTTGGTCCTTCCGGCGTGCTCAACACCGGCGCATTTAATCCGGGCGTCATGGCCCTCATTGGCAACGGTATTGTTCAGAATGGTTCGTCCACGGCTCAAACCCTGACGATTGGAGAGAATAACACCAATAGCGGTACCGGCTTCAATGGCTCTGCGGTTACGTCATTTACAGGCATTATCAAGGATGGCGGCGCAGGGTCCCTCAGTATCGTCAAGGCTGGCTATGGCACCCAAAGCTTCAGCACGGCCTACAATGCTCCGAACACCTACACCGGCTCGACCTCGATCACGTCGGGTATTTTGAGTGCCGCATTTGTTGCCGACTCTGGCGTCGCCAGTTCAATCGGTGCGGGCAGCCAAATCAACATCGGCAGTGCGGGCCAGTTGGCTACCTTGCAGTTCTCCGCCGGGCTCACGGGTAATCAGGAAACGAATCGGACCATCACCCTGGCATCGGGCGGCACCGCGGGTCTTGACGTGGTTGGCGTTGGCGCCAATGTTACGGGAAATACGACGGCTGCTGGCGATTTGTTTGGCGCACTTGTCACGTTAAATGGCACCATTAATGGTGCGGGAACTTTGCTCAAGCTCGGCTCGGGCAATTTGGATCTTCGTGGCACTAGCAGCTACACAGGCGGCACGGTTGTCGATGCCGGAATTCTCCGCTTCAGCACCGCCGCTTCGGTTTCCCCCACGGGTTCGATTACGGTGAATAATGGCGGTACGGTTGGTACGGGCTACGCCATCGATCAAGCTTTCCTCAACAAGATTAATTCGACTTCCGCTGGTGTGGTGGCGCTTGGTGCAGACAGCTCCAATAACCTTGATTTCTCCAATCTTGCCAACGCTTCCTTGGGCGCGCTGGGTCACTTCACTTTTAGTGGCACCCTGACGGCGAACAGTGCTTCGGGTTATCAACTTGGCGGCGGTGGATTCAATGGAACTTACGGTGGTCCGGGCTTCGGACCGAATAGTGTCCTCTTCATCGCCAAGGCCAACACCATCACCGGCAATAATAATGTGACCGTATCGACTCATGGTTCAGCGGGTGCCTACGTGGTGTTTGATGATACGCAGAACTTCAACGGTTCTCTCACGATCTCGGGTGCCATCAATGCCAATCAGATCTCGGTTAGTACCTTCCCGTCCAACAATAACGGTTATAGTACCAACAATGCGGCTTGGATGGCGGAATCCACCTTGGAATTGGCTGGCGGCTCCTCCGGTTCGTTGACCGGTACTATTTCCTCCATCAACTTGAATCCGCTCGGCACTCTGGAGCTGATTGCAACGCCTAGCCCGGTCAATCGTCTGCCGGATAACACCCCCATTAATTTCAATGGAGGTGCATTGGCTTTCCTCACCGATGTATCAGGTCAAAATACAGCCAGTGCCGCCAGTTACTCGGAAACCACCGGGACCATGAACCTTGTGCGCGGTCAATCTCAGATCGTGACGGGTGCGGCGACCGCAGGACAGACCTCCGTCTTGACTTTCTCAGGCATCAATCGTTCCGCGGGTGCCACCGTTATCTTTGCGGGCTCTGGTTTGGGAACCGGCGTCAACCAGGTTGTGATCAATGGAGTAGGTACCTCGACCTTGGCCACGCCGTGGGCCTCCTTCGGCACGGTAAGTGCCTCGAATCTTACTGCGGGTGGTGGCGAGACGCCGACTGATTTTGCCATCATCTCAACCGCGTCAGGCACTCTCGGTTCCGTCACGGCCGCCAACGGAGCAAGTCTTACCGGATCTGATACACAGCTGGCAGGTGGGGATTACACGATCAGCGGTACGACCGTTAGTACCTCGGGTACACTAATGACCTTCTCGACTTCCCGCACCGCCAATACTATCCGCGATACCAGTGGTACCTACATCATTGGTGTAGGAACGGGCAATACCTTGGCCGTCAACGGTATCATGACCGCCACATCTCCCGCTTCTTCTTATCAATTGACCATCGGTGCCACGACCAGCAGCGGCACCTTAACTGCCTTGAGCACGACAACTCGCGAACTCATCCTCAATGCCGCTTCTGCCAATAACGCCAATACCCAGGGTATTACCGTCAACTCCAATATCGCCGACAACGGCGGTGGCGCAGTCACCGTCATCAAGACTGGCGTTAGCAATGTGACCTTGAATGGCACGAACAGCACCTATTCGGGTGGCTTGGTTGTCAATGGGGTTGGTTCGTTGATTGCCAGCAATCTCAGCGCCCTCGGTACGGGGACGATCACCTTGAACAGTGGTTCCATTCAGGTGGGTGGTTTGACCGGCGCCAGTGTTGTGGCCAACAACTGGATTGTAAACTATGACGCCGCCATCGTTGATAACAGCGCCGTCAGCACCGCCCTGTACACCGGCACGATGACGTTGAATAACGGTACCCTCTATTACCTGAGCAATGCGAATAATACGAGGAACCTGAATGGCGCCATTATCGGCGCCGGCGGTCTGAACCTCCAGGGCGATAGCAGCGCTGCCGTAACCCTTGGCGGTACAGCCAACAACAGCTATACGGGCTTGACCACGATCACCGGTCGGCAGGATGGACTCACTCAAACCATCGTCAGTCTGGAAAAGACGGCGACCGGAAGCTTTAATCCCAACGCTATTGGGGGGAACATTCTTCTCGGTGTCAGCACCGTGGCTAGCGCAAGCGCAAACTTTCAGCAACAGGAAATCCTCTATTTGGATAAGAGCAACGCAGCGGGCGTGAGCAACGATCAAATCGCCGATTCATCAGTCATCACCTTCCAGGGTGGCAACGGGTATGATGCGGGGGTATTCCGGTTGAACAACCGATCTGAAACGATCGGCGGCATCCAAAGTTCCACGACGGGTGACGGGTTGATCCAAAATGACAGCAACACGGGTGGCACGAGCACGCTGACGATCTCGACGACGGCGGGATCGAACTACAACTTCAGCGGATTGATTCAAAACCACGACAACAGCGATACCAATATCGGCACCCTGGGCCTGACCAAGACGGGTGCGGGGAAGTTGACGTTGGGTAATGTGGACACGTACACGGGGGCGACGACGATCAACCAGGGTGTGTTGGCGGTGACGGGGACGATTGCCTCGAGCGCGTTTACGGTGAACAGCACGGGTACGTTGGCGGGCACGGGCACGGTGGGAGCGGTGACGGTGGTCTCGGGCGGCGCGATCAACACGGCGGACGGGTTGATCGGGACGTTGACGGTGGGCAACATCACGCTGACGGGTGGGGCGTTGACGTTTGACATCGGCACGGGCTCCTCGAACAACCTGGATTTGATTGCCAGCAGCGGCATCCTGAACTCGACGGGTGGCGGCAACACGATCTACATCGGCAATGTCACGGGCACGTCGACGATTTTGTCGCCGGGGACCTACAACCTGATCACGTCGACGACGCTGACGGGCACGCTGAGCAACTTCACTTTGGCGACGACATCTTTGGATGGCGACACGTTGAGCCTGCAAATCGTGGGCAACAACCTGCAATTGGTGGTGACGGGCGCAGCGCCGGCGACGCCTCCGCAATACACGCTGGTGGCCTCGACGACGGCGGGAGTAACGGCGTTGCACGCGGGCGGCACGACGACGGTGACGAGCACGATCACCAATGTGGGCACGGGCACGGCCGATACGCTCAATTACACCAATCTGGGAATGAGCACGAGCACGGGCACGCTGGTGGATACGCCGACGAGCGGCACGCTGGTGCAGGGAGCGTCGGGAACCAACACGGGAACGTACACGGCGGGTTCGACGGGCACGACGGTGACGATCACCCCGACGGTGGGCAGTGTGACGGGAACCACGTCGGGCTCGGGCACGCTGGTGAGCACGACGTCGGGATCGCTGGTGGTCTACACGGGCCAGGGCGTGTGGACGAGCACGACGAGCAGCACGTGGGGCGGGATCTCTGCGGCGCCGGCGAACTGGACGGCGACGGGCGGCACGCCCGGGTTGGACAGCAACTTTACCAACACCGATAGCGCGGCGTTCAACACGGTGGTGAGCGGAACGACGACGAGCAACGGGGTGACGGTGTCGCTCAACGGAGCCAAGCCGAGCCTGAACACGATCAGCTTCAACACGACGGGTGGCGGCTACACGCTGGCGCAGGGCACGGGCACGGGCAGCTTCACGCTGAGCAACAGCGGAACGCTGAGCGCGGCGATCACCGACAGCGGCACGGGCGGGGCGAGCAACACGATCAGCGCACCGATCACGCTGGCGAGTAATTTAAATGCGACGGTGGCGACGAGCGACACCCTTACGTTGTCGGGCACGATCACGGGCGCCGGCAAGAGCGTGACCAAGAACGGGCAGGGCACGCTGGTAATGAGCGGCCAAAACACCTACAGCGCGGGCACGACGGTAGTGACGGGCACCGTGGTGGCAGGCAGCAGCACGACGATCAGCGGCTCGACGATCTTCAGTGGACCGTTCGGCACGGGCCTGTTGGCGATGAGCAACGGCACGACGCTCAACGACAACGGCACGCCGATCACGCTGGCCAATGCGCTGACGTTGAACGGAACGATCACACTGGGCGGCGCGGGCAGCCTGACCTTTGACGGGACGAGTTTGACCACACCCTCGACGGTGAGCCTGCTGGGCAACACGACGCTGGTGGTCAACAACACGACGACGATCGATGACGCGATCAACAGCGGCAGCTTCTCGCTGACCACGGCGGGCACGGGCAACCTGAACCTGCTCGGGGCCACCACGGGCACGGGCAGCACGACGATCGCCTCGGGCACGGTGACGATCAGCAACGGCAACGGGCTGAGCAGCGGGGGCATCAACCTGTCTGGCGGCACACTGCAATACACCGGATCCACCAGCGGCACACTCAACCAGAACATCACGGTCACCACGGGCATGGGCACGATCTTCCATTCGGGCACGGGCCTGTTGACCTTGAGCGGCACGATCAACAAGAACGGGACGACCTTCCGGGTCAGCGGCGGACGCAACCGCATCACGGGCCAAATTGTGGGCTCCTCGCCCGGCTCGGACGTGGTCTACGACAGCGCCTCGGTAACCGAATTGGATTCCCCCAGCACCTATAACGGCCCGACCACCATCAGTGGCTCGAGCACGCTGTTGACCGGCGTCAACAACGCGCTGCCAAGCCCCGCGCCCTACACCCCCCTCACTTTGGGTGCGGCCAGCGATACCGGCGCGATGACCAACACCCTCGACCTCATGGGCAACAGCCAAACGGTCGCCTCGATCACGACGGCGGGCAGCGGCGTCAACCAGGTCATCAGCAGCAACGCGGTGTTCGGCAACGTCCAGGTCGGCAGCGCAGCGAGCAGCAGCACGGGTAACCTCACCGTCAACGTCACCGGCACGACGACCGACACCTACTCAGGCTTGCTGGGCGATTCCAACGGAAGCCGCGCCGCCAACAACTTCAGTTTGACCAAGAGCGGCACCGGCGTCCTGGCCCTCACCGGCGCCAACCTCTACAGCGGCGGCACGACGATCTCCACGGGAACGTTGATTGTCAGCAACACCACCGGCTCAGCCACCGGTAGCGGAGCCGTCACCCTCAACACGGGAGCCTCGCTGGTGGGAACGGGCAGCATCAACAGCACCAGCACCAACCTCAGCGGCACCATCACCGCCGGCGCGGGCGGACTGGCCACGACGGGCAGCCTGACCCTGGCCACCACCGGGACGACCACGTTTAGCAACGCCAGCCTCACCTTCAACCTCGATGGAGTGACGCTGGGCCAGAGCAACGAAGTCAACCTCGGCAGCACCGGCAGCGTCATGTTCGGCACGGGCACCACCCTCACCTTCAACCTGGTGGGCGCGGGCCTCAGCAACCCGATCCCCGGTGGAACCGACTACATCCTGTTCACCGCCGCCAGTGCCGCCCAGTACGGCGACCTGACCCTCTCGGGAACCAACAACGTGATATCGAACTTCAACATCGTCTTCACCGGCACAACCGGATCCCAGACCAACCAGCAGTACTACGGCAATTCGTACATCTTCCTGGCCGCGGGAACCGGCAACATCGAAATCGCGGTGATCCCCGAACCCGGCACCTGGGCCCTCATGCTCGGCGGCTTGGCCCTGCTCGTCCTGTACCAGCGCTCCCGCCGCTCCAAGAACAACCTCTAAGCCCCTCGGTTACCCGTCAATCCCCAGGCAGGCCCCCCTCAAGGTGCCTGCCGGGTTTGTTCGGTGCTTTAACAGCACTAGGGAGACCTAATTTTTGTGCGATATACGGTGCAGGCTGATCCCCTTCGACTCATGTCGAACACTCTCTTACTTTCCGATCGGTCAAAGAACTAGCGGGGATTTTTTGAGTTCCAATCGGCGACCGCTTTATACTTCGGTTCATCTGCGGCGGTTTGGTCGTAGTATTCCAGCAGGCCCCAGCTTCCCCATTTGGCCCAAGTGCCAGTGGAGCTGAAAAGGCACATGGTGTCGCCGCCGGCATTTTTCCACGCATCGAGATATTGCGTATAGAGCGCACCCATACGCGGGTCGCGATTGGCGTCACCGAAGAGTTTGGTCATGGTTTCGTTATTTTCTCCTCCCGCGACTCCGACGAGATGTTGGCCGGATTCATAGGCCATGAGTTTTAGGCCGTGTTTATCAGCGAACTTCTTCTGAGTTTCCATCCATTTAATGGATTGAGGAAGGGCCGACTTTTGGAGCTGATCGAACAATTGATCCAAGCTCCATGTGGCAACCTGGTCGGCGCTCGGCTGATCCTTGTGACTTGTCGCGGGAACGCAAAAAGTGATATAAGGAGCGACGGCGAGGGCATCCACATGACCGTCTACTCCGGGCTGGCTGAGAAGGCGATTGTCTGTCCAATCCGCGCTGGCGGAGGCCTGCCACGCGAGTATGCGGACCATTCGGTCGGTTCCTCCGAACTCCTGCTCAAATATTTTGAAAATTTCCAGGGAACGTTGGACGTAATAGACTGCGCCGCCCTCCCATGGACGGGTGGGCTCACCGATATTAAGTTCCTTGGCCTTGCCTTGGGCCCACTGCGTCTGTTTAAACATGCCATTCCAGACTTCGTTGGAAAATTCGATATGGACTTTGAGCTTGGGGTTTAGGTGCTCTTTCACGTATTGAGCGGTCTTGTGAACGTAGTCGTCCGATGCTAGGTGGGGAATGTTGATCCATGGATTGGTCATCGTGCGATTGCACAAGTCGATAATCACTTCCAGGGGGATGCCTTTGGCGGTCCAAAAGGCGTCATCCGGTTTGGGATGGTCGGACCATTCCTTAATGGTCGAGCCATTGGTGCTCATCCAATCCATGAAACGGATCGTACTGAACGATTTCCAGCGGTTCAAAAATTCGGCACGGAATGGATTGTCTTTCCAAGTCGTTTCCGTTCCTGGCCAAAGGACATGAATATTATGGATGTAATTGTCTGGATTGGTGGAATTGATGACGACATGGAGCATGCAGGCGCCATTGGTATCGGGGGTAGGTTGGAAGGTGATCTTTCCTGGTACCTCGGAGAGGACCTTGTTGGCGGCAGGGGGCCAAAGGGTGATTTTACCCTCGCCTTCGTAGAGGAGTGTCCAAGGACCTTTGGGAAGATGGGCGGCTGGTAGTGAGAGAACTGGGGATTGGGCGGAGCAATTGGGATCGAGTTTTTTTACCCAGCCATGTTCATCCAATTCAAGATCTGGACCTTTACCCCAAGGTTGGCCTTCCTGTTGACTGATCCAATGGCGCGCCTGGTGAAACAGATCTGTGAATGGGAATTCGGTTCCCCAGTCCGCAACTCCACTTAAATTAATGCCGAGTCGACTGGATGCGCCTGAGGAAGTCTGATCAGGAGCGGTAGCAGGCGGAACAACAGGAGCAGTATTCGTTTGTGCCTGTGCAACCGGTAGTAAATGAACAATCACCAGGAGCAGGTAAAACGCGTATTTTTTCATAAAGGGGTAATCCGGCTATCAAAGCAGAAAGATAAAAAATGCCGAGATACTAATTGTGGTTGATATCATTGAAATGTAGGCGGACATTGGTGCGTTGCGTAGTCATAAGACGAATGATACAACATCGCACTGCGAGTTTTAATGTCGCTACCCCAATTTGATTAATATGGAGACTCCGCCCCTTCCTCCTGTTCCGCCTCAACCGATTGCTCCGGTATCCGGAAATGACAAAATCTTAAGCGTGCTATGTCATCTATCGCTGATTCTGGGGTTACCCTTTGTTCTTCCTTTGATTGTTTATCTGGTGAAACGGGACGAGTCTCTGTTCGTCGCGACGCACGCTAAGGAAGTGCTTAATTTTCATATTTCGCTGCTGATTTACACAATTATTTCCACAATCGCTCTTTTTTTCTGCATTGGCTTTGTGCTTCTGGCAGTGTTAGGACTGCTGGCTTTTATCTGCGCGATTATTGCGGCGATCAAGGCGTCGGAGGGAGGGTTTTATCACTACCCGCTGACGATTCGGTTGATTACATAGTGCTTGAGAGACCAAAAAATTAGAAATATGAGTCAACAAATGACATCATTATCTCGTGTGCAGTCACCGATGCTGAGCGCGGCGGATATCGAAAACTTCCTCTCTTACGGCTTTGTTCATTTAAAAAATTGTTTCGATACTTCACCTGGTAGCACGGCACACCGGTGGGTGCAGGAAAGCTGGACGCGGAACGGAATTTCACCCGCCGACCGTTCGACTTGGCCGAATGACAAGATTCACATGCCAGCGACGGAAACTGTGCAGGTGCGGGATTTTTCGCCTTATGCATTTGCGGCCATCTGCGAACTTTGCGGAGGCGAGGAGCGGGTGAGGGGAGACATAACCTGGGGCAATTTCTTCATCGCGAATTACGGTTTTGGGAGGAATAAAGAATGGATCGCGCCAAGTCCCGCAGCCGGGGGCTGGCATGTCGATGGTGATACGTTTCGCCATTTTCTCGACAGTGCTGAGCAAGCCCTGTTGATCGTCGCTCTTTTCAGTGATATTCATCCGAAGGGTGGAGGTACGTACATTGCCTGCGATTCTGTCGAGAAGGTGGTTCGTTGCCTTGCGGCGCACCCGGAAGGAATCCATCCGTTCAAGTTTCCGACCGAGGTGTTGATAAGGGAGTGTCAGGATTGCCGGGAGACTACGGGCAAGGCAGGCGACGTTTTTCTTCTGCACCCGTTTACCCTCCATACGTCCAGTTACAATCATCGTCCCGAGGCGCGGTTGATGATCAATCCACCGGCGATCCTTCGTGAGCCGATGTGCTTTGATCGACGCTCGGATGGCACTGCCTATTCGCCGGTTGAGTTGGCTATTCTGCGGGCGCTGGGAGTGGATCACTATGATTTCCAGCCGACCGCGTCGCGGGAGACGATCATTCCACCACGGGTCGCCCAGCAACAAGCGATGCTGGAGAAGGAGCGGGAGCGTTTGGCCGGATTGAAGGCCTAAACGAGTAGAGAAGCGCGCCCGACTTTTGCTCGCGTGACGAAGAAATCGATCACCGCGTCCCGGATGTCGATCGCATGAAGAATCCGGTTGTTTGAAGTGCGCGCAGTGAGACGACCGACGGTAAGAAAACGTTGTCCGGCTGATTGTGAATCGTAGGAGTTGAGGGCGATCCTATAGAAAGGTTTGGCGGGTAGAGGGGAGCCGTCCATGGAGCAGATGGTTACGGTGCGGTTGGTCCCTTGATCTGGGCGAATTTGGAGATGAACGCCCATTACGCTCCGGGGATCCCGGCCGAAGGTGAATTCATTAACGAGGGCAAAAAGGTCATCCCGGGATAGGTCAATGGTTACGATCTTGTTTTCGTAAGGGAGAATGGTCCAGATATCGCCAACGGTTTTGGTACCCGCGGCGAGGATGTGTTTTGTATCGAAGAGGCCGTGGACGATGGCATCGACTTCGCAGTTCTGTTTCAGCAGAGAGGCGCGCATGGCACTACCGATAAGGCGTTCAACATCGCTGGGCTGGCCAATGGTTGAAGATACATTGAAAGGCTCTGTGAGCTCGCCAATCGTGTGGTTGAGGACGAGGTCGGCGGCGTCAAGATCGGGCTTGGCGAGGGAAAGAACAAGGGGATCCAAGCCAATGGAATTATCCATGCGGACGGTGACTGCCTCGCGCTTGAGCAGGCGGCGCGTATTGGGATCGAAAGTGAGATCCACTTTGCCTGCGTAGATGCCGAAGTGATCGGCCTGAGTGTAGAGGACTTGGTTGATCAACTCGCTGGAATGGTTTTGATGAGTGTGACCACCGATGAAGGCGACGAGTTCCGGAAACTCGCGAGTGAGGGCACCGACCTGATTTGCGTAATCGTCCTGGCGAATAAGGCCCATGTGCCCGGTGAGGATGATGGCGTCGGGTTTGAGGGCTTTGGTTTCGCGGAGGAGGTTGCGGAGAGATTCGGTGGGGGCGAGGGACTCGAAGCCCGAGAGATTTTCAGGTGGAAGCCAGGTCGCTAGCGCCGGAGTAGTAAGGCCGATGAAGACGATGCGGAATCCGGCGATTTCCTTGAGGAGCCAGGGCCTGAGCTTGGAGAGAGGACCAGCGGAGGCGTCGAGGGTTCCGACGGGTTTGCCCTCGACGAGAGCATTGCCGGAGAGGACCGGCATGGAGGAGAGTTTCAGGGATTCGGTCAAGGGAGTCATGCCCCAGTCGAACTCATGATTGCCGACGACCCA
>Ga0207703_10001003_pt1 | contig 27120 bp, 25 predicted proteins | sample KBSSwiS12_FD_184304 | JGI IMG/M metagenome (GOLD analysis project Ga0207703, IMG submission 184304) | Switchgrass rhizosphere microbial communities from Kellogg Biological Station, Michigan, USA - KBS Switchgrass S1-2 (SPAdes) (version 2) | ecosystem: Host-associated > Plants > Roots >...
AGTCCGTTGTTGTAGCTAAAGTTCTGCTGCGACCAGCCGCCCCACGCACGGATGAAAGATCCATTGAGGAATACGACTGCGGCCATCATGGCATAGTCGTCCAGGTTCAAGCCCTCATCGACGGCGCCCTGCGCCGCCTGAGCCATGAGGGCCCCGAGCTTGGAAATTCTTATGTTTGCGATCGCGGGGTCGACGAAGTCCGCGGTCGTTCCATCGAGCGTGTGCCAGTTGGTAGTGATGTCGACCTGGACGTCGGTCTTCCCGTAGCTCGCCTGATCATAATAGGTATGGACGTTGTCCCATGCGGTCTGGACTGTTGTCCTGGCGGCTGCGGTAGGGGTCAGGTTACTTGGGCAAACCAACGCGACGAGGACCCGCACGGTCCCGATTGGATTGACATCGCCCGCACTACCGTCGCCGGCTCCCAGAAAGCTGATCGGCGGACCGTCTTCGTCCTCGCCGGCATCGTAGCCGCGAACATCAAAGTCGACTGGGCCCGTGGCGGTTCGGCCATTGACCCTGACCTTGACGGCGCCATCATTCGTACCGAGACTGGTGAGCACAACCAGACGCGTGGGGCTGGCCGAAAGTACAAAAGCGGGGACGCCTCCGACGGTCGCACTGTTGTGCTCGCGCACTGAAGAGAAGCGCGCCCCTTCGATCGTGATCAGCGTGCCTGGCGGTCCAAAGATTGGGTCGAAAGATGTGATCGACGGACCAAAGAAGAATGGAAAGATCTTCCGTATGAGATCGATCAGGCGAAATCGCGGCCGTAGGACGGCGCTATAGCGGGCAAGAATATCGGGATGGGCAGTCGGCTCAAGTGCCATGGCATCCTCCTCCAGCGAAGGGGCGCTAGTTCACCGAGCTGCGAGCGGCATTACACCTCGACGCCCGAATGGTCGAATCCCGCTTTGATGGACTGGACTTCTCTCGCAAGAAGAGCGACTCACTTGACTTAGGGGGATAATGGAACCTGTCTCTATGGTTCGATTCAAGCTTGCCCCTCCACCCACATTGCGAGACTTAAGTCTCTGTTTTTATTAGTAAACTAATGGCGCGGTTCTGCGCCTTTTCGGCGTGCAATCCGTCTTCAGAGACGCGCGGCTTAAACCGCTGTAGGCCTGATCTTGGCACCCGTCTCTCGAGCGGAAATCGAAATGCACGGTTTCGTCAGAACCTTTGCTTGGCAGGCCTCCTTATTCGCGCCTCGGGATAATTCAGTATACCGGGCAAGCGTGGATCCCGGAGCTAGGGATGTATTATTACAAGGCTCGGATCTACTCACCCACACTCGGCCGATTCCTGCAGACCGATCCAGTTGGATACGAGGGCGGTGTGAATCTGTACGGCTATGTCGGCGATGACCCGGTCAACAAGGGTGATCCGAAGGGTTTGGAGCCAGCATTGGTCGGCCTCTGGGTCGAGGCGGATAAACAACAAGCGGCTGCCCTAGAGGACGCACTAGCGCACGCTACGACAAGAGATTTGCGTCTGCGAAGTGAAGAAGGATGGATTGGTGCCGTCCTGAGTTCCGCCATTTCCTCGATTTCCTGCAAGGAAGATGTGCGGGTGAGTACGCCGTCCTTCCACGATGGCTTCGCCTTCGTCACAGCCAAGAGCGACACTGGCATGAACATAAGTGCGTTTGAACGTAGGCCGGACGGTTGGGTCTGGGTCAGCGAAACTGGAAAGGGCGACCCAATCATCCAATATTGAATTCCTACCCGGCCGATCTCCAAGTGAAGCTCTTAGAATATTTGAATCTATGGCTACGAAGACTGTTTCTCACTGTACATTAGACGGTAACTCTGTTGGTTTTTCTGATACTATACGATGACGAGTACCGAGAATATTTTGCTAACCTCCATGAAGAATCCGAACTTTGAAGAAAGAACAGCTATGGCGAATATGGGATCCCGGGCCAATATAACATGGGCCGTTTCCAATACACCGGGCAAATCTGGCTCTCTGAGCTAGGCATGTATCACTACAAGGCCAGAATTTACTCGCCGACGCTTATCTGCCCGCAACAATATCAAGGTCGAGCGGACGTGGCCTCCGCGATAATCAGGATTTCATGGAGCTCCAGCTCATCGAACCCCAAGGGGCAAGCCCCAATCTAAAATCTCAGTTGAATCGGGCCCGCCGCGGTAACTTCCTGCGGCACTCGAACCGTCGCTTCACATGACACCCCTTGTCCTGCACGGCCCTGCAGGCCGCCGTCCGCGCCGGCGATTCCGCGCGCCCGGAAACCGCGCAGTAATCAGCAATTCATGTAATGAAAATGTATCAAAAATGGGGATTGACGAGCGGCGCCGGCTCGATACGTTTGCGAATCAATAAGGGGGATCTGTCAAGCAACGGGCTGCTCGGGCCGTTGTGGGGAAACCTGCAGCGGACGCTTTCGCTTCGCCAGACTCATTGGCTTGGGGCGAGGTGCGCATGGAGTGCCATGGTGCTGACGGGAGAGCTGTAACCGGGGCATTGCCTCTCGCTCCTCCGTTTCAAATTTCCAACAGCTCAGACTGCCGCGCGTCGCTTCGTGCGACGCTGTGCGCCGACGCGCGAAATTCCACCCAGAGGGAAAGCCATCGGATGACCACCTCAGCGGGCGCTATGATTTTCTGGAGACACGGTCTGGCGCTTCGCCTCCTCGCGCTCGCCGTCGCATTTATGGTCAGCACGGTGGGGCTCGCCGGGCGGGCCGAGGCCGCGTGCACGGTGCCCAATTCGATCACCAACGGGCAGGTCGCCGATGCCACGGCGGTGATGGGTAACTTCAATGCGCTGAAGGATTGCGTGGACGGGGCGGTGAAACCGTCCGGCACGCCGGCGGCGGGAAATCTCGCGACCTTCTCGGACTCCGGCACGATCACCAACGGCAATCTGTCGGGAGACTGCACAACGGCCGGCGCCGCTGCGGTCACCTGCACGAAGACAAATGGTACTTCGTTTGGGCCGTTCGCAACGGGGACCGACGCCGGCCAGCTGACGGGAACGATATCCACGAACCGGTTCAACAACGGTGCCAACGCCGACGGCGCGCACTACCTGCGCGGCGACGGGGTGTGGGAGACGCCGCCGGGCGGCGGCGGAAGCGGCAGCGGCGTTCCGGGCGTCGCCAACCCGTTTCATGTGCCGGCGATTGCGGAGTTCACCATCATCAATTCCGGGACTGCGGGCACGTTTACGCAGGCCGACCAGACGTTCGGGATTGACCTGACGGCTAACGACGACGGCAGTACCGAACAGGTCAAGGCGATCGGCAAGAGCCTGACCGATCAGACCTTCGATCTCAAGGTCCGGTTCCGCTCGATGACAGTGCCAGCGTTCGCTGCTCTCGTCGGGATCGGTTTTCGCGATTCGGCCAGCGGCCAGATGGTGACGTTCGGCCTCGACGTTCGCGCGGCGACGCTGCCGCGGTACCGGGTAACGACGCGCAGCAGTTTTACCGCCGCCATCGCAAACCCAATTGACGTGAGCACCATGCATTTGTGCGAATGGTTGCGCATCCAGAGCGACGGAACGACGCGAACCTTCTCGATCTCGAACGATGGCCGGCGGTGGGCGTCGATCGGAACGATGCTGGTCTCGGCGCATGCGGCAAGCGCCAACCAGGTGCTGTTCTTCATGAGCGCGGCGGACGCATCCGCAAAGCCGCTCTACGCGACTTTACTCGATTGGGATTTCACGGACTGATGGAGGGGACTTTGCTTCAACGTCATGCGCCGCGCATGGTGATTCGCCTTTTGGCGCTCGCCCTCGTGGCTACACTCAGCATGTTCGCGCTGACCGGGAGGGCCGAGGCCGCCTGCACCGTCCCCAATCAGATCACCAACGGCCAGGTCGCCGATGCGACGGTTGTCATGGGCAACTTCAATGCGCTGAAGGACTGTGTCGACGGAGCGGTCAAGCCGTCCGGTACTCCGGCAGCCGGCAACCTCGCGACTTTCTCAGGCTCGCTCACCATCACGAACGGCAACCTCTCCGGCGACTGCACGACGTCGGGGACGCTTGCCGTCACCTGCACGAAAACGAACGGTACTTCGTTTGGGCCGCTCGCAACCGGCACTGACGCCGCCCAGCTCACCGGCACGATCCCGGTCACACGCTTCGACAATGGGACGAACGCGGACAGCTCGCACTTCCTGCGAGGAGACGGCGTCTGGGCGCCCGCGTCAGGCGGTAGCGGAGGCGGCAATTGGTGGGCAGGCTTTACGCCTCACGCTGCGGATTTCGGGACGGCGTTCACCGGCTCGGGATCGAATGCGACGATCACCGACGACGGCGCGATCGGCGCAGTGCTCAAGGCGAACAACGCCAGCACGGGCGGGTGGGTCACCAGGGGGTGGGGGAAGGCCGTACCCTCATCCGGGTCGTGGAGCGTAAAGGCCCGTCTCACCGCCAATATCTACAACGCGAACTACGTCGGCGCAGGCTTGTACCTGTTTGAAACCGGCACCAGCAAATATGCCGCAAATGCGCTCGTCTATGATGCCACATTGTATGCGGATCCGAATAACGGAACGCTCACCGGGTTCGGCGCTCGCGGCAACCGGTATCCCAATGGCAACGTGTTATGGGCGAGGATCGATTACGACGGGTCGACCAACTACACCTTCTACATCTCCCAGGACGGGAAGAACTGGCTGACGACGAGGGTCATTGCCAAGACATCCATGTTCACCACTGCCGCAACGCATATCGGCCTTGGTGTGACCATTCAGAACGGTGGCACAGATGTCGCCAGCCAGGGCCTCGCCTGCGATTACTGGGTGCAGTCGTGGTGACCGTCGGCGTGCGCTTCTTCGCAGCCGGAGTGATGGCGTTGTCCGCGATCGCCAACGCGGCCGGCCCGGCCGTCGCGCCCAGTCCCGGCGCTAATGCTCACGCACCGCGGTCGGCGACGCCGGCTCGTGCGCAGCCCTTCAGCTTTGTGCACGGCGATCTCCTCGCCGCCCTGCAGGCGGTCAGCGCCCAGAACCAGTGCATGCTCTACGCATACGATCACAACGGCAACATCACCACGCGGACCGACCAGACGTTCGGCGCGGCGACCTGGGGATCGTCGGTGTTCGGCTGCTTCAAGTGGACGGCACCGTGATTTGTTCAAAGGCAACATTGTTGGCGACTGATGGGGGAGAGTGAGCTTGCATAGGACCGTGATCGCCGCGCTGTTCAGGCTGCTGCTTGTGATCTGCGTGGCGAACGCACTGACACCATCGTCCGCATCCGCTCAAACGGCGGAAGGTTATGTCGGCTGGGCGTCGGGCCACACTTCGACGAAATTCCCGTCCGCGGACGCAGCGTGCCGGTCGGCATGGCAGTATTACAACAGCAATCCGCTCAGCCGCTACATCGGCGCGTTCCCCTTTACTGGCGACCCGAACCAGGCCGGCTGTTCGTGGACGACCTTCCAGTATCTTTGCCCGCAGGAGACGGGCGGCGGGATCAGCGGCTGTGGAACGATCCTGCCGGCGTCGGTCTGGCTCGAATGCCAGTCGGGCTACACCCCCACGCAGGGTCAATATTGCCTGAAGAGCCCAATTCCGGAGTGTCCGACATGCCGTAACAATGGGTCGTCGGAAAATCCCGCGATCGGCCACCCGATCACATTGTCCACCGGGTCCAAGATCCTCAACGCTCGAGACTATGAGACCGCCGATGGGGATTTCGTCATCGGCCGATCGTATCGATCCATCCAGGTCGGGCGCTCGGCGAGCTTCCAGACCGCGGTCCGCGGTCTGGCGGGCGGCTGGAACTTCGACTTCGCCTTTGAGCTGCAGCTGAAGAGCTTTTCGGGCTCGCCATCGTCGCCCAACGCCAAGCTCGCGCTGGTGGCGCCCAACGGTACCGCCAGCGATTTCGTGATGCAAAGTGGCGGGACGTGGGTTGCAGATACGACGACCGGCGCCTTCTATGCGCCGAGGAACCTCAAGGTCGAATATGTTGGGACCCTCCCTTCGGACCTGAGCACGCTCCAGTCTGCGTCCACCCAATGGCGCGTGACGGACGACGACGACACGGTCTGGACCTTCCAGACCTTCACGCGACCGAACACGACATCGCCCTATGCGCTCGGGCGTCCGACGTCGCGTGTGACCCGCGACGGCTATCAATGGACCTTCGCCTATCGCAGCGACAACAGCCTGCAGACGATCACCGACAGCTTCGGGCGCCAGGCGACCTTCAACTGGTCGATGTTCTACGTCTCGTCGCTGGCAAGCCCGCCCTCCGGATCGCAGCCCTGGCCCGAGGCCGTGTCGAGCGTCTCGCTGCCTGACGGCACATCGCTCCGCTACACCTACGATCCGCCGCCCGCCACGTCGGCTCCATCGACGACCAATGTCCAGCGGTTGGTCAAGGTCGAGCGCCTCAATGCGACGGGGACGGCGATCGATTCCACGACTTACAGCTACGGCGACACGCGCTTCCCGTCGTTCATCACCGCCATCACCGATTTCAACGGGGTTCAAACCGCCAGCTATGCCTATGACGCTGCGGCGCGCGGGATCAGCAGCGCGCTGGCGTCGGGGGCCGACGCTTATTCGATCAGCAACAGCGAGACGTCGAGCGAGCGTGTCAGCACCGTCACCAATCCGCTCGGCAAAGTCGCCGAATATCATTTCACGAAATACGGCGGGAACAGCCAGGACATCCGCCTTGCGAGCGTCGTCGGCCAGGTGAGCGCCAACACACCGTCGAGCACCCGCTCGGTCACCTACGGAACCGACACCTTCATCGCGACCAAGACCGACGAGGAAGGGCGGGTCACCACTTACACGCGCGACAGCCGCGGCCGGCCGACGACCATCGTCGAAGCTTATGGAACATCGCAGGCGCGCACGACGACCATCAGCTGGAACAGCAGCTTCAACGTTCCAAGCCAGATCGTTCAGCCGGGACTGCAGACCGATTACACCTATACGTCGACCGGCCAGCTCCAAACCGTCACGCAAACCGATACCACGACGCAGTCGGTGCCTTATTCGACCAACGGCCAGGCGCGCACCTCGACTTACACTTGGGGCACCGGGGGACACCTTGCCTCGGTCAACGGCCCCAAGCCGGTCGACGCGCAGGGCAAGGACGATACGCTGACCTTCGCGTACGACACCGCCGGCAATCTGCAGACGTCGACCAACGGCCTCGGCCAGGTCACGACCTTCGCGAGTTACGACGCGAACGGCCGGCCGGGAACGATGACCGATGCCAATGGCATCGTCACCGCTTTCACTTACGACACGCTTGGTCGGACCAGCACGGTCACGGTCAAACACCCGACCACTACCTCACTCGATGCGGTCACGACCTTCGATTACGATGTGCACGGCCGCGTCACCGGTATCACCTCGCCGGCGACTGACAAGCTGATCGTCGACTATGACACGGCGGGGCGCCTCACCGCCGTCCGCGCCGCCTCGGGCGAACGGATCGATTATGTGACGGACGCCGCGGGCGACGTTACCAAGAAGATCGTCAAGCGCGCCGATACGTCGGTCGTCCAGTCGGTCTCCAGCACCTTCGATGAACTCGGGCGCATGTTGACCGAAACGCTGGGCCCGGGCCGGACAACGAAATGGGGCTATGACAAGGTCGACAACCCGACCACCGTGACGTCAGCGCGGAATCTTGCGACCCAGGCCGCGTTCGATCCGCTCAACCGGCTAACATCCACCGTCGCCCCCGATACCGGCGCTACGGCGACCGCTTACAATGCGATCGATCAGGTCACGTCGCACACCGACGCCATCTCCGTGCAGACGACCTACGTCCGCGACGGCTTCGGCGAGGTCATTCAGGAGGTCTCGCCCGACCGCGGTACCAGCATCTTTTATTACAACGAAGCGGGCGAGCGGACCGCGAGCATCGACGGCCGCGGCCAGCGCGTCGATTATACCCGCGACATCATTGGCCGGGTCACATCCAAGACTCCACAGGGCCATTCGAGCGAAACCGTCACTTACACCTACGACACGCCGGGCATCACCGGCTCCTATGGTGCCGGGCGCCTGTCGAGCATGACCGACGCGTCCGGCACCACCAGCTTCGGCTACGATCATCGCGGCAATCTCATTACCAAGCGCCAAGCGTTGGGCAGCGGCACCGCCGACCTAGCTTACAGCTACGACCTCGCCGACCGGATCATCCAGATTGCTTATCCTTCGGGGCGGCTGGTCGCGTATGATCGCGACAGCAAGGGCCGGGTCACCCAGGTCAAGACCAAGGCCTCGGCCAGCGACCCGAGCTGGACCACGCTCGCCAGCTCCATAAGCTATGAACCCTGGGGCTCGATCATGGCTGCGACCTTCGGCAACGGCCTCGCGCTCAGCGAAACCTGGACTGACGGCCGCCTCGCCTCGAAGCGGCTTTACAATACGAGCAGCGGCGCGAACCTGTCGTCGCTCGCCTATCTCTACGACAATGACGACAATATCGGCGCGATCCGCGACCTGGTCGATGATTCAAAGAGCACTTACTACGGCTTCGATCCCAACGGCCGGCTGAGCTTTGCCGCGATGACGGTCGGCACGCCGGCGACCGGCACCGAAAGCTACAGCTACACCTCGGGCAAGAACCGGCTCGCCTCGCTAACCAACGCCACTGGGACCCGCTCGATCAGCTACGACGGGCGCGGCAACACCAGCGGCGAGACCCGCCCCGGCAGCATCAGCGTCGCGGCGACCTATGACGGCTACGGGCGGCTGCTCAGCTACGTCCGCACCGGCGACCCGGCGCAGGCCAATGCGTATAACGGGCTCGACGAGCGGGTGAGCGTCACCAGCGGGTCGACCACTCACGCGTTTGTGTATGATCCGGACGGGCGGCTGATCGGCGAATATGACTCATCCGGCGCGCCCGTGGCCGAGACGATCTGGCTGGGGCCCGAGGTCGCGAATCATAATCAACCGTTCGGAGGCGGCGACGGCATCGACGGCTATGCGCCGCTGGCGTTGGTCACTGGGTCGGGCGGAGGCGCGACCATCTATTGGGTGCACGGCAATCACATCGGCGTGCCGATCGTCACCGCCGACGCATCAGGCGCGGCCGCCAGCCCAAGCGGCTACACGGTCCTTGGGTTCCCCGGCCAGACGCGCACGCTCGCCGACCTCTATTACAACCGCTATCGCGACTATGACTCCTCGCTCGGCCGCTACATCCAGGCCGACCCCGTCGGCCTTGAGGGAGGGGACAATCCCTACCTCTATGCTGGCGCGAACCCACTGCGGAATATGGATCCGGAAGGCCTCCAGATTGTTATTCCCGTGCCGCGGTACGGTACGTATCCGCCGATTATTCCACCGATCATTTCTCCAATGGCGCCACCCCGCCCGCCAAGTGTAAATATTCCAAGAGCCAAAAACGGCTGGACAGCAGATTCTGGTTGTCCTGATCCCTGCAAAGGCTTGCGAGAGCAGGTCAAGGAACACGAACGAAAGCTCCAAGAGTATAAATATGATCCGTTGAGTCATGACAATAAGGGATTCTTGAGAGCCGCTCTCCAACAACAAAATCCAGGTTTGTATAACAAAATTTACAACGGAAGACTCTGGGAGTTGGAGGGGCAAATAAAGAACTTCAAGAAACTACTATTTGAATGTGAGAGGCAACATGGGTTTAGAGATTGACATCGATAGACTTAAGATAATTCTGATGAAAATACTTGACAGAATGGAGAGTAACGGATCGTGCGTGTTCATAACAAAGGACGATTATTGGGATATTGGTCCGGGCGACCGTTACGATCTCACCAGGGCTCCCGGAGATCCGGTGGTCGGCAAATTATCGGACGACTGGGAATTTCTTCAGACTCTGTTGAACGAACCCGACGCTGCAGTGCCCTACATGTTCGTGCATCTAGCTCCGTTGCTCAATGCGATCGCGGAAGAGAGCCTGCCCCAGGGATCTGAATAAAGAATCGTTGATTACGTGATTAAAGTGACAGTGACTACGGTGACAATGTACTCAATTGGAAGCTGCGCTGGCTGCTGAGCTACACCCGCACCGGCGATCCGAGCCAAGCCAGTGCCCATAACGGGCTCGACGAGCGGGTCGCGATCACCAGCGGATCGACCACGCACAGCTTCGTCTACGATCCCAGCGGACGCTTGGTCGGCGAATATGATGGGTCGGGCGCGCCCGTTGCCGAGACCATCTGGCTGAGTCCGTCGGTCGGCAGCTCCAGCCAACCGTTCGGCGGGGGCGATGGCGTGGGCGGTTATGCGCCGCTGGCGCTGGTCACCGGATCGGGCGGAAGCGCCGCCATTTACTGGGTCCACGCCAACCATATCGGCGTGCCGTTGGTCACCACCGATGTGTCGGGCGCGGTGGCGACGCCAAGCGGCTATACGGTCCTCGGCTTCCCGGGTCAGACGCGCACTCTCGCCGACCTCTATTACAACCGCTACCGAGACTATGACTCCTCGCTCGGTCGCTACATCCAGGCCGATCCCATCGGGCTGGGCGGCGGCAACAACCCATACCTCTACGCCGGCGCGAATCCGCTCCGGTACACCGATCCGAGCGGGCGAATGGCGGGGGCGATCGGATTCGCGGGGGAGTTGTGTTTTACAAACCTGCCCGGTGCCATTGCTTGCGGCATTTTCATCGCGGCCGCTTGGGAATTATCGCAACTATGCGTCTACGCAGTGCGGGATACGATAATTGCCACTTCGCCGTGGTTTTCTCCCTCCGATACGAATGGCGACACGGGAGACGGCCCCACAAAGCGGCCACCGCCCCGTGCTCCACCCACCGGTGGAACGTGGGCCGCTTCTCCCGGCGCTCCGATGGGTCCGGGAGGCCCCGATGACGATGACCCTAACCCTAACAACTGGGGTCGGCCCGACACGCTCAGCGATCACTACGCCCGGCATGGGGGCGATTTTGGAGCGAAGAGTGAAGCTGATTATGCGCGACAGGCATCCCAGTTTTTGAGGAATTCAGGAAAAAACAATTACTCAGTTAAGGTGGACAATAATGGAGTTATTCGAATTTATGACCCGAAGACTAACACCTTCGGAAGCTATAATGCTAACGGCACGACCCGGACGTTCTATAAACTCGACCCAGGAGTCCACGGCTACCCCACAAATATGGACTATTGGTTAGACCAACCCGGATCTGCTCCGCTCTTTGATATTGGATCGTCCTTCTAGTTTTGGGAGAGCCTAATGACCTACATTTGCCCTGTGTGCGGCTATCCAGGCTTATACGAAGAACCGCGCACAGAAACGACAGGTGGCTCCGATGAGATTTGTCCCTCATGTGGCATTCAATTCGGTTTCGATGACGAAGCGGGGGGAGATCCGGCACGACGTCATGAAGTCTATTGCGAATGGCGACAGAGCTGGATTGCATCGGGAATGCCGTGGCGCTCGATCGGGATTCAGCAGCCCGCCAACTGGGACCCGACTGCGCAGGTCAGAAAGATCATCAATAACTAAAGAGAGCAGCGCACAAGCCTCTCCTACCTCGCTTATCTCTACGACAGCGACGACAATATCGGCGCGATCCGCGATCTCGTCGACGACTCAAAGAGCACTTACTACGGCTACGACCCCAACAACCGGCTGAGCTTTGCCTCGTTGACGGTCGGCACGCCGGCGACCGGCACCGAAAGCTACAGCTATGCGTCGGGCAAGAACCGGCTCGCCTCGCTGACCAATGCCTCGGGCACGCGCTCGATCACCTATGACGGGCGCGGGAACACCAGCAACGAAACGCGGCCCGGCAGCGTCAGCGTAAGCACCAGCTACGACGGTTACGGCCGGCTGCTGAGCTACACCCGCACCGGCGATCCATCGCAGGCCAATGCCTATAGCGGGCTCGACGATCGGGTCAGCGTCACCAGCGGATCGACCACGCACAGCTTCGTCTACGATCCCAGCGGACGCTTGGTCGGCGAATATGATGGGTCGGGCGCGCCCGTTGCCGAGACCATCTGGCTGAGTCCGTCGGTCGGCAGCTCCAGCCAACCGTTCGGCGGGGGCGATGGCGTGGGCGGTTATGCGCCGCTGGCGCTGGTCACCGGATCGGGCGGAAGCGCCGCCATTTACTGGGTCCACGCCAACCATATCGGCGTGCCGTTGGTCACCACCGATGTGTCGGGCGCGGTGGCGACGCCAAGCGGCTATACGGTCCTCGGCTTCCCGGGTCAGACGCGCACGCTCGCCGACCTCTATTACAACCGCTACCGCGATTATGACTCCAGCCTCGGCCGCTACATCCAGGCCGACCCGATCGGTCTTGGAGGTGGGGACAATGACTATCTGTACGCAAACGCCAATCCGCTGCGGTATATTGATCCGCAGGGTCTAGAGATAGGCAATCAACGTCTTTTCTTCCCTGAATTTTACCGAAAGCCCGGCAGGGCGCCAGGACCGCCCAAGAAGCCAGATTGCCCGGAAAAGCCTAAGCCGAAACCGGTGCCAGTACATGGCCTCTGGACATACGGTCGTTATTGCGGCGCTGGAGGTTCTGGAGTTCCGATCGATAAGCTGGATTGGGCCTGCAAGGCGCACGACGAGTGCTACGCGGCGAATGGACTCTCGGTATTTTCTAATTTCAGCCCTTTTCCAAATCAGGCTCTCCAGAAATGCAACCAAGCGCTATGTGATGCCGCAAAAGGTCAAGGCCCGTCGGGATACCAAATCAGGACATATTTCAAAAATATGCCGATGCCCTATAACGCTTGCAGCTGGAGCCGATAAATGACTTTACCGAGTTGGGTTGTCCGCGTTGCTGCTGTCGGGCTTGTCGTTGGCGTGGTGATGCCATTTTTAGTATCAATCGTGTTTATGCTCGTTTCGTCCAGAATTGGTAATGTTCTGCTGAAAATAATGGTCCCGTTTTCAATGGTTCCTGGATTGCAGGATGGCGTGGTAACGGGGTTAAATGGTTGCTTGTATGCAATAATATTCGTTGTGGCTTATGGGATCTTCAAGGCAAGGTCCTAGCCTATGCATGTGCCATAATCTGCCCAGAAAAATAGGGCCGTTCTCTCGCTAACCCAGCCCTGAAACCGACGGCCGCCTCGCCTCGAAGCGGCTGTACAACACGAGCAGCGGCGCGAACCTGTCGTCGCTCGCTTATCTCTACGACAGCGATGACAATATCGGCGCGATCCGCGATCTCGTCGATGACTCAAAGAGTACTTACTACGGCTACGACCCCAACAACCGGCTGAGCTTCGCCTCGCTGACCGTCGGATCGCCGGCGACCGGCACCGAGAGCTACAGCTATACCAGCGGAACCAACCGGCTCGCCTCGCTGACCAATGCCTCGGGGACGCGGTCGATCGCCTATGACGGCCGCGGCAACACCGCATCCGAGACGCGGCCCGGCAGCGTCAGCGTCGCGGCGAGCTACGACGGCTATGGCCGCCTCACGAGCTACACCCGCACCGGCGATCCGGCGCAAGCCAACGCCTGTAACGGGCTCGACGAGCGGGTCGCGGTCACCAGCGGATCGACCACGCACAGCTTCGTGTACGACCCCTCCGGCCGCCTCGTCGGCGAATATGATTCCTCCGGCACGCCGGTCGCCGAGACGATCTGGCTGAGCCCGTCGGTCGGCCGCTCCAACGAACCCTTCGGCGGAGACGACGGGATCGGCGGCTATGCCCCGCTGGCCCTGGTCGCCGGTTCGGGCGGAAGCGCTTCGATCTACTGGGTCCATGCCAACCACATCGGCGTGCCGCTGGTAACGACCGATGCATCGGGCGCGGTGGCAACCCCAGCGGCTACACCGTTCTCGGCTTCCCTGGGCAGACGCGCACGCTCGCCGACCTCTATTACAATCGCTACCGCGACTATGACTCCTCGCTTGGCCGCTACATCCAGGCCGACCCGATCGGGCTAGAGGGTGGGGAGTTGACGCCTGGAATGGAAGTGCCAGTGTAAGCGACGGATGCCCGATCTCAGCGCTTCAGGCTCAAACGCCTTCACTTCCGCCCTCGTCTGGCTTCAGGGCACGTTGCTCGGCACGATCGCCACGACCGTTGCGATCATCGCGGTCGCTTCTGTGGGCATCCTCATGCTCACTGGGCGCATCGATGTCCGCCGCGCGGCTCAGGTGATCTTCGGCTGCTTCATCCTGTTCGGCGCCTCGACCATCGCGGGCGGGATCATGGCCGCGGTGAACGGCGGCGGGCCAGGCACTGGGTTCGTCCAGTCGGCCCCGCCGCCGCCGCAACTCCCGCCTCCGCCCACAGGTCGACCGGCGAGTGCAACGCCGTATGACCCCTATGCCGGAGCCGCCCTCCCGCCGCGCTGACGGCGGACGCGTCAAATATTGAAATCTGGCGCTAATTCCGGTTGGATTTATGTCGCAGTCGGCGCACTATCGGCGGGCCGAATCGCCCCGGGGGACCTTCGCTAGAAGATGCCAAAACATATTCGCGCCGCGCTCGCGGCGATCGCCGCCTTCGTAGCCGCGTCACCGGCTATCGCGCAGGATAGCTATTCAGATCCACAAGGATCGGGTGTGCTCGTGTCAGCCGTCAACTGGCTCCAGGGGACTTTGCTTGGAACGATCGCCACGGTGGTCGCGGTGATCGCGGTCGCCACGGTCGGCTTCATGATGCTCACCGGCCGGATCAACTGGCGCTATGGGGTCACGGTCATCATCGGCTGCTTCATCCTGTTTGGAGCTTCCAGCATCGTCGCCGGAATTCACTCGGCGGCCACAGTCGGACAGTGAATAATCCACTCGAACGCGACACTTTGTTCGTCGGCCTGACCCGGCCGCAGATGTTCGCCGGGGTCACCTACAGCCTGTTCGTTGCGAATGTTGTGATCGCAACCGAACTGTTCCTGATCTTCAAGTCGCTGTGGGTGGTTGGCGCGGCGCTAGTGCTGCACGGCGTGGGGGTCGTGCTGTGCCTCAAGGAGCCGAGATTCTTCGATCTCTGGCTGGCCCGCGTCTCGAAGTGTCCGCGGATCAAGAATTACCAGGTCTGGGGATGCAACTCCTACCGCCCCTGACCCGCAGCTCCGAAGCGGCGGAGCGGGAGCAGCCCGCCGGCAAGCATCTCCCTTACGCGCGCCATGTCGACGATCACACGATCGAGACGCGCGACGGCCTGCTGATGCAGGTGATCCAGGTTCGCGGGTTGTTATTCGAGACCGCCGACAGCGACGACATCAACTACCGCAAGCGACTGCGCGACGCCGCGCTCCAGGCGATCGGCTCATCGCGCTTCGCCGTCTATCACCACATTATCCGGCGCGAGGCAGAGGTCGCACTTGACGCTGAGTTCCCGGACGCCTTTTCAGCGCAACTCGACGGCGCCTGGCGGGCCAGGCTCGGTGCCCGGAAGCTCTACGTCAACGACCTGTTTCTGACCCTCATTCGCCGGCCGTTACAAGGCAAAGTCGGCACATTCGACCGGCTCCGACAGCGCTTGGGAAAGGTCGCCACGCCGCTCGATACAACCCGCTATGAGTTGCAGCAGTTGGCCCAGGCCCGCGACGCGCTCATGGCAGCCCTTGCGAGCTATGAGCCGAGGCTGCTCGGCGTCTATCCGAGCGCGCAAGGACCCTGTTCCGAGCCGCTCGAGTTCCTGTCCTATCTGTTCAACGGTGAGATGCGGCCGGTCCTGCTGCCGATGCAGGATCTCGGCGATTATCTGCCGTACCGGCGGATCAGCTTTGGGCAGGATGCCATTGAGCTCGGAAGGGCGGGGGCAAGTCCGCGCTCATTCCTTGGGATGGTCTCGATCAAGGATTATCCGGGTCAGACGGCTCCGGGGATGCTCGACGAACTGCTGAGGCTGCCGTTCGAGTTGACCCTCTCGCAGTCATTCGGTTTCGTTGAGCGGCAGGCGGCTCTATCCCGCATGAACCTTGCTCTTCGGCGCATGCGCTCGGCCGAGGACGAGGCCCTCAGCCTGCGCGGCGAACTGACTGACGCCAAGGACGAGGTTGCCGCCGGCCGAGCGGCGTTCGGCGAACATCACATGACGATCGCGGTTCGCGGCAGTTCACCCGATCAAGTCAATGAGGGCACGGCCGAAGTTCAGGCGGCGCTCGCCGACCTCGGAATCCTTTCGGTGCGCGAGGACATTGCGCTGGAGCCGGCGTTCTGGGCTCAGTTTCCGGGCAATTTCAAATATATTGCTCGACGCGGGCTGGTCTCAACTTCGAATTTTGCCGGGCTCGCGAGCTGCCACAATTTCGCTCTTGGCCGAGCGGCTGGGAACCATTGGGGCGAAGCGATCACCCTACTCGAGACGACTGCGGCCGGACCATACTTCTTTAATTTTCACCAGGGCGACCTCGGGAACTTCACGGTGATCGGCCCCTCGGGTTCGGGCAAGACCGTCGTACTCAATTTCCTGCTCGCCCAGGCGCGAAAGCTCAAACCCCGGATCATCTTCTTCGACAAGGATCGCGGCGCCGAGCTGTTCATCCGGGCGATCGGCGGGCGCTATGACGTGCTCCGGCCAGATAAGCCCTCGGGCCTCAACCCGCTCCAGCTCCCCGATACGCCGGGCAATCGTCATTTCGTGATTGACTGGCTCAGCGTCCTTGCGGGCGGAGCCGATGAAGAAGAGGTCGCCCGGATCCGGGACGCGGTCGATGCGAATTTCGACCAGCCGAGGAAGCACCGGCGGCTTCGCCACATCGTCGAGCTGTTCCGCGGCGGCCAACGGCCCCACAGCACCGACCTGTGGTCGCGTTTCCAGCCGTGGTGGGGTGAGGGAGAACGCGCCTGGCTGTTCGACAATGAAGATGACCTGACAGACGTCGACGCCGACGCGGTCGGGTTCGACATGACTCAGATCCTCGACGATCCGGTCACTCGGACGCCGGCGATGATGTATCTGTTCCATCGGGTCGAGGAGCGGCTCGACGGCAGCCCGGCGATCATCGTTGTCGACGAGGGCTGGAAGGCGCTCGATGACGACGTGTTCGTCAGGCGGATCAAGGACTGGGAAAAGACCATCCGCAAGCGCAACGGAGTGGTCGGCTTCGCCACCCAAAGCGCTCAGGACGCGTTGGAGAGTCGCATCGCAAGCGCCATTATCGAACAGGCGGCGACCCAGATCTTCATGGCCAATCCGAAGGCTCAGGCATCCGAATATATCGGCGGGTTCGGCCTTACGCCGCACGAGCTTGAGCTGGTCCGTGCAATCCCGGACACGGCGCACTGCTTCCTTGTCAAACATGGCAATGACAGCGTCGTCGCTCGCCTGAATCTTTCGGGCGAGAAGGATCTGCTCACCGTGCTGTCGGGACGCGAACGGACCGTACGGCTGCTCGACGAAATTCGCGAGAAAACGGGCGATGATCCGGCCGACTGGCTGCCGCGGCTGCTCGAGGTCGCGTGATGGAAACGTGCCAGGGCCTTCCGCCAGGGGCGGGCTTCGTCAGCTCGCTGGCCAACTATTTCGATTGTCAGGCGCAGACGCTCGGTTCAGGCGCGTACCAGGCGCTGTTGCTTCCGGGCTCGACGCTTTCGGTGGTGCTCACCGGATTTCTGACGATTTTCATCGCGCTGATCGGTTACAATCTGCTTCTCGGGCGAACCATGACGGTTCGCGACGGCACGCTCGCCTTCGTGAAAATCGGTGCCGTTCTGGCGCTGGCGACGAGCTGGCCAGCCTATCGGACGCTGGTCTATGACCTCGTCGTCGATGGACCCGCACAAATAGTTTCGGATGTTGGGCGTCCGACCGGCGTGATCGGCTCGGACGGGACGCTTTTGCAGCGGCTCGACCTTTCGGATTCTGCGCTGTCGCAGCTCGCGATGTTGGGTCCAGGCAATGCGTTAGCCGCGCCCGGCACGCAGGTGCCGCCGCCGCCGTTCGGCGGGTTCGATGCCTTTGCGCTCGGAGGGTCGAGAATCCTGTTCCTGTTGACGGCGCTTGCGACCCTCGGCGGCCTGCGTGTCGTCGCCGGGCTGCTGCTCGCGCTCGGTCCCTTCTTCATCGCCTTCTTCATGTTCGACAGCACACGCGGTCTGTTCGAGGGCTGGGTACGGGTTCTAGCCGGCGCCGCTCTTGCAACGATTGGGATCTCGATCGCCCTCGGGCTCGAACTCGCTCTGCTCGAACCATGGCTGAGCGGAGTTCTTGCCCGGAGGATGGCCGGTGAGGCGCTTCCGACAGTGCCGACCGAGCTGTTCGTGATCGTCACGCTCTTCTCGATTATCGTCCTTGCCGCGTTGTTCGCTTCGGCCCGGATTGCTCGCGCCTTTCGCCTGCCCGCGCGCATTCAATTTGTGCCTGGGGTCGGCGAGCGCGTAGCCGCCGCAGGGGTGTCCCGCCATGCGGTCGATCCGGTCGAGCGGGTTGAGAGTGAGCGTTCCCGGGCGGCGGCCGTTGCAAGTTTCATAAGCTCGGCAGGCCGGCGCGACCGGCTCGAAGTCGCGGCCGAGCCGGCCGGCGCACCCGGAGCCACGCGAATCATGCCGACTTCCGACAAGGACGTCAGCATCAGATCAACCCAACCGATCGGACGATCATTCCGACGGCAGGCCCGGGCGCGGGTAACGGCGAGCGCAAACAGGCGGGATGCAGTGTCATGAACGATCTGAGCCGTGAAGCGCTTGACTCATATTATGCCGAGGCGGCGAGCTGGAACCGCGATCGCGTAGGGGCGATGCGCTCGTCGCAGCGGATCGCCTGGTCGATTGCGGCCATCGCGGCCGTAATCGCCTTGCTTGAGGCCGTGGCGCTCGTGCTCCTGACGCCACTCAAGACCGTTGAGCCTTATACTCTGATGGTCGACCGGACGACGGGCTACGTGCAGGCACTTAAGCCTCTCGATGCCGCCAAGATCGCTCCGGATACGGCGCTCACTCAGTCTTTCCTCGTCCAATATGTGATTGCACGGGAAAGCTTCGACGTCGCGACCCTGAACGCCAATTATCGCAAGGTCGCGCTCCTTTCCGCCGGGACCGCCCGCGCCAGCTATCTCGCGGGCATGCAGGTCTCCAATCCGAATAGTCCGCTGATGCTCTATCCCCGCACGACTGTTGTCGAGGTCCGGGTCAAGAGCGTGTCGCCGCTGGGGCCGAACGCGACTCTCGTCCGCTTCGAGACAATCAGAAGCGATTCCGTGGTGCAGGCGCAGACTCCAGCCCAGTGGGTCGCCGTCGTCCGTTACCGTTATTCGGGCGAGCCGATGAAGCTCGAGGATCGGTTCATCAATCCGCTCGGATTCCAGGTGACCGGATATCGCAAGGATGCCGAGGCTCTCCCGCAATCGTCGGGCGAACCGCAGGCGCGAACTCCGGCGACGGGCTCGCCCGCGGCCGGCCCAACTCCATATTATTCTCCACCGCCGCCGGCTCAGGGAACTCCGACGCGATGATCCTGCGCCGGGCAGCCCTTGTTGCCGTGCTCGCTGCTGTGCCGGCCGTGGCTCAAATTGCGCCTCAGCCCGCCACGGGAGATCCGCACCTTCAGTTCGTTAATTACGACTCCGGTCAGATCGTTCAGTTGAGAGGCGCTGCAGGCTATCAGTTGATGGTCGAACTTTCGCCCGACGAGCAGGTTCAGAGCGTTGCTCTGGGCGACAGCACGGCATGGGCGGTCAGCATCAACAAGGCGGGCGACCGGTTGTTCATCAAGCCGCTTCAGGCGCTGGTCCCGACGAACATGACGGTGGTCACATCGGTCCGGGTCTACAATTTCGAGCTTGTGCCGCTTGCCGGGCCTGAGGGCGACATGCCCTATACAGTCCGCTTCCAATATCCCGCCGTCAGACCGGAAATTGCTGACGGTCAGTATGTCGACGTATCGGCGGCCGCGCGGCGTCTCAGCAAATACCGGATCAGCGGCGCGCGCGCGGTGCGGCCGTTGTCAATCAGCGATGATGGTCAACGAACCTACATCAGCTGGCCTAAAGGTGCGTCCATTCCCGCCGTCTACGCGCTCGATGGATCGGGCAGGGAAGTCCTCGTCAACGGCATGATGGGCACCGACGATGTGTACATCGTTGACGGTGCTCCACAGCGGCTCAGCTTTCGGATCGATCGCACGGTCGCTCGCGCGGAGCGCGTCAACCCCCGGAAAGGTCACTGATGCCCGTCACGGAGATCGGCGACCCGCGGCTTCAAGCGCTGTTTGGTGCCAACGATCCGCGGGATGCGGGCATCAAGCCGACAATGCAATTGCCGCGAAGGGGTCTGCCGGCCTGGGCCCTGGCATTGTTCGTCGCCGCGGTAGCGGTCGTCCTTTTCATGGTGCTCGAGGCACGGCGAACGGGACAGCCCGAGCCGGCGACACGGGTAGGAGTAACCGCCCCGGCTTCGTTCGAAGCGCCGCCGCCACTCTATATTCCCCCGGCACCGGTCGCGACGCCGCTGGCGATCCCATCATCGCAATCCGCGCCGGCGCCTCACGTAAACACCGCGCCGGTAACCGCGCCGACGACCCGCCCGGCGCCCGCTCCCGTTTTTTATGCGCCGCAGCCGATACCTCCGCCGGCACCGGCCTTTCCATCGCCTCCGCCCCGCGTTGCCTCCGGTTCGCCACTCGTGATCGACACGGGCGCCACGACCGGAGCAAGCGCGCCCGTGCCGTCCGTTGCAGGTCCCTTGGGTCCGTTCGCACAATCGACCGGCCGGGTCCGGGCCAGCGCGTTCGCAAACCGTTCCACGACGGTGCCGCAGGGGTACGTAATCCCGGCCGTTCTGGAGACGGGCTTCGACTCAACCCAGCCGGGGTTCGCCCGTGCAATCGTATCGCGCGACGTTCATGGCTTTGATGGGAAGAACGTCCTCATCCCGAGAGGCAGCCGGCTCATCGGTGAGTACAAGGCCGACGTTGCCGCGGGGCAAAAGCGGGCGATCATCACCTGGACCAGGTTGATCCGTCCGGACGGCATGACGATCGCAATGGATTCGCCGGCGGTTGATACGGTCGGAAGGGGCGGGGTCCCAGCGTCGGTCAACACGCATTTCTTTCAACGACTGACCGGCGCACTGCTCCAGTCGACATTCAGCCTCGGCGCAAGCCTGGCCGGCAGGTCCACCGGCTCCGTGATCGTCCTGCCGGGCGCAACCGCGGCCGTGCCGCAGGTGGCTCCTTCAACCGACATCGCGCCGACACTGACGGTTGCGCCCGGCAAGAGCATCAGCGTCTTTGTCGCGCACGATCTCGATTTCAGCACCGCCGAGGCGGGACGATGAGCGCGCTTGCCGCGCTTCCGCTGGATACCGGCGTCTATCTCGCTTCCTATCTCGCGCCGTTTTCGGACGTCCTTTCGGATCCCGAGATCACCGATATCTACGTCAACCATCCGGGCGAACTCTGGGTCGAAACGCTGGGGGGCGAGATTGAGCGGCGGAATGCGCCGGATCTCGATGAAGTCACGCTCTCCCGCCTGGCACGCCAGATCGCCGCATTGACGCACCAGGGGGTAAGTCGCGAACATCCGCTGCTTGGCGCTACGCTTCCCGACGGGTCGCGCATCCAGATCGTCAGTCCGCCGGCAACCCGCGGGCCGATCTGCCTTGCAATCCGTCGGCAGGTTGCGCCGTCGCTTACGCTTCAGGACTATGATCGGGGCGACCACTTCGCAAAGACCCGGACCGGGCTCGCGGCCCCGAACGACGTTGCAACCCTTCGGGTTCTCATCGCGAAGGGCAGTTTTGTCGACGCGCTTCAGCTCGCGGTCCGCTCCCGCAAGAATATTCTCATCTCGGGTGGCACATCGAGCGGGAAGACCACCTTCCTGAACGCACTCGTTCGTGAAATTCCCGCGCAGGAGCGGCTGATCCTGATTGAAGACACGCCGGAAATTGTCGTCGCGCAGCCCAATTCAATCGGATTGGTCAGCGTTCGCGGTGAGCTCGGCGAGGCGCGGGTTACGACGAACGATCTCGTTTCAGCGGCTCTACGAATGCGTCCGGACAGGATCATTCTCGGCGAATTGCGGGGTCCGGAGGCGTTTGCCTTCCTGCGCGCTGTCAGGTCCGGGCATCCGGGGTCCATGACCACGATCCACGCCGACTCTCCCGATGCAGCCGTGGAACAATTGGTGATGCTCGTGCTGCATACAGGCACGAAACTCAGCCGCGACGATGTGCGGCATTATGTCGAACGGTCGATCGATGTCTTCGTTCACCTCGCGCGCACGAACGGCAAGCGATCGGTGGAAGCTGTCGCTTTGAGCCAGGGTTGGTAAGAGACAACTTGGTGAGGCGGGGCGTCGGTCGGACGTTTCGTCCGACCCATTACCCTGCCAGACCTGATTAGATTCACTGTAGCGATTGCCTGATTTCACTGTTCATGGGCCTAGGGAATCCTGATCCAAAAGGCGCGGAAAACTAGCGTTTAACGCAAGGCCAGATGGCAAAATGAGCGCAAGAATCGTCAAGTTCCCTGTAAATTGCCGTCTTACAGGGAATTTGAGTCTGGAGACTTGTCGACTACGGACTGGCCGCACCTCCACCCATATTTCGAGACTTAAGTCTCTGGTTTAATTAGTGAAAGTATGGCGCTGTTCTGCGCCTTGTTGGCGCGCAATCCGTTTCCAGAGACGCGCTCATTAAGCCGATGCGGGCCTGATTCTTCCCGCCGGTCTCTCGAGCCAAGATCGAGTGCATGGTTTCGCGAGAACCGGCGTTCGGCAAGCAGTCTAATGTCCGCTTCCCACCCATTGCGGACGTCACATCCGCCAAAGTAAGGCGAGGCGGCGCGGGCAGGTCTGCGACGATGAAAAGAGTGGGACTTGCATTCCTGATGCTCGCGGCCACGGCCGCCGCGGCTCCAGCGGCGTGGCCCACGCTCCCGATCTCGGGCTTCGTCGTTGGCCGGCTGGCAACCCAGGACGACCTCAACAAGGGCGACGGGGTCTTCCGGTTCGATGTCGACGGCAAGCCGATCACCAAGCCGACCAAGACTACCGCGCTTACGCGGTCCAAAATTCCGCTTCGCGATAGTCGGTGAAGGCGGCAAGCCCAAGATGATCAGGAGAGGCCCCTTATGACCTTTGTCACCAAACCGATCCCGGAGGAGAAGCCGCCAGTGCCGTTCGTCGAACGGCCTTGGGGTGCTTTCAGCCAATATGCCGTCAACGAAGACTGCACCGTTTCGATGATGACAGTAAAGCCGGGGCAGCGTCTCAGCCTGCAGTCCCATACGGGGCGGGCCGAGCTCTGGATCGTCATCGATGACGGCGCGCTGGTCCAGGTCGATGAGGATACGCGTGAATATAAGGCAGGCGACGAAGTCTGGATTCCGGCCAATGCCCGTCATCGCCTCTCTTGTTCCGGCGATCGGCCCGTGCGCGTGCTGGAGGTGGCATTCGGCAATTGGCAGCAGGCCGACATCACTCGCTATGCGGATGATTATGCCCGCCCCGCGAGCGGGGAGTGAGACTGACCGCCCGGACGTTGGGCTCTGCCCTGCTCGCCGGGGCGCGCCGGCCTATGACTTCAGCGGCAGGCTGTCGTTCGATTGGCCGGCAGGCGACTGTCTGCGCGGCGGCGCGGCCCAGTTCCGGCGCGGCTACGGCCTCAGCTATCGCCGGGCGGCACGGGTCGCGCGGCTCCCCGTCGGCCCGGCCATCGCGACCTGTCCACCCGGCTCTAACTAGGGTCGGGACGTATTGGAGGGAACCCGTGTGGGCAGCAAATGAGTGCCTCGCCGGGCTGTTCGTGGCCTCTGTAGGCCGGCGCGCGTCTCAAGAAGACGTTCGAGCTTTCTAATGTCCGCTTTCGACCCAAAGCGGACATTGTCATTGCCTTAGGTTGCGCGCAGACTCCGTTCAGCTCCTGAAACGAACGGGAGGTAAGTATGCAGGCGTATCACCGTTTGGGGTTCCTGATTGTCATCCCAACACTATGTCTCGCTGTCGGATGTACTTCGGGGGCCAAGGAACCGACCCTGGACGCGGTCCGACTCGTTGCCGAAAAGTATCGCGACGTGAACGTCGCCAAGCGCGAGGGCTATACCACCGATAACAAGTGCACGACCGCGGAGATGCTGGGTTTCCCGGCAGAAATGGGCGCCATGGGTCTCCACTACGTGCGCCGCGATTTGCTTGGGCTCCCGCCCAAGCCGCCGCCGGGTAGCGGCCGGGTGCATGGCACGGGCACCCATAGCGACTTCACGAAGCCCGCGATGCTCGTTTACGAGCCGCAGCAGGACGGATCTCTCAAGCTCGTCGCTGTGGAGAATTTGGTTTTCGCCTCGGCCTGGCAAGCAGCGGGCAAGAAGGGGCCGCCAACCTTTCACGGGCAGCCTTACGTTCTCCTGACGGACAAGCCGGAGACCAGAGTTGACGAGGCTCATGGCTGGGCGCCGCATTACGAACTTCACGTCTGGCTCGACGAAAATCCGAACGGCATATTCGCGGAGTTCAGCCCGCAGGTGAGCTGCAAATATAATAAGCCTCTTCCCGCGCGGCCCGCTACCATGATGCATTGAGAAAGGGCGCACGTCGTTGATTTCAACGGGAGTTGAAGCGGCGTCGGGTTGGGCGCAGACTTAGCGCTTCCAACAGGGGAGTTGGATGGCGTCCGTATTCCTTAGCTATTCCCGCGACGACCGCGAGGCGATCAAGCCGCTGGCATCCGCAATCGAAGCGTTTGGCCACAAGGTATGGTGGGACCGCCATATCACGGGCGGACAAGAGTTCGCCGGGGCGATAGAACAGGCGCTTGAATCCGCCGAGGTGGTCGTCGTCGCCTGGACATGTTCGTCGGTGAAATCCGCCTGGGTTCGCGACGAGGCCGGGCATGGTCGGGACACTGGTCGGCTGATTCCCGTGACGCTCGACGGCTGCAAACCGCCGCTGGGCTTTCGGCAATATCAGACGATCGACTTGTCGTCGTGGAAAGGGCGTGCCGGCTCGACTGCGCTCGAGCCTCTAAAGGAGGCTATCGATAGGGCGCTCGGCCGCCCGACAAGCGAAAAGCCACCCCGGCGTTCCGCGCCTTCGCCCTGGCTTCGGCGGATCGTTTCGTGGCAGACCACGGTTGCGGCGAGCCTCGTGGGCCTCCTGCTCATCGGCGTCGGGGTGATCTACCCGCGCTTGGCTGCGAGTGGCGGAATCTCACCGAAAATCGCTATCGGTCGGATTGCGCTCGTTTCTCCCGGATTGCCGAATGAACTACCGAATCTGATCGGCCAGGAAGTGTTGGCTGCATTTGGCGCGGAGAATGCGGTCGCTGTTGTCTCGGGCCCAGCCGGGACCAGTAAATCCGCGCCCTTCGTCATGGACGGCAGCATCGCAAAGCAGGGGTCGACGGTCCGATACACGATGAGCCTCAAGAACAGTTATTCGGGGATTCAGCTATGGTCCCAAGCGTATGAGCGGGCGACCGCGGACGCTCTCGCTCCGCGGCAGGTGGCCGTTCAAGCGAGTCAAATCGTCCGCTGCGGTCTTTGGGGCGCGGCCGCTTACAAAAAGCGAATGTCCGACGATGCTTTGTCGCTCTACCTCAAATGGTGTGACGAGCATTGGAGCGGGTCGGGAGACGACACCGCTGAGTTGGATGCCGCTCGCGCGGTAACCGCTGCCCTTCCGGACTTCTCGTTCGGGTGGTCGGCTCGTGCGCTCGCAGCCGTTCCGCTGGCGCAGGAGGCTATGTCAGCGGACGCGAAGCAAATGGCAGCGGAGGCCCGAAACGCCGCACAACGGTCAATCGACCTCGATGACCAAAATCCCGAGGGTTACATGGCGCTCGCGGGTCTCCTTCCGCTCAATAGCTACGATGAGCGTGAGGGGTTGCTGAAGAAGGCGATCAGCGTGCGCAGGCTTGAATGCGGATGCGAGCGCCTGAGTTATGGCGATTTCCTGGCGTCCGTTGGCCGCGTCGAGGATGCTGCGGAGCAATATGAGCGGGGTCGTGCGAAAATGCCGCTCGCGCCGTTCAGTAACGTGCGTCTTGCCCATGCTCTCTATTCCGTGGGCCGACATGAAGAGGCCGACCGCATCTTGGCGGAGACACTGGAGGTTTGGCCGGACGCGTCAGACGTGCAGCTGCTGAAGGTCAAAGCTGCGTTCTGGACGAAGAGATACGACGACGCTCTCTTGGCATTGCGCTCCCCTGAGCTTCACCTCGCGCGGCAGCAGCGCGATGCCCTGACTGTGACCTTCGAAGCATTGAAAAGCGGGGCTTCAGACCGCCGGACGGACGCGCTTTCATTGCTTGAGCGTTGCGCGAGCGACCCCAAACGGACCGACCGCCTAATTGTCGGCGCATTCGCGGCACTTCACGACGAGACTTCAGCGCTGCTGGCCGCACAGAGTCTGATCGCAAGTCGAGGACACCGCTACGCGGATGTATTGTTCGAACCAAATCTCGCGTCTGCACGCCAGTCACCGATCTATCAGGCCTTGGTCAATCGGCTAGGGCTTCCCCGCTATTGGAAATCCGACGGCCATACACCCGACATTTGCCGTGACGACGACCGACCGGACTTCTGCGGCGGTCGCTTGAGAGAGGTGCAACCATGAAACTCTTGCCAATTATCATGCTGGTGGGGCTCGCGTCTTGCAGCGACGCCGGCGATCAACCAGTGGCTCGGCGGTCGGCCCAACCTACCGCGGCCGAGGCGCCCGCAAAATCGATGGCTAGCAAGCCAGTCGCGGCCCAGGCGGCCATGATCCCTGTGCCGACCGACAAGGCACAACTCGAGCGCATGTTGGCCATGGGCTACACTGTCCACGAGGATCACATGCACGCGCCGGGCGTAAAGGAATGTCCATTCAACATGGGCGGCAGTGTCGTTCAGTGATTCCGGTAATGTCCGCCTTCCACCCATTGCAGACATGCGTCCCGCGCAAGGACACGCGCACGGAAGCCCGCGCGCTCCGCTCAGGACGAACGCAGGTTGTTCAGGCCGTCTGAGGCTCGCCCTGTGGCTGCGGCTGCTCCTCCTCGAGGCCCGGCTGGGGGACTCGGCGCAGGTAGGGCAGGTCGCTGGTCCATCCGCCCGGGAACTGGGTCCGCGCTTCCTCGTCCGAAACCGAAGGGACGATGATGCAATCCTCGCCCTGCTTCCAGTTCACCGGGGTCGCGACCTTGTGCCTGGCGGTGAGCTGGATCGAGTCGAGCAGTCGAAGCACTTCGTCGAAGTTGCGGCCGCTCGACATCGGGTAGATCAGCATCGCCTTGATGAGCTTGTCGGGGCCGATCATGTAAACGGTG
>Ga0207703_10001007_pt1 | contig 27061 bp, 22 predicted proteins | sample KBSSwiS12_FD_184304 | JGI IMG/M metagenome (GOLD analysis project Ga0207703, IMG submission 184304) | Switchgrass rhizosphere microbial communities from Kellogg Biological Station, Michigan, USA - KBS Switchgrass S1-2 (SPAdes) (version 2) | ecosystem: Host-associated > Plants > Roots >...
GCGCCGATCCCGGGGGCGTCGGCGGCGCGAGCGCCGTGCGGATAGTGGATCAGGCGCAGCTGGCTTGGCGGCATGGTGACGAGGCGGTCGAGGCTGTCGGCCGGCTGGCCGAGCGCCAGCGCGAAGCCGCGCAGCAGGCGGCGGCCGACGGCGAAGACCGCGCCGTAGTAGGCCATCACGTCCTCGCGGAAGCCGGGGAGCTCGGGCCAGCGGTTGGGGCCGAGCATCGGGTGTCCGGCCGGCACGGCGGACGGGGCGAGATCGAGCGCGAGGTCGAAGGCTTCCTTGCGGTCGGGCCGCTGGCCCGGTTCGCCAAGCTGCTCCTCGCCTTCCGGGACATAGCCGCGGTGGTTGGGCGAGCGGCCGATGTAGCAGGCCTGCTTGGCGGCAAGCGGCTGGGCGAAGAAGCGCTTGGCGGCGGCGCGCAGGCGCTCGGTGACGGCGGGGGCGATGCCGTGGCCGGTGACCATCAGGAACCCGACTTCGCTTGCGGCCTGCCGCAGTGCGGCGACGGCGGCAGCTTCGGCAGCGGGATCGGCACCGCCGAGCGCGGCGATGTCGATCACCGGGATCGACCGGAACGGCTCGCCGCTGGCGTTCTCCGCGCGGGGCTGAGCCGGGGCCGCGGCCTCGGGCTCAGCCTCGGCGGGCAGGATGCTGCCGTGCAGTTCGACAAGGCGCAGGCAGCGGGCGACCGGCTGGCCGTCTGGCGCGGTGTCGGCGACGGTGAGCGCTCCGCCGGCGAGGATCGCGCCCGGCTCCAGCAGCGTCGCGCCGACCCGCCACGGCAGGCTCGAGCGGTCGATGCGCCACCCGGCCGGCGTGACCGTGCCGAACGAGATCTCGCAATCGACGAGGGCGCGGGCCTCGGCGGCGGTGGCGTGGGCGAGGCGGGCTTCGAGCACGCCCGGGGCCAGCGTCTCGGCGCGGGCCCGGGCATAGGCGAAGCGGCTGCCATGGCGCACGATGATGACCGCGCGGTCATCATCGGCAGAGACGAACCGGGCGGACCCGCTGGGCACGCCGCGGTCGGCCGGTTCGCGCTGCCAGTGCTCTACGTAGGCGGCTTCAACGCCATGCTCGACCAGCAGTTCTCCGTGCTGCTCGAGCCGGCCGCGGTCCCCGAGCGGGCAGGGGCGGAAGTCGATTTCGCGGTGCCACTCGGCCAGGTCTCCGCGCAGCTCGAACCGGCCGGCGAAGCCTTCCTGAGTGGCGAGGTGGTGAGCCTCCTCAAGGGTCAGTTCGGCCAGGCAGCGAGCCGCGATCTTCGGGGCGAGGGCGGGCGGCTGGCGCAGGTCGATGTAGAGGACCGGGCCTTGCAGCCAGTCCACCCGGGTCAATGTGTCGACGGGTTCGCCGGGGCGAGCGAGCAGCAGGCGCTGCCACAGGCCGGAAAGGTGGGTCATGCCGAAGTGTGGACCAGCGTCATGCGAGCCACGCTACGCGATTCGGCTCATAGCGCTAGCGGTCAATTCGCGATGATGCTCATAGTTTCAAGATATGAGCGGCTAGATCAGGCCTGCCGCGCCCGGAGCCGCCGGCGGATCTCGTCGAGGAACAGCTGGGTGGCGGTATCGCGCGAGGGGTCGGCGCGGGAGATGAGGAAGATCTGGTAGGCCGGGCGCTCCTCGTCGGAAAGGAGTGGCCAGAGCCGGCCGGACTGGACCGCACCTTCGGCGGCACCCTCGGGGAGGAAGCCGAGGCCGACGCCCATCGAGACCAGCCGCAGCGCCTCGTGAACATCCTCGGCGAGGCCGGCCTGTTCGGCGCCGAGCCCGTGACGGCTGCGCAGGCGGGTGACGGCCTCGGGCTCGTCGGCGCCGGTGAGGACGAAGCCTTCGCGCCTGAGGTCCGAGAGGTGGGCGAGCTTGCGGCCGTAGAACGGGTGCGAGCGGGCGCAGTAGATCTGCTGGGTCTCGACGAACATCGGCTCGTAGACCAGCGCGGGACCGGCGGCGCCCTCGTAGCCGATCCCGACCTCGACTTCGCCGGTGGCAAGGGCTTCGAGCACGCCGCGCCACGGCGAAACGCGCAGTTCCATGGTGATCGCGGGATGGCGGCGGTGGAACGAGGCGATCGCCTCGTCGAACTCGGCGCAGACGATCGAGCTGACCAGCTGGATGCGGACCATGCCGCCGACCTGCTTGCTGGCCTGCGCGACCTGGTGCTGGGCCATGCGCACGGTCTCGAACAGGTCTTCGCACAGCGCCTCGAGCGCCTTGCCGGCAGGAGTGATCCGCACGCCGGCGGTCGACCGGTCGAACAGCCGCGCGCCGAGCTGGTCCTCGAGCCGCTTCAGCGAGGCGCTGACGCTCGGCTGCTGCTTGCCGAGCGTCCGCGCGGCCGCGCCGATGCCGCCCGAGCGCACGATTTCGAGGAACACTTTCAGGAGGTTCCAGTCGATCGTTCGCGCGAAGTCGCGGTCGATCCGGGCATGGGACGGGTCGAGCATGGCGCCAGGTTAGCGGGGCGGGACGGGTTTGTAGAGCGCCGGCTGACGCTTAGTGCACGGGTGACACTGGGTGACACGGTGTCACCCTCGAAAATGACCTGAAAAATGTTTGATGACAGTCACTTGGGTGAAACAGTGCATGGGTGACACTGTCACGTTTGATTTTTTCCCGTGCGAGTGGGCGGAATGGGGGATCGACAGTGTCAAAGAGCCCGTTGGTCATGGCACGGCCGGCGGGTTGTAGGACAGGGTCTTGCGCGCCCGCCCCCCCGGGTCACCAAGGCCTGATCATCACCTTGCACTGGCTGTTGGGGCCGCGCAGTTCCTCGAAGGCCGCGGGAGCTCCGGCGAGGTCGACCATGTTGGTGATCATCGCGCGCGGTTCGACGTGGCCGCGGTCGAGCGCATCGACCGAGCGGGCGAACTCGTCGGGGTTGTACATGTTGGTGAAGCGGATGGTCACTTCCTTGACCAGCGCGCCCATGCCCGAGAACTTGTCCTGCCCCCAGTGAAAGCCCGGCGCGGCGACCGTCCCGCCGCGGCGCACTGCCGAGATGGCCTGATCGAGCGAGCCGTAGGCGCCGGCGCACTCGAACACTACGTCGGGCAGGCCGCCAAGCGCTTCGCGGCACTGCTCGGCGAGGGTGCGGCCCTCCTCGGGCACGAGGAAGGCGTCGGCCCCGACGGCCCGGGCCATCGCCTCGCGTCGGCGCGAGGTCGCCGAGACGGCGATGCGCGACGCGCCGTAGCGCCTCGCCCAGTAGGCCGCGGCCAGGCCGATCGCGCCCGCGCCCAGCACCAGCACCCGGTCGCCCGCCTGGATACCCGAGACGCGGGCGGCCCGCAGCGAGACGGCCAACGGTTCGACCAGGGCGCCATCCTCGAACCCCAGGGTGCGCGGCAAATGCACGCACCAGCCCGGATTGGTGAGGGCATATTCGGCATAGCCGCCGTCGGTGCCCGAGCCGAACATCCTGAACGCGCGGCAGGCAATGGCATCGCCTGCGAGGCAGGCCGCGCACTTGCCACAGGTGACATAGGGGAGGACGGCGACATGGTCGCCCACGGCCACGCCCTCCGCCCCGGCGCCGAGCGCGACCACTTCGCCGGCCAGTTCATGCCCGGGAATCGCTCCATCGGCGAAGGAGTGGACGTGCCCTTCGGCCATGTGCAGGTCGCTGCCGCAGATGCCGCAGCGGTGGACCTTGATCACCACCTGGCCCGCGCCGGGGGTGGGATCGGGCACGGTCTCGAGCGACAGCTGGCGGGTCTCGGTACGGAAAACGGCGGCACGCATCCTGGCAATCCCTCTCGGCACCGAGCATCAGGAAGCACGGCGGCCCGGTCAAGGGGGCAAGCGCCAGCCCACGCCCGTGACGGGTATCAGGCGTGGCCCGTTTCGCTGGCGAGGAGGGCCGGGTCGATGCCGTCGGCGCGCCAGGCGGCGGTCCAGCGGTCGGCCGCGGGGGTTTCGAACAGGACCTGGGGGTGGCCGCCCGCGGCGTACCAGCCGTGTTCGCGCAGCTCGTCCTCGAGCTGGCCTTCGCCCCAGCCGGCATAGCCGAGCGCGAACAGCCATTGCGACGGGCCCTTGCCCTCGGCAATGGCGCGCAGGACATCGAGCGAGAACGACAGCGCGCAGAGCGGCGCGACCTCGACGGTGCCGTGGCCGCCCCAGTCAGTCGAATGGAGGACGAAGCCGCGCTGCGGTTCGACCGGACCGCCGAGGTGAACCGGGGCGTCGGGCGCGTCCCCGGGATCGATCCCGGACTGTTCGAGCACGGCGCGAAAGCCGAGGCCCTCATGCACGCGGCCGACGCCGACGCCGAAAGCGCCGTTCTCGTCGTGCATGCACATCGCGATCACGGCATGGGCGAACCGCGGATCGAACATGCCCGGCATGGCCAGGAGCAGCCGTCCGGCAAGGTAGCAGGCTGTCGTCGTCATCGGGTCGAGCCTACGTCATCCGCGCCCGGGAAGGAACCGGCTTCGCCTCAAACGCCCGCCGCCCGGGCGCAGGCGGGAAGGCGTGCTGGGGGCTGGGGGCGAACGGGCGAGCTCCAGCGCAGGTTCCGCGGGCGGGGTCGGCGTGGCTCGGGGCGGCGCAGCGTTGGGTCCGAAGCGGAGCCATCGCCGGCCTGCGGTCGAGCGGGCGATGGTAATCCGGGCTCATGGACCTTGCAGGCACATATACGCCGGGTGGCGCGGGGCAGGAGGCTCCCGTTGGCGCGCGCGAAGCGGGCGTGGCGGGCGCAGCGCCTGCGCCCGCGCTCTCGCGTGTGGCGTGGCTCGATGCAGCGCGCGGGCTGGGGATCGTGCTGGTGGTGATCGGCCATGCGCTAGGCGGGTTGATCGACAGCCGGCTGGGCGGCGGTCTGCTGCTGCGCCAGGCCCAGTTCGCGATCTACACGTTCCACATGCCGCTGTTCTTCCTGCTCGCGGGGCTGACGGTGGAGCGGCGAGTGGCGCGCGGCGCCGGGTCGTTCGTGGCGGCGTTGCTGCCTTCGCTGGCGTGGCCCTATGTGCTGTGGTCCGTCATCCAGTTCACCGCGGTGTGGGCCGCGGGTCCGCTGGTCAATCGGCCGGCGGGCGGCTGGTGGGACACGGTGCTGGCCCTGCCGTGGCATCCGCTCGGGCAGTTCTGGTTCCTCCATGCGCTGCTGTGCCTGCACGGCATTGCCGCGCTGGTGCTGCCGCGACTGGGGCGTGAGGGGCTGCTGCTGCTCGCGCTGGTGCTGCGGCCGCTGGCAGCGGTGGTGCCGCTCGATCCGGCGGTGCGGGTGATCGTGCTCAACTTCGCCTGGTATGCGATCGGGGTGTGGCTGGGGATCGGGGGGCTCCAGGGCCTCGTGGTGAACCGTGTCGCGTGGGTTCGCGCCGCAGCCCTGCCGCTTGGCGCCGTCGTGCTGGTGTGGCTCACGCTGCGCGGATTGCCCTTGTTCGCGCCCGGGGCACAACTGGGCTCGGCTTCGGCGACGGGCATCGCGCTGCTCGCGTGGAGCCTGCCCGCCGGGGCGGCGGCGCTGGGCGGGGCGCTGGCCGCGGTGGCGCTGGCCAGTTGGCCGCTGCTGCACGCGGGCGGGGTGCTGGCGGCGCTCGGCCGGAAGACGATGCCGATCTATCTGCTGCACATCATGGCGCTAGCGGGCGCGCGGATCGCGCTGATGCGCGCCGGGGTGACCGTGCCGGGGCTGCTGGTGGCGCTGCCGGTAGCGGCGGGGCTCGCAGGGCCGCTCGTCGCGGCGGCGGCGGCGCGCCGACTGGGGGTGGCGCGGGCGCTCGGGCTCGGCCACGCCGCCGCGTGAACGGGCGGTTCCTGCTCAACGGCAAGTTCCTCGCCGCGGAGCCCACCGGGGTGCACCGGGTGGCGCGCGAGCTGGCCAATGCCCTGGCCGACCTGATCGCGGACGGGCATCCCGCCGCGGCCGGACTCTCGCTCGACGCGCTGGTCCCGCGCGACGCGGTCGGCCGGGCCGGGCTGCTGCGTGTGCCAGTGCGCGAGCTCGGGCCGTTTACCCACATCCCATGGGAGCAGGGGACGCTGCCGCTGCGGCGCCGAGCCGGCGCCGGCACCTTGCTCAACTTGTGCAACATCGGTCCGGTGCTCGCGCGCGATGCGGTGACAATGATCCACGACGTGCAGGTCGTGCTCTCGCCCGGGTCGTACCGCCGCGCCTTCCGGGCATGGTATCGGGCGCTGCAGCCGATCATCGCACGGCGGCACCGGCTGCTGCTTACCGTGTCAGACTATTCGAAGGCGCAGATCGTCGCCGCCGGGCTCGCCCCGGCAGAGCGGATCGCGGTGATCCGCAACGGGGTGGACCACGTGCTCGCCGCCCCGGCGGACCGCGCGGCGGTCACCCGCCTTGGGCTGAGGCCGGGCGGGTATGTGCTCGGCCTCGCCAGCACGCAGGTCCACAAGAACATTGCCGTTCTGATGGCCGCCTTTGCCGATCCGGCACTGGACGGGCTCAAGCTGGTGCTGTTCGGCGCCGCCGACCGGGCAGATTTTGCGGCTGCGGGGCTCGTGCCACCGGATAACGTCGTGTTCGCCGGACGCCTCTCTGACGGGGCCGTGCGGGCGCTGATGGAAGACGCGCTGTGCCTCGGCTTTCCCTCCATGACCGAGGGCTTCGGACTGCCGCCGCTCGAGGCCATGCTGCTCGGCTGCCCGGCTCTTGTCGCACCCTGCGGCGCGTTGCCCGAAGTTTGCGGCGATGCCGCCGCCAGCGTGCCGCCGCACGAGCCTGCCGCCTGGGTGAGCGCGATCGCCCGCCTTGCCCACCACGAGGGTCACCGCACCGAGCTCGCCCGCCGCGGCCGGGCCCGGGCCGCGCGGTTCACCTGGCGCGCCGCGGCGCTCGACCTCGCCGCGGTCTTGCGGGAGCTTGACCGCGTGCCGTGAACCGCGGGCCGGGGACCACTCGGTGTTACGGGGCGCAGTATCGGGGGGTATCAATCCATGTGCCTGACGCCGCGGCACGACCGGACGCCGACGCGGGCGGCGCGGCGCTGCCTCCGCTGTGCGATGGCGTGCGGCCCTTGCCGTTTTCACACCTGCGAGCAGGCCAGGCCCATCGGGTTGCCGGGATCCGGTCGGGCGGCGGCCCACCGTGTTTTGCATCCGCTTCGGATACGCTTGGCCCCGCAAGTCGGCCGTCTCGGGTTAAATACGCAGGTGCCGCCGGGTTCTCCTGCCGGGCGGATGGAGGGAACCAGTTGAACATGCTTCGCCAATCCATCCTCGCGCTGACGCTGCTCGCCTCGGCCTGCACGCCCGGCGGCCTCGCCGAGCGGCCCGCCGTCGGTACCTTCGCCTACCGGATCGGCGCGGGCGATCGCCTGCGCATCGCCACCTACGGGGAAGACCGGCTCACCGGCGAGTTCACGGTGACGGCGCAGGGCGCCATCGCCTTCCCGCTGCTGGGCGAGGTTCCGGCACAGGGCCGCACCGTGCCGGAATTCACCGCCGAACTGCAGCGCCAGCTGGCCAGCCAGTACATGCGCAACCCGCAGGTCGCGGTCGAGATGGTGAACTTCCGACCGGTCTACATTCTCGGCGAGGTGACCCGCCCCGGCGAGTTTGCCTATGGCCAGCAGCTGAGCATCTACGCGCTTGTCGCCAAGGCCGGGGGCTTCACCTACCGCGCCAACCAGGGCTACGCGCTGATCCGCAGCGAGGACGAAACGGTCGAACGCGCGGTCCGTCTGTCGAGTGCAACGGCGGTCCAGCCGGGGGACACGATCCGGATTCCGGAGCGGGCGTTCTGAGTGCGGGGAGCAGTCACGGGCGGCGGCGCGTGGGGGCGCAGGTCCGATCCTTGCTGCGCGAAAGCCTGCCCGGCGCGGCCCCTTGCGAGCGCAATGGGCCGCTGCCAGCAGGCATTGCATGGCAGCTCCGCACCGGCGGTTCAGTCCGTTTCGGTGCAGAGTCCGCGCGAATAGGTGGGAACCCCAGGTCTGCGCTGCGGTGCAGCATTCAATAATGCGGCGGTGCATTATTCCGCGCGGCAGGGTTCAAGGGGGAACCGGCTCATGTTGGATACAGGCCAGCTCGATTTTCCCTCGCCGGCCGCTGTAGCGGAGCGGCTATCGGCTGCCGGCGCATCGGCACTGCAAGCGGTACCAACAGGGGAGACCATGTGGGCGTACGGAGCACCCGCGACGGCGCTGAGTTCGGCGGGAGTCGGGCCGGGCTTGAGATCGGGGGTACCGGGGCAGAGGCGAGCTGCGGTGACGGTTGCATCGACGGCGACGCCCGCAGTGGGAGCAGCGCCGGAAACGACGCTGACCGCACAGGCGGTGGGCATAGTGACACCAACCGCCCCGGCGGGATCTGCAGCGGAAGCAGCGGCGCCAACGTCGCCGGCCCCACCGCCATGGCCTTCAGCAGCGGTGGAAACTTCCGTGACGCAGGCGCGCCGTTTTGCCACGCCGTGGGAGATTGCCCTGCCGCCGATGGAGCCGCCGGTAGCGGGCCATGGTTCGGCGGAGGCTGGCCGCGAATGCCGGACGACCGGGGCTCCGGCCGCATTGTGGCAGCATGCCGGGCCGCTCCCGGTGAAACGAGGATTCGATGCGGCGGGGGCAGTGTGGAAGCGCGTGTTCGACCTCGCCTTCGCGGCAGCGCTGCTGATCGTGGTTGCGCCGGTGCTCGTCGCGGTTGCCCTGGCGCTCCAGCTCGGCAGTCCCGGGCCGGTGTTCTTCGTGCAGCGCCGCCTCGGTCGCGGGGGGCGCACGTTCGGCTGCATCAAGCTGCGCACGATGCGGGCCGATGCCGAACGCCAGCTCGCCGCGCTGCTGGCCGCCAGCCCGGCCGCCCGGCGCGAGTGGGAGGCCACGCACAAGCTGCGGCGCGATCCGCGCGTGTCGCCGCTCGGGCGGGTGGTGCGCAGGCTCAGCCTCGACGAGCTGCCGCAGCTGGTCAACGTGCTGGCCGGCCAGATGAGCGTGGTCGGTCCGCGCCCGATCGTGGCGGCGGAGGTCTCGCGCTACGGGGCGTTCTATGCCGATTACTGCGCGGTCAAGCCGGGCCTCACGGGCCTGTGGCAGGTCTCGGGGCGCAACGACGTCTGCTACGGGGAGCGTGTCCGGCTGGACCGGCACTATGCGCGCCATGCCTCGGTGCTGCTGGACCTGCGCATCGTCCTGCGCACCGTGCCAGCGGTGATGGGCGCGAATGGGTCGTACTAGTCCTGAAGAACTTGGCTTGCTGTAAAGATCAACGGTTCGTCGACCGTGCTGCGCAGGCACATCGCGATCAGGACGCCTGCTGCACCGCGTCCTCGCCGTGATCGAGGCGGTCGAGCCAGGCGAGAACATTGAGGCGGGCGCGGGCGATGGCGTGTCTGGCGTGGTCGGTGATCGTGCAGCATTTTCGGCGCTTGTCGGCACCGTCCTCTGACTGGATGACCAACCCCTGGGCGACGAGATCGCGCAGGGTGGCGTGGAACTTGGTGCGCGAAGCAGTGATCGCGCTCCCGATCTCGCCCGGCGCGGCGCCGGGGGCGAGGTAGAGGTAGAGCAGGATCTGGAACTCGCACGAGAAGTGGGCGAGGCGCAGGCCGTCGTCGGCAAGCGCGAGCCCCGGGGCATCGGGCTTGCCGCGGGGCAGCTCGGCGGGCCGGCCGGCACCATCGACCCGACGCATGATCAGCCGGGCGAAGGTTACAGTGGGATCGCGGTAGAGCCTCAGGTTGCTGACCAGCATCTCGGCGGTCAGCGGGTAGAGGCTGTAGATCTTGCAGCGCCGGTCCAGCGGGTCGATGCGGGAGGTGAGGAAGCGCCAGTACTTGAGCCGGTCGATCGCGTGAAAGAACCCCGAGCGCGAAAGTGACGAGATGCGGCACAACTGGTCCGGGCCGAGGCCGCCTGTATCGAGCAGGACCAGCATGATCTCGTATTCGGGCGTCGCGACCGGGACCGCCAGGTCCTTCGCGAGCTCATTCAGGACATCGTAGATCCCTTGCGCCACGTTGCTCCACGCTCTGATCCGGTCGCAGGCACCAGACTAGGCACGCCTTTTGCAATCCGGCAAGCCTGCCGATCGCTATAAAATTTAGACCTAATATTAGTCATTTACCCCAATGTCCCGAACCTGACATCAAAGTCATGCAACAGAGGCTTGTCGTGGAACGAGAAGTGGAGCCACCGACCCGTCGGGAGGACTCTGCGGCGGGACGGCCTCAGACAAGGGATGTCAGGAATGCTGGCAGGACGAAGGATGGCTGACGAGCGTCAGCGGGAGCCGCTCAATGTCCGGGCTGCGGGCCGGATGCTCGGCTGGGAAGCGCACGCGAACCGCGCGGCCGAGGACGATGAGCGCTACTGCGAATTGCGCATCCGCGAGGAGGAAGCCCTCGCCGACGCCGCCGGCTCGCCTGAGGCGGGCCAGGTCCACCGGCAGGTGGCCATGCTCTACAAGGCGCAGCTCGCCACGTTGCGCCGCTGTGCCGGGACGCGCGAGGACATCGGCTGAACCCGCGGGCGCGGAATCCACATGCGGTATTTGCGCGACCGCCGAACCGGCGCGCACGTCTGGCAGGGTGCCGGCCGGGTCGGGCGTACCGCGGCACCGCGCGGGAGGGCGTGTCAGGATATCAGGCGTTGACTGTGGCGACGGTGGCCGAGGTCCGCGAGTACGAGGTGTTGAGCTGCGCTCCCGCGCCGTAGACTGCCGACATGATCGCGACGGTGATCAAGGCCGCGATCAGCCCATATTCCACTGCGGTCGCACCAGCGGTGCTATTGGCCAGACTGCGAAGCCGTTCGATCATTGCCGAATTCCCTTGTAAAGCCGGGAATACGTGGCGGATCAGGGTGAATATCGCGTAGTTGAGGGATAGGGGTTTGCACGGAGTGGTGCGGACCGCGGGCCGCCACGGAGGACTGCGCCCGAGGCCCTGCAGGAAACGGGCCATGGCGCGCCGGGTGGTGCCAACACGACACATGCTGCCCACCCGTGGTGGTGTCCGCCAGACCAGCCCATGGCTGCTGAGCCAAGTTTGGCATGACGGGACAGGCCGCGCGGCACTGCGCAGGCCGCCGGTCACCAAGGAGACAGGTCTAGCGGAACGCGCGTTCGAACTGGTCGGACAGGGGCTTGAACAGGTAGCTGAGCATGGTGCGCGAGCCGGTCTGGATGAAGGCTTCGGCGGGCATGCCGGGGCGCAGCTTGAGATCGCCGAGCTTGGCGAGTTCGCCGGGGAGGACTTCGATCTCGACGGTGTAGAAGGCCATGCCGCGCTGGGGATCGACCGTGCGGTCGGCGCCGATCTTGGTCAGCCGGCCCTCGAGCTCGGGCGTGGTGCGCGCGTTGAAGGCGGAGAAGCGGATCATCACCTTCTGCTGGGTGGTCAACTGGTCGACATCGGCCGGGCTGACCCGCGCGGTGACGACGTAAGGGTCCTTGTCGGGGACGATCTCCATGATCGTCTCCCCCGCGGGCACGACGCCGCCGATAGTGGTGAAGGCGAGCTTGTCGATCACGCCGGCGTAGGGCGCGCGGATCAGGTTGCGCTCATTGGCGTCCTGCGCGACGACGTTGTTCTGCTTGAGTTCGATCAGCTTGGTCTGGACTTGCGCGAGCTCGGCCCCGGCGCGGGCGCGGGCATCCTGCGCGATCACGATCATCTGCTGGCGCAGCTCTGCCACTTTCGAGCCCAATTGCGAGGCCTGGGCCTCGGCCGAGGCGACCGAGCCGCCAAGGCCCACGGCAGCGCGGGCCAGTTCGTTGCGGCGTTGCAGGGTGGTGTAGCGCTTCTCCCACAGCTCGTCGTTGGCCTTGCGCTCCTCGGCGATGAGGGCGGCCTGCTCGCGGTAGACGTCGGCCTGGACGCGGTAGTTGCCGGCAGCCTTGCCCGCCTGGGCGATCTGCGCCTCGATGGCCGCGGTCTGTCCGGCGACGGTCTGCCGGTCAAGGGCGAAGATCCGCCGTTCCTCGCCGATCGCCTGAGCAACCAGCGGCTCACCCTGGCGGGCGAGGAGATCGGCGGGAAAATCGATCCCGGGAAGGGCATCGCGCTCTGCCCTGAGGCGCGCTTCGCGGGCGCGCAGCTGGTCGATGCTCTCGACCGTCATCTCGGCGCTGGCGGCCGAGACGTTGGTATCGAGGCGCATCAGCAGCTGGCCGGCCTTGACGCGGGCGCCATTGCTGACGGGAATTTCCGCGATCACGCCGCCGCGGGGGTGGGCGATCTTCTTGACCCGGCTGGCCACTGCCACCTCACCACTGGCGATGACCGCGCCGGAGATCGGGATCACCGCCATCGGCAGGGCCAGGCCGAGCACGAGAGCGCCGAGAAGCAGCTTCGATTTGCGCATCGTGCGGTAGAGCACGACCTCGTGGCGCGGGCGGGAATAATCGGGCAGGGCGAGGATCTTGCTCATGCTCAGGCACTTGCTTCGTTGACGGCGCGGACGCGCTGGGACGGATCGGCGGGCGCCTTCGCGGCAACCGGCGCGGGGGCTGCCGGGGGCTGGCCGGTAAGGCGGGGGAGGACTTCGGCCTTGGGGCCGAAGGCGCGGACCGCGCCATTGTCGAGCCACAGCAGCTTGTCGATCTCGGCAAGGGCGCTGGGCCGGTGCGCGACCATGACGACGATCGCGCCGCGCGCCTTGGCCGCGGCGATGGCGTGATTGAGCGCCTGGTCACCGTTGGCGTCGAGGTTGGAGTTCGGCTCGTCCAGAACGACGAGGAACGGATCGCGCAGCAGCGCGCGGGCGAGCGCGATGCGCTGGCGCTGGCCGGCGGAGAGGTTGCGTCCGGCCGGACCGAGCACGGTATCGTAGCCCTGAGGGAGGTGAACGATAAGATCATGCACGCCCGCGTGGGTCGCCGCGGCGACGACTTCCTCGCTCGTCACCTCGGGATCGAAGCGCGCGATGTTCTGGGCGATCGTGCCGTCGAACAGTTCGACGTCCTGCGGGAGATAGCCGATGAACTGTCCGGCAAGGTCCGAGTCCCACTGGTCGAGCCCGGCGCCGTCGAGGCGAACGGCGCCGCGGATCGCGGGGAGCACGCCGACGAGCGCCCGGACCAGCGACGACTTGCCCGAGCCGCTGGCGCCGACCACTGCCAGCGCTTCGCCGGCGGCCAGGCCGAGTGTCACGTCGCGGAAGAGCAGGGTTTGCGTGCCGGGGACGACCGCGCTGAGGGCTTCGACCGCGAGGGCTTTCGACGGGCGTGGCAACTCGGTCCGGGGCTGGCCTTCAGGGCTGGCGGCGAGGCGCACCGAGAGGCGGTTCCACGCCTGACGCGCGGCGATGAGAGTGCGCCAGTGAGCGATGGCCGCATCGATCGGGCCCAGCGCGCGCGAGGACAGGATCGAGCTGGCGATGATCACCCCGCCCGAAGCCTGCCCGTCAATCACCAGCCATGCGCCGGTCGCCAGGATCAGCGACTGGAGCAGCATGCGGAAGGTCTTGGAGAAGGTGCGCATCGCCGACAGCCGTTCGCCCGCGGCGTCGTTCACTTCGGCATGGGTTTCGCTGAGGCGTTGCCACCCGCCCTCGATCGAGCCGCGCATGCCGAGGGCGCGGATCACTTCGGCATTGCGGCGGCAGGCTTCGAGGAAGGTGGTGCGTTCGGACCCGCTGCGAGTGCCGGCCTCGACCTGCGCGGTCGTCATCCGGTCGGTCCACAAGGTGAGGCTCACCACCAGCGCCGCGCCGACCAGGCAGACGAGGCCGAGAATCCAGTGGAACACGAACAGCACGCCCATGAACAGCAGCATCCACGGCAGGTCGAGCACGGCCATCGGCGCAGGGCTGGCGAGGAAATTGCGAAGGAGATCGAGATCGCGCACCGGCTGGGCGGCATCGCGCCCGCCGCGCGTCAGCTCGGCCTCGAGGACCAGGCCGAAGACCCGGTCCGAGAGCGAGCGCTCCAGCATCTCGCCGCTGGCGCCGGCGATCCGGTGGCGCAGGTGCTCGAGTGCGGCCTGGAAGGCGAAGGCGATGCACAGCAGGAAGACGAGGCCGATCAGGCTGGGGATCGAGTGGCTGGGCAGGACCTGGTCATAGACCATCAGCATGAAGATCGAGCCGGATAGCAGCAGCACGTTGAGGGCCGCGCTCATCCCGAAGGTCATGCCGAGGACCTGCCGACCGCCCGGCAGCGCGCCGAGCAGATCGCCCGAGCGGGCGAGCCCGAACCAGCCCGGCTTGCCCAGGTCCTGCGCTGGATACTGGTTCATGCCCCGGTTCCTTGCCCCTGAAAGGAATAGCTTTGCCTACGCGAGGCGCAAAATGCCGCCACAACTCGGGCCATTACCAGAGCGCGCGAGATAACGGCATGGTTTTAGATCGTTTTCGAAGGTGAATGCCACCAAGTAATTCGCAGGCCTTTCGAGTTACGAACGGAATAAAATCCTATCCTTATGATTTTGTGAAGAAAATCTGCTCAGGCGGGGGCCGCCGGGATGGCGGCGAAACGCGCTGTGAGATGGTTGAACGCGGCATCGAGGGTGGCAAGGCGGCCGGGCGGGAGCGCCGGTGGACGGGCGGCGGAGGTCAGCGAGGTGGCCAGCGGCGCTGCGACAATCGCGGTGAAGCGATGCGCGGCCAGCGGGTCGCCGGCGCCAGGGGCGAGCGGGCCTCGGGCCGCATAATCGTTCGCCAGCGGGGTGGCCAGGCCGAGGAAGCCGGTGAGCCGGGCGAGCATGGTGGCAGGGTCCTCGGTGAGCTCGGCGTAGTGGAACCCGATCCGCCGCTCGGCCGGGAAGGCCTGCCACAGGGCGGCAAGGCCGCGCAGGCGATCCTCGTAGTAATCGGCGGCCAGCGCATCGGTCGGGTATTCCCCGCTCCCGAGGCTGCGGAACAGGTGGCGGATCGAGCGGATCGCCGGTTCTGGCGGACGGACCAGGAAGATCGCGCGGGCCTGGAGGAAGCCGGGGGGAGCGGCGCGATCATATCGGTTGTGCAGCAACTTGTCGTGGAGGAGCCGTGCGCCCGGTCGCCAGGCGCCGCGCCGGGCCTGGTTGAGCACGAGGCTGCCGAGCGCGGCGCGGTGCGTGTAGGCGACGTGGGCTTCGCCGTATCCGCTGATCTCCGGGTGAGCGCAGAGCACGCGGGACAGCGCGGTCGATCCGCAGCGCATGTGGCCCAGGAGGAACACGGCGCGCTCGAACCGGCACTGCGGGAGCAGCGCGGCGGCAGCGCGGCCGAGCGCCTGCTTGACCGGCGAGGGGACCGGGCTGCCTACCGCGCTCATCGCGTGAGGACCGGTTCGGGCGCTGCGTGCTCGCGCGCAATGGGGGCGGGAGCGGCGTACGGCTCGGGTGGGGGGCCGGCGGCGGGTAGGTGGCCGAGGCTGCCGATCGCGGCCAGCAGGCGGTGGCGCACGGCGAAGGCGGCGAGCGCGAAAGCCACGGCGGCGGCGGAAAGCCGCAGCAGGATCGAGGCAGCGCCGGTCAGATCGGGCCGCGCCCAGGCAACCAGCGACAGCGCGGCCGCGACGGCGAGGACGGGCGGCCCCGCGGTGCGGGCGAGGCCGAGCAGCGCTTCGCCATCGGCGCGCGAGAGGCGCATGAGCATGACGGCGTAAGCGAGGCTCATACCCGTCGCGGCGATGCCGACGCCGATGGCCACGCCCGTTGCACCCAGCGGGGCGGCGGCGAGCGCGAGGACGATCACCGCCGCCGCGGTAATCGCCTGGACCTTGAGCATGGCGCGCTGCCGATCGCGGCAGACGAGGACCGAGATCGTCACCGCATCGAGCAGCGAGACGCCGCGGATCACGCAGAACACGATCACCACCGGAACCGCCGGAGCCCACTTTTCCCCGAGCGCCAAGGGGACAAGATCGTGCGCGGTGACGGCGAGCGTGATCAGCGCGGCCCAGGCTACCGTGCCAACGCCTGAGAGCATGGTGAGCCACGTCGTGCCGCTGTCCCGGCCGCGGGCATGGGAGGCGGAAAGGTTGGTCTGAGCAATCTTCTGGAGCGGCTGGCTGAACAGGTCGGCGAGGGCGGAGACGATCCGGCTGGCGGCGCGGAACAGCCCGGTGGCCGCGGGCGAGAGCGAGACGCCGAGGACGAAATCGCCCCCGTAAGTCGATGTGAAGGTGAGCGCTACGGCGAGGTAGCGCGCACGCGACCAGCGCAGGACGGCGGCGATCTCGTCCCACCGGCCGAAGCTGGGGCGCTGCCCGGTCGCCCCGGCATGGAGCGCAATCACCACGAGGTTGCGGACATACGCCTGCGCAACCAGCGCGGTGACTCCCCAGCCGCGCAGCAGGAGCAGGACCGCGGCGAGCGCGCCGGCCAGATCGCCGGCCAGCGTGCTTGCATAATAGCGGCGGACGCGAACCCTGCGCAGCAGCACGGCCTCGTACCATGCGGCGAGCGCGACGGTGAACAGGCTGGGGATCAGCAGGCCGAGGATTTCGGCGACCATGGGTTCGGCGAGGACCAGCCGCGCAGCGAGCCAGGCCAGCACCAGCGCCGCGGCGAGCACTCCGGCCTGCACCATGTTTGCGCCGAGGCAGGCGCCCGCCAGTGCCGGGGTCAGGGCTGGAGCGAACTGGCAACCGGGACCGGGGCTGTCCTTCGCCTTGAGCAGGTACTCGTAGGGGCCGACGTAGAACAGCTGCCGCGCTGCGACGAGGAGCAGCGAGCCCAGTGCATAGGCCCCGAACTCGGCCACGGCGAGGACGCGCGTGGCGAGGATCGTCACCCCGAACAGCAGGACTTGGGCGATGCCGCGGCTGGCGAACCCGACGGCTCCGCTCAACACACCGGCGCGGTGGGCCTGGGCGGTCATCCGGCGGGCACCATGGCGGACGCGCGGTGGGTGGCAGGCCAGCCGGACCCCGGATCGCGATCGGGGTGCCGCCGGTTCGGAGCGGATGGAGTCGGCATCCTGCTAGAGCTCGAGGATGCGTTCGGGGTGAAGCGAGCCGGCGAGCAGATCGGCCAGCGCGGAGAGATTGCCGCGCAGGCGGCCCTGCCGATCCACATAAGGCTCGGGCCAGAGGCTGCGGGCGGCGTTGGCGGCAAGGTTGCGCAGCATCAGCCGCCACGCGAGCCTGGGCGGAATGGTCTTCTTGCGCAGCAGGTAGACCGGGTTGGCGATCTGCGAGAGCGAGGTGGCGGCGGCGCTGAGCAGTCCGTGGCCGACGCGGAAGTCCTGGACGGCGCGGAAATCGGCCTGGGCCTGCGCGCGAAGCTGCTCGATCCGCGCGGCGAGGACCTTGAGCGCCTTCTCGTTCTCGGCCCGCTTCGCGGTTGCGCCGCTGGCGGTGTAGGCCTCCGCGAAGGCGTTGGCGATCTGCGCAGCGCGCGCCGGATCGGGATCGGAATAGGAAATGCGGATCGCATAGGCATTGTCGAGCCGGGCGGCGTCGACCCGGGCGAGCAGGGCATCGACCACAGCGCTGCGGCGATCGGCCGGCTCTGCCGCGGTCACGCCCAGGGCGCGGCGCAGACGCCCGCCCAGCCCGCGATGGGTGGCCTGCGCGACGAACGCCGGATCGTCGGCCAGCCGCAGCGCATCGGCGACGCCGCCGGCGAGATCGCGCGAGCCGATCACCTTGGTCTCGGTATCGATCTCCTCGGCGCGGGGCGGCGCGGTGAGCGAGGGATCGGCAGCCCCGCCGTCGGGGACGAGCTCGGTCCGGTCACGGTTCATCACCACGTCGGCCTCGGCGCGGTAGAGCCGCGGCATCAGCATGGTGACGTTGATCGCGACGAGCAGGCACAGCGAGATGACCATGACGAACAGGCTCAACCGCCGCCGGAACAGCGCGAGCAGGTAGCGCAGGTCCACCCCGTCGCCATCTGTGCTGGGCAGGGTGGTGGCGGGCAGGCGCGTGCCTTCGAGCACGGCGGGCAGGTTGGGCGCGAGATAGCGGTCGGGCAGGTTCGTGGTGGCCATGATGCTCTCGGTTGTGCTGGGGCGGTTGGGGCGGTGATGTTTTGGGGCGGTGGTGCAGGTGCGGATGGTCAGAGGGCGAAGCGCAGGGACATGCCGCCCTCGACGGCATGTCCCTGGCGCGGAAGGAGGGGGGACGCCGAGCGCCGGTCGCGGTAGCGCGCGGTGAGCCCGATCCTGAGGTGGCGACTGGTGGCATAGTCCGCCTCGAGCCCGGCACTGGTGGAGCGGACGGTGGGCGTGGCGCCGGCAAGGTCGCGGTAGCGCTCGACCGCGCGGGCGGCCGAAAGCGTGAGGTTGAGGTTGCGGCGCAGTTCGTAGTGCGCGGCAAGGCTGAAGGTATCGACCGAGACCCCGGCGGCGGCAGGGAGCGGCGAATTGGCGAAATCACGCCGCGCGGCGAGGGTGAGGGTGACCAGCGGGGTGGCATACCATTCCACCCGCGCGCGCCAGGCCGCGCCGCGCCAGTCGCGCAGGGCGGGCGAACGGTAGCTGCGCCACTGGAAGCCGGCGGCGAGCTCGCCCATGACGAGGTGGCTGAATTCGCCGCGCAGGCCGACAAGCGCCTCGCCGGCACGGCCGGTGCGATCGGGCGCGATGCCCGGGTGAAGCGCGCGCACCCGGCGATAGGCACCTTGCGCGAAAAGCACCTTGCCGCCGCCCAGCGAGCGCTCGACCCGGAGCGCAGCGGCGATCACGCGATCGTCGCGGAAGCCCTGCGGGACGGGTGCGAGGCCGGAAGCAGGGACGATCGGCAGATAGTGCGCGCGCGCCAGTTCGAGCCCGGCGGTGAGCCGGGTCAGCCCGAGATCGGCGCGGGCGGAGAGCCCGGCCTGCAGCTTGTCGACCAGCACGGCGCTGCCGTCCGTCGCGCTGGCGCCCGCGGCGGAAAATGGCGGCTCGAGTCGGCGCGCGAGCGCGCCGGAGAGGCCCAGCGCCAGCCGGCCGGTCAGCGGGATGCCGGCCTTGAGCGCGAGGCTGCCGGTTTCGCTGTCCAGCCCGGGCAGATGCGCATGGCGGGCGAAGGTGGCGCTGGCCTCCACCCCGTAGCGCGCCGGGCCGGCGGTGCCGGTGGCGGACAGCGCCGGGGTGAGCGTGGCCCAGCTATCTCCGCGGGCGCGGCCCGCCGCGCGGGCGAATGCGTTGGTGGTGGCCTGACCGGCGAGGGTGAGCGAGGGATCGAGGTGCAGCGCGCCGAAGTCCAACCCGACCGGCGCATAGCCGGGGATGCGGCGCGCGCCGGCAACGTCGTTGCGCATCAGCGGGCCCGCCGGGGCGATCTCGAACGGATCGACCGGAGCCCCGGGCTGGGGCTCTGCCTGGGCCTCCGCCTGAGCCTGCGCCGGCGCGGCGTGGAGCGCGAGGCCCGCGCCCGGGACCAGCGCCAGGGCCAGCCCGGCCAGCCGCACTGCCGGGTGCGCGCCATGGTTCAGGCCAAGGTCCCGGGCGTGGTGCCGGGCGAGGCCGGTCTGCTGGACGAGGGCGGTCGGCTTGACGATCACGGGCTGGTTCTTCGCTTTCTTCCGGTTGAACTGGTCAGAATTGATCGACTTCGGCATCGACGCGGCGCGGACCGCCAATCAACTTGCGCACTCCATGGTGGTGCGAAGCGACGAAGCCGCCCGCACGGTGGACATTCCAGGTTTGTAAACCCCGGCATCCCATCTTCCGCACAAGGCGATCAGGACGAGATGTTTACGGCGCAGTGCCGTATTTCACCGGATAAGCTTGCGCGATTATTGGCCCCAAGGGAACGGGGGGACCCCGCAACTATGTCCGCTTCGGAGGGATCTGCGCGGGGAGCGACAGCGCGGAGGTCAGGGCGCCGTGCCGAGGGCCGCGAGCCCGTCCTGCAGGAATTCGGCGAAGGCTTGCGCCGCGGGCGGAATGCGGCGGTCGCGCGGGTGGACGGCGTAGATGCCGACATCGGCCGAACCCTCCCATTCCGGCAGGACCCGCACCAGTCGTCCGTCGGCAAGGGCGTCGCCCACGTCCCACAGCGAGCGCAGCGCAATGCCGACGCCGCCGAGCGCCAGCTCGCGGATCAGTTCGCTCGAATTGGTCCGCACATGACTGGGCCCGCCGACCTCGGCGGTGCGCGCGCCGGCGGCGAGCCGCCATGGCAACTGCCCGTCCGCGGCGATCAGGCGGTGGCGGTCGAAGTCGGCGATGGCCTGCGGAGCGCCGTGGGCGGCAAAATAGGCCGGGGCGGCGCAGAGCACGCGGCGGTTATCGGCGATGCGGCGGGCGATGAACTCGGGCCCTGGCGCGGTGGAGATGCGCACGGCAACGTGGACCTGGCGGCCGGGAAGGTCGACGTACTCGTCCGCGAGGTCGATCTCGAGTTCGACATCGGGGTAGCGCGTCAGGAATGCCGGCAGCAGCGGCGCGACGTGGAGCCGGCCGAACGAGGTCGGCGCGGTGACCCGGAGTCTGCCCGCGGGGCCGCGCCCGGTGCTACGGATGCGCGCCTCCGCCTCGCCGAGCCGGGCGAGGATCTCGGTCAACTCGCGGTGGAACTCGGCCCCGGCGTCGGTCAGCGCGAGGCGGCGGGTGGTGCGATGGAGCAGCTGGACCCCGAGCCGGTCCTCGAGCCGAGCCAAGCGTTTGGAGACCATCGCCGGGGAGATGCCGAGCCCGCGCGCCGCCGCCGAGAGGCTGCCTTCGGCGACCACGCGGGCGAACAGGGCATAGTTGGCATCCACGCGGATTAGTTCCTCTCAGGAAAAGGTCCTTGGTCATCTTAGCGGATGGATTGCGGATCGTCGATGCCGTAGCACCTGTTCTGTCCTGTTCAGCGGAGCCTGCCATGTCCCAGTCCAGCCCCACGTCCATGGTCGACCGCGCCGGTCTTGCCGTGGCCGAAGTCCTCGCCCGGTTCGTCGAGGACGAGGCGCTGCCCGGCACGGGGCTTGATGCGGGCGCGTTCTGGGCGGGCGTGGCGGCGATCTTCGCGCGGCTGGCCCCGGAGAATCGGGCGCTGCTGGCGCGCCGCGAGGCGCTCCAGGCGGAGATCGACGCGTGGTATACGGCGCGCGCAGGCCGGCCGCTCGATGCGGCGGCACGGGCCGAGCACGAGGCCTTCCTGCGCGAGATCGGCTATCTCGTGGCCGAGCCTGCGCCGTTTGCCGTCGATACCGCCAATGTCGATCCGGAGATCGCCACGATTGCCGGACCGCAGCTGGTTGTCCCGATCCTCAACGCGCGCTTCCTGCTCAACGCCGCGAACGCGCGGTGGGGCAGCCTCTACGACGCGCTGTACGGCACCGATGCGCTCCCGGGCGAGGCGGCTCCGGGGGGCTATGATCCGGTGCGCGGGGCCCAGGTGATCGCCTGGGTGCGCGCGTTTCTCGACCGCACTGTGCCGCTGGCCGCGGGCTCGTGGGCCGAGTGGGACGGCTCGGCCCCGGTGCTGGCCGATCCGCTACAGCTCGTCGGCAGTGCGGGCGACAACCTGCTGCTGCGTCACCACGGGCTGCATATCGAGATCGTCGTCGACCGCGCGCATCCGATCGGCCGGGATGACCAGGCCGGCATCGCCGACGTCGTGCTCGAGAGCGCGGTGACGACCATCGCCGATCTCGAGGATTCGATTGCGGCGGTCGATGCCGAGGACAAGGTCGCTGCCTATGCCAACTGGCTCGGGCTGATGCGCGGCACGCTCGAGGCGAGCTTCGCCAAGGGTGGGCGGACCGTCAGCCGCAGGCTCAATCCCGACCGGCACTATACGGCGCCCGATGGCTCCGAACTGGTCCTGCCCGGACGCAGCCTGATGTTCGTGCGCAACGTCGGTCACCTGATGACCACGCCCGCGATCCGCCTCGCTGATGGCACGGAAGCGCCCGAGGGCATCCTCGACGCGATCGTCACCTCGCTGATCGGGCTGCACGACGTGAAGCGGCTCGGGCCGCTGTCGAACAGCCGCACGGGGTCGATCTACATCGTCAAGCCGAAGATGCACGGGCCCGAGGAAGCGGCCTTCGCCGACACGCTGTTCGATGCGGTCGAGGACCTGCTGGGCCTCGCACGCCACACGGTCAAGATCGGGGTGATGGATGAGGAGCGCCGCACCAGCGCCAATCTCGCCGCCTGCATCGCCGCGGTGCGCCACCGCATCGTGTTCATCAACACCGGCTTCCTCGATCGCACCGGCGACGAGATGCACACCGCGATGCGGGCCGGGCCGATGATCCGCAAGGCGGCGATGAAGTCCTCCGCGTGGATCGCCGCCTACGAGGACCGCAACGTCCAGATCGGCCTGGCCTCCGGGCTCGATGGCCACGCGCAGATCGGCAAGGGGATGTGGGCGATGCCCGATCGCATGGCCGACATGCTCGAGCAGAAGATCGGCCATCCCATGACCGGCGCCAGCACCGCCTGGGTGCCGAGCCCGACCGCGGCGACGCTGCACGCCACGCATTACCACGCCGTCGATGTGGCGGCGCGGCGCGCGGCGCGGGCGAGCGAGCCGGTTGCCCCGCTCGATGCGCTGCTGACGATCCCGGTGGCGCAAGGCGTCAACTGGTCGGAGGAGGAGCTGCGCGAAGAGCTCGACAACAACGCGCAAGGCATCCTCGGCTACGTCGTGCGCTGGATCGACCAGGGGGTCGGCTGCTCGAAGGTGCCCGACATCCACGACGTCGGCCTGATGGAAGACCGCGCCACCTTGCGCATCTCCTCGCAGCACATGGCCAACTGGCTGCTGCACGGCGTCGTCACCGCCGAGCAGATCGATGCAGCGCTGTTGCGCATGGCGAGCAAGGTCGATGCACAGAACGCCGACGACCCGCTCTACCAGCCCATGTGGCCCAACCCTGACGCCAGCCTCGCCTTCCAGGCGGCGCGCGCGCTGGTGTTCGAGGGCGTCCGCCAGCCGAGCGGCTACACCGAACCGCTGCTCCATGCCTTCCGGCAGAAGCGCAAGGCGCAGGGCTGAGGCGCGCGCCCGACGCCGCCCGCCGCGAGGGAGTGGGCAGGCAGGCCGCTGGTCACTGGGCGGCTATTCGCGCGGGCAGGTGTTGAGCCCGATCAGCGAATAGAGCGGGCAGGTGCGCAGGACCGCGGTCGCCAGCGGGATCACCCCGAGCCAGCCCCACGGCGTCTTGGGCCCGACGAAGACCAGCGCGATCAGCACCAGCCCCACCACGATGCGCAACACGCGGTCGATTCCACCCACGTTGGTCTTGAACATGTCCAGGCCCTCCATCGCCACCATCTGGTGGTCAGGGCGGAGAATGGGGGCGAGGGCACGGCGCGGCATTGACGCGGATCAACCGGCCGTGGGGCCGCAGCAAGCCCCGCGCTGAGGGTGCCGCTTCATTCGTTATCGGGAAGGAATGTCCGGCCAGGAATGGTGGGCGCGACAGGGATTGAACCTGTGACCCCACCCGTGTGAAGGGTGTGCTCTACCGCTGAGCTACGCGCCCATTCCGTCGGGAGCCGCGCCCTTAGAGGGCTTCGCGCGCGTTGACAAGCGGGCAAAGGCATCTAGAGCGCCGGCCATGAGCGAAGAAACTCCCATGACCGACCCCGCCACCGGCAGCGCCGGGCCGGACGTGCCCCCCGATCACCTCGCGATCAATCCGCGCAGCCCGTTTTTCGATGCCGACAAGCTGCGGCGCGGCGTCGGTATCCGCTTCAAGGGCGTCGTCCGCACCAACGTCGAGGAATACTGCATTTCGGAGGGCTGGGTGCGCGTTCAGGCCGGCAAGACCATGGACCGCAAGGGCCAGCCGTTGACGATCAAGCTCAACGGCCCGGTCGAAGCCTGGTACGAAGACCTCGGCGAGGGCGCGCCGGTGGCGAAGGCCTGAGACCGGCGCGCCGTCCCGCGGCTGGGACGAGCGCCCGGTCCGTTCAGTGCTCGCCGCGCTGGCCCGCGCTCTTGGCGCGGACTGGTGCGAACTCCGTGCCGGGAGTCCACTGCGGCCAGTCGCGCCCTTCCGCCAGCCGGCGGCCGAGGGTCCAGGCCATGCCCAGCGTCTGCGTGACTCCGGCATAGTTCCAGTCCGGCGCCCACTCGTCGCCGTTCTGGTGATAGCGCCGGGCGATGTAGTCGGCCCGCAACGCTTCTCCCCGCGCTGTTCCGCCATCGACGAGGTCCAGCCCCGGATCGTAGGACAGCGTCGGCACGCCCACGCGGGCGAAGGAAAAGTGATCGGAGCGGTAGAACAGCCCCGCTTCGGGATGGGCATCGGGCGAAAACGCCATGCCGCGCGTCTTGCCGACCGCGATCAGCCGGTCGAGCAGATCGTTCTGGGCGAGGCCCTTGACCGTGAAGTTGCGGGTTGCGCCGGCGGGGTTGAACGCATTGTCGAAATTGATCGCGGCGACGGTGGTCGCCAGCGGGTAGAGCGGGTTCTGGCCGTAGTAGTCGCTGCCCAGCAGCCCGCGCTCTTCCGCAGTCACGGCCAGGAACACGACGCTGCGCGCCGGGCGGGGCGCCTTCGCCCAGGCTCGGGCCAGCTCCAGTACCATCGCGGTGCCGGAGGCATTGTCGCGCGCGCCGTTGGCGATGCGGTCGCCGGTGGCGTCGGGCGTGCGGGTGCCGAGATGGTCCCAGTGGGCCGAATAGATCAGCGTCTCGCGCGGCCGGGTCCGCCCCGGCAGGAGCGCCACCACGTTGCGGGTGCGGATCACCCCGGTTCTGGCGGTGTAGGAGAGGTCCAGCCGCGGCGTCAGCGGTACGGGCGCGAAGGCGGGGGTCATCGCCCGGCGCCGCAGCTCCTCGAGGTCCTCCCCGGAAGCCTTGAGCAGCGCGAGTGCGGTGTCGCGGCTGATCCAGCCTTCAGCCGCGGTATGGCTGCGCGCGGGATTCCGGCGCAGGATGTCGAAGGTCTCGATCCCGTTGGAGCCGGCGACGGTGCCCCAGCCGTAGGCGGCGGGCGCGTCTTCATGGACGATCAGCACCCCGGCCGCGCCGCGCCGCGCCAGTTCCTCGAACTTGTAGGTCCAGCGGCCATAGTAGGTCATGGCCTTGCCGCCGAAACGGCAGCCCAGCGTGCAGCCCGGGTCGGCGAAGTCGGGATCGTTGACCAGCACCACGGCGACCTTGCCGCGCAGATCCACGCCCTTGTAATCGTCCCAGCCCAGCTCCGGCGCGGAGACGCCGTAGCCGACGAACACCAGCGGCGCCCCGCTCAGGCGATAGGCGGTGTGGCCGTCCTGTGGCGGGCGCAGCGCGATGTCCTTGCCCTGCACCAGCGGGCCGATCCCCGACAGTGCGGCTTGCGGAACGGCGGCGAAGCTCGAGCGCTGCAGCGGGACCGATTGCGTCCAGCCGCGCCGGCCCTTCAGCCGTTCGCCCCCCGGCTGCAATCCGGCCTTGCGGAACTGGTCGATCAGGTAGGCAACGGTCAGCGCCTCGCCCGGACTGGCGGGCGCGCGGCCGCCGAACCGGTCGGAGGCGAGGATGCGGATGTCCTCGGCAACGCGGGCCTCGGAGAACACCGGATCGGAGGCCGTTTGCGCGGGCGCGGGCGGCGCCGAGGCCACTCCGGCAAGGGTGAGGGCGACAGCGGCGGAAAGGATGATGCGCGTGCGGTTCATGGGGCCCCGGCAGTCACTGCCGGAGCACACTGTCACGCCGGGAGACAGACCGCAAATGGGCGCAATTGCGTAGCCGGGCCGGTCAGTTGCGGCCCGCGAGCCGCGCCGAGATGATCGCCCCGATCGGATCGTCCACGCCCGCCAGCTGCACCTTCGCCAGCGCGCCGGGGCCGGGTTTCACCTTCTTCGGGTAGATGAACCCCTGGACCGGCCAGTGCGTCGTGCCCAGGTTCTGGATCGGATCGAACCACACCCGCACCTCGCTCCAGTCGTTGTCGGGCGAGACGTCGACCGCGGCAACGTCGTTTTCGATCTGGCCGCGACGGCCGTTGATCGGGCTCCAGTTGGCGTGGCGCAGGAGCACCGTGCGCTCGTCGATGATCCGGCTGACCGCGGCGACATGGCCGAGCGTCATCGCCCCATAGGGCTTGAAGGTCATCACCGCGCCCACTTTCGGCGTGGTGCCGCGGGCATAGCGGCCCTCGGCCTGATCCCACCAGGTCCGCGCATCGCCAAAAATCTCGACGCCGGTGACGGTGCGGGCATAGGGGACGCACTGGAGATAGGGGGGCAGGCTCACGCTCCCGCCGCCGAGCACGCGATCGGAATCGACCACGGTGTCGGCCAGTGCGGGGGCCGCGGAGGCGGCGAGCGCTGCCGCGAGGATTGCCAGTTTCAGCTTCATCCGGCAAATCTTTGCCGGCTTGGGGTAAATACCGACTAGGTAAAGATGGTTAACGGCGGGTTTGCATTTCTCCGCCCGGGAGCCCGAGCTTGCGCGGCGGGCCGAAAACCGGCACTGGCGAATGCGCAATGCTCCCCCAGGTCATCATCATCGGGCGCCCCAACGTGGGCAAGTCGACCCTGTTCAACCGGCTGGTCGGCAAGAAGCTCGCGCTGGTCGACGACCAGCCCGGCGTCACGCGCGATCGCCGCTTCGGGGAGGCGCACCTGCTCGGGCTCGACTTCACCATCGTCGATACCGCCGGCTGGGAGGACGAGGACGCGGCGAGCCTGCCGGGCAGGATGCGCCAGCAGACCGAGGCCGCGCTGAAGGGCGCGGATGTCGCACTGTTCGTCTACGATGCGCGCGCCGGGGTGACTCCGCTGGACGAGGAAATATCCCGCTACCTGCGCTCGAGCACGGTGCCGATCGTGCTCGTTGCCAACAAGGCGGAAGGCAGCGCCGGCGATCCCGGGCTCTTCGAAGGGTTTGCGCTGGGCTTCGGCGAGCCGGTGGCGCTCTCGGCCGAACATGGGCAGGGCATGGCGGATCTGTTCGAGGCCCTGCTGCCGCATCTGGACGAGAAGCAGCGCGACCATGAGGAGCAGACCGCCGCCGAGGAGGCCGAGGAGGACTACGATCCCTCCGCGATTCTCAAGCTCGCCATCGTCGGTCGCCCGAACGCCGGCAAGTCGACCCTGATCAACGCGATGCTCAAGGAAGACCGGCTGCTGACCGGGCCCGAGGCCGGGATCACCCGCGATTCGATCGCGGTTGACTGGACCTGGACCGATCCGAAGACCCGCGAAGCCCGGCCCGTGCGGCTGATTGACACCGCGGGCATGCGCAAGAAGGCGCAAGTGGTCGATAAGCTGGAGAAGCTCTCGGTCGCCGATGCGCGCCACGCGATCGACTTCGCTGAAGTGGTCGTGCTGCTGCTCGACGCGACCCGCGGGCTCGAGCAC
>Ga0207703_10001011_pt1 | contig 27015 bp, 24 predicted proteins | sample KBSSwiS12_FD_184304 | JGI IMG/M metagenome (GOLD analysis project Ga0207703, IMG submission 184304) | Switchgrass rhizosphere microbial communities from Kellogg Biological Station, Michigan, USA - KBS Switchgrass S1-2 (SPAdes) (version 2) | ecosystem: Host-associated > Plants > Roots >...
GGATTGTTCGGGCTCGCCTTGACGACGCGGGCGTAGGCGGAGATGGGAGGAGTGAGGTCGCGTTGCTCTCTGCCGCAGGAGAGCAGATAGCAGATAGCGGATAGCAGGAGGAGCTTCCTAGACACGCGGAACTCCGTACTGATCGAGGATCCGATCGATTTCGTCGTGGCGGCGGTCGAGCTCGCGCTCGAGCTTTTCCTTCAGCGCGTTGTCTCCGCGGCGTACGCCCATCGAGATGTCGAAGACGAACGGCAGGAACGGCAGGTCGATCTGCGGAGAGACGGGGACGAGGTCGAGCGGCACGTGCTGCTGCTTCGCGAACCAGGCGGCCTGCGGACCCCAGACGACGGCGAGGTCGACTTCGCCGTTCGCCACGGCCCGGACGATGTTGCGGTTCGGATCGAAGAGCGGATAGCCGGTGATGTTGTCGATGATGCCGCGCGCGGCGAGGGCATGGGTGGGAGGGGAGGAGAGCTGCACGCCGATCTTCAGGCGCCGCAGTTGCGGGTCATCGAATGACGTGATGCCGAGCTGGCGGTCGCGGCGCGAAACGAAGACGTAGGTCGAGCGGTAGTACGGACGCGTCGTCGCCGCCTGTTCGTAATTCGAAGGGACGCCGAGGATCACGTCGCAGTCGCCCTGCCTGAGGGTCAGGCGCGCGAAGCCGCGGCGCTGCGGGAACCAGGTGTATTGCACGCGAGCGTTCCAGTCGCGGGCGATGAGGTCGGCGATTTTGTTTTCGAAACCGGGTTGTGCGGCGCTGGAGTAGGGGAGGTTGTTGGGGTCGGCGCAGACGCGCAAAACCGGGTGCTGAGTGCTGGGTGCTGGGTGCTGAGTCCGGGAGCAGGCGCTCAGCACACAGCACACAGCACTCAGCACAAGAGCGGTTTTGTTCATAACGAAAACGTGTAGAGCGTCCCTCCCTTGTTCGAGTACTTCGGCAGATCGCTCATCGCATTGACGAATCCGAGGGCGGCGGTGCTGTCGCGGGGGTCGAGGTCGCCGGCGACGATGGCGCCGGCCCAGCCGCCGACGCCGGAGAGGATCGAGACGTACTGCCTGCCGTCGGGACCGCGCCAGGTCACCGGCTGGCCGATGATTCCGGAGCCGGTCCTGAACTGCCAGAGCAGCGCGCCGTTGCGGGCGTCGACCGCCTTGAACCAGCCGTCCATCGTCCCGTAGAAGACGACGTTGCCCGCCGTCGCCAGCGCGCCGCTCCAGACCGGGAAGAGCTCGCGGATCGACCACACCTTCCTGCCGTTTACCGGATCCCAGGCATCGAACACGCCGCGATGGCCGCCGGGGCCGGCGTACATCTTTACGTTCGCGCCGACGTACGGCGTTCCGGCGATGTAGTTCGCCTGAACTCCCTCCTCGTCCTGGCAGAGGTTCGCGTGCGGGATGTAGACGAGTCCCGTCTGCGGCGAATAGGCCGACGGCTCCCAGTCCTTCATGCCCGGCGCGGGGGGACAGATCTCGCGCGTCACGCGTCCGAAGCCGGGCGCCTTTTCATCGTTGTGAATCAGGCGTCCGCTCTTCAGATCGACCCCTTTCGATGCCGTGATGTAGCCGAACGGCTGCGCGGAGAGCACCTCGCCGGTGGCGCGGTCGAGCACGTAGACGTAGCCGTTGCGCTCGGGACGGACCAGCACCTTGCGCGTGATTCCGTTGATCGGCAGGTCGAGGAGGATCTGCTCGTTGATGCCGTCGTGGTCGTAGAGATCGTGCGGCGACCACTGGTAAGCCCAGACCGCCTCGCCGGTGTCGGGGCGGCGGGCGAAGATGCCGCAGGTCCACTTGTTGTCGCCGGGGCGCTGCTCGGGGTTCCAGGGGCCGGGGTTGGCGGTGCCGTGGTAGATGAGGTCGAGCTGCGGATCGTAGGAGATCCACCCCCAGACCGTGCCGCCGCCGATCTTCCACATGTCGGGGGGCCAGCTCTTCACGCCGAGGTCGGTGCCGCGATCGAGTGGGTAGAAGGGCTTGAAGTTCGGGCCGATCAGCACGTCCTTGTCGGGACCGGTGGAGTAGGCGCGCCAGACGATCTTCCCCGTCTCCGTGTCGAGCGCCGTCAGCCAGCCGCGGACGCCGAACTCGCCGCCGCTGTTGCCGACCAGCACCTTGTTCTTCACCACCAGCGGCGCCATGGTCAGTGACTCGCCGCGGCTGATGTCGGCCAGCGGCGTCTCCCACACCTGCGCGCCGCTGTTGGCGTCGACGGCGATGGTGCGGCCGTCGAGGACGTTGAAGAAGACCTTGCCGTTCGCGTAGGCGCAGCCGCGGTTGACCCAGTCGCAGCAGGCCACCCCTTTCGCCGCGTTCTGCGGCTCTTTCGGCTTGAAGTCCCATTTCAGCGGCGCCCCCGGGCGGGTGAGATCGAGGGCGTAGAGATGGTTGGGAAAGGGGGAGACGACGTACATCGTGTTGTTGACGACGAGCGGCGCCGCCTCCTCGCCGCGCGTGTTGCCCATGGAAAAGGTCCATGCGACGCGGAGGTTCTTCACGTTCGCGGTGTTGATCTCATTGAGACCGCTGAAGCGCCGCGACGCGTAGTCCTTCGCGGGCATGATCCACTGCCCGTCTTCCTGCTGCAGGGCGACGAGATCGGTCGTGACGCCGGGGGCGCTGCTGAAGTGCTCGAGGAAGGGGAGGCGATGTGTCGTTTCCGCGCCTTTGCGGCAGGTGCAAATCAGGAGGAGCGCGGCGATGCATCTAATGTAACGACGCACGGGATCGCCGCGCTGCATGAGACGAGCCAGACGATGGGGCCCGATTTACGGTATCCGGATCGCGTAAATGACCCCCGCGTAGTCATCGCTGACGAGGATCGTCTTTTCGTCATAGCGAAAGACGCCGGCGGGCCGCCCGAGCACCTTCGTCCCGGCCAGGAAGCCGGTCATGTAATCCTCGACCTTTCCCTTCCTGACGCGGACCACGCGATAGCCGTGATTGAGGCGGCGCTTCGACGAGCCGTGCAGCGCGACGAGGAACGTCTGGTCGGCGATCTCCACGAATCCGAGCGGCGACGCGTGCGCGGGGAACGTCGCCCACGGCCTCGGCAAGGCGGCGCAGCGATCCGATGGGAACCTGGGATCATTCGCGTACCTGCCGGTTGCCGCGACGTAGCACTGCGGCCAGCCGTACGCGGCGCCGCGTTGCAGGCGGTGGAAGGTATCGAGCGGCGCGGAATCGCCGAGGTGATCGGCGCCCATGTTGGTGGCGAAGAGCTCCGAGCCGGAGAACGCCAGGCCGACGGCGTTGCGCAGGCCGGTGGCGAAGAGGCGTCGATCCGAACCGTCGGGCGCCATCTCCGTGACCGTGGCGCGGACCTCTTCCTCTTCGACGCATGCGTTGCAGCTGCTGCCCGCGGAGACGTAGATCCTGCCGTCGGGTCCGATGGCGATCGTTCGCGTGAGGTGCCAGCCGCCGTACTTGTAGTCGAGACCATAGGCGGGAAAGGTCGCCACCACCTGCGGCTCGCCGGCGGGATGCTTTGAGCCGGCGAGGTAGCGATAGCGCAGGAGTTTGTCGGTGAGGGCGACGTAGAGCCAGTGCACGCCGGCGTCGTCGGTGAAGAACGCGACGCTGTTCGGATTGCGAAGCGAGTCGAGATAGATGTCGATCGTGGTGAAGCGGCCGCTCTTCGCGTCGAAGCCATCGAGCACGTAGACCCTGCCGCGCGCGTTGTCGGTCCGGTTGTACATGTCGGTGACGAACAGCCGGCCGTCGGGCGCCCTGGCCATGAAGCGGACGCGCCGCAACTTCTCCGCGGCGACGGTCAGAGCGGCGTCCGCCGGCAGATTGAGCGCGAACCGGCGGCCGTCCGCGAGTGCGACCGGATGGGGCACGAGCGCGGCGGAAAGGAGCAGGGCGTGAAGAAAGAGCATCGCCGGGAAGATAGCAGGGGAGACAGCAGGGGAGACAGCAGTCTGGCCTACGAATTGCAAAGCCTCCCCTCCGTGGTCCGTATTCTGGTGGTGGACGACGAACCCGCCATTCGTGCGCTCGTCGCCCGAATTGCGCAGAGGGCGGGGTTCGAGGTCGACGTCGCACGCGACGGGGCGGAAGCTATCGCCATGCTCGATGCCACGACGTTCCAGGTGGTGATCCTCGATCTGATGATGCCGATCGTCGACGGTTACGGCGTCATCGATCACGTCCGCGAGACGGGAGGCCAGCATCCCGCCATCATTCTCATCAGCGCCGCCGACAGCGCCGCCTTCCGCCGTGTCGACGGCGAGATCGTCCACTCCGTGATCCGCAAGCCGTTCGACATCGACGTGCTCTCCGACCTCATCACCGCCGCCGCCGAGTCGCGCCAGGCGTCCGAGGCGGGCAACGTGCTGCCGTTCCGAAAAGACGAAGTGTGTTGACGGGAGTTGCCGGTTACCGGTAACTGTCTGGCGCGTCTATTGCTCCCTGATTGCGTCCGGCGCAAACAAAGCAAGTTCGGAGGCGGCGATTGCAATACACGATCGAATCGCGAGAGCTGACGACCGAGTACACGAACCACCTTCCCCCTCAGAAGGAGCCGCGGCGGACGACGATCGAGGCGCGCGACGCGGGCGAAGCGATCCATCTCTTCGTCGACCTGGATGACGCGGAGCTGGTCAGTTTTACCAATCCCCGCCCCGGTCAGGAATCGATTGCCACCATCCGGAAGAACGATTCCGTCTTCCTCGTGCGGGTCTACGCCGCCTGAGATCGCATGTCCCGAGTCGATCATCCGGGCCGTTCATTCAGCGCACTGGTCGTGGATGACGACCCGGGCCTGCAGGGACTCTTCCTCACACTCCTGGCCCGGCAGGGATTCGCCGTCGACTCGGCGCCGAACGGCCGCGTGGCGTTCGACTACCTCAAGCGCAACAGCTACTCGGTCATCCTCCTCGACCTGATGATGCCCGACGTCAACGGCCTGGAGCTCCTCGACCGTCTGGAGCGGGAGAGCCCGGCGCTGCTGCGGCGCGTCATCGTCATCACCGGCGCCGCGCAGCCGCTGGTCGACGAGGTCGACGTGTCGCGCATCTGGGCGCTGATGCGCAAGCCGTTCGACATCGAGGAGCTGGTGAGCCAGTTGCGCAGCTGCGCGGTCGCGGCGGACGCGTTCCTCGAACCGCCGCGCAACTTCGCCGGCGCGCAATCCCGCCGCTAAAAGCACGTAAACTACGCGCCGCATGAGCGCGGTTTACGCCTTGTCGGCGTTCATCATGACCCTCGCCGGCGGCGCCTTCGCCCTGCGCTACCGCAGATACCTGCTGTTCATCATGGCCTTCTCCTCCGGCCTGCTGATCGGCGTGGCCTTCCTCGATCTGATGCCGGAGATCGTGGAGATGGCGCATCGCGAAAGCATCGACATGCGCAACCTGATGATCACGGTCATCTGCGGATTCGTCGGCATCTTCCTGCTGGAGAAGGCGACGATCATTCACGGCGAGAAGCAGCACGACGAGCCGGGACATCATCACAACGTCGGCGTGGTCGGCGCGATCGGACTGTCGTTCCACAGTTTCCTCGACGGCCTGGCCATCGGCGTCGGCTTCAAGGCCTCGCCGCAGATCGGCCTGGTGGTGCTGCTGGCGGTGGTGGCGCACGATTTCGCCGACGGCCTGAACACGGTCACGTTCATGCTGGCCTCGGAGAACACCATGGCCCGCACGTCGGTCCTTCTCGGCGTCGACGCGCTCGCGCCGGTGGCCGGCGCGCTGCTGGCGAACGTGATCGACATCCACCCCCGCGTGGTGGCCCACCAGCTCGCGTTCTTCGCCGGATTCCTCCTCTACCTCGGCGCAAGCGATCTTCTCCAGCGCGTCCACCACAAGCCGCGCTTCGCGTTGATGCTGTTCACGCTCTTCGGGCTGTTGACGGCGGGCGCAATCGTCTACGCCATCGACGTCGTGCGCTAAGGAGCGCGGCCGGGACGCCCGCGCTCCTAGTCCACCGTCTTCGTGTTGTCGTCCGGGTTGCGGTCGATCAGCTTGTTGAGCGGATCGATGCCGGCGCGGGCCGGCTTCTTGTCCACCGTCAGCTCGAACGTCATCTTCGGGCCGGTGATGAGGTGCTTCTCGATGAGCAGGATGTTGTCGTTGGCGTTCTTCTTCTTCGACTCGCCGAGGACGCCGATGTCGATCATGTCGTGCAGCGGCACGGTCGTCTCGGCGCCACGGTCGCTGGAGCGGAACTTCTTCGACTCCACCGTCACCGTCACGTGGTATTTGCCGTCCGGCTCCTTCTTCACGGTCGCCGCGGTGGCCTTGTTGTCGTACAGCGTGATGGTCTCGAACAGGTCGGTGATCACCGCCTGCTTCTCCGGCGGCGCCTGTTTGCGGAACTCGTTCACCAGGTCGCGGGTGGTGGGGTAGGGAGGACCGCCGAACGCGTGGTCGTGGATGAACTGTCGCAGCGCGGCGTTCACGCGATCCTCGCCGATCTCGTCGCGCAGCGCGTACATGGCCAGCGATCCCTTGCGGTAGTGGATGTACGGCTGGTTCTCGACGAGCATCAGCGGCATCTCCGCCACCAGCTCGCCGCCGCGGCCGTTGAGATAGCGATCGAGCTCGTACTTGAGGAACTTCCGCATCTTGTCGCGGCCGTACTCCTTCTCCATCACCATCAGCGCCGAGTACTGGGCCATCGTCTCGGTCAGCATCGTCGCGCCCTGCACGTCGCCGCCGCAGACCTGGTGCGCCCACCACTGGTGTCCCACCTCGTGCGCGCCGACGTAGAAGACGTAATCGATGTCGTCCTTGTCGCGGAAATCGGCGATGAAGCCGAGCGACTCGGACCAGGGGATGGTGTTGGGGAACGACTGCGCGAATGACGAGTAGTTCGGGAACTCGATGATCCGCACCTGCTTGTGCTGGTACGGCGAGAAGTTGGTGGTGAAGTAATCGAGCGCCTTCTGCACCGAATAGATCATCCGGTCGACGTTGTACGGATGCTTGGGGTCGTAATAGATCTCGATCGGGATGTCATGCCACATGCCGCGCCTGACCTGGTAGCGCGCCGACAGGTACGACCAGAACGGCAGGATCGGGGAGGTCGTCTTGTACTGGAAATAGCGGCGGCCGTTCTCGTTCCACTCTTTCTGCAGATATCCGGGAGCGAGGGCGATCTGGTCGGGCGAGGTGCTGACCGTGGTGTCGAGATTGATCCAGTCCGCCTCGCGCGACAGCTCGCTGTTCATCACCGCGACCTTGTCGTCGATCTTCGCCATGCGGATCACCGGCGCGAGGCCGTATTTCTTCCGCTTGCCGGCGTCCTGCAGCTCGCCCTGGCTCGAGTAGCCGAGGTGCGGGCAGATCTCGAAGTTGTTCACGAACGTGCCGTTCTCGGCGATGGTGTTCTCGCGGAACTCGTTCTTGAAGCCGCGATTGTGGATCTTGACCGTGTAGGTGAGGATCGTCGTGGCGCCGGGCGCCAGCGGCTGCGCGAAGCGGTAGATGGTGTAGCCGTGCTTGCGGTCGTCCGAGACCACCGACGCGCCGGGGATGTTGCAGGTGAATTCCGAAACGTCGGGATTCATCGTCACGTGCAGATCGCGGATCGGGCCCGCGGTCTTGTTGGTCATCGTGTACGAGCCGCGCGCGTCGACCCAGCGTTTGTCGGGATAGATGTCGACCGAGGCCTGGGCGTCGGTGATGCGCGGCTGCGGCATCCGCTCGTACTTCTTGTAGAGCTTCTCCGCCTCCGCCTGCGTCTTCTCCCGCTGGTCGCCGGTGGTGTAGTGATTGAGGACGTTCGTGTTGTAGAAGATGTAGCAGCCGGTCGAGGCGAAGCCGACGAACAGGATAGCCACCGTGGCGAATGCCTGTTTGCCGAACCGCTGGCGGGCGATTCTCCTGCGGATGCCGAACGAGCTCTCCGTTCCGCGCACCCAGAGCAGGTGTCCGATGACGAGGAGGATGCCGGCGAAGAGCGTCCAGTAGATCATCAGCCAGGTGCGCTGGGGGAGGAAGTGGCCGAAGCCGTTCATGTCCGAATAGCGGGCCTGCGGCAGGTTGAAGACCTGGTAGAGGACGTGCTCGTAGTGCAGCGCGTTGAGCACGGAGAAGCTGATGAAGTAGGCCAGCGCCACGAGGTAGCCGACGTTGCGGTTGTTCGTGAGGATGTGTCCGAAGAACATCAGCACCGCCAGCAGCATCACCTCGATGCCGCCGATGAGGAAGACGCTCTTCACGTAGAGGCCGAGCTCGAAGTTGTAGTAGTGCTTCGCCGCCTGCACGGAGATCGTGGTCAGGATGGCCGCGGCCAGCGTGGCGTAGAGCATGATCAGCAGCGCCGTCAGCTTGCCCGCCCACATGGCCCAGGTCGGCGTCGGCGTGGCGTCGTACACCTCGTTCAGCTTCACGCTTCGCTCGCGCCACACCAGCTCTCCGGAATAGAAGGCGGCGATGATCAGGGCGAAGAAGACGAACCCGTCGTTGATGGCGCTGATCATCAGGTGCGTCACGGGATAGACCGGGGTGCCGAAGACGGACGAGCGGCCGACGGCGCCGCCGACGGTGTTGAGGATGCCGAGCATCAGGATGATCAGGAACGGCAGGCTGCGCAGGATGGCGCCGGTCTCGACGCGCACGGTGCTCCGGTACTGCGCCCACGACGTGGCGAAGGAGAAGCGCTGCTTCACCGCCGGCAGCGCGAGGTCGATGCGCGTGATCGGCTCGTTCGCTTCGGCCCGGTTCTTCTTCGTCTTGCCGTTGGCGTTGGCCACCTGCATCCGGAATTTCCAGTAGGTGATGCCGAGCGCCGCGAGCGCGACGCCGGTCCAGAGGAGACGGTTGTAGAGGAACGGCCCCTGCGCCGGCAGGATCAGCGAGTTTTTCTCGGAGACGGTCCAGTAGCGCGTGGCCAGGGCGAAGGCCGAGAAGCCGAACGGATCGGCGAGGGTCTTGATCGTCAGGTTCTCGAGGTTCCGCAGGATCATCACCCGCGAGGTGACGTAGCCGACGTAGAACGCGGCCACGCTGACGTAGGTCCAGAGGAGGCTGCGCGTCAGCGCGGCGATGGCGAAGAAGATGGCCGAGAACAGCAGAAGGTTCGGCAGGATGAGGATGAAGTACGAGAAGAGATACGGCTTGAGCAGGAACGGGCCGACGTGGTCCTTGTCCAGCCACCACATCTTCGAGCCGACCATGATGGCCAGGACGACGCCGAGGTAGACCATCGAGGAGACGACGAACGCGGCGCTGAAGCGTCCGGTCAGGTACTGCCACTTCTTCACCGGCGAGGAGAAGAAGAGGGAGTCGGTGTTGAGCTCGAAGTCGCGGTGGATGGCGTTGGCCACGTAGGCGGTCGAGGTCAGCACGCCGAAGGCCGACATGATCAGCAGGAACTGCATGATCACGAACGGCGCGTTCTTGTTGACGTTGCCGAGCGCCCCGCCGATCTGCACGGCGTCCGACGTGACGGCGCCGAACGTCATGAAGAAGAAGATGATGAAGAGGATGTAGAAGAGGGGACTGCGGAAGTGATACCGCAGCTCGAATTTGAAAATGTTCCAGGTCATAGTCATGTCCTGAGTGCTGGGTGCTGGGTGCTGGGTTGCTTTTCAGCACTCAGCACTAAGCACTCAAGCACAGCGGCGCTAAGCCGCCTTCTCCTCCGAGGTCGTGTTGTGGAGGGTGGAGAAGTAGACGTCCTCGAGCGACGTGGTGACGGGCTCGAACGACGGGTCGGGCTGCGTGTCGCTGAAGACGTGGATGACGGTGCGGCCGGCCATGAGCTTCGTGGAGATGACGGCGTACTGCTTCTGGTAGCCGTCGAGGTCGTGCTTGTCGATGGAGCGGCGCCAGACGCGGCCGTCGATGTCGCGGATCGACTGCAGCGGCTCGCCGGTCATCAGCACGCGACCGCCGGAGATGATGGCCATCCGCGAGCAGAGGTCGCTGACGTCTTCGACGATGTGCGTGGAGAGAATGACCACGACGTTCTCGCCGATCTCCGCCAGGAGGTTATGGAAGCGGACGCGCTCGCCGGGATCGAGGCCGGCGGTCGGCTCGTCGACGATGATCAGCTGCGGATTGCCGAGCAGCGCCTGGGCGATGCCGAAGCGCTGGCGCATGCCGCCGGAGTAGGTGCCGAGGCTCTGCTTGCGCGCTTCGTAGAGGTTCGTGCGGCGGAGGAGGGCCGCGACGATCTCCCTGCGCTCGCGTCCGTTGACGATCCCCTTCAAGACCGCGAAGTGATCGAGCATCGCCTCGGCGCTGATGCGCGGGTAGACGCCGAACTCCTGGGGCAGGTAACCGAGGATGCGGCGGACCGCGTCTTTGTCGCGGAGGACGTCGAGGGAGCCGAGCGTGATCGATCCGGCGTCGGCCTCCTGCAGCGTGGCGATCGTGCGCATGAGCGTCGATTTGCCGGCGCCGTTCGGGCCGAGAAGACCGAACATCCCGGTGGGGATGGTCAGGGAAACGTCGTTCAGGGCGCGGACGCCGTTCGGATAGGTCTTCGACAGACCTTCAATGCGAAGCTCGTTGGACATGGTTCTCCTCCGGAAAAGTGCGAGTCGACCGATTGTACGGCGGGGGTGGGGGAAGGTTGCGACGAAGTGGTGTCGAGGCCGGCACCTGGATCACGCTCTGAACGGCGTCTTCGATGTCTCCACGTCGATGCCCTCGATCCCGCTCGCGGCAAGCATCGCCTTCACGCTCGCGGCGTTGAGGTCGCGATGCGGAGACGGCCCGACGACGATGCGTTTGATCGGCAGCTTGAAGCTTCCCTTTGTCAGATCGCGCACGCTGTAGTACGGAACGAGCATCCCACGGCTGACGCGAAATCGCGGCGCGACCGTGCAATCAGGCGGCGGCGTGAAGATCAGCCGGCACTCGTCCTCCTGATGGAAATCGTTGTGCTTGAAGGTCGGGACGAAGAAGAAGATCGCCTCGGCCGCGTACTTCGCCCTCTCATCCAGTGAGCCGGGGCGCTGATATCCGAATTGGAGCGCGTTGTTCATGATGCTCGTCTGCGTCTCCTCGTTGTAGAAGACTGTCCAGAGTCGCATCAGACCGCGTGACGGCGAGTCATCACCCGTGATCTGGCCGAACTTCGGCGGATCGAATTCGAGACTGACGCCGCTGCCGTTGCCGGCGTATCCGCGCCACTGGCTGAGCAGATTTCCTTCCAGACAGAAGCAGCCGATGTAGACCGCTTCGACCGGTGGCTTGCCGAGGAGCTCGCGTACTTTGCCTAAGTATTCGAGCTTTTGCGGATCACCTTCGTTCGCGGTCCGTTCGTCGAGCACTCTCTTCGCGACGGCGTACCCGTGACGCATCTCTTCCGAATCATTCAAATAGCGCGAGTCGGTCAGCCAGAGGTCCGCGTTCGAGAGGATTCCCTGCAGCCCGTTCAGGTCCGTGTAGTGGAAGAGATATTTATCGGGCGGCACGCCGTAAATCAGATCCCGGGCGTACGAGCCGACGCGCTTCAGAAAATCGCGGAGTCCGGCAGCCTCGGAGTCGGAGCGTTTCGGCGTCATGGTGATTTACGTAATGATCGCACGACCTGCTTGGCCGGCCGGGCCCGGCAGCGGCGAAGACGTCAAAACGTTATGATGGCGCCATGGCCGCTCCGAAACGCTCTACGATCTATTTCGATCCCGACATTCACAAGGCCCTGCGTATGAAGGCAGCGGCGACGGACAGATCGATTTCCGACGTCGTCAACGACGCCGTCCGGCAGACACTGTCGGAAGATGCGTCCGATCTCGAAGCGTTCGAGAAACGGCGGCGCGAGCCGAGCGTCGACTTTGCCGACGTCGTGCTGAGGATGCGGCGTAGTGGCAAGCTATAGGCTCCTTATCAAGAGATCAGCCGCCAAAGAGCTCGAGGCGATTGCAGGGAAGAAGGATCGGGAGCGCATCACTCAGCGCATTCTCGCCCTGGCCGAGAATCCTCGACCTTCGGGCGTGGAAAAGTTATCCGGGACCAGCGAGAAGTATCGAGTCAGGCAGGGTGATTTCCGAATCGTGTACGAGATTCAGGACGACGTCCTGATCGTCTATGTCGTCCGCATCGCCGATCGCAAAGAGGTCTATCGAAAAGGCGGCGCCTGAATCATCTGTTCGATCACCGTTCGCACGACCTGCATCGACTCATCGACGAACCGTTCGAATCCCTCGACATTTGTGTGCTCGAGGTCGGTGAACAGCAGCCCCGACGCGTCGGAATCGACGCGCCACGTGTTGCTGGAGATGATCGTCTGCCGCACCGCGGGCGTGAGCAGGGTTCGCACGCGCGCTTCGTCGCTGCTCTCGACGTAATAGCGCGCCGAGAATTCGTCGTCGAAGGTGATGCCGCGGGCAGAGAGAAAGGTCCGCGTCGAGATCGAGAACGGCGGGAGCTGCAGATCGGCGGCGACGACGCGAAGCAGGATGTGCGTCGTTTTGCTGTCGCCGTCATCGAATGTGTACGGGTAGAGCTCGAACGTGCCATCGCTGTCGATCCAGCGGATGATGTCGCCGGCCATCGCGTAGTGACGTTTCGCCGCGAGCTCACGCGCGGCGTTCACGCGGGCGATCGTTTGTTCGCCGAACCAGAAGAAACGCTTGTCGCTCGTCGCCCGCACACGCTCCGAGGCGCCGATGAGCTGTCGAAAACGCGGCGAGCGGCCGAGCCGCACGACCACCCACACACCGACCGCTCCGACGGCCGCGATCATCACGACTGCGGCGCCGAAGCAGGCGAGTGGAGCGAGCCGGTTCACTTTGCGTCGGGAAACGTATTCAGCTTGTTGTCGATCGGCTTGACGGTCTTGAGGTAGTCGTAGATCGCGCCGAGGTCGTCGTCGGTCATGCCGGCGAAGGCGATCCACGGCATGACGGTGTTGCGGCCCGCCTTCACCTGAGGCGCGGTATCCGGCGTGAAGTTGGCGAAGGCCTTGAACCGGCCGATGAACTCCGCCTTCGACGCGCGGCCGACGAACGTGTACGGCATCGGCGTGAGGTTCGCCGTGTAGTTGCGGCCCCACGGTCCCGACATCTCCCATCCGCCCGAGTAGTCTTTCCCCGCGACGAGCGCGTTGTGCTCGTCGTGCGGGGTGTGGCACTCGTGGCAGCCGCCGATGGTCGCCAGGTACTTGCCGTACGCGACGCTGTCTTTCGGATCGGGATGCGGCACCGCTCCGTCGACCGGCTGGGGCAGGAACTTCACGATGAAGTTGACGGGGAAGTTCAGTTTCTTCTCCGGCACGCCCTTGTGAATCGGCTTGAGCGTGCGGAGATAGGCGACGACGGCTTTCGCGTCGTCGTCGCTCATGTAGCGGAAGTGCTGGTACGGCATCATCGGGAAGAGCGCGTCGCCGTTGCGATCGACCCCTTCGCGGATGGCGCGCACGATCTCGCCGTCGCTCCAGCCGCCGAGTCCGTACTGCGTGTCGGGCGTGATGTTCTGCGCCGCGACGACGCCCGGAAAGCCGAGCTTCTCGTCGAAGATGTAGCCGCCCTCGCCCTCGGTTCCGCTCTTGACCGGCATGGAGAAGGTGAGGAAGTGGTCGGAATGGCATCCGAGACAGTCGGAGACATGCTCGACGACGTACCGGCCGCGCGCGACGCGCTCCGGAGTGGCTTCGAATTTCCCGCTCGACGCCGGATGCGACGCCGGCTTCTTCAGATTGAGCCAGATCGCCGCGCCGGCCGCGAGGCCGACCACGACCAGAGCGATGCCGCCAACGATCTTCAGGAACGTTTTCATGGAGTACCCCTCGTGAACGTGATTTGCGCAATGGTAGCAAATGGAACCACCGCGCTCCTGTAACCTACGGCCCATGCTGGCCACCGTATTTCTCCTCGCCACTCTCAACGGCACCGTCGCGAAGGTGCAGAAACACTACGACCGCGTCGAGGCGAAGCAGCTCGTGCCGATGCTCTCCGAGGTGCTCCGCTTTCCGACCTACGAACACAACGACGAAGCGATCGCGCAGCAGAAGGCGTGGCTGATGAAAACCGGCCGGAGCCTCGGCTTCGTGGTCCGCGACTCGGGCAAGATCACGGAGGTCGAGCTCCCGGCACCGAACGCCGGCGCGCCGGTCCTCGGGCTCGTCGTCCACGGCGACGTGCAGCCGGTCGACCTGGAGGCCTGGTCGTTCCCGCCGTTCGGCGGAACGTTCGACGAGAAGTTCGTCTACGGACGCGGCTCGGCCGACGACAAGGGTCCGCTGGTGCAGGCGCTGCTGGCGATGAAGGCGCTGAAGGAGAGCGGCGTGAAGCGGACGCACACGATCCGCCTCCTTGCCGGCAGCCGCGAGGAATCGGAGGCGGACGAGATGCCGGAGTACCTGAAGACGCACGCCGCGCCCGACTACTCGCTCGTGCTCGATTCGGAGTTCCCGGTCGTCATCGGCGAAAAGGCGTGGAACGCGCTGACCGTGACGACGACGCTCGGCGGCCGCGCCGGAGCGGTGGAGCAGCCATTCGAGGTGGCCGATCTGTCGGCCGGACTTGGGGCGAGCATCGTCCCCGATCACGCCGAGGTGACGCTGCGCTGGAAGTCCGGAACGCCGCAGTGGGAACCGATCATGACGGCGATCCGTCGGGTCATCCTTCCCGAGGGCACGCGCCTCTCCATGAAGGACAAAGATGAGGAGTTGCTGATCGTCGCGTATGGCCACTCGGCGCACGCCGGCGTGAACCTCGAGGGCGGCCGCAACGCGCTCGTGGCGCTGGCGCAGGCGATGGAGGACATGCTCCCGCCGGGCGGAGCGAACGATCTGCTCGCATTCGCGCGCGTCGCGGGCGAGGACATCTACGGCTCGGGCCTCGGCTTCACGCAGTCCGATCCGATGTGGGGCCGTTACGCCGTGAATGTCGCCACGATCAAGTCGGACGCCGACGATCCGACGAAGCGCACGTTGACGATCAACATCCGCAGCACGCCGCCGCGCACCGGCCCGCAGCTCGAGCAGTACCTGAAGAATTTCGTCAGCGAGTTCAATCAGAAAAACGGCGCGTCGCTGGCGCCGGGCGGCTGGTACCTCGACGTACCGCTCGCATTCGATCCGCGGGCGAAGCTCGTGCTGCGGCTGCTCGAGGACTACGACAACGCGACCGGCACGGCGCAGCGCCCGGCGATCTCCGGCGGCGGGACGTACGCGAAACGATTGCCGAACTCGATCGCCTTCGGCATGTGGTTTCCGGGCAAGCCGTATCCCGGCCACGACGTCGACGAGAAGATCGAGATCGCCGATCTGCAGAAGGGAGCGAAGGTGCTGATCTACGCGCTGACCGACATCGCCACCGGCCGCCCGATCAAGGAGCCGTTCAAGCCGTGACCGGCGACGTGCTCCGCCGGGCCGAATCGAGCGACGCGGCCGATGTCGCGGCGCTCGCCGGTCAGCTCGGCTATCCGAGCGATGAGACGACGATGCGCGCGCGTCTCGAAGCGGCGCAACAGAGCGGCACGCGCGACGTCATCGTGGCGGAGCGCGAAGGTCGGGTGCGCGGCTGGATCGAGGTGGCGATCGTGGAACTGCTGGCGAATGATCCGTTCGCCGAGATCCACGGCCTGATCGTGGACGAGGAAGAACGCGGCGGAGGCCTCGGCGAGCGCCTCGTCGCCGCGGCCGAGGCGTGGGCCGTCGAGCGCGGGATGAATCGCATCCGCGTGCGGAGCAACGTGGCGCGCGAACGGACGCGGACGTTCTACGAGAAGCACGGCTACGTCGTCACGAAGACGTCGAACGTGTTCGACAAGATGCTGGAATGAGGGTCAGCGGCCGGGGCGACGGCGCGGCACGAACCAGGTGAAGCCGTCGGGCAGTGTCGTCGAATACGGTCCGCAGTTCAGCGTCACGGACGCGGTGCCTGCGGCATGCGGAGGCGTGGTCACCACCATCGTCTGCGGGTTGCTCACGATCACGTCGGTGGCGGCGTAGTAGTCGAAGAGCACCGTGCAGTTCGAGTCGAAGCCGTCGCCGTGCAGCGTCACGCGCGTGCCGCCGGAGGCGCTTCCCGATGATGGGCTGAGCGAGGTGAGCTCGGAGCGCGGCGCGAGCGTCACGGAAACCGGAATCGTCGTCGACACGCCGCCGATGAGGCTCGCCGTGATCGTCGTGTCTCCCGCGGTCAGTCCGTTGACCTCGACCTCCGCGCTGCCGCCGGCCGGGACGGTGACCATCTGCGGAACGGCCGCGACGCCGGGATCGGCCGAGGCGAGCGCGATGTCGGACGGCGCGCTCTTCGGCGGATCGACGGAGAACGTCAGCTTCGCCGTGCCGCCGCTGCGGATCGAGAGCAGCTTCGGCTCGACGACCGGCGCGGAGCCGGAGACGGCGATGCGCACGCGCGCGGAGACCGGCTTCATGCCGGGACGCTGCATCGTCGCGGTCACGGTCCCGCCGTCGGACGCCGTCACCGGGATCAGCGCGGTGATCAGATTCGGCGATGCGGTGACGGTCGCCGGAACGCTGACGCCGCCCGTCGCGGAGACGTTCACGGTCGCCGGCGCGTTGAGCGGCTCGCCCCACGCCAGCGTGAGTTTTTCGGGGCTCCCTTCGCGCACGTAAAGCACCTCGGGGAGCAGCGCCGAGTCGTCATCGACGATCGTGCAGGTGCCGTCGCGCCCCGTCTTCAACGGCGAACCGGACGCGCGAACGGTGATCGTCTCGTTGCGCTCGATCTTCTGATCTCCGTTCACCCTGAGTCGGAGCGTGGCCGTGGTCGCGGGGGCGGCGAAGTAGATCTGGTCGATGGCGGAATGGAAATCGACCTCGTAGGTTCCGGTCGTCGCCGGCGTGTAGAAACCGACGTACGCCGACGCGACCTTGCCGCTCAGCGTCACGGTCATCACGCAATCGGTCGTGCCGCTGTCGCCTTCCACGACCGAGGCGTCGGCGATCGAGACCGTCGGCGGCGGCTCGTCTTCCTGTACGTCGAGCTGGGCGATGGATGGAGAAACGATGACGCCGCTGGCGTCCGCGCCGGCGAGGCGGAAGATCGCCTCCTCGCGGCCGGTGTAAATGTCGTCGTTCGCGATCGGCAGGGTGATTTTCTTCGACGTCTCGCCCGGCTCGAATGTCGCCACGCCGGACGCTGCCGGCACGACGGCACCGCCGACGCTCCAGCCGACGTTCACGCGCCTGAGCAGATCTCCGGTGCGGGCGATCGTGACGTCGACGCTGCCGGCCGTTTCGGCGGGACGGTAATCCTTGAGCGGCACGGAAAAAGTCGGTGGCGGATCGTTGTCCTTGATCGTGACTTTCGTCGTGGTCTGTTCGCCGAAGTAGAAACCGGACGAGGTGGAGGTGAGATCGATCGTGAAGTCCTGAGGGTCGTCGAAGCGCGTGTCGTCGATCAGCGGGATCTGAATCGTCTTGCTCGATTCGCTCGCGGCGAAGGTGACGGTACCGGAGGTCGCGGTGAAGCGGACTCCGCTCGCGGCGGTTCCGCTCTTCGTGGCGTACGAAACGCTCGCTTCGACTCCGTTGTGCGATCGCTGCACGACGACCGATGCCGGACTTCCCTCGGTGGCCGAGGATTGATACGAGGCGAATGAAAACGTGCCGTACCCGATCGACAGCTTCCACGTGCTGTGCACCGACCCGCCGACGGAGACGCTGAGCGGATATTTGCCGATGGCGGCGTAGGTGTGCGAGACCGTGACGGCGGCGTCGGAGGTCAGCGGCTGGCTGCCGTCGCCGAAGTTCCAGGTGATCGGTCCGCTGACGCCGTACTCCCTGTACCAGACGTAGACCGGCGTGCTCGGCTGACACGGCTCCTGTTCGTCTTCGTAGTACGTGGTCGAGCATCCGGTGCCGCTCCACCAGATCGGACCAGTCGCGAACGCCGGAGTTGCCAGGACCCAGGCGGCGAGGAAGAGAACCGCGCGCCTCATGCTTCCTATCATCGCATGATCGACCGGCTGCGCGAATTCATCGTCCGATCGTCGCGCCTCGTCGTATTGACCGGCGCGGGGTGTTCCACGGAATCCGGCATTCCGGATTACCGGAGTCCCGGAGGGGCGTGGACGCGGCATAAGCCGATCCTCTACAGCTCGTTCGTGCGCAGCGCCGAGGTGCGGCGCTTCTATTGGGCGCGCAGCTTCCGCGGCTGGCCGCGGTTCGCGGCGGCGCGACCGAATCACGCCCATCGCGCGCTCGCGGAGCTGGAGTCGCGCGGCGGCGTGCACCAGCTGATCACGCAGAACGTCGACGACCTGCACCAGGAAGCCGGCAGCCGCGCAGTGGTGCAGTTGCACGGACGCAATCGCGTCGTGGTCTGCCTCGATTGTCACGCCGAGTTTTCGCGCGCCGATGTGCAGCAGCGGCTCGGCGCGATCAACGCCGGCTGGCTGGCTGACGCGCCGTGGCACGTGCTGCGCGCCGATGAGGCGGAGTTCGCGCCTGACGGCGACGCCGCGCTCCCGGCCTCGGCCGTCGAAGGCTTTCGCGTTCCCGATTGCGAGCGCTGCGGCGGCGTGCTCAAGCCGGCGGTCGTCTTCTTCGGCGAGTCGGTGCCGAAGGAGAAGGTGGCCTACTCGATGGAGCGGGTCGACGAAGCGGACGCGTTGCTCGTGGCCGGTTCGTCGCTGACCGTCTGGTCCGGCTTCCGCTTCGTCAAGCGCGCAAGCGAGCGCGGGATCCCGATCGCCATCGTGAATATCGGTCCGACGCGCGGCGATGAACTGGCATCGATCAAGCTCGAAGCCAATGTTTGTGAGGCGTTACCGACGCTTCTGCAGCCAGCTCCGTAATGCATTTCGGTTATCCGCTATGAAGCCCCTATCCCTGGTACTCATGCTCTCTCTCCTCGCAACTTCCACCGCGCTGGCGTACACCGAATTCGCCCCCGACGCGCGCACCGGCCCGGCGGCGTTTCAGCAGACCGGCGCCGTCGTCGCCGCGCACGGCGGCGACTATCTCGCCGCCTGGACCACCAACGCGCCGTATCCGTTCGGCAGCAGCGTCTGGATCGCGCTCGTGCATCCGGACGGTTCGCTCGCGTCCGACACCGCATCGCCGCTCGATCCACTGAACGCCGCCGCGACCGGAGTCAGCCTCTCATCCGGACGCGACGGCTACTTCGCCGCGTGGTACTCCGACGGCCAGCTCAGCGCGGCGGTGATCGATTCGTTCGGCCGCGTCGAACGCCGCACCCGCGCGCCGCTGGCGAGCCTGTCTTCCGGCCTCACGCAGACGGCGTGGAACGGCGCGGTGCACATCGTCGTCTGCCAGAGCCGCACGCTGACCGCGACGCTGTTCGACGACAACGGCGAAGTGATCGCCGCTCCCATCGACATCGGCAGCCCCGAGGCGCGGATCGCCGTCATCGCCGACGCGAGCGGCTTTCTCGTGCTCTCGTCGCATCCGCAAGGCGACACCGACGCGATCTACGGCCGCCGCATCAGCAGCAGCGGCGTCGCCGGCGATTGGTTTCTCATCCGCGGTGTCGCGTCGCGCATCAACGGCCTCGCGGCGACGGCCGACGGCCCGCGCGACGTCGTCGCCTGGGGCGATCAGTTCGGCGTCTGGGTGATGGAAGTGAACGGCGCCTCCGCGCAATTGACCTCGGCACCGGCGAGAGTCCTGGATGTGATCGCGGCCAACGGCCGCATCTGGATCGCGTATCAGGACCCGGGTCCGAAGTACCTGACCATCGGCGCCGATCAGAGCGTCACCGGACCGATCACGCTGCCGGTCGAAGAATCGCGACTGGCGACGAACGGCGCGTCGGTGCTCGCCGAAGGACTTCGCACGACCGCCGATCTCGACGTGAACGGCACGTTCCTCTCGCCGTCGTCGGCGGGCGCGCCGTTCCTGATCTCGCGCAGCAAGACCGATCAGGCGAACGGCTTCATCGCCGGGAACCTGCTGGTGTGGGACGAGCAGATCGGCGACAAACGGCAGGTCTTCATCGGCGGCTTCGATCGCGTCGGACATCAGCTCTCGAGCGAGGGCGACAACAACACGAGTCCGGTGGCCGCATTCAACGGCACCGACTATCTCGTGGTCTGGACCTCGCAGCGCGGCCTGCGCGACTTCGAAGTCATGGCGCGGCGTGTGTCGGCGAGCGGCGAGATCATCGACAGCGCGGACATCGACATCGGCGCCGGCACGCAGAGCTCGGGCCCGCGCGTGGCCTCCGATGGTGTGGATTGGCTCGTCGCTTCGATTCGCGATTCTGCGGAACAGGGCTTCTGTTTCCTCTCCGGCGGCCGGCGCGTCACGCTCAATCGCGTCACCGCCGACGGCGTCGTGCTGGACGGCAACAGGGTGGTGATGCCGGCCCCCGAGGTGATGGCGCAACGCGAAGTGTCCCTCGGGTGGACCGGAGCGCGGTATCTCGTGGCGTGGCTCAACGAATGTAGCGCGTTCCACGCGGCGACGACGACGTCGATCCGCGCCGCGTTCGTGGCGCGCGACCTCTCGACCGTCGACGACTTCGTCGCCGTGCCGTTCATCAGCGCGTTCGACGGGCGGCGGTATTCGACGCCGCGCGTGGCCGCGGGTGAACCGTCGCTGATCGCCTGGCAGTACTCGTCATCGGCGGGCGTCTCGACGCAGTACCGCGTCGTCAGCGAGCCGCCGGCGTCGCGCCGCCGCGCTCTCGGCGCGAACGCGCTCGCCAACATCGACGGCGCGCTCGTCGACGCGGTGCGCAATCCGGGCGGCACCTTCTCGATCTTCACGCAGGGCAACATCCCGTGGGCCGCCGGCTATCGCGGATTGTTCGAGACGATCGTGACGCCCGACGGACTGAAATCGGCGCCCGGCTTTCACTTCGTGGTCGATGCCGGCCAGCAGGTGACGGGGAACGTCGACACGAGCACGCGGCGCGTCATCGAGACGATGCTCAACTCGCCGCTCGATCCTGCCGCCGGCGCGCGGCGGTTGTGGTGGGTCCCGCTGGTCGGAGCTCGATGACCGTGATCTCCGGCGACAGTCCCAACCGCCACGGCAGGAGCCAGTAGCCGGTGCCGGTGTTGACGTAGAGCTGCGACGCGCCTTCGCGATAGAGGCCGATGTCGTATTTCACGAAAAGGCCGGCGAGCGTGAGGCGCAGCGGCCGGATGCCGCACTGGCCGCCGTGCGTGTGCGCGGCGAGCGTCAGCGCGATCGCGCGGCGCCTGGCGTCGGCGAACGCGCGCGGCTGATGGGCGACGACGATCGGGATCGCGTCCGCCGGCTTGCCGCGCAGCGCGGCGTCGAGGTCCGGCACCAGCTGCGGGACATTGCGCAGCTGCGCGGCGTAATCGGAGAGTCCGGCGATCCAGAGGTGGTCGAGCAGGTAGCCTTCGTTGACCAGCAGGCGGATGCGGCTGCCGCGCAGCTTCGCGATGTGCTCGAACGGCGCGCCGTACGTCTCGTGATTGCCGAGCGTGGCGAGGATCGGGATCGACGGCGGCACGACATGCGTGGCGGCGAGCAGCTTCGGCGTGAAGTACGGATCGTCGTCGATCAGATCGCCGGCCAGGAGGATTGCGTCGGGCTTCTGTTCCGCCGCGGTGCGAAAGATCGTTTCGAGCCGCGACGGCCGGGTGAAAAGTCCGGTGTGCAGGTCGGCGATCAAGACGAGCTTCTTGCCGGCGATGCCGGTGATCCGGACCGGCACATGTTCGACGCGCAGCGGCACGAGCGCCTGGAACACACCGGCGACGCCGCCGATCACCACGAACCAGAGAAACGCGCGCGACGGCCGGCGCGCGAAGTCGTCGAACGTCGTCCGCTTACGGAACGGAATCCAGGCGATCAGCAGGAGCGCGATGACGATCGAATAGACGATCACGAACGAAAGCCAGGCGAACCAGGGCGGCCCGAGGATCGCGCGGCCGAGGCGCGAGAAGTCGGTGCGCGCGTTGAGGATCGGGAAGAAGAGCCACATCAGGTTGCAGATGACAGCCAGCGCGATGACGATCGTCCGCCGCCGCGGATGAAGGCGCGTCAGCAGCCGCACGGCGACGGCGTTGAACGGCCCGAAGATGGCGAGGACGATGGCGATGATGACGAGAAGACGCATCATTACAATGTTCGCATGGCCCACTTCGACATCCCGCTCGATATCCCGCACGCCGGACGGATGGCCGACCGCATCCTCAACCTCCTCGAGCGCCACACCGCGGACAACGAATTGAGCGCCGCCGCCGTGCTGGAGGCCGCGGAGGCGATGTCGAATCTCCTCTTCCGCTACAGCGCCAACGACGAGAACCCGGAAGGCGCGGACGGCATGCGCATCCGCGACGAAGCGGCGCAACTCGGTCGTCAATTAGTTGACGAGCTCGAGCGCGCCCACATCGCCGGCGACCGCCTCGGGCAGTACGTCCGCAATTACTTCGAATGCCTGGAGCTGGGTGAGGAAGGGGCGGTCATCTCGCTCAGGGCGGGGGAGGATCCGCGGTCATTGCAACGGCCGGTGTAGGGGCGTTCGGCGCGTGGTCAGTTGCGCTGTGGCGGCGCTGATGATCCCGCCAATGAGCAACATGAGGCCGATTCGCCACGCGTGACCAGGCAACGACACGTTGAACAGACTATTGGTCTGTACCGTGGCGATGAAGATGTAAAAAATGAGCGTCGCAGTCATGAACGAGCCCAGACTCAGCGAGAACCGGCGATAAAACGGCTGGACCGCCTTTGAGCGGAGAAACAGGCCGACGGCGAGGATGAGCGCCGCATAAGACACGAGAACCAGCGGTCCGCGGTGCGAGAGTAATGCGGTTGTAATCAATAAGCCGCCGCCCGCTACGCCGAGAGCAACTGTCGCGAAGGCCAAAGGACGCGTTGCTGTTCCGGTTTCCGACATGAAGTCCTCCTGATTGCCTTTCTTCGAGCGTCGCGGTTACTGGCATAAGCCGTCGCAACTGTAAAGCCAGAGGGTGCCGCAGCCTTCCTGGGCACGGCACGGACCCTTGCAATTGTTGTCGGGATTGGTCACGAAATCGCACCAGTTCGACTGCGAACTGCAATCGCACGGATCCGAACGAAGTTCGCTGCGAATTGACGGCAGCGGGCTCGTTTGAAAATGGCCGGAGCTTCCTGTCGTCTTGTGCGACGCCGTCGGCACCAGTTCCAGCAACAGAGTCCTCGCCATTGCCGGCGTCAGAACCTGTCTCACGTGACGGTTCAGGTCGGCCACGGCCGCATCTACGAAAGGCTGCCACTCCGGCGCGGCGTGATTGATCTCGAGAACTCCGGACTGGACCAGCCCAAGAGCCTCGAATACCACTGCCCGCTGTTCAGCGGTCAGATTGGGGTTGTCGTTGAGAATTCGTTCGAAATGGAGCGACCAGAGATCTTCACGAACTGTGTCGTCCTGCGCCGAATAAACCTGTCTCTGGTCCGCAATCTCCAATTGCGCAAGCGAATCATAGTTCGCCACAACATCCGCACGGTGGCCTCGCAGAGGAATATGTGCCGGCGTCTGGGCACTCGCCGCTCTGAACGAAATGGTCAATGCCAATGCCAGATATCCCATGAATCGAGATGTCATGAAGAAATATACCTCTACCCTTCAGTCGCAGAAATTGTTCCGTCTGTCAGCCTAGCAGGAAAAACTGAAAATTCAGACCACTGTAAGTGTCAGTTCTTCCTCACGCGCATTCGACCGACGCGGTCATTGCAACGGCCGGTGTAGGGGTTGCGAGGTTTTCGCGGTTACGCGGTTGCGAGGGTGGGAAGCCGCGTAACCGCGTAACCTCGTAACCGCGCGACCTACTTCGTCAGCCCCTCGATCCCATCCGTAATCATCAGATCCGAGGCCGGCTCGAGGATCGAGAGCACGGCGCGCTTGCCGTCGGGGGAGATGCCGAACGTCTCGATCGTCGCGTCGCGGTCGAGGTGGACCAGGACGCGGCGGTTTGCGGTCGTGTCGCTGCCGGGGACGAACTCCTGGGACATGAGGCCTTCGTCGGCGATGAAGACGACGGTGTGCGTCATGCCGAGCCAGCGGCCGCGCGCGGCGCGGCGGAGCGAGCGCGCGAATTCGAACGTCGTCCCGTCGGCGATGCGCATGACCACGAGCGTCCAGGTGCCGCCTCCGGCGTCGGGGCGGTGAAAGAGCACGTACTCGCCGTCCGCGGAGATCGCCGGATGCGCGGTCTCGCCGCGCACGACCATCGACGCCGCGCTGCCGTCGGGACGCACGCGCCAGAGACCGTCCTTTTCGCGATGGCTGGAGTCGTAGTAGATCCAGTCCGCCGCTTGCGGCGCGGTCGGATTCTCGGCGTCGCCGCCGTCGGTCGTCACCTGGCGCGCCGCTTCGCCGTCGCCGTTCGCGCTCCAGACCTCGAAATGGCCGCCGCGGCTCGAGCTCCAGAGCAGATGCCCGTCGGCCGCGATCACTGGATCCCAGTCGACCGCCGTGTCGTCGGTGAGCCGCCGCACGGCGCCGGTCGCGGGGACGACTTCCCAGATGTCGGGATTGCCGCTGCGGTCCGAGGTGAAGACCACGCGGCTGCCGTCGGGCGCGTAGGAAGGCTGGCGATCGATCGCCGTGCCGCGCGTCAGCCAATGCGTCTCGCCCGCCTGATCGAGCGGGACCTCCTGCATGTTCTGTCGCGTGAAATCCTCGGAGAAAACGAGGCGGCCTCCGGGAAGCAGATCGACTGTGTCGGCCGAGGCGTGCGCGTTCCAGAGGATCGGCCGGAACGTCTCGGACGAGAGGTCGTACAGCAGCACGCGCGCGGTGCCGCCGCGCATCCGCAGCGAAACGGTGGCGACGGTCTCCAGCTCGGTGAAGACCAGGCCGCGCCCGTCGTCGGTCCAGGCCGCGGCGGAGAAGAGGCCGTGCGGTCCGGCGCGCGTGATCACGCGCTGCGACGCGCCGTCGGCGCTCACCAGGAGCAGCGATCCTCCGCTCGTCGATCGCGGATTGTCGGTGACGACGATCCGCTCGCCGTCGGGCGACCAGCGCGGCGAGGCGAGATCTTCGTTCACCGTCGCGTTGATCTCCTTCACCGCGCTGCCGTCCGACGACGCCACGCAGAGCGTCGAGTAGCGCGCGCCGGCGACGCGGTTGCGGATGAACGCGATGCGGCGGCCGTCGTGCGAGATGTCGGCGTCGAACGCGTTGTCGATCACCTTGCGCGGCTCGCCGCCGAGGACCGGGACGCGGTAGATCGCGCTGCCGGAAGGGGTGGCGCGGGTGAAGTAGAGCGTCGCGCCATCAGGCGAGAACCGCGGCGCCCAGTCTTCCGGTCCGCCGGTCAGCGCGACCTCGGTGCCGTCCGCGAGCTGCTCCAGCCAGACGCGCTGGTGTCCGTCGCGCGAGGAGACGAAGGCGATGAAGCGTCCGTCCGGCGACGCCGCCGGCGCGCCGTCTTTTCCGGAGTGCGTGAGCGGCCGCGCCGCGGGCGGGCCGGGATCGTCGCGATGCGACGTGAGAAAGCGTCCGCCCGCCAGCAGGAGCGCCAGCGCCACCACCAGCCCGATCCCCAGAAGAGGGGAGCGGACGTCTCGTCCGCTCTTGATTTTTTTCTCGAGCCGGGACGAGACGTCCGCTCCTCTCCTCCTGCCCGATCCGAACGACACCGCTTCGAGCGTGAACCCGAGATCGCGCGCCGACGCGAAACGCTCGTCCGGATTCTTCATCAGGCATCGCCGTACGATCTCGGAGACGCCGGCCGAGGAGTCGGAGAGGAATCCGGTCAGCTCTTCCGGCTCCGTGTTGAGGACCTGCGACATCGTGTCGACCGCCGTCTCGCCGTGGAACGGCTGCAGGCCGGTGAGCGTCTCGTAGAGCACGACACCGAACGAGAAAATGTCGGCGCGCAGATCGACCGGCTCGCCGCGGATCTGTTCGGGCGCCATGTAGGCCGCGGTGCCGACGATCGTGCCGGGCTGCGTCTGCTTCTGGTCGGTTGTTGCCGGCTCGAGGTCATCGATCGCCTTCACCAGTCCGAAGTCGAGGATCTTCACCACGTTGTCGCGGGTGAGGAAGACGTTCTCCGGTTTGAGATCGCGATGAATCAGTCCCTTGCGATGCGCGGCGGCGAGTCCGTTCGCGATCTGCACGCCGATGTCGATCGCCTGCCGCACGGTCAGCGCGCCGCGCTTCAAGCGATCGCGCAGCGTTTCTCCTTCGAGGTACTCCATGACCAGCCAGGAGACGGTCTCGTCGTCGACGAGCGTCTCCCCGACGTCGAAGAGAGCGCAGACGTTCGGATGACTGAGCGCGGAAATGGCGAGCGCCTCGCGGCGGAAGCGCGCCGACCAGTCGCGCACGGCGAAGCGATGCGGCGGCAGGACCTTGATGGCCACGATCCGCCCGAGGCGTTTGTCGCGGGCGCGGAACACCTCTCCCATCCCACCAGCACCGATGGGGGAGAGGAGCTCGTAAGGCCCGAGGAGCGCGCCGGATTGGAGGGACATTGACGGAGTCCGCCAATGTTACTCGCGCAAAAAGAGAGGGGAAGTCCCTCAGTGGTGAGCGGTTGAGCGATTGAGCTGTTGAGCTGTTGAGCGGCTCAATCGCTTAACAGCTCAATCGCTTAACAGCTCAATCGCTGAACAGCTTATTTCTACGCCTCGACCGCCGCTTCCGCCTTGACCGCTTTCTTCCGCGCCACATCGCGCTGCGAGTGGTCGAGGAGCTTTTTGCGGATGCGGATCGATTCCGGCGTGACCTCGACGAGCTCGTCGTCGTCGATCCACTCCAGGCACTGCTCGAGGGTCATGACGCGCGGCGGCGTGAGCTGCACGGCGATGTCGGAGCTCGAGGCGCGCATGTTGGTCAGGTGCTTCTTGCGGCAGACCTGCACGACCATGTCGACGTCGCGCGAGTTCTCGCCGACCACCTGGCCGCCGTAGACCTTCGAGCCCGGCCCGAGGAAGAGCGTGGAGCGCTCCTGCAGCGGTTCGATGGCGTAGGCCGTCGTCTCGCCCGCTTCCTTCGACACCAGCGCGCCGCGGTTGCGGCTCGTGATCTCGCCGCGGTACGGACCGTATTCGAGGAACGTGTGGTACAGCAGGCCGGTGCCGCGCGTCTCGCTGAGGAACTCCGTCCGAATGCCGAAGAGGCCGCGCGTCGGGATCTTGAACTCGATGCGCACGCGTCCCGTGCCGGGGTTGACCATGTCGGTCATCTCCGCGCGGCGGATC
>Ga0207703_10001016_pt1 | contig 26956 bp, 24 predicted proteins | sample KBSSwiS12_FD_184304 | JGI IMG/M metagenome (GOLD analysis project Ga0207703, IMG submission 184304) | Switchgrass rhizosphere microbial communities from Kellogg Biological Station, Michigan, USA - KBS Switchgrass S1-2 (SPAdes) (version 2) | ecosystem: Host-associated > Plants > Roots >...
GCCAGTCGGCATTAACGAGCCGCGCTGGGGGGCGCTCGCGGTCGCGGCGAAGCAGTACGGCCTCGACCTGAGCGACGTGTGGAAACTGCAGGAGATGCGCCAGCCTCACGTTCAGGTCGGCCCTGGTGGCGAGGCTTACAACGACAAAGACCCCTCGGTCGTCGGTCGCGTTTTCCGCGACCCGACGAACATCAATGGATGGGTGGTCGACCAGAACAACCCGCGCAACGAGGGGCAGTATTTCGGAAAGCTCCCTGACGGCATGATCCCGAACGGCAGCGGCGGCGTGGCGAACGCCAGTGGCCTTGTGCCGGCGCTTCAGGCGCAGGAGGAGGCGCAGACGTTGGGCCGGACGCGCGGCTCCATGCTCACTGTCCCGCGCGGCGACGGCAGCACTCAGCTCATGACCGGCGGGCAGTATCTCGGCGGTCAGGGTGGCCCGCTCGTCCCGCAGGTGGGCGGTCAGCCGGGAGCCCTTGGCGTGTCACAGACTCCGGGCGCTCGCGCGGCTGCGGAGGCGGCAGGAAAGACCGAGGGCGAGGCCGGCGCAAAGGCTCGGATCGACTATCCCGCCGTGGTTCAGCGCAACAACCAGAGCCTCACGCTAATCGACGATCTGATCCAAGATCCCAACCTCAAGGACCGGCTTGGCTGGGGCTCCAAGCTGCCGGTCATGCCCAACAGCCCGGGCGCTGGGATTGAGGCGAAGATCGCGCAGTTGAACGGCACGGTCTTTCTCCAGGCGTATCAGGATCTGAAGGGCGCCGGCGCGATCACGGAAGTCGAGGGCGCGAAGGCCGAGGCCGCCATCGCGCGTTTGCAGCGGCGTGATCAGACCTATCCCGACTACCTGGCCGCCCTGCGCGACCTTCGCGAGGTCATCTCCGGCGGCATCGGACGCGCGCAGCAGCGTGCGCAATTCGGCAGCAGTGGAGCGCCGCCGAGCGGCGGTGGTCAGGGTGGTGGTAGCGCCTTGTCTTCGATCCCCCTCGACGCGCGCATGCAGGAGGCCCGCCGTCGCGGGCTGATCAAATGACCGATCTTTCCCAGGTCTCTGACGCCGACCTCATGTCGTCGCTGCCGCGAGGCGCGCGGAACAACAACCCGCTGAACGTCACCGGGACAGGCTGGGCCGGTCAGACCGGTTCGGATGGCCGCTTCGCGACCTTCGCCACGGCCGACGCCGGCCGCGCAGCCGCGGACCAGAACCTGCAGGCCTACCACGGCAAGCACGGGATCGACACGGTAGCCGGCGTGGTCTCGCGCTGGGCTCCCCCGAACGAGAACGACACGGCTGCCTACATCGATCGAGTGTCGAGGAAGTTGGGCGTCGACCCGAACGCTCGCCTTGGGCTGGCTGACGCCGGCGCCCGCAGCCAACTGCTTGACGCCATGTCCGAACACGAGACGCCGGGCTCCATTGCGCCGGTCGATCTCAAGTCGATCTCCGATGCGGACCTTATGGCCTCGCTGCAAGCCCATGGCGGAGACGCGGCTCCGCCGCCGAGCAAGCTTCCATTGCCGCGCCAGGTCGTGACGAACGCCAAGACCGGCAAGCCCTACAATGACGCGCAGCAGGCGGCTTACGGCCGCCTCATGGACGCCGGCCAGCTCGATCCATCGGCGCGGCCGGGGACGAAGGCGTTCCCCACGGGCATGACCGATGGTGGCGACCCTGATCTTGTGCCGGGCGATTGGTACATCGATCTCGACGGGTCGTTGAAGCAATCGCCGGGTGGCAACGTGGAGCCCTACAGCTTCACCAAGTCGCTAACGGACCCGATCACCCAACCGGTGGACGCTCTATCGCGGGATGCTCAACGGTTCCGGGACGCGAAGCCGCACGGCGACTGGCGGGACTTCGTGCCGGGGTTCAACGATAAGGACAAAGCCTTCGGATCAATGATGATGGACGCCGCCGGCCTCGCCGGTGGCGTTCTGGGCGGGCAGGTGCTGAACGCCGGCGTCATTGAGCCCGGCGCGCGGCTCTTGGACGCGCTTCCGCTCGACGCCTACCGCGGCGCGGGCCTCAAGATCGACGGTTCAGGTGTACACGTCACGCCGGTCCAGCGCATGTCGGCGGCCGAGAAGCACGAGGCCAACCGCGACATCGTCGGGACTGCATTGAGCGCCGCCAGGCCAGCGACGGCCGGCCCCTTTGAGCCGGTCCTGCCGCAGCGCAGCGGCCCCCGCGTCCGCCCTGCGGAGCTTCGTCAGCAAGCCGATGCGCTCTACACGGAGATGCGCCATCGCGACGTCCAGCTCACCCCGCAAGCGGTGCAGTCGCTGCGCCAAGGTATGGGCGACGTGGTCGGCAACCTGCGAGCCGTGTACCCCGAACATGCTCGCTGGATCGACACTGTCGGGAACACCTTGGCGCAGGAGCCGACGATCGAGGCGCTGGACACGCTCCGCTCCAAGATGCAGCAGGCGCTGACGACGCCCACTGGTGCGACCACCCCCGATCAACTTCGCGTCGGCTCCCAACTGGTCGACGAGATCGACAACTTCATCGGCGCCGTGGCCCGGCACCCGCAGGCCATGACGACCGGCACAGGCGACCCGGCGCGTGTCGGCCAGATCCTGACCCAGGCGCGCGATATCTGGCGGCGCATGCGCAACGTGCAGACGGTCGAGAACCTCACGGAGAGCGCCGGCATTCGGAACGCCACCACCCACATGGGCGGCAATGCGCAGAACTTCACCAAGCAGAAGCTGCGCGACTTCGTCGACCCGACGAAAAACAAGGCGCTCGCCGGCCTCTCGCCCGCTGAACTCCGCCAGCTCCGCCGGGTGGTCATGGGCACGCCGGCCACCGGCCTACTCAAGACGCTCGGCAACCTCTCGCCTACCAAGGGGCTGGGGATGCTGCTGAACACCACCCTCGCGTGGCCGACCGCCGGCAAGTTCCCGGCCATCGCCATGCCGCTGGGGTACGCTGCGAATGTCGGCGGCGCGCGCCTACAGGCACACGAGGTCGAGCAGCTTCTCAGGCTCCTCGCGGGCGGCGGGCCTGCGCCGCGAGCGCCGCTGCCGACGACTGTGCCGCTGCGTAGCCCCGCGGGTCTAGTAGGCGCCAGCGTAGTTGCTGCGCCTCTTGTTCGGTCACCTGCTGACCAAGGGTCCGCCAAAAAAGGGCGTTGAGCCAAAGTCCCGGAATGATCAGCGCAGCGAGGACGACGAAGATCCACGCTTCGCCTGGACGATCATAGGCTGACCGGGCCAGGCCGTACGCTGCGGCGAGGAACACAGTCGCGTTCCAGATCGCGCCGCGCCAGCGGCGATAGGTGCTCAGGCTCATCGACCGATGATACTGCCACACCGCCGCGCCGACGGCGAAGCTTTCTCCCCAAGCACGCGAGTAGGAGTTGTTCATGCCGATGATCGGATCGGGCGCTCGCGCCGACGTGCTCGGCGCGCTGACGACGCTGAACCGGTCGATACCCATGGCCGACGAGTTCGCCGACGCCGTGCAGGCGCTGGAGAACCTACGCTCCGGCAGAGCGCAGACGCTGGGGGATGGCTGGAGCCAGGCGCGAGCCGCATCCAGCGCCGCCTCGCAGGATTTCGCCACCCGCCACCCGGTAGTGGCCGACCTGACGCGCGGTGCGGGGCTGGCGGCGCAGGCTGTCCCGTTCCTGGCCACCGGCGGAGCGGCGGCCGCACCTGCGGTCGCGGCGCGCGGCGGGATGATCGGCGCCGGCCGTCGGGTTGCCGAAGGCGCGATCCTCGGCGGGCTAGGCGCGCAAGTTGGCGGGCTCACGAGCCAGGGCGATGCAACTCGACGGGTGCAGGCGGGCAACGACGCGACGCCGGCCGGGATGCTGATCGGCGCGGCTATTCCAGGCGCGGTCGGAATGATAGGGGCGGGCGCTGGGGCGGCGCAGCGCGCGCTCGCGCCGCAACCGGTGGCGCGACTGTCGGGCGAGGAGCTTGCCCCTCTCGACGCGTCCCGCGAACAGCTGCGCGCAGCGGCCCGCCAATTCTACAACGACGAGCTTCGCGGATCGACAGTGCCGATGGGCGGGGCCGACGGGCCACCAGTCGGCTTCAACCAGACAGGGCGGGACAAGTCGCTAGCCTTCAGCGCCAACCCCAACAAGCTCCGCGCCTTCCCTGCATTGCCTCAGGCGATTGGGAGCGGTCAGGTGACATCGACGCCGCCGCATAAGCCGGTCGCCCCTGACGTGAAGGCGTTCCATGTCATCGAGGCGCCCGTCGAATCGGCGGTCAGACGCATGCGGTGCGCGTCGTGGTCCGCGAGACGAAGGATGGTCACTTCCACTACGACCACACGTTGCCACCGCAGCCGGCCGAGCCACCGCCGACCGGCGCGCTTGATCGCATCCTTCGCGCGCTCTCCGGCGCTCAGGGTTCAGACCAGGGGTCGCAGTGAGGGGCGGGGTCCGGCCTCACGACGGTAAGTCACCGAGCTACAAGTCTTGGGACCGCGTCGTGGATCACTGAAGCGAGCTTCATAATCCCAAAGAGGGCCGGACCCTCACCGACGAATATGGGGCCGGCGGTGTTGCCGGTCAATGAACGTCGCCTGACGCGCGACCGTGGGGACGCAGCGGGGGCTGCCACTCCGACAAGCGAGAAACTGAAATGAGCGCGACCGCTGTTTGCGGCGGCTCGCCTGCGTACCTGGGGGAGCACGCTTTGGACCTATCGGAACGGGCCTGGACGGCCGTCGTCGGCGCAGCCTGTCTGGTGCTTGGGGCGGTGATCCGCGCGCTGTGGAAACCGTCCGCGCCGGCCGAAATGGTGGCCGCCGCGACCGAGGCGGCGAAGACGATGTTCGCCGGCATGGAGCGCCGTCTCGAGGAGCTCGAAGCCCGCAGCGCCAAGTGCGAGGCGGACGGGCGGGTCATGGCCGCTCGGCTGGACACCGTCGAAGGCGAGAACCGGCAGCTTCAGCAGCAGAAGGCCAGCCTGGTCGACGAGCTGCGGTCGCTCGGTATCGACGTCACGGCCCGGGAGAACGTCGGCGCCCTCACCGTCATCGAGGGTAGCCGCACCACGATGTACCGGCCCACGCCCAATAAACCGAAGGAGTAGTTCGTGGAGCACCTCAACGAGGGACCGGGCGAGCGCCTGACTCCCTTCGGGCCGACTGCAATCGTCTCTTACCTGAGCATCGTCATCTTCGCCGGATCGCTGGCGGCCGTGTTCGCCGTAGTCTTCCTGGACGTGGCGATCACCACGCCGCAAGCCGGCATCCTCGGGACCGCGCTGGGCGCCAGCGTCACCGGCTTCGGGACCGTCCTGCAATTCTGGGTGGGCGGCAACATTGGCACGAAGGCCGCCACGCGCGCCCTGGAGCGCGCAGCGGCCGCGCCGACGACGAACGTCACGGCACCGGCCGCGACCGTGCAGAACGTGCAGTCAGCGAACCCGCCGCCGGATCCAGATCTCGACATGCCGGAGCCGCCGCGTGGATAGCCTTCCGCCGCCCTACGCCTTCCTCGCCCACGAGGGTGCGCCCCGCATGCTCGTCGAGGCCCTGAAGCTCTATGGCGTCGTCGAGACGCCCGGGCCGGGCAACACCAGCGCGATTCTCGCGTGGGCTGACGAGCTGGGGGCGCGCGTGCCCACCGCCTACGCCCGCTGGGCGGCCCGCTGGTACGACGCCGACGCTATCGCCTGGTGCGGGTTGTTCATGGCCGTGGTCTGCCGCCGCGCCGGCCGGACGCCCCCAACCAAGTTCCTCGCCGCGCGAGAGTGGGAGACCTGGGGCAATCCGGCCGCCCCAGCGATGCTGGGCGACGTGCTCGTCTTCAGCCGCGACGGCGGCGGCCACGTGGCCCTGTACGTCGGGGAAGACGAGGCCCGCTACCACTGCCTGGGCGGCAACCAGGGCGACGCCGTCTCCATCAAGCCGATCGCCAAGAACCGCTGCACGGCTGTTCGCCGGCCCGCCTACGTCAACCAGCCCGAGAACGTGCGGCCAGTCCGCATCAGCGCGCTCTCCGCCGCGCCCACCAGCATCAACGAAGCATAGGAGCATCCCCATGAAGTGGACGGATTGGATCATCGACCAGGCCCGCGAGGGCGGCGAGCGGCTCGGCGCGTCGTTCGCGAAGCTGCTGGGCAAGCGCGCGCCGAGCGACGCCACGGCGCAGGCCGCTGCGGACAAGCTGAGGGCGCTGCTCGCCCGGCATCAAGACGAGCTCGCGCAAGTGCTCGACGAGATCCCCGGCGTGCCGACGGTGCTCGCGACCATGGCCGTGGGCGCCAGCCGCACCGTGCTCGACGCCGGCATCGCGGGCGCGCTCGAAGGCTATCAGGCGGCGAACTGATGGGCGGCTTCCTCGGGTCGATCCTGACGTGGATCTTAGGCCTCTTCCTCAAGCGCCCGCCGCCGCCCAGCCGCGTCGAGGTGCAGACCGACCGCGCGGCGACCGCCGAGACGAAGCTGGCGCAGCAGACCGAGGACGCGCGCACGAGCGCTGCGGTCGCCAAGGCCGTCACCGACGCGCCGAAGGACATCGCGGGCGCGGCGGCGAAGCTCAGGAGGGGGCAGTTCTGATGCGGTTCCTAATGCCGTTCTCGCTGGCATTTGCACTCGCCGGCTGCGCTACCCAGGCTCCGCCGCCACCGTCCGCCACTCGCACCACCTGCCTTCCGATGGTCGACTACACCCAGGCCGAACAGAACAAGGCCGCCGACGAGCTGGAGGCTTTGCCCGCCGGCTCTCAGGTGGGTGCGATGGTGGTCGATTACGGCGTGCTGCGCGCGGCAAATCGGGTAGCCTGCGCGCGCTGAGTCGAGGAAAACCGCTGCGCTGCAAACCCTACGGTGCAGCGGTCCCCTGGGAGCCCCGTCGGCGCGAGCCGGCGGGGCTTTCAGCTTACTGCGCGGTGGTCACGGGGCAGATGTCGGCGGCGCCAATTGTTCGATAGACCACGCCGCCCGCGCCGCACCGATAGGCGCAGTTGCGGTAAAGGCCGTTGACCTGCGACGCCGCGGCGAAACACGTCAACCCGTAGCTGGGCGTCGCAGCTACGGGCGTGGGATCGTAGGCCGGTGCGCCCTGCATGGCGGCTCCCGCGCCCCGCAAGGCTTGCCCTAGCGCGATCATCCGGGCGCTCTCTTCAGGCGTCGCGGCTACACATCCAGACAGCGCGAGCGCGAGCGCCACAATAGTTATTCGCATGTTCACCCCACCCGAATGTTCGGGGCAACATACCTACTACCGGTAAGTGAAGTCTTTCCGGCTCGCCTGAGGCGAGAGTGGGAAGCGCACCGCGCGTCTGCTGATAGGAGGGTGAGTGAGGACGCTAAGCGTCCTCCTCGTCGTCCTTGTCAGGCATGGGAAGGCGGCCGGCGAACCGCATGCCACGGCAGAACATCGCGTACGCGATTGCATCCACCGTCCGCACTTGGGTTTCGGTTGAGCGGGCCAGCGCCTCAGCAACCTCATGCTGGATGTGATCCTCGTAGAGGTCCACCTCGTCCACGTCGCGGGGGTCGTCGTCAGCGAACTGAAGCAGGAAGTCGATGATGTCGTAGTACAGCATGGGTCGTCCTCGTTTTTGAACGACCCCCTGTTTGTCACCTCCGCGCCGCGGGCGGTACAGCCTGTTTCTGTTTGTCTACGGGACTTTCTAAAATTGAGAGGCGCCTAGCGCCGGAACATATAGGGCATCGACGGCGGAGCCCTTCCGTAGCCGCCCCCAGCTACCACTCGAAACCGAACACCCGCCCCAGTCGGCAGGGTGTGCTTGTGAGCTACCGCAGCTCAAAGCCTTTGAGATAATTCTGCTAATTCTCGTAGATCATCTCGATTCCACGCGCTCTAAGCGGGCGGTCGAAGGTTTCGTCGGCCCGATCGATATCGCCGAGGCTGTGCTGTTCTTCTGCAAGGCGTAGGCGTCGTAGAGTACGGGCCAGCCCCTGCGGGCGGGCGGCCGATCTTGAGCCGGAACACCGGACCTTACGGTACGCGCATCGCTTCGCTAGAGTCGGGTGAGCCTTTGAAGGGTGCAGACACCATGGTCGTGCGACGCCTCGAACACTGTAACATCCGGACGACGAAGTACGCCGAGACGGTGAAGTTCTACGATGATCTGCTGGGCATGAAGGTGAGGCGCGCGCCGATGGCGCCGGCCGATCTCCCGCCCACCTGGATCTACGACGACTCCGGCGTGGCGGCGATCCACCTGACGCCGGTCGACCCCAACGACGTGCTCGGCTCCTACGCCAGGATCGGCCGCTACCGGGGCGGCGACCCCAACCCTGCGTTCGAAGGCAGCGGCGCCATCGACCACATCGCCTTCGAGTGCGAGGGCATCGACGGCATCAAGGCGCGCCTCGAGGCGATGAAGCTCGAATTCGTGGAGAACGCCTTCCCGAGCGCCGGCCTGCGCCAGCTGTTCGTGCAGGATCCAAACGGCGTCACGCTCGAACTGAACTTCCGCTGAGCGCCGCCATGTTGAACCGCCAATGGGTGCTGGCGCGCCGGCCGACCGGTCATATCTGCCCCGACGATTTCGCCTACCAGGAGGAGGCGTTCGAGCCTGCGCCGCTGAAGCCCGGCGAGATCCTGTTGAAGAGCCGCGTGTTCCGCTTCGCGCCGGCGATGCGGACCTGGATCAAGGCCACCAGCCAGTTCGTGCCGCCGATGCCGCTGGACCGTCCGGTGACCGGGAGCTGTTCAGCCGAAGTGCTGGCCTCGGAGAACCCCGCCTACCCGGTGGGCGCGATCGTTTCGGCGATGATCGGCTGGCAGGACTATGCGGTGGTGGATCCCGCTAAGTTGCGCACGCCGCCGCGGATCAAGCCGGCCGGCGTCTCGATCGAAGACTTCGAAAGCCTGCTGGGCGGCAACAGCCTCACGGCCTACTTCGGCCTCCTCAGGATCGGCGAGCCCAACCCCGGCGAGACCGTGCTGGTCTCCGGCGCGGCCGGCTCGACCGGCGCGATGGCCGCGCAAATCGGCAAGATCGTCGGCTGCAAGGTGGTCGGGATCGCCGGCGGCCGGGACAAGTGCGATTGGCTCGTCGAGGCGTGCGGGCTCGACGCGGCGATCGACTACAAGGCGGAGAATGTCGAACGCCGGCTGGGCGAGCTCTGTCCGGAAGGTGTGAACGTCTTCTTCGACAACGTCGGCGGGGCGATCCTGGACGCCGCCATCGAGCACATGGCGCCGTTCGGCCGGGTGGCCCTGTGCGGTCAGATCGGCAGCTACGACGAGGGCGACGCGCTCGCGGCCGGGCCGCGCAACATGATGCGGGTGATCTACTGGCGGCTGAAGCTGCAGGGATTCCTGATGTTCGACTTCGCCGCCGAGACGGCGCAGGCCGAAGCCGACCTGCGGCGCTGGTCGGAGGAAGGGCGGCTGATGCACAAGGTCGACCTGCACCACGGCTTCGACCAGTTGCCCGCCACCTTCATGCGGCTGTTCGACGGCTCGAACTTCGGCACCCTGCTGCTGACCAACGACTGATCGCCCCGCTGTACGGTTGATCTGCATTCCCCCGCAGGGGACAATGCTAGGCAGTTCAATAAGAAGTCGGGAGGCGAGGGTGGAGCGTTCCTACACGGACTTGGGTTGGCTCGCGGATGAGACCGAGATCAAGGTGGAGATCCTGGAGCCGGGGTTCGAGCTGCGCACCATCATCCCGCCGGCGACCACGCTCTACGACTGCCAGCTCAACTGGGTGGAGGACGACGGCTCGGTCGTTCTCACCGACATCGGCGGGCAGGGCGAGCCCGGCTGGAATCCGAAGAAGGGCCACGGCTCGGTGTTCAAGCTGCATCCGGACAACCGCATCGAGCAAATCGTGCCCTACGGGAACACCGGGCGGGCGATGATCATGAGCTCGATCAAGTCGCCCTCCAACTTCGGCGAATACTCCAACGCGATCTTCCCGCTCGGCCAGCTCCGCCCGGGGCGTGACGGCGCGCACAACACCCACGCGCTCTACTGGGTGCCGCCCGGCGCGAGCTGGGTGGAGCACTACGTGGTGATCCCCGACTCCGGCTCGCTGAACGGCGGCAAGTCGGGGGCGCTGGTGGGGCCGGGCTTCGGCGCGCCGGGCACGCCGGAAGACGGCTATCTGTTCGTCACCTCGATGTACAACTGCACCATGTACAAGGTCACCTCCACGCGGCGGATCTGGCCCTACATCGTCGGCGACCCCGCCCATTGCGGCACGCAGTTCATGCCGAGGCGGCTGTATCGCGCGCCGGAGAGCTGGGGGAAGCTGGCCGGCGAGCTGATCTGCGAGGGCGTGGCCAACCACACCTTCCGCACCCCGGCGCCGATGCCCGGCGAGGCGCGCCTGGTCGAGCGGCCGATCTTCTTCCGCGTGCAGGACAACGGCGAGGGCCGCGAGGCCACGCTGAGCGAGATCGACGCCACGGGCCTGCAGCCGGTGCGCGAGGAGGAGGGGCCTGGCCTGGTGGAGACCTACGACCGGCCGATGCTGGCGCCCGAGGGCTTCGGGCCGTTCGGCGGCCAGCGCTTCTTCGTCGACCTCGGCTCGGTCAACCTGATGCAGACCACTATGATGCCGGACGGCGCGCTGCCCTATGACTCGGTGCTCTACCGGATCGACAAGGACGGCCAGCGCCACGTGTTCGCCCGCAACCTGCAGGGCGGCCACCCGATGATCATGTTCCAGGGCAAACGGCTGATCATCAGCTGGATCGGCAAGAGCTATTCGACCGGCGACTTCCACTATCCGGACGGCTCGCTGCACGAGATTGTCTACACCGGCTGACGCGGCCGGCCGGGCGGCGGGTCAGAGACCGGCCCGCCGCGGCCGGCCGCAAGAACACGAAGAGAGGGAGGTAAAGCGTGAGACTCACAGCGGAAGATCGGGCGTCGATGATGGATGTGCTGTCGCGCTACTGCCACCTGATCGACGAGGGCGAGCCGGCGCGGCTCGCCGACGAAGTGTTCGCCTCCGACGCCGAACTGGACTACGGCGCGGCCCCCGTCGTGGGCGCGGACGCGATCCGCGCCTTCTTCTCCCGCTCGAGCAGCGACGGCTCGGCCCACTTCGTCAGCACCTTCGCGGTTCGCAGCGAAGCCGAGGAGGTGAGGACCACCTGCTACTACCAGGGCTGGGTCTGGAGCAAGGACACCGCTGTGTTCGGCCCGCTGCGCCCGGTCGACCTGGTCACCGTGGGCGCCTACGACGACGCCTGGACAAAGACGCCGCAAGGCTGGCGCATCCGACATCGGCGCCTGCGGCCGCTGGGGCCGGGGCCGGTCGGTCTCGGCAGGCCGCCGCAGCAGCTCGCCGACATGCTCGCGGAACGCGCCCGTCGCGCCGCCGAAGCGAAGGCCTGAACTGCGGGAAATTTATCAGCGAACGGAAAGCGGGGGGTTGTCGTGGGATTGAGCTTCGGATGCGGCGTCGGCGGCACCACCGACGATCTTCGCGTTTGCGTCGCGCACGCCAAGGCGGCCGAGGCCGCCGGCCTGGACAGCGTCGGCTACGGCGACACCCAGGTCATCTACCGAGACTTTGTCAGCGTGCTCACCGGGGTCGCGCTGGAAACCAGCCGGATCGACATGGGGCCGACCGTGACGAACCCGCTCACCCGCAGCCCGGTGGTGCTCGCCAACGCCATGGCGACCATCGACGAGGTGTCCGGCGGCCGCGCGTACACGGCGATCGGCCTGGGCGCCAGCGCCACCGCCAACGCCGGCATGGACCGCGCCAAGCCCAGTCAGCTCGCACAGGCCGTGCACACCTATCGCTCGGCGTTCCGCGACGCGCCCGGACCGAAGAGCAAGACGGCGCCCGACACCAGCGTGATCTCGATCAAGTGGGCCCGCCGCGAGCCCCCGGTGGTGGTGCACGCCTCCGGTCCGCTCGGCCGCCGTGTGGCCGCCGAGCACGGCGACGCCCTGCTGGTGCGTCTGGGCGATGCCGATTGGAGCGAGCTTCCGGACCTGTTCGCCCAGACCCGCCAGATGCACGCCGAGGGGCCGCGCGCGGAGCTGCCCTTCAAGATCTGGGTGTTCGCACCCATGGCTCTGGGAGAAGTCGATCCGGCCAGCGCCCTTGCCGGCATCATCTCCGCCCGCGCCAAGACGCTGAAGCCCGAGACCTGTCCCGCGGAGCTGATCGACGCGGTGCGCGCGTACCATGAAGAGTACGACTACAAGTATCACGCCTCGGTGGCCGAGCCGCGGAACCTCGAGCTGATGGATCGGCTCGGCCTGACCCCGTACATGAACGGCCGCTTCAGCCTGTCTGGCGCGCGGGAGAAGCTGCTGGAGCAGTTCGCATCGCTGGAGCGGGCCGGCGCCGACCGTCTGCTGCTGTCCGGCGTCGACGACATCGGCGCGTTCAAGCCGCTGATCCACGCCTACAGGTTAGGCGTGCAGTAGGGCGGCGAGGTTGGGCGCGTCGGCGAGCGACCGCAGCACGTCGTTGAGGTGCGTGCAGCCCTCGGTGTGCGACAGGTCCTCGATCACCCGCCGCCGAAACTCGGCGACGGGCTGACCGAGCATCTTCGCGGCCTTGAGCGAGGCCCCGGGGCATTCGGGGAAGGGCAGTATCAGCGGCTGCACTTCGAGCGTTCGCAGTTCCGTCGTATCCGCGTCGAACGCGGCGAACACCCGGTACTCGTGCACCGCGACGCGTGCGCCGTCCGGGGTCGAGCCGCTATCCTGGAAACCCGCATCGACGCGCAACAGGTCGCCGTCGGCCCAGAGGTCGATGCGGCGGGCGCGGCGGGTCGAGGGGCCGGGGAAGGTCGACATCTCGTGCCAGCCCTGCAAATCGTCGGGGTTCTGCAGTGGCGCGACCTCGGTGCGGTCGAACGTGCGGTTCTGGTCCGGCGGCCGCGCGGCGTCGAACACTGCGAACGCGCTCGAGCCTTCGGCCCACCCCGTGCATACGTCGAGCATGCGCCGCGCGCGTTCTTCGCCCTCGATCGCACGCTTGAGGCGCACCAGCTCCGGGCGCCACTGCGGCCAGATCCACTCGCAAACCAGGCTGGCGCCGGCGAAGTCGTCGATCATCTGATAGACCGGAGCGCCGCGGACGTCGCCCATCGCCCGGCCCAGCGCTTCGCGGCTCGCGCCGCCGGCGCGCACGCCCACCAGCTCCTGCGCGCGTGGGTGGGCGGGCTCCGTCGCGATGCTGAGGATCTGCCGCTGCGACGAGGAGGTGATGTGCAGCGCGCCCGAGGCGTGAACGACCGGGGCGCCTCCGTCGGCGGGCGTGACGGCGTCCCGCGCGCGCCCCACCATCTCGATCGCGCCGCCGAGCCCGTCGGGCCAGCGGGTTTCGAGCGTCGTCGTCCGGCGGACCGATCGCGGCCGACGCAAAGGAGCCGGGCCGGCCCCGGAGCGGGCGAGCGGGAAGGTCGGGGGCGTTGGGTGATGCATACCAGCCATTTGCGCAGGCCGAGCGCGGCTGACAACCGCATCCCGCCCGGCCGGGCGGCAAAACCTCAGGCCGGCTGGCTGTCCCCGAATTCGAACATCTGCACGGCCAGTCCGCGGCCGCTCGCCGCCCATTCGCGCTTCACCGCCTCGACGTCGGCTTGGTCGGCGTCGTGCAGCACGTCCTCCACCTTGGGGCCGATGCGTTCGACGACGGGGGCGAGCGCCTCTAGGTCGACGTGGTAGAGCCGCGCGGCGTTCTCGCCGAGAATCTTTCGCGCCTCGGCCTCGGTGACGCCGGCGCGTCCCATGGTCGCCTGCAGCCAAGTCGCCGCCTGACCCCAGGGGCCTTCTGGGTGCGGATAGTCGATGCCGTACATCAGCGAATCCATGCCGATCTCGTGGCGCATCCGCATCTCGTCGGTGTTCGCCACCGACACGCAGACGAAGAAGTTCTCGCCGCCCCAGTATTCGCTGGGCCGACGCTTGGGCAGGTTGGGGTCGGCGAACAGCACCGGGTTGGCGGCCGCCGCTTTCTCGCGGTCGTACATCGCGTCCAGCTTTTGCAACATGCCGGGGATCCAGTCGGCGTTGGATTCCGTCATCGTGGCCCGCAGCTTTGGGAAGCGGTCGAACACCGCGCTCAGCAACAGGTGGCCGATCACTCGCTCGGCGTAGAACATGTGCTCCAGGCCCAGCAGCACCTCGTGCGGGCCGGTCTCGGTGGTGCCGGAGCCACCGTAAAAAATGATCGACATCCGGCGCTCCTCGAGCGCGCGCCAGATCGGGTCCCAGTACCAGCCGTGGCAGTACTCCGGGACGTCGTAGTTGAAGAACGGAATGGTGACGCCGCGCAGGTCCTGGTCGGCGGCCCAGTGGATCTCCTTCACTGCCGCCTCGACATCCCAGAAGGGGATCAGCGCCAGGCCCAGGCGGCGGTCCTTCGGCGCGTCCTGGCAGAACTCCGCGAGCCAACGGTTGTAGCCGCGCTCGCCGGCGCCTTGCAGTTCGCGCTGGCGGGGCGTGCGGCCGCGGAACGAGCCGGAGGACAGGAAGTCCGACCACGGCGGATTGGTCTCCGGCGAAGCGCCGGGGAACAGCACCTCGGAGACGACGCCGTTCTGCTCCAGCTCCGCGAGCCTGGCTTTGGAATCCATGAAGTTGGCGCGCATGGCGACTGCGTTGCGCTCGGCGGCGACCGCCGGCATCGGCTTGGTCTCCTGCCAGAACGCCTTCAGCGAAGCGTCGTAGTCATCGAAGTCCGCGAGGAAGCGGTTCTCGATGTAAGGGCGGTAGTCGGCGAGCCGGACCCCGGCGTGGCCGTCCGACGAGACGAGCGCGATACGCTTCATTTTGTTTCCTCCGCGCAGTTCGCCCCGCGCCTGGACATTTGTCCAGTCCGGCCTTCGCCTGTCAACGAAGGACCAACCCGCAGTGAGGGCGGAAGGAGGAACGCCGCGCAGTCGCGCGGCGCTCAATCAGCCTGAGGCCGCGGCGCTCGCGCCCCACAGGCTGCGGCTGGCGATCTGGGCGCCTTCCACCATCGAGGCGAGCTTGGCCCAGACGATGTCGGGGTGCACCGTCGGATAGCCGCTGAAGGTGGAGAAGCCGCAGTCGGAGCCGGCCATCACGCGCTCGCGTCCGACCACGTCGGCGTAGCGGGTGAGGCGCTGGGCCACCAGTTCGGGATGCTCGATGTAGTTGGAGGTGGAGTCGATGACGCCGGGGACCAGCACCTTGTCGTCGGGCAGGGCGACGTCCTTGAACACCGCCCATTCGTGCTCGTGGCGCGGGTTGGCGCCCTCCAGCAGGATGTGGCGCGGCTTGGCGCGCAGCACCCGCTCGGCGATGGCCTTCAGCGGGATGTCGCGGTGGTGCGGGCCGGCGTAGTTGCCCCAGCACAGGTGCATCCGCACCTTGTCGGCGGGGATGTTGCGCAGCGCGTTGTTCAGCGCCTGCACGTTGCGGTCGATGACCTTCAGGAAGCCGGCGTCGTCGAGGTCCTGGAAGGCGATGTGCCGGCCCATAGCCAGGTCCGGAGAGTCGACCTGCAGCTGGAAGCCGGCGGCGACGATCGCCTCGTATTCGATCCGCAGCGCCTCGCCCACGGCCTCCACGTAGGCGTCCTCGCTCGGGTAGTAGGCGTTCTTCTGGAACACCGCGACGACGCCCGGCGAGGCGGCGTTCATGAAGGCCCCCACCGGCTTGGCGGCGGTCACGGCGGCGCTGAAATTGGTAAGATCCTCGTCCAGGCCGGAGAGGTCCTTCACCGTCACCTCGCCCTGGCAGCAGGTGTGGCCGCCGCGCGGCACGACCCCGCCGATCTCGACCAGATGGCGGCTGTAGTCCTTGAAGTCGCGCAGGTCGGCGGGGACGTCGCCCTTGGACTCCCCGCCGAAGCCGGTGAGCCGGTCGGCGATGTAGGTGGCGTAGCTCGGCTTGCTGAGTTCACCGTCGCTGACCAGGTCGATGCCGGCCTCGACCTGCCGCTTGACGATGTCGGCCACGCTGGCCTTGAGCACGCTCGCCAGCTGCGCCGCATCGACCGCCTCGCCGCGGCTTTTCTTCTGCATCAGGGCCAGCAGGTCCGGCTGGCGGGGCAGGCTGCCGACGTGGGTGGTCAAGATTCGGTTGGTCGACATCTCTGGCTTTCCCTGCATTTTCTTACGCGCGGCGCCTTCTCCGGCGCGCCGCCGCGCTACCAGAGCCGAGGCGTCGGGCTTTGTCGAGGCCTGCTCCGGAGGGGGCTTCGGCGGGCGCGCTCAAAGATGGGCAGATTTGGCGAGAACCTTGAATTTCGGCGCGCTTTCGCAATGAGGGACGAAGGCTTGCCGCTACTTTGAAGAGCGCGTGATGCAGCTTCGCCACACCTTGCGAACGTCGTCGCGACGCTTTCGGCAGCGGCGCATGGCCGTCGCGCCGCGTGCGCCTCCTCGACCATTCCCCGTTCAGCTTGAACGAGGCAGGATCGGCGCATGACACGCACACGGACGCACGCGGCGGCGCTGGCCGCGGTCACGACCATCCTGGCTGGCGGCGCGGCGTTTGCGGCCTCGGACAGCTGGCGTAGGGAGGCGGCGCCGGAGGACGCCCAGCGGCTGGATCGCCTCAGCCGCGCCTGGTCGAGCGGGTTGGCTCAGGCCGAGGCCGAGGATCCGGCGGGCTTGCGCAAGCTGGGCGCGCTCGCCGACCCGAAGGCAGGACTTGATCGGCCGCAGCCGAGGCCCGGCGATTACCAGTGCCGAACGATCAAGTTGGGCGGGAAGGGCGACCTTCCCGGCGGGCTGACGGTCTATGGCTGGTTCCGTTGCCGGGTGGCGCTGACGCGCGGCGGCGACCTCAACCTCGCCAAGATCACCGGCTCACAACGGCCGATCGGCAGCCTCTATCCGGACGGGCCGCGGCGGCTGGTCTACCTGGGCGCCGTCGCCTGGGGCGACGAGAAGGGTCCGGTCGGTTACCGCCGCGACCCCGAACGGGACCAGGTCGGGGTCGTCGAACGCATCGGTCAGAACCGCTGGCGCTTGGTCATGCCTTTCCCGAAGTACGAGTCCACCCTCGACCTCATCGAACTGAAGCGGTGACTTTCCTTTCGCGCTTGCCGGAAAGGGGGACCACCCCGCCAAAGAGCGGTGGTGGAAAGGGTGAGTTGCAGCGCGCTGCGTTATCTTCAGGCGATCAGTTCCTCGGCCCGCAGGACGACTCCGTCCGCCACCCGGCTCAGGCCGCTGTAGACCGCATGTGCGCCGATCCGCAGTGGACGCCCTTTCCATCCCGCGCTCTTCGCTTCGCTCGGCGCGCGGTCCCCCCAATCCCGCAAGCGGGAAAGGAAGGTCGTTCCCTAAATGTTCCACGCCAACCTCTTCCGCGTGGCCGGCGGCGCGGGTTAGACCTTGCGGCCATGCCCACGCCCGTCGACCAGCTCACTGAAGCCGAAGCCGCGGACGAGCTGACCAGGCTCGCCGACGAGATCGCCGCGCACGACATCCGCTACTACCAGGAGGATCAACCCTCCGTCTCGGACGCGGACTACGACGCGCTTAAGCAGAGAAACGCCGCGATAGAGCAACGTTTTCTGCATCTTGTGCGGGATAATTCGCCTTCGCTGCGGGTCGGGGCGAGCCGCTCGGAGAAGTTCAAGCCGGTCGAGCACGGCGTGCCGATGCTCAGCCTCGACAACGCCTTCGCCGACGACGAGGCGGCCGAGTTCGACGCGCGCATCCGCCGCTTCCTGCGCCTGCCGGCGGACGAGTCGGTAGGCTACACCGCCGAGCCCAAGATCGACGGCCTTTCCTGTTCGATCCGCTACGAGAAGGGCGTGCTCGTGCAGGCGGCCACCCGCGGCGACGGCCGGGTCGGGGAGGACGTCACCGCCAACGTTTGCACCATCGCCGAGATCCCGCACCGGCTCAGCGGTGCGGGCTGGCCCAACGTCATAGAGATCCGCGGCGAGATCTACCTGGGCCACGAGGAGTTCGCCGCCCTCAACGCCGCCGCGGCCGAGGCTGGCCAGAAGACCTACGCCAATCCCCGCAACGCTGCGGCGGGCTCGCTGCGCCAGATCGACGCCAAGATCACCGCCCAGCGCCCGCTGCGCTTCTTCGCCTACGCCTGGGGCTCGTTGAGCGCCCCGTTCGCCGAGAGCCAGTGGCAGGCGCTGCAGGCCCTGAAGACCTGGGGCTTCCAGATCACCGAGGACAGCCAGCGGGTGGAGAACGCCGCGGGCCTGCTGGAGGCCTACGCCCGCATGGAGGCGCGCCGGCCGCGCCTGCCGTTCGACATCGACGGCGTAGTCTACAAGGTCGACCGCCTGGACTGGCAGCAGCGCCTTGGCTTCGTCTCCCGCGCGCCGCGCTGGGGGATCGCGCGCAAGTTCCCGGCCCAGCAGGCGCGGACCATCCTGGAGGCGATCGAGATCCAGGTCGGCCGCACCGGCGCCATCACCCCGGTGGCCCGGCTGCACCCGGTCACGGTGGGAGGCGTGGTGGTCGTCAACGCCACCCTGCACAACGCCGACGAGATCGAGCGCAAGGATATCCGCGTCGGCGACACCGTGGTCCTGCAGCGCGCCGGCGACGTGATTCCGCAGATCGTCTCGGTGGTGCTGGAGGAGCGCCCGAAGGACTCCGAGCCGTTCGCCTTCCCGACCCATTGCCCATGCCCGCTGCATACCGAACTGATGCGCGAGACGACGGCGTCGGGCGCCGAGACGGTGGTGCGCCGTTGCTCGGGCGAGTTCGCCTGTCCGTTCCAGAAGCTCGCCCACCTGCGCCACTTCGTCAGCCGGCGCGCCTTCGACATCGAGGGCCTGGGCGAGAAGCAACTCACCCTGTTCTCCGAGCGGGGCTGGCTGGCGTCGCCCGCCGATATCTTCCGGCTTCACGCAAGGCGCGCGGAGCTTCTGGAAACCGAGCGGTTCGGCGAGACCAGCGTCGGCAATCTGCTCGACAACATCGAAGTCCGCCGCGAGATCGCGCTCGACCGCTTCATCTACGGTTTGGGCATTCGCCACATCGGCGAGACCACCTCGGTGGCGCTGGCCCGCCACTTCGAGACCGTCGAGCATTTCGTCGAGGTGGCGACCGCCGCGTCGGACCAGATGGCCGGCCCGCTGTACGCCGAGCTTTCCGACCTGGACGGGCTTGGGCCCACGGCTGTCGCGGCGGTGCTGGAGTTCGCGCGGGGCGGGCAGGGGGTGCTGGTCCCGCCGGAGATCTCGCTCGACGCCCACCTGCGGCTGGCGATCCCGAAGCTGAATTCCAAGGCGCGCGCCGCGCTCGCCGAGCGGTTCGGCGACTGGGCCGCCTTCGAGGCCGCTGCCCGTCAGGCCGCGGCTGAGACGCCCGGCGACGCCTTCCTCGAAGTCGCCTCGGTGGACGCCGTGGGCGTGGTGGCGGCGCGGATGATCGCGGAATTCTTCGGCGAGGAACACAACCGCGCCCTGGTTGGGGACCTGCTCGGCGAACTGCGGGTGATCCCGGCCGAGAAGCCGAACACGGATACGGCGGTGGCCGGCAAGACCGTGGTGTTCACCGGCAGCCTGGAGCGGATGACCCGCGACGAGGCCAAGGCCCAGGCTGAGCGGCTGGGGGCCAAGGTGTCGGGATCGGTTTCGAAGAAGACCGACCTAGTGGTTGCAGGCCCGGGCGCCGGCTCCAAGCTCAAGACCGCGGCCGAGCTCGGCATCCAGGTGATGACCGAGGACGAGTGGCTGGCGCTGGTCGGGGGCTGACCGGCAAAGAAAAAGTCCGCCCGGCGCGCGCCGGGCGGACATCGCTTCAGATCAGAATACGCAGATCAGAAGCTGTACTGGGCGCGAACGCCGTAGCTGCGCGGCGTTGTGGTAGAGGGCGGAGATGTCGGCGGCGACCGTTTCAGTCAGGCCGGTCGAGAAGTCGGCCTGAGCGTCGGTGCTCTCGAAGTTGCCGCGGCCAAGTGAGAACTCGCGGGTGGGCGTGAACGACGGCGTCTTGGTGATGACGGTGATCGCGCCGCCGGTGGCGTTGCGGCCGTGCCCTCTGGCCCCTTCAGCACTTCGACCCGCTCGACGTTGTTGAACTTGAAGAAGTTCCCCGACACCTGGGACATGTAGACGCCGTCGACGCAGGTTACGACGTCGGCCTCGTCGCCGACCAGCACGTTGTCGAACTGACGGGTCACGCTGGCTCGCGGATGCGGCGCAGGCGCCTGGCGCATACGAAATCGACCGCGGCGCCTCGCGCCGCGGTCGTTTCAGCAATCAGCTAAATTCGGTGCGGCTCAGCGGCCGGGCTTAGGCGCCCAGCCGATGACGGCCTTGGTCTCGAGGAATTCGGCGAAGGCGTGGTCGCCCCACTCGCGCCCGTTGCCGCTCATCTTGTAGCCGCCGAAGGGGGCCATGAGGTCAGCTCCGCCGTTGACGATCACCTGACCGGCGCGCAGCCGGCCGGCGATGCGCCGAGCCTGCTCGAGATCGGCGCCGTTGACGTAGGCAGCGAGGCCGTACTCGGTGTCGTTGCCGATCTCCACGGCCTGGTCGAGGGTCTCGTAGCCGAGGATCGTCAGCACCGGCCCGAAGATCTCCTCGCGTGCGATGGTCATGTCGTTGGAGACGTTGGCGAAGACGGTGGGCTTCACATAGTAGCCCTTTTCCAGGCCGTCCGGACGGCCTGGGCCGCCAGCGACCAGGGTCGCGCCTTCCTCGACGCCCTTGGCGATCAGGCCCTGGATCTTGTCCCACTGAACCTTGGAGACCACCGGGCCGAGCTTGGCGCCGCTGGCCGGTTCACCGACGGTTGTGGACTGCGCAGCCTCGCGGGCGGCGGCGATCGCCTCTTCCATGCGAGCTGCGGGCACCAGCATGCGCGAGGGCGCATTACAGGACTGGCCCGAGTTGTTCATCATCGAGGCGACGCCGCGGGCGACCGATTTGGCGAACACCTCGTCGTCCAGGACGATGTTGGCGCTCTTGCCGCCGAGCTCTTGGTGCACGCGCTTGACGGTCGGCGCGGCGTTCTTGGCGACCTCGATGCCGGCCCGCGTCGAGCCGGTGAAGGAGACCATGTCGACGCCGGGGTGGCGCGACAGTTCCACGCCCACGCCCGGACCGTCGCCGTAGATCAGGTTGAAGACGCCCTTCGGCGCGCCCGCAGCCTCCATCACCTCGGCGAAGATCTGCGCGGAGTAGGGCGCGACTTCAGAAGGTTTCAGCACCATGGTGCAGCCGGTGGCCAGCGCCGGCGCGACCTTGCAGGCGATCTGGTTGATCGGCCAGTTCCAGGGGGTGATGAAACCGCAGACCCCGACGGGCTCCTTCACGATCATGGTGTGGCCGCGGTCTTCGTCGAACTTGTAGTTCTTCAGGACCTCGATGGCGGTGGCGATGTGGGCGGTCCCCATCGGCACCTGCTGGCGCGCGGAGAGCGCGGCCGGCGCGCCCATCTCCTCCGTGACGGCGGCGGCGAAGTCGGCGGTGCGCTTCTCATATTCCGCCAGGATCCGCTGCAGAAGCTCGATGCGCTCCTCGCGGCTGGTTTGGGAGAAACTCACGAAGGCGGCGCGCGCGGCGCGTACGGCCTTGTCGACGTCGGCGGCGCCGCCGAGCGCGATGCGGCCGTTCACCGCCTCGGTGGCCGGATCGACGACGTCGAGCGTGCGAAGTTCGACGGGGGCGACCCACTCGCCGTCGATGAAGAATTTGAGGTACTCGCGCATGACGTCCTCCTCGTGAGCCCTGTACGGGCCACTCTCATTCAGGCGTTCAGGCGAGCACTCGCCTGATTTACGCCGCGTCGGGTTCGAGCAGCACCAGGCGCTGCCGATTCTTCACTTGGGCGCCCAGGCTCACGTCGACTTCGGACACCACGGCGTCCATCCCGGCAGTGATCTGGTGCTGCATCTTCATGGCTTCCAGGACCACGAGCGTTTGGCCCTTAGTCACCTTCTGGCCGACCTCGCAACGCACGTCGACGATCGCCCCGTCCATTGGCGCCTTGAGCTCCTTGGCGGACTCGGCCTCGTCCACTTCCGGCGGCGCGAGAGTCAGGTCTTCCAGTTCGCGGGCGCCCTGGCCGATGTTCAGCGACAGGCGCGGGCCGTTGGTTTGGAAATGGGCGCGCTTGAGGACGCCAGCCAGTTCGTAGCGAACTGAGGTCGCGCCGATTTCGACGAGGCGGAGCGAGGCAACCTCGCCGCCGACGTCGACGTCGAACAGGTGGTGGTTCCGCTCCAGCACGCGCACCACGATCCGCTCGCGGCCGAGCGCCAGGGTGAGCGGGATCCAGGTCTGCGACGGTGCGGGCCGGCGGCCCTCGAGCTTGGGACCCGCCCGGCGCAGCGCCGCGGCGAGCGCCAGCAGCTCGGGCGAAGCGGCTTCCGGCGCCAGGCTCGGATCGTCTTGCATCGAAGTTTCGATGAAGCGCGTGGTGGCTTCGCCCGCCAGGAAGGTCTGGTTGCGCAGGATCGCGACCAGGAACTCCTGGTTCGTGCGCACGCCCGCGAGCTGAATGTCCTCCAGGCCGGCGGCGAGGCGGCGGGCCGCGTCGGTGCGCGTCCGACCGTAGGCGATCACCTTGGCAAGCATCGGGTCGTAGAACGGGCTGACGGTCTGGCCTTCGCACACGCCGTGGTCGACGCGCAGCCAGTCGACGTCGGGCAGCCGCCACAGCTCGACCTTGCCGGTCTGCGGCAGGAAGCCGGCGCGCGGATCCTCCGCGTAGAGGCGTGCTTCCATCGCATGCCCGGTGAGCGAGATCTCGTCCTGGGCGACGCCCATCGGCTCGCCCGCGGCGACGCGCAACTGCAGCTCCACGAGGTCGACGCCGGTGACCATTTCCGTCACCGGATGCTCGACCTGCAGGCGGGTGTTCATCTCGAGGAAGTAGAACTCGCCCGAGCCATCCAGCAGGAATTCGACCGTCCCGGCGCCGACGTAGTTGCAGGCCCGCGCGGCCTGCACCGCGGCCGCGCCCATCTGCGCGCGGAGCTCCGGATTGACCGCGGGGGAGGGGGACTCTTCGATAACCTTCTGGTGGCGGCGTTGCACCGAGCAGTCGCGCTCGCCGAAGTGCACGACGTTGCCGTGCTTGTCGCCGAACACCTGGATCTCGACATGGCGGGCGTTCATCAGCGCGCGCTCGAGGATCAGGTCGCCGTCGCCGAACGCGCTCTTGGCCTCGGCCCGAGCCGCCGCCAGAGACGACGGCACGTCGGCGAAGTCGTTGACAAGGCGCATGCCGCGCCCGCCGCCGCCCGCCGCGGCCTTGATCATCAGCGGCAGGCCGACCTTGCGCGCCTCGTCCAGCAGCTTTTCGTCCGACTGGTCGTCGCCTTCGTAACCGGGGACGCAGGGCACGCCAGCCGCGATCATCGCGATCTTGGCGCGGCGCTTGTCGCCCATCAGGCGGATGGCGTCGGCAGGCGGCCCGATCAGGGTCACGCCGGCCTTGGCCAGCGCGTCGGCGAAATCGGCGTTCTCAGAGAGGAAGCCGTAACCCGGGTGCACCGCCTGCGCGCCCGACGCGCGAATTGCCGCCAGGATGTTGTCGATCTTCAGATAGCTCTCGCCGACCGGCGCGGGGCCGATGCGCACCGCCTCGTCGGCGACCTGGACGTGCAGGGCGTCGGCGTCGGCGTCGCTGAAAACCGCCACCGTGCGGTAGCCGAGCGCGCGGGCCGAGCGCATGACGCGAACGGCGATCTCGCCGCGGTTCGCGATCAGGATCTTGTCGAATTTCGTCATGATCAGAGCCGCGCCGCGCCGAAGGTGATGGGACGAAGCTCCCGCGCGTCGGCCTCGCGGCAGATGCGCAGCAGTTCGCCGAGACAGGTGCGGGTTTCCCGCGGATCGATGATGCCGTCGTCCCAGACGCGCGCGGTGCAATAGAGCGCCGTCGAGTTCTCGATCAGCAGGCGCTCTGCCTCCTGAGCCTCGGCGTCGACCGCCGTCCGCGACTTCGGGTCCATCTCGATGCCCTGCCGCTTGAAGCGGGCTTCGCCGACGATCCGCAGCACCATGGCCGCCTGCGCGCCGCCCATGACCGCCACCTTCGAGTTCGGCCAGGCGAAGATGAAGCGCGGATCGAGGCCGCGGCCGCACATGGCGTAATTGCCCGCGCCGTAGGAGCCGCCGATCATGATGGTGAAGCGCGGCGTGCGGCAGTTGGCGACCGCCTGGATCAGCTTCGAGCCGTGCTTGATGATGCCGTCCTGCTCCTGCTCCTTGCCGACCAGGAAGCCGGTCGTGTTCTGCAGGAAGAGCACCGCCACGCCGCTCTGGTCGCAGAGCTGGATGAACTGCGCCGCCTTCGCCGCGCCGCGCGCGGTGATCGGGCCGTTGTTGGCGATGATTCCGATCGGGAAGCCCATGATCGCGGCGTGACCGCAGATGGTGCCGTTGTCGTAGCCCGCCTTGAAATCCAGGAAGCGCGAGCCGTCGACGAAGCGGGCGATCACCTCGCGGGCGTCGTAGGGGGTCTTCGGGTCGGCCGGGATGACCCCGATCAGTTCCTCGGCGGGATAGAGCGGCTCGTCGTAGCCGGCCGGATGCTCCACGTTCACAGCGACCGCCGGCGCCAGCGCGCCCATGATCTCGCGCGCGATGCGGATGCCGTCGGTGTCGTTTTCCGCCAGATACTCGGCGCAGCCGGAAATCTCGGTGTGCATCTCCGCGCCGCCGAGTTCTTCCTCGGTGGCGATCTCGCCCGTCGCGGCCTTCAAGAGCGGCGGGCCCGCGAGGTACATGCTCGCCTTCTTGCGCACCATGATGACGTAGTCGGAGAGGCCCGGGTCATAGGCGCCGCCGGCGGTGGCCGCGCCGTGCACCACGGTGATCTGCGGGATGCCCGCAGCCGACAGACGGGCACGGTTGGCGAAGTAGCGGGCGCCGATCACGAAGGTGTCGGTCGCATAGCGCAGGTTGGCCCCGCCGCTCTGCGCGAGCGTAATGTAGGGCAGCTTGTTCTCGAGCACGATCTCCTGGAACCGGAGCTTTTTCAGCATCCCGGATTCGGTGATCGTCCCGCCCTTGATGGCGAAGTTGTCGACGCAGACCGCGCAGCGGACGCCTTTGACGTAGCCGATGCCGACGATCACGCCGCCGCCGGACGTCGAGCCATCGACATCCTCCAGCAGCTTGTAGCCAGCGAAGGCGCTCAGCTCCTGGAAGGGCGTGCCTGGATCCAGCAGCAGGGCCAGGCGATCACGGGGCATGACGTCGCCGCGCTTGGCGTTGCGCTCACGGGCGGATTCGGCGAGGGCGATTTGACGGTCGGCTACGGTGCGGATCTCAGCGATAGCCGCGCTCATGGCGGCGGCGTTCGCGGCGAACGTGGCGGAGCCAGCGTCGATCTTGGTCTCGATCGGAAGCATGGCGGCCTCTAAACCATCGCCGTTGACCCCCGTCAATTAGCGGTACTTCAATGTCTTTGCGACGGATGCGGGGCGACGCAAGTTGCGGCTTCGGTTGGGCCGCTCAGTCCCCCGGCTCGCGATACATGTTATTCTATCTTCGACGTCGTGCTCAGGTTTTAGCCCGAGCCGGTAACGCGTCGGCGTCCGGGGATCGAAAGAGATGGATCTTCTGCTTGACGAGGCGCAACGCAGGCCATCGATGGCGCCCCCGGTTGGTCCAACGATATCCAGCTCGACGTGCCCGCGGCGCGCATCGCAGAGCGAATTCTGGACGCGGTGATCCTGGCCAATCCGGCTGGCCGGCCTACGGCAACCCGCCGCTGCGGATGGAGCACGAGAACCGCAAGCGGATCCGCGGCTTCTGTTCGAAGAACGAGTCCTGGGCATGGGACACCATCCAGCGGGTCAACTGGGATTCGACGCTCGCCCAGAACGTCGGCGTGCAGATGACCTACGACATCGGCCCGTGCCGCCATGTCATGGTCTGCAGCTAGGCGACCAACTTCGCCGGCGACAACCGCTTCGTGCACGACGTCCGCACGGAGTAACGCAACTTCAACTGCATGGGCGACACAACCTGGGTCGACGGCACGATCACCGAGTCGCTTCGTCGAGGCGCTGGGCCCGATGATCCGGATCAACATCAAAGGCGTGAACCAGCTCGGCAAGGCGAACATCCGCGCCGAGGCCCTGATCCTGGTGGATTCCCGTGAGCATGGGTCCCAGCGCATGCCGCAGATCCCGCCGATGACGCCGCACCGCTCCTGGGGCGGCCCGATCCGGGTCCCGCCGTGCGGCGGGCGTGGTGGACATCGACGTTCTGCATGGCTAAGCCCGACCCTCGCCTCCGTACGCGGCGGGCGACGGCGGCTACGGCCACCGAGTATCTGAAGGCAGCACGGGCCGCCAGAACGGCCCGGTTCAACGCAAGGTGGGGTCCATGGGCGAAGTTGTCACCGTCGCGACGCAGGACGGCATCGGAGTGGTTTCGATCGACTCGCCGCCGGTCAATGCGCTGGGCATCGCCGTCCGCAAGGGCCTCGACGCCGCGATCGACAAGCTGACCGCCGACGCGGGCGTCCAGGCGATCGTGATCATCGGCGCGGGCAAGGTGTTCAGCGCCGGCGCCGACATCACCGAGTTCGGCAAGCCGCTGGCCGAGCCGGGCCTGCACACCGTCTTCACCAAGATCGACGACTCGCCCAAGCCGGTCGTCGCGGCGATCTCCGGCGTGGCGTTGGGCGGCGGCCTGGAGCTGGCGCTGGCCTGCCACTACCGCGTGGCGGTCCCCTCGGCCAAGCTCGGCCTGCCGGAAGTGAAGCTGGGCCTGCTGCCAGGCGCCGGCGGCACCCAGCGGCTGCCGCGCATCGTCGGGGTCCAGGCGGCGCTGCAGGTGATGACCGGCGGCGATCCGGTCGGCGCCAAACAGGCGCTGCAAACCGGCGTGATCGACGCGCTGGCCGAGGAAGGCCGGCTCAAGGACGACGCTATCGCCTTCGCCCGCAAGGTGCAGGGCCAGCCGCCGGTGCGCGTGCGCGACCGTGACGACAAGCTCGAGGAAGCGCGCGCCAACCCGCAGATCTTCGACGACTTCCGCAAGGCCAACGCCCGCGCCTTCAAGGGCTTCAAGGCGCCGGAGAACATCGTCAAGGCGGTCGAGGCGGCGGTGAAGCTGCCCTTCGACGATGGCCTGCGCCGCGAGCAGGAGCT
>Ga0207703_10001018_pt1 | contig 26925 bp, 21 predicted proteins | sample KBSSwiS12_FD_184304 | JGI IMG/M metagenome (GOLD analysis project Ga0207703, IMG submission 184304) | Switchgrass rhizosphere microbial communities from Kellogg Biological Station, Michigan, USA - KBS Switchgrass S1-2 (SPAdes) (version 2) | ecosystem: Host-associated > Plants > Roots >...
GGGCGAGGAGAAGAAGGCGCTCGAAGGGTACCGCCGGCTCCTGCCGGGACGGACGCTGGTGCGGGAGGAGTCGCTCATCGTGGCCTATCTCGAGATTCGAGTCGGCGACCGGAACGAGGGGATCCGGACGCTGGAGGACACGCGGTCGCGGCCGTTCGACACTCCGCGACAGGTCCTCGCCGCGAGCCTGTGCTACTCTCTCCTGGGCCACCCGGAGGAGGCTCTGACCTTGGTGCGCGACAGTGCGGCCAAGGGCATCGACAGCCCCTCCATCTACGAGGAGCTGGGCTCGGCGGCGACGGTGCTGGGTGACAGCCTCCTCGCGCAATGGGCTTGGGAGCGTCTCCGGGACATGGGCCAGGAGACCTCGGAATGCCTCTTCTTCCTCGCCAGCTCCGAGCTGGGGCAGGGGGACCAAGCCAAGGGCATGGCCACCCTCACCCGCTCGATCCAGCTCGACCCCAAGAACGGTCGGGCGCTCCTTCTCATGGGAAAGCTCCGTCACCGGCTGGGACAGCTGGAGATGGCGCGCGAGATCCTGATCCGCTCCGCCCGCTGCCCGGAGACTGCTGCCGAGGCAAATCGAGAGCTGGCCAAGGTTTGCAGGACCCTTCGGCTGGACTCCGAAGCCCGGGATGCGGAGAACCGGGCCCGCTCGGGGCGCCCCGCGCCGCCGGCCGGCCTCTCCCTCTTCCAAACCCCCTGACCCTTCCGGGGGCGCTTCGGAACTGCGCTCCCCACCGCGGTGTAGCATGAGCACGGAGAACGACGACGTGCCCATCGAGCCACTACGCCTGAAAAAGCTCGACCTCGCCGAGCTGACCGATGAAGACGTCATGGAGCGCTGCGCCATGGGCTCCGAGGCGGCTTTCCGCGCGCTCGTGCAGCGGTATCGCACCCGGATCATGAATCTGGTCTGCCGCTTCATCAACGACCGGGACCGGGCGGAGGAAATCAGCCAGGAGGTGTTCCTTCGGGTCTTCCGGAACCGCGAGCGGTACCGGAAGAGCGGCAAGTTCTCCACGTGGATCTTCACCATCGCGGTGAATCTCACGAAGAACGAGATCCGCAGCCGCGTCCGTCATCGCGGCACGTTCAGTCTGGATGCAATGGAAGAAGAGTCGAGTGGCCAGGGCGTGACGTTTCCCGACGCCAAACCGCTCCCCGACGAAGACCTGAATGCCACGGAAATTGGCGAGAAGGTCGCCGAGGCGCTCCGCAAAATCCCCGCGCGTTATCGCGAGGCGGTGGTGCTTCGAGACGTCGAGGGGCTCAGCTACGAGGAGGTGGGTCAGATCCTGCGCATTCCGGGCGGCACGGTTCGCTCGCGCATCAACCGCGCCCGGCTCATGCTGAAGGAGAGACTCAAACCATACCTCACCCTGGAGGATGTATGAACTGCCGGTCCGCCGAATCCCTCTTTTCAGCGTTCGTAGAGGACGAGCTCAATCAGAAAGAGCGCCGTTTCCTCGAGTCGCACCTTCTCTCCTGCCGCCGCTGCACGGCCTCGATGCGCGAGCTCAAGGCCTCGATGGATCTTTGCGGCGCGCTCCCGACCGTGGACACGAGCCCTCACTTCGAAGACGACCTGATGGCCATGATCCGCTCGGGCGAGGCGATGCGCCCGTCGATCATCGATTGGCTGCGCGGTCTCGTCACGATCGAGCGCATCCGTCCGTTCGCGCTCGCCGGCGCGGGCGCGTCGGCGGTCCTGATCGCGTCCTTCGCGATCAACCATCCCCTGTTCACCACGTTCGCCAGCCACACGACCAAGGCTCCCGTGACCCAGGCCGCCGTGCCGGCTCCGGCTCCGACGCCGTCGGGCACCGAGGTCGCGTCCATCACGCCGCCCGAGACCACGGCTCCCGCGCCCAGCGCCAAGGCGCCCGTGAAGAGCGACGCGGGGTACGCCTGGGCCGACCACAGCGTCCGGACCTCCTCGAGCATTCCGGACACGACGGTCCCCAATCCGGGCTCCCGCTACGACGATGAGTACATCACCGACCAGTTCTTCCTCGAGCGCGGGACGGACGGAGGCAACAACCCGACCATCACCCCGGTCTCGAGCAGCGCGTCGGATGACGTCTACATCACGTTCTAAGAGCCCGATGCCCCGGGTGAGCCCGGGCGCCTGTCTCCTCGCCGTCTCGGTCCTCGTTCTCGCGGGACCGGGAGCCGGCGTCTCTCACGCCGTTCCCCGCCACGTCGCCTTCCGCTCCGACGAGGCCTCGCTCCTCGGGGTCGTCGATTCCGTTCACGCCTCGATCGTGACCGTGGTCGGCTATCCCCCTCCCGATCCGGCCGGACGCGCGGGCAAGCGCCGCCGGCTGATTGGCTCCGCCGTCGCGACAGCGCCGGATCGCATCATCGCGTCCGCGAGCGTCGCCATTCCCGGCGGCAGCGTGCACGTCCTCCTCGGCAACGGCGTCGAGCGCCCCGCGATCCTGCTCGGCGTGGACCGCCAGTCGAACATCGCGCTCTTCCAGATCGAGGGCGCGAAGCTCGAGCCGCTCCACGCGGCATCGCCGCAGTCGCCGGCGGTGGGATCGTGGGTCGCGGTGGTCTCGAACGTCGGCATCACGCGCCCGCAGGCGGCCATCGGCCAGATCGTCGGCCGGGGCGAACGCGTGGACGAGCACACGGGGGGCGATATCTTCGAGATCGACGCTCCCACCTATCCCGGCTCGACCGGCGCCGCGATCCTGAACGAGGACGGGGACTGGATCGCGATGGTGGTCGGGCGCGCGGCGCCGAGCCCGAGCGATGGCGCTCCGGTGGGCCTCGATTCGGGCGAGTCCATGCCGCCGAGCAGCGTCCTGATTGCGCTTCCGGTGGACCAGGTGACGTACATCACGAAGGAGCTGGAGGCCTACGGCAGCGTGCGGCGCGGCTTCCTGGGGGTCCAGTTGAAGCGCGGGCCCGCGACCCCGTCCGATTCGCTGGGCATCATGGTGGCCAACGTGGTACCCGGAAGTCCCGCCGACTCGAGCGGACTCAGGGTGGGGGACCGGATTCTCGCGGTGGACGGCCAGGAGGCGCACACGGCCGACGACCTCACCGCCCTCGTGCGCGCGATGCGTCCGGGGGACGACGTGGAGCTGACCGTGCTTCGCAAGGACGACATCTTCCCGATCCGGGTCGTGCTCGGCGCCGCGTTCACGAATCCGCCCGTTGGACCGCGCCCCTCGCGAGAGGAGGAGATCCGCCGCGCGAAGACGGATCTCAACCAGCTCGAGATGCAGAAGCGCCAGCTCGAGCAGCGCATCCGCACCCTCGAGGGCTCCTCCTCCCGCTGACCCTCCGCCGGCTCGAGACGCCGGCGCTCGAGCCCCTCTTCTTCTCGCTCCGCCGCGCGTGTGCTAGCCTGCGCGCCACGATGCGGCGACGTCGAACGCTCCCCATCGATCTCCCGTCTCACGATCTCCTGGCCGCCGCGGAGACGATCCGCACGCCATGACCCGAATCCGCATTCGCCCGAGATCGGTCGCCTACGACGTGACCGTCGCCCCGGGACTCCTCGCGCGTGCGGGGTCGCTCCTTCGCCGCGCGCACGGCGGCTCCGTGGCCGCCGTCGTCACCGACCGCACGGTGGACCGGCTCCATGGCGCCCGTCTCGTACGCTCGCTCACGAGCGCCGGATGGACGGTGCGCCGGGACGTGCTGCCGGACGGCGAGCGAGCGAAGTCGCTCGTAGTGCTCGAGCGGCTCTGGGTTCGCTGGGCTCGCGCGGGGCTCTCGCGCGACGCGATCGTGGTCGCGCTCGGCGGGGGCGTGGTCTCCGACGTCGCTGGATTCGCGGCGTCCTGCTACGCGCGCGGGCTCCCATGGGCGGCCTTCCCGACGACCGTCATCGGTCAGGCGGACGCGGCCATCGGCGGGAAGACCGGGGTGAACCTCGCGCAAGGGAAGAACCTGATCGGCACCTTCCATCATCCGTTCGCTGTCTACGCCGACGTGGAAACGCTGCGCACGCTGCCCACGCGGGAGTACCGCGCGGGGCTGGCCGAGATCGCGAAGATCGGCGTGATCGCCCACCCTGCGATCCTCTCGAGACTCGAGCGTCTCGCTCGAGCCGGAACACGCACCGCGCGTCCGGAGCTCGTGGGACCGCTCGTGCGCTCCGCCGCGGAGGTGAAGGCGCTCTTCGTCCAAGCCGACGAGCGCGATCAGGGCGTGCGGCTCGCGCTCAACTTCGGACACACGGTGGGGCACGCCCTCGAGGCCGCGACCGGCTACCGGCGCTATCGGCACGGGGAGGCGGTCGCGATCGGCATGGCGGCCGCGCTCCGGATGAGCGTGCTCGAGGCCGGTCTCGATCCGGTCGACGCGATGGAGGCGGAGTCGCTCCTCACCGCGCTCGGGCTTCCGACGCGTCTGGCGAAGGAGCCTGGCCGCGCGTTCTGGGACGCGCTCGCTCGAGACAAGAAGCGTGGACGATCCGGCGTGCGGATGATATTGTGCCCCGCGATCGGCGAATCTAAAGTCTTTGAATTGCCAGCGCTTACCACCCTTCGACGGGTTATTCGGAGTCTGGTCCGTCATCCGGGAGGGAACCCATGAGGGTCGACGCGGCCAAGGAGACGGCCATTCCGGTCGAGGAGATCATCGCCAAGGACCCGGCCACCGCGCTCTACCTGCCGCATGTGGAGCGGCTGGTCGAGGACGGCCGCCTCGAGGAGGCGATCGCGCTCTGCGAGGAGCGCAAGCGCCGTCCGGGCCGCGGCGTGGGCGACCACATCGTCCTCGGCCGCGCCTACCTCGCCGACGGACAGCTCGCCCGCGCGCGCGCCGAATTCAAGGAGGCGCTCGATCTCGACCGCGAGAACGTCGTCGCGTTGAAGGCGCTCGGCGGCATCCTCGCGCACGAGGGGAACCACGCCGAGGCCGCGAGCTATTACCAGGCGGTCTGCCGCGTCGATCCCGGCGATCTCGAATCGCAGACCGCGCTCCACCAGATCACGTCGGGCGAATTCCCGGAGATCCGTCCCGCGGACGTCATCGTGGGGCAGGGCGCCATGCACTGGCAGCCCGTGCGCCTGCCGCGCGAAGAGGAGCATCTCTCCGAGCTCGCGCTCGGACTCCGCACGATCGAGCGGTTCGACGCGTCGCAGACGGAAGCACCCATCCTACCGCGCTCGTATGCCGCGCCCGAGGTGGGCTTCGATCTCCCAGTCGAGCGAATCGCGCCGGCCGTCGAGCCCGACGAGAGACGCGCCGAGGTCGTGGATCGCGCGCCTTCGGACTTCGCCCCGAGCGCGTCGAGGAGTGGCGATCCATTCGAACGCGTGCAGCCGGAGCCAATGCCGGGGGCCGAGCCCGTTCACGCGGAGGCCCAGGTCGCCGCGGGCGGACTCGGGGACATCATCGAGAGCCATCCTCCGGTCGAGGTGCCGCGCGCTCCGGGCAAGCTCGTCGAAGGCAACAAGAGCGCGTTCGAGACCTGGATCCGGCAGCTGAGCGGAAAGGAGTAGCGAGATCGCGCGCGAGGTCTGGGTGCTGCACGGTCCCAATCTCGGTCTCCTCGGCCGGCGGGAGCCGCAGCTCTACGGCAAGGAGACCTTGGCGTCGATCGACCGCCGCCTCACGGAGCTGGGCGAGTTGCTCGATCTTCGCGTGTCCTCGTTCCAGACCAACCACGAAGGAGCGCTCGTCGACCGGCTGACGGTCGCGATGGACGAAGTCGACGGGTGCCTCCTCAATCCGGCCGCGCTCAGCCATGGGAGCCTCGCTCTGGCGGACGCGCTCCGGTCGATGACCATCCCCGTGGTGGAGGTCCACATGACCAATCTGTACGCGCGCGAGCGCGAGCGCCAGTTCAGCCTGACCGGGAGCGCCGCGGCGGGCGTGATCATGGGGTTCGGCCCCGCGAGCTACGAGCTGGGGCTCCACGCGCTCGCCGCCATGGTCGCGCCCGCGAAGGGGCGGAGGAAGCGGACGTGAGCCTGAAGCGCGACATCCAGGAGCTGATCCAGATCATGCGCGAGGAGGATCTCGCCGAGATCGAGGTGCGCCGCTGGTTCTCCTCGGTGCGCGTACGCCGTCCGATGGCCGAGCAGGCTCTGATCCACGCGGCCGCCGCGGCGCCCGTCGCCCAGGCGCCCGCCGCGCGCGAAGCCGAGGCGTCGCCGGAATCGCAGCTCACGCCGATCAAGTCGCCGATGGTGGGCACCTTCTACCGGTCGCCCGCGCCCGACGCGGACCCCTACGTCGAAGAGAACTCGTCGGTCGACGTGGGTCAGACGGTCTGCATCGTGGAAGCCATGAAGCTCATGAACGAGATCGAGTCGGACGTGCGAGGACGCATCGCGAAGATCCTCGTCGAGAACGCGCAGCCGGTGGAGTTCGGGCAGGTCCTGTTCCTGGTCGAGGCGGAAAGCGCCGCGTAGGCGCGGGAGGCGGGGAGGCGCATGAATATCAAGCGCGTGCTGCAGCGGATGGTCGAGATGGGCGCCTCGGACCTCCACGTCAAGGTGGGCACGAAGCCTACCGCCCGCGTGAACGGCGAGCTGGTCCCGATCGACGAGGCGCCGCCGAGCCAGCAGGAGCTCGAGGCGGTCGTCGATCAGATCCTCACCCCGAAGCAGAAGCGGGTCTTCGAGGAGACGAAGGAGGTCGACTTCGCCTTCGGGGTCACGGGGCTCTCGCGCTTCCGCACCAACTTCTACCAGCAGCGAGGCACGTTCGCATTCGTCTTCCGGCAGGTGCCCGCGACCATCCCCGCGTTCGAAGAGCTGAACCTTCCGTCGGTGGTCGAGGATCTCGCGCTCAAGCCGCGCGGCCTCGTCCTCGTGTGCGGCACGGTGGGAAGCGGGAAGTCGACGACCCTGGCCGCCATGATCGACTCCTTGAACCGGCGTGAGCCCCGGAACGTCATCACGATCGAGGATCCGGTCGAGTTCCTGTTCCGCGACAAGAAGTGCACGATCTCGCAGCGCGAGGTGGGTCTCGACACGGACAGCTTCGCCGAGGGGCTGAAGCACATCCTCCGCCAGGATCCGGACGCGATCCTGATCGGCGAGATCCGCGATCCGGTGACCATGCGCACCGCGCTCATGGCGGCGGATACGGGGCACCTCGTGCTCTCGACGCTCCACACGATCGACGCGGCGCAAACGGTGAACCGCATCATCTCCTTCTTCCCGCCGCACGAGCACGAGGAAGTCCGGTACATGCTCGCGACCACGCTCCAGGCCGTGGTGGCGCTCCGGCTCATCCCCCGCGCCGACCAGCCCGGGCGAATGCCGGCGGCCGAGGTGCTCATCGTCACGTCGACGGTGCGCGAGTACCTGCTCGACCCCGAGAAGACGAGCCTCATCAAGACGGCCATCGCGGAGGGCGTGTCGCAGTACGGGATGCAGACGTTCGATCAGTCGATCATGAAGCACTACTCCGAAGGCAAGATCTCCATCGAGAACGCGCTCAAGTACTGCTCCAATCCCACCGAGTTCGAGCTCCGCGTGAAGGGCATCCACGCCACCTCGGACGAGACCTGGAAGACATTCGAGCGTCCCAAGCAGGAATCCCTCTAGCGCGCATGTTCCGGAAGATCCTGATCGCCAACCGAGGAGAGATCGCGCTCCGGATCATCCGCGCCGCGCGCGAGATGGACATCGAGACGGTGGCCGTCTTCTCCGAGGCGGACCGGGACTCGCTCCACGTGCGCCTCGCCGACGAGGCGGTCTGCATCGGCCCGCCGCCGAGCTCCGCGAGCTACCTCAACATGGCGCGCATCATCAGCGCGGCCGAGATCACGGCCGCCGACGCCATTCACCCGGGCTACGGATTCCTCTCCGAGAACGCGCACTTCGCCGAGGTCTGCGAGTCCTGCCACATCCGCTTCATCGGCCCGACCTCCGAGATGATCCGCACGATGGGAGACAAGGCGGTGGCCCGCAAGACGGCGGTCGCGGCGGGCGTTCCCGTGACGCCGGGGAGCGAGGGAGTCCTCGAGTCTGCGGACCAGGCGGCCGATGTCGCCAAATCGCTCGGCTATCCCGTCATCATCAAGGCCGCGGCCGGCGGCGGCGGGAAAGGGATGCGCATCGCGACCGACGAGGCCTCGCTCAGGAACGGTGTCATGACCGCCCAGGCCGAGGCGGAGGCCAACTTCGGATCCGGCGCCGTCTACCTCGAGCGCTACGTCGAGAAACCGAGGCACATCGAATTCCAGGTGTTCGGGGACAAGCAGGGGAACGTGGTGCACCTGGGCGAGCGCGAGTGCTCCATCCAGAGGCGTCATCAGAAGCTCATCGAGGAGGCGCCGAGCGTGGCGCTCTCGCCCGAGCTCCGCGCGCGCATGGGGGAGGCCGCCGTGCGCGCGGCTTCGTCCATCCACTACGAGGGGGCGGGCACGATCGAGTTCCTGCTCGGTCCGACCGGCGAGTTCTATTTCATGGAGATGAACACGCGCATCCAGGTGGAGCACCCGGTCACCGAGATGGTCACGCGCCACGATCTCATCAAGGCGCAGATCCTGGTGGCCGCGGGCGAACCCCTTCCGTGGAAGCAGAGCGAGATCGAGCTCCAGGGCCACGCGATCGAGTGCCGCATCAACGCGGAGAAGCCGGATCAGAACTTCCAGCCCTCGCCCGGCACCGTGCGCTACTTCCACAGCCCCGGCGGGCCCGGCGTGCGCGTGGACAGCCACCTCTACTCCGGCTACCGCGTGCCTCCCAACTATGACTCGATGGTCGCCAAGATCATCTGCTGGGGGCGGAACCGAAGCGAGGCCATCGCTCGGATGCGCCGCGCGCTCCTCGAGACGGTGGTCGAGGGAATCGATACCACGCTGTCGTTCCATCTCGAGGTGCTCGCCGATCCCGGCTTCCAGAAGGGCGAGATCCACACGGGCTACCTGGAAGAGTTCATGAGCCAGAGGACCAAGGCGGCGTGACCTCGACGGGCGCCCGGGGCGCCTCGGGCCTCGCGCGCATCGACCTCTACCTCACGCCCACCGAACTCGAGCGCGCTTCGCTCGAGGATCGGCGCCTCCTGGTCGTCGACGTGCTCCGGAGCTCCACCTCCATCGCGACGGCGCTCCAGAACGGAGCGTCGAAGATCATCCCCGTCGAGACCGTGGAAGAGGCGACCCGCCTCGCCCAGACCCTCGATCCCAAGTCGCGCCTCCTCTGCGGCGAGCGCGACGGCCGCAAGGTCGGCGGCTTCGATCTCGGGAACTCGCCGCGCGAGTACACGCGCGAGCGCGTGGACGGCAAGACGCTCGTCTTCGCCTCCACCAACGCGAGCCCGCTCATGGCCGGGCGTCTCGACGGCCGCGAGCAGCGCGTGCTCGGCTACGTCAACCTGAGTGCGGTGGCGGAGCTCTCCCGGTTCGACGCCGTGGACCTGGCCATTCTCTGTGCCGGGAAGAGCGGGCTCTTCTCGCTGGAGGACGCGGCCTGTGCCGGGGCGTTGATCCGGCGGCTCGCGCCCGAGGGAGACTCGATCGCGCTGAACGACGCCGCGGAGATGGCGCGCGAGTACGATCGCCGCTATGGCGCGGATCCCGAAGGAATCCTCCGGCGCAGCGAGCACGGCCGCCATCTCATGGATTTGGGATTCGAGGAGGACCTGCCGGTCTGCGCGGCGATCGACAGCGTGCCGCTGGTGCCGCTCCTCAAGGAAGGGCGGATCGTGGCCCCCGCCGGGTCGCGGCGCTAGCCGCCCCGCCTCGCGCGGCGCAGGAGCTCGAGCGCCAGCGCTCCGAAGAAGAGATTCCCGAGCCAGGCGGCGAGCATGGGCGGGAGCGTGCCGTTGTGCCCCAGCGACTGCCCGGTCCGGATGAAGGCGTAGTAGACGAAGCTGATGAAGATCGAGAGCCCGAAGCTGATCGCGAATCCCCCACGCCTCACGCGCAAACCGAGAGCGGTGCCGATCACGACCACGATCAGATTCGTGAGCGGGAAGGCCACCTTCAGGTAGAGCTCGACCAGGTACTTCTGCACGCGGCTCCCGCTCTGGTGGAGCCGTCCGATGTAGTTCTGGAGCTGCCAGTAGGAGAGCGCCTTCGGATCCTCCTCCGCCTTGGCGAAGTCCTCGGGAGTCTCCTTCAGGCCCGGGAGCGTGAGCTCGTTGAACTCGGCCGCGTGCTCTCCCTCGCGGTCGAATCTCCGGACGAAGCCGCGGCGGAAGACCCAGCGTCCCTTCTGCCAGCGCGCGGTCTCGGCATCGATGCGGCCCGTGAGGGTGTGCTTCTGGATCTGCTGGATGACGACCTCGGTCATGGTCTGACTCGGGATGTCGTAATTGCGGATCAGGAAGGTCCGGCCGTCGCGTCCCAGGTAGGCGAGATTGGTGCGCACCGTCGCCCCCTCCGGGCTCTGTTTCTTGATCTCCACCCGGTAGAGCCGGAGCTTCTGAGCGTTCAACGGCGGCAGGACCATCTCGTTCACCACGAAGACGAGCACGCTCACGGTCGCGGCCACGACCCACATCGGGAGCGCGATCCGGCCGATCCCGATGCCTGCGGCCTGCATGGCCGTGAGCTCGTTCTGCCGTCCGATCTGTCCCAGCGCGAGCAGGCAGGAGAGGAGCATCGCCATCGGCAGCACCTGCACCACGATGCCCGGGATGGAGGCGAGGTAGTACGAGACCACGATGTGGATCGCGACGCTGTTGTCGAGGTAGGTGTCCATCTTCTCGAAGACGTCCACGATGATGAAGACCGCCACGAAGAAGACGAGCCCCGCGAGCAGCGACAGGAGCTGCTCGCGCAGGATGTACCGGTCGAGGAGCCTCATGCGGGCATCGGCCTCCGCTCGCGCCCGCGGCGACGGCGCGGCCGGCGGCGGATCAGCTCCGCGGCGTGGAGCGTGAGGTAGAGGCCCACGGCGCCAATCACGATGTTGGGGGTCCACATGGCGATCCATGGCGGTAGGAGCCGGCGATCCGCCAGCTCCTCGCCGCCGGCGAGGCAGAGGTAATAGAAGATGAAGAAGAGGATCGAGAGGAAGGCGACCGAGATCCCGCTCCGCCTCGCGCGGATGCCGAGCGGCGCGCCGACCAGGACGAAGACGAGGCAGGCCGCCGGGATCGAAAACTTCTTCTGCACCTCGACCTCGAGGCTCTGAGCCCGTCGATCGAGCGCTTCGACCTCCATCTGGCGCATCTGGATGATGTCCGCAGTGGTGGGGCTCACGAAGCGGCCCGGAGCCTCCTTGGGAGGCGGCTTTCCGATCCCGCCCACGGAGGAGAAGGCCCGGGTGACGCTCCGGATGAGGGCCTGGAGACCCCGGGGCGGCCGGTGGGGCACGGCCGCCTCCACGAACTCCGAATAGCTGGCGAATCCAGCCTGGTGAAGGATCTGGTCGCGGCGGTCGATCGCCCCCTTCAAGTCGGTGCGCAGCTTGTGGATCGAGGCCTGCATCATGCCTAGGCTCATCTCCCGGTCCCCGCGCGCGTCCCGGTCCTGCCGCTCCAGATCTCCCCCCATGGTCCGAATATTAATGGTGTGGGTCTTGAACATGAGCCGGCGGTAGGTCCGCTCCTCCTCGTTCGGGGGGACTTCGTGGATCTCCCCGTCGTGAAGCTCCAGGGACATCACACGTCCGTCCTTGGAGTTGTGGATCACGCCCCAGTCGGCCAGGATCGTCGTGGGGCGCGCGTTCGAGTTGAGCTGGTAGATCTTCACGCCCCGGATCTGGTTCGTCCGGTCGTCCACTTTCTCGACGAAAATGCTGTACCCGACGAAGTCGTCGACGAATACCCCTTCCTGGATCGTCGCGGTGGGGCGCTTTCGGCCCACGTCCGCCATGAGGTTGGCCAGGCGGTGGTTGGACTCGGGAAGGATCAGGTTGTTGAAGAGGACGAGGAGCCCGGCCAAGACGAGCGCCGCGCTCAAAGGGGCGCCGACGATCCGGAGCAGGTTCACGCCGTTCGCCTTCATGGCCGCGATCTCGTTGTCCTGGGAGAGCCGGCCGAACGTGGCGAGGCACGCGATGAGGACCGCGCAAGGGAACGCCAGGGCCACCATGTAGCCGAGCGACAGCACGAAGAGCTCGAGCACGACGCCGGCCCCGATCCCTTTGCCGATGGCGAGGTCGACCAGATCGAACATGAAGTCCAGTGTCAGCAGGAAGATGACCACGCTGAACCCGATCAGGAACGGGTACAGGTGCTCGCGGAGGACATACCGTTCGAGTATTCTCATTCGTCTTTCGGGGCGGGTGGTGGGCGTCGCACGCGGCCGCAGTATAGGGAGCCGGGGCACGTCCAAGCAAACCCCCATCCAGAGGCGCCGCACTTACTTCCGGCTCGAACTCCGCACGAGACCAGGGGTTTAAGTACCAGCATCGACTCCCCCTTGTCGAGCCACCCAAGGATCGGAACACTCCACGATGGACGCATGCTTCCTCGTTTGAGGTGGTTGTATATCCTCGCTCTGGGCTTTCTCTTAGCCCCCTGGGCGAGGGTCCATGCCGAGCCCTACCAGGATCTGCCGAACCCCGACCGGCTGCAGCCGGTCGAGGCCGATCTCAGCACGCCCGTTCTGCCACCGGGGTGGAGGTTCCGCCCCATCCACGCGAACGGCGACTATCCAACCGGGCAGCCCGACATCGACGTCACCGTCGATCCCGTCGCCGGGACCGTCCAGGAGAGTTACCGTGAAGGGGACGTGGAGGTTCGCGAGCCTCTCGTTTTGACCCCCGATGAGTACAACCAGATCCTGAGCGGCCGCACGGTCCGACGGCTCTGGAAGGACAAGGCCAAATCCACGCGCTCCATGGATCGCGGCCAGCTCCGCTCGGGCACCGCGCTCCGCGTCGAGCTCCCGGTCCAGCTTCCCAAGATGGTTCGTTCCATCGTCGGCGATGGGACCCCGAACATCGAGATCTCGGGAAGCGAGACCATCACCCTGAGCGGGACGAGCGACTGGACCGCGAGCAACCGCATCCAGACCGAGCGCAAGAACCAGAGCGCGTTCCCCAGCTTCGACATGAAGCAGGAGCTGAACGTCAACCTGACCGGATCGATCGGCGACCGGATCAAGGTCGACATCGACCAATCGAGCAACGTCACCACCTCCATCGACAACCAGGTGAAGCTCCGCTACGAGGGGGGCGACGACGACATGATCCGCTCCGTCGAGCTCGGCAACACGAACCTGTCGGTGGAAGGCGCGTCGTTCCGGCAGGAAGGGCTGTTCGGAATCAAGTCGGTGGCCCGGCTCGGCAGCGTCGACGTTCAGGCCATCGCGAGCAAGCAGGAAGGAAAGACCGAGACGGCGCGCTTCACCCCGTCCGGCGAGCTCAAGGACGTGCAGATCCGGGATCTCGAGTACATCCACCGCACCTACTTCTTCATCGCGGACCATCCGGTGAAGATCAAGGCCGGGACCCTGCACGTGTACAAGGACGACCGTATTACGGCCACGAACACGACGGAGAGTCCTGGCCTGGCGCGCGTCAATCCGCTGGCTCCGCCAGATTCAGCGTCGAACCCGGAATTTCCAGGGAAATTCACTTCTCTCACGCTCGACGATGACTATTCCATCATTTATCCGTACGTCACGGGAGAGGCGGGCGAGATCCCGGTGATCAAGCTCCGTCAGGCGCTTGGCTCGACGGAGATCCTGGCGGTTTCTTACGTGGATGAGATCACAGGTCAGCAGGTCGGCACCACGGAGAACACCCAGTTCGCAGCGGAGAATCCCGCCCTCGCGAAGCCGGCGAACACGCTCCTCCTGAAGGCCATCGGAGTCGAATTCAACCGGATTACGAAGGATCCCGATACGGGACTATTCAGCAGGAGCGACCCGTGGTACCCGGTGCTCCCGTACGAGCTCCGTAACTTCTACGACCTCCAGGGCCGGGACATCGCTTTCGAAACCCTGACCCTCAAAGTGAAGCGGCTCCAAAACGGCGCGGTCAACGATCCCGATTTCATCAACACCATCGACGGCGATGTGCCTCTCGTCCAAATCCTTGGATTGGACACGAAGAACAACAGCACCAATGCCGATGGGGCTGACGGGCAGGTCGACAGCCGGCTGATCGACCCACAAACGGGCATTCTCTTCTTCCCGGATCTGCATCCCTTCAACCCAGACACGACGAAGATATGCTCCCTTGTGGATTCAACAGGCGGATTCCTTTGCCTGGACGACTTCGGACGGAACAAGCTCCTGGACCCGGCTCTGACCAATCCGAAGGTCTATTACGCACTCCAGCCGGACCCCAACGCCGACACCCGGTATTACATCGAGGCCGAGTTCAAGAGCAGCACCCAGGGGTTCTTCCTCGGACGCTTTGACATCCTTGAAGGATCGGAAACGGTCAAGGTCGACGGCATCCCGCAGCGACGCGGCTCCGACTACACGATCGACTACCAGACGGGGCAGGTGAACTTCCTCAAGCCCCCGGGCCCCAACCAGACGATCAGCGTCGACTACTCGTTCGCGCCGGGCGTGGGATCGACCCAGCTCACCCTCCTCGGTGCCTCGGCTTCGTACAACCCAGGACCCAACCTGGCCCTGACGTCGAGCGTGCTCTACGACAGCCGCGGGGCGATGGAGACGAACGCGAAGTTGGGGGAGGAGCCGGCCAAGACCGTCATCGGCGACCTCTCCTCGCTCGTTGTCTTCAAGCCGGTCTGGATGACCCAGCTCGCGAACATCATCCCGGGGGTCAAGACAAACGCGCCGTCGCTCCTCAACATCCAGGCGCGCACCGCCGTGAGCATGCCGAACCCGAACACGGCGGGAGAGGCGTACATCGACGACATGGAAGGCAACCGCGAGTCGAACACGATCGGGCTTTCCCGAACCCAGTGGTTCTGGAGCTCGACGCCCATCGCCGACCTGGGAGACTCGTCAACCGCAACGTCCGTGCCGATCACCTCGCAGGTCGCGACCCATACGCTCCTCGAGTGGTACAACGCCCGCGGCGTGAAGGAACACGATCTGAAGCCCATCTTGAAGAACGAGGAAGGGGGCGACGCCGAGCGCACGGTCCTCGAGATGAACCTCCACCCGCCAACCGGCCAAGCATCCATCGCACCCGATGACTGGACGGGAGTCACGCAATCGCTCTCCACGGCCGGGCAGGATTTCTCACGACTCAAGTACATGGAGATCTGGGTCAACGACTTCACGCAGGAACACGCACTCACACCAGGAAAGCTCCATATCGACTTTGGCGGGGTGAGCGAAGACGCCTTCTGGAACCCCGACTCGATCCCGAACGGAGTGCTCGACACGGAGGACATCAACGGCGACGGCAAGCTGGACCGCGGTGAGACTGCGGATGTGCCCTTCGAGGACACGGGGCTCGATCACCTTCGAGATCCACAGGAGCCCGGCTACGACCCGGTGAACAATCCCGACCCCAACCACGACGACTACCATTTCGAATCGGGCGCCAAGATCCTCGACTACAGCCAGATCAACGGCACTGAAGGGAACGGGGAAGGCGTTCAGAACGCGAGGCCGGATACCGAGGACTTGAATCGCGACGGCTTCCCCCAATTCCAGAACAACTATTTCTCGGCGACGATCGACCTCTCCGATTCGACGTATGTGGCGGTCGACGTGGCGCACGACTACGCGGGGCAGAGCTTCCCGGACGGAAACCAGATCGCGCTCGACAACGGATGGCGCATGTTCCGCGTGCCCTTGACTCCGGAGATTTTCAAGCGCGTCGGGGCAGCTGACTGGCAAAACGTGCAGCACATTAGGATCTGGGTGAACGGCGTCAGCTCCTCGACGGCGGCCGAGGTGCACAAGTACCAGATCGGGGGCATCGAGCTCGTGGGGAACCGCTGGCTGGCGCAGGCGATCCCGCCCGACAAGGAAGCGCGGGGACTCGCGCTCGGCGTGGGCGTCCGGAACAACAAGGACGACAGCGGTGCTCCGTACTTCTATCAGGCGCCGTTCGCGGTCCAGAACACCCAGGGAGGCACCGCGAGCCGGAAGGAGCAGTCGCTCGCGCTCCACCACTTCAACCTCGTGAACGGCGACACCCTGATCGCCTTCAAGACCACGTCGTCGACCAACGCCCTCGGATGGACGCAGTACGGGCAGATCCGCTTCTGGGTGCACGGCGATCCGAACGCAGACGCGCAGAAGCTCCGCGTGATCGCGCGCTTTGGAGCGGACACGGTGAACTACTACGAGTACAGCGCCCCGGTCCCGAACGACTCCTGGCAGAACATGATCGTCCCGCTCGATCGGCTCTCCGGGCTCAAGGAGACCATGGAGGCCGACTCCATGGGCGTCCGGATCGATACGGAAACGGGGGCCGCCACCGGCGAGGTCTACAAGGTGGTCGGCAATCCGAGCTTCACGCGCATCCTCCGCATCAGCTTCGGCACGACCATGGTGGGAGGGCCGCCCGGTCCCCAGGAAGGCGAGGTCTGGATCAACGATCTCCGGGTCTCCGACGTGCACCGCGATCGCGGCGTCCATGGGGAGGCGAGCATCCAGGCCAACTTCGCGGACGTGATGGCGATGAACGTCAATTTCGAGAAGGAGGACGAGGACTTCTTCCGGACGGGCTCAGGGGTGAACACGGGGACCGGCCAGAACCATACGGGCCTGAACCTCGCCACCACGTTCAACCTGGACAAGATCCTGCCGACGAGCGGCCTTCAGCTCCCCGTCCGGTTCTCGATGACCCATACCGCGGACGTGCCCAAGTTCCGCACGGGCTCGGACGTGATCCTCTCGGACGCCCGCTCCGGCCTCGAGACGAAGGAGCGAAACCAGCAGACGATCGACATGAGCTACCGGAGGAGCGGCACGAAGCGGGGCGGGCTCGCACGCTACACGCTGGACGCACTCCAGGGCGCGCTCACCTACTCGCGCGACGCATCGCGGACCACGAGCAGCATCGATTCCACGTGGGTCTTCCGCGCCTCGGGCAACTACGACCTTCCGATCGGCGGGCTCCCGGTCGGGCTCCCGATGATCAAGATCGGTCTTCTGCCGGACCAGCTCGGCTTCAACGCCAACTGGGAGGCCACCCGCGACGTCTCCTACGGACGGCAGATCTTCGAGGACGACGACTCGACAACGCTCCGCTCCAACGTGAACACGCGGATCCTCACGGTGGGAGGGAGGACGGGGTGGACGCCGCTCTCCTCCGTGCGCGTGAACTTCAGCATCACGTCGACGCGCGACATGCTGCTCAGGAACGAGGGAGGGCTTGGATTCAACGTGGGGACGGAACTGGTGCAGGCGCGGACGCTCGGCTTGAACTACACGCCGCGCTGGCTGGGCCTCTTCTCGCCCAACCTCGCGATGGACGGAACCTATCGCGAGTCGAAGAATCCGCAGCAGCGGCTCCTCGCCACCGATCCGGCCGATCTCAAGTCGATCGCCAACACCGGGAACGCCCGGTTCACCGCGGTCATTCCCTTCGCGAGGCTCGGCCAGCGCTGGTCGCGTCCGGGACACTCGGGGGCTTCGTACTTCAACCCCATGCGCGCGGTGATCTCGCGGTTCCAGGACATCCAGACCACGTTCACGTACACCCGAGGTTCCAACATCTCGCGTGTGACCGGCGATGCCGGCGCGGCATTCAAGACCGGATTCACCGGCGCGATCGATCCCGAGATGGTCCGCCAGTCGAACTCGACCTTCGCCCAGACGAGCTCCTACACGTCCGGCGCGAACACGACGTTCCGTCCCACGTCCTTCATCACCATCGACGCGCGGGCGGACCACAGGCTCGCCTTCAGCGACGTGGGCCTGGGCGGATCGCGACGCACGCTCTCCTACTCGCTCCCGGATCTGAAGGGACGATGGCTCGAGCTCCATCGCCTGCTCGGGCTGTCCAATTCGATCAGCACCATGTCCCTCAACTCGGGTTACAACTTCCACCGCGACGAGGCCGGCCCCAAGGAGGGTCCGATCGAGACACGCACGAACACGACGACCTGGGGGCCGCTCCTCGGATGGGATCTGGCCTGGCGCAACGGGCTCCGGGCCAACATCGCGACGAACGTCACGCAGAGCACGCAGATCGACCAGCGCGTCTACGACCTGACCAGCGACCGGCAGCTGGTCAACACGGACGTCCGGTTCACCAAGACCTACTCGGCCGCGCGCGGGATCCGGTTCCCGTTCTCGAAGAAGCCGTTGCGGCTCCCGAACGATCTCAACCTCAACCTCACCTTCTCGGCCGCCTCGGAGCGGAAGGTCACGAAGCGCCCGTCCCTCGGAGTGGCGGACATCGTGGAGATCGATCAATCGCGGTGGACGATCGGGAGCGCGACGAATTACAATTTCACCCAGACCATCTCCGGCGGATTCAACCTCGGGTTCCGCAACCAGAGCGACCGGAAGACGAACATCACCACCCGCGGCTTGACCATTGCCCTCAACGGCCAGTTCCGGTTCTAGTCGTCCGGTTCTCTCGGCGCGCGCGAGGCCCGCGCTCGCCGCGGGCCTCCTCCTGCTCGCCCTCGGCTCCTGCAGCCGCCCCGCCGCCGCGACCGCCTTCGACGGCAAGAAGGCGTTCAGCGTGCTCGAGCGGCAGTGCGCGTTCGGACCGCGCTATCCGGGGAGCGAGGCGCACGACTCCTGCTTCGCCTACCTTGTCTCCGCGCTCCGCGCCTACGCGCCGGTCGTGGAGTGCGACACCTTCTATTACGACTCGCCCGTCCTGAAGAAGCGGGTCCAGCTCATGAACGTGGTCGCGCGCTTCCGCCCGGGCGTCAAGCAGCGCGTCCTGATCGGGGCGCACTGGGATACACGCCCCTGGGCCGATCGCGATCCCGTCCTCGCGAAGCGCCACCTTCCGATCCTGGGGGCCAACGACGGCGCCTCGGGCGTCGCCGTGCTGGTGGAGCTGGCGCGGGCGCTCCGGATGGGCCACGAGCAGCCGTCGGTCGGGGTGGATCTCGCTCTTTTCGACGGGGAAGACCTGGGGACCGACGCCGATCCGACAGGCTATTTCCGGGGCAGCCAGCGCTACGTGGAGTGGAAGTCGGAGGAGACCCCGCCTCTCTTCGCGGTGATCATCGACATGGTGGGATCCAGCACCATGGTGCTCCACTGGGAGGGCAATTCCCGGAAAATGGCCTCGAACATCGTGGACCTCGTGTGGGGCGAGGCGAACAGCCTCGGGGTCCGATCCTTCCGCTCCGACGTCAAGCACACCGTATACGACGACCACATCCCCTTCCTCAACGCCGGGATCCCGGCCATCGACCTCATCGACTTCGATTACCCCTCCTGGCACACCACCCACGATACCGTCGACAAGTGCTCGGCCGAGAGCCTGGGCGGGGTGGGCAAGGTGCTGCTAAGTGTCGTCACCAAGCCCAACTTGCTCGCCAACTGAGATTGCCCTTGAACCTGCCGGGATGAGTCGGTAGGTTGGGGGGTCCGAGTGGGCCAGGGGTCCACTCGTACTTTTTCGGCCCCGGCCCGGGGTCGGGAGTCCCGGGGGGCTGCCGCGTGGACGGTAACGAGCTGAAGGAGGACCTGAGCCGGCGCATCGGGTCCCTCCTGCAAGACGAGTCGTTCGATCTCTGGGACCTGGAGTTCGCGTCCCAGGCCGGCGCGACGGTCGTGCGTGTGTTCGTGGACCGGCCGTCCGGCGTCACCCTCCAAGACTGCGCCTACTGGAACAAGAAGATCGGGCGGTACCTGGACGCAGAGGACGTGATCCGGGGACGGTACGTGCTTGAAGTTGGGTCTCCCGGGCTGGACCGGACGCTCGTGCGGCCGGAGCACTACGCGCGGTTCCTCGGCGCGAACGTGGAGCTGAAGCTCCACGACCCGCACGAGGGACGCCGGACGTTTCACGGCGAGATCCGGGCCGCCGAGCCGGACACGGTGGTCATCGCCGATCCCGATGCCGGGACGGTGAGCCTGCCGTACGCGTCGATCCGGAAGGCGCGTTTAGTCGTCGACCCATGGGAAGGGATGCGCGGCCAGGAGCGCCGACGGAAAGGGTGAAGACGTTGGCACGCGAGCCTCAAATTCGAAACATGAACTACGAGCTGATGGAAGCGATGGCCCAGATCGCGCGCGAGAAGAGCGTGGACAAGGCCATCCTCATCGAGACGCTCGAGGCCGGGCTCCTCTCCGCGGGGCGGAAGCGCTTCGGCCCGAACGCGAATATCGAAGTGCGGTTCGACGATTCGAGCGGAAAGATCCTCATGCGCCTGAAGCGCATTGTCGTCGAGGACGCGGACGATCTCGGTCTCGAGGTGGATCTCGCCGAGGCCAAGGGCGTCGATCCCGATATGGAGATCGGCCAGGAGCTGATCCAGGATCTCTCGCTCGAAGAGCTCGGGCGGAACGCGATCGCGGCCGCCAAGCAGGTGCTGGTCCAGCGCGTGCGCGAAGCCGAGCGCGAGCGGATCTACGAGGACTACCACGACCGCGTCGGGGAGATGGTGCGCGGCACGGTGCAGCAGGTGGACCGCGGGAACATCTACGTGAAGCTGGATCGCTCCGAGGGGGTGCTGCCTCCGCGGGAGCAGATCGCTCGCGACCGCTACCACCAGGGCGATCACATCAAGGCCTACATCATCGCGGTCGACAAGCTCGCCCGCGGGCCGCAGATCATCCTGTCGCGGACGCACCCCGAGTTCCTCCGGAGGTTGTTCGAGGCCGAGGTGCCCGAGGTGGCGGAGAAGATCATCGAGATCAAGGGGATCGCCCGCGAGCCCGGCTCGCGCGCGAAGGTCTCCGTGCTCTCGAACGACGACAAGATCGACGCGGTGGGCGCTTGCGTCGGTATCAAGGGATCGCGGGTCCAGGCGATCGTGCGGGAGCTGGGGGGCGAGAAGATCGACATCGTCCCCTTCAGCCACGACGCGGTCGTCTTCGTCACCCGCGCGCTCAGCCCGGCCAAGGTGCTCGAGGCCCAGGTGGTCGATGCGGAGCAGAAGATCCTGGTCACCGTCGCGGACGACCAGCTCTCGCTCGCCATCGGCAAGGGGGGCCAGAACGCGCGCCTCGCGGCGAAGCTGACCGGCTGGAAGATCGATCTCATCTCGAAGAGCGAGCGCGAGCGTCAGCGGGAGTTCGAGAAGAAGTCGCGCATCGACATCGAGGATCTGGAAGCGGCCGGCCCGAAGCTCAGGGAGAAGCTCGTGCGGGAGGGGATCGAGACGGTCCAGGATCTCCTCAAGACGCCGTTCGAGGAACTGCTCGCGATCCAGGGGGTCGGCGAGAAGACGGCTGAGAAGCTGCTCGAGGATGCGCGTGAGCTCATGGCGAAGCGCGGCCGCGAGCTGGAAGAGGAAGCGGCGCGTGCCGCGGAGGCCGAGGCCGCGGCCGAGACGGTGGCCGATGAGGCCGAGTCTCGGCTGGGGGTCGCGCCGATCGCGGAGACCCAGCCGGAGCCTGTCGTGGAGCTCGAGGGCGGTGCGGACGATCGCCCCGACGAGGTCGAGCCGGTTGTGGATATGGCTCCCGCGAGCGATGGAAGCGAAGAGCCGCCCATGGGGACGGCGCCGGGCGAACCGGGCACCGAGGCGGACTTCGAGGACGAGGAACAAGCGCCCCCCGCGTAGGGCGGCGAGAAACGAGGGTCGATGCCAGCAGCGAAACGGCGGGTGTACGAAGCGGCGAAGGACATGGGGATGTCGAGCGAGGCGCTCGTCAGCATCCTCAAGGCGCTCCAGGTCGAGGTGAAGAGCCACATGAGCTCGATCGACGATGCCGTCGTCGAGCAGGTGCGCTTGAAGCTCGCGCGCGAGAAGGAGGCCGTCAAGGAAGAGGAGGCCCGGAAGCGCGAGAAGGCGGCGCAGGCGGCGAAGGTCGCGGCCGAAGCTCAGCGTCGCGTGGCGCCGGCGCCCGGACTGGCCGGCCTTCGCGGCGGCAAGCCCCCGAAGAAGAAGAAGCGCGCCGTGGACGAGAAGCTGATCCGCGCGTCCGTCCGCCGCACCATGGCCGAGATGGAAGGCACGCGCCGCCGCCGGCACCACCACAAGACCGAGGAGGGCGCCGCCGTCGGCGTGGAGGAGGCGCCGCGCGTCATTCGCGTGAGCGAGTTCATCTCCGTCGCCGAGCTCGCCGGGCACCTCGAGGTCAAGCCGCAGGAAGTCATCGCGGTCTGCATGCAGCTCGGCATCATGGCGAACATCAACCGCCGTCTCGACAAGGACTCGATCCAGGCGGTGGCGGACGAGTTCGGATTCGGCGTGGAGTTCGTCTCGGAGCTGGGCGAGGAGGTCGAGGAGGTCGAGACCGAGGACGTGGAGGGGCTCACCGCGCGCCCCCCGGTCGTCACGATCATGGGGCACGTCGACCACGGCAAGACATCGCTCCTCGACTACATCCGGAAGACCAACGTCATCGCCGGTGAGGCGGGCGGCATCACGCAGCACATCGGCGCGTACGAGGTGGAGCTTCCCTCGCACGATCGCATCACGTTCCTCGACACGCCGGGCCACGAGGCGTTCACCGCCATGCGCGCCCGCGGGGCGCAGGTGACGGATATCGTCGTCCTGGTGGTGGCTGCCGACGATCGGGTCATGCCGCAGACCGTCGAGGCCATCGACCACGCGCGCGCGGCCAACGTGCCGATGATCATCGCGATCAACAAGATCGATCTCCCCGACGCCAACGTCGAGATGGTCCGGCAGGACCTGTCGAAGCACAACCTGCTGGTCGAGGAGTGGGGCGGCAAGACGATCGCCGTTCCGATCTCGGCCAAGAAGGGAACCAACGTCGACAAGCTGCTCGAGATGATCCTGCTCCAGTCGGAGCTCCTCGAGCTCAAGGCGGACGCGTCGAAGCACGCGCGCGGCGTGGTCATCGAGTCGCGCGTGGAGCAGGGGCGCGGGATCATCGCGAGCGTGCTGGTGCAGAAGGGGACGCTCCGGGTCGGCGACGCGTTCGTCGCCGGATCCACGAGCGGCAAGGTGCGCGCCATGCTGAACGAGCGTGGAACGCGTGTCGATGATGCGGGTCCGTCGACGCCGGTCGAGGTTCTCGGCTGGAGCGCCCCTCCTCAGGCGGGCGACACGTTCGTCGTGATGGATGACGAGCGCGAAGCGCGCGAGCTCGCGTCGAAGCGCGGCCAGCTCCAGCGCGAACAGGAGCACCGACTCTTCAAGCACGTCACGCTGACCGACCTCTACAGCCAGATCAAGGCCGGCAAGGTGAGCGATCTCCTCGTCGTCCTGAAGGGCGACGTGGACGGATCGGTGGAAGCGCTCGAAGACTCGCTGACCAAGCTCTCCACCGACGAGGTGAAGCTCCGCGTCATCCATCGCGGCGTTGGGCAGATCTCCGAGTCCGACGTGCTCCTCGCGGCCGCGTCGAACGCCGTGATCATCGGCTTCCACGTGAAGCCCGATGCTCGCGCCACCGAGCTCGCGTTCAAGGAGAAGGTCGACGTCCGGCTCTACGAGATCATCTACGAGGTCGTGGCCGACGTGAAGGACGCCATGTCCGGCCTCCTCGCGCCGGAGATCCGCGAGACCGCGACCGGCTCCGCCGAGGTCCGTCAGGTGTTCCGGACGACCAAGTCGGGGGTCATCGCCGGCTGCATGGTTCTCTCGGGCAACATCCAGAGGAGCGCCCGCGCGCGGCTCGTCCGCGAGGGGCAGGTCGTCTGGGACGGCAAGATCGGCTCACTCCGCCGCTTCAAGGACGACGTCCGTGAAGTGGCGTCCGGCTACGAGTGCGGCATCGGACTCGAAGGCCGGGACGACGTCCGCGAGAAGGACGTGATCGAATCCTATGTCCTCGAGGAAGTCGCGCGACGGCTTTCGTGAGATGCGGGTCGGCACCCTCGAGGTGGACCTGCACCTTCCGGCGTCCGATTCCCTGAAAGCCAAGCGCTCGATCCTGAACCACGTGAAGGACCGCGTGAGGTCGCGCTTCAACGCGGCCGTGGCCGAGGTGGGATCGCAAGATCTCTGGCAGCGCGCCTCGCTCGGCGTGGCTGTGGTCGGCGCCGAGCCGGTTCTTCTCGAGCGCGTGCTGCGCGACGTGCTCGCCGCCATCGAGCGCGAGGATCGCCTCGCGGTGCTCGACTACCACATTCAAGTCGACTGACCCAACCGGACGGAGCCCATGTCGTCTCATCGTGAAAGCCCGCGGACGCGCCGCGTCGCCGACCGCATCGTGGTCGAGCTGGCGGAGTGCCTCACGTCAAAGATCGAGGATCCGAGACTGCGCACGCTCACGGTGACGGGGGCGCGCGTCTCGCGCGACCTCTCGGCCGCGCGCGTCTGGGTGAGCGGTTCGATGACAGCCGAGGAAGAAGCCGGCGTCCTGAAAGCGTTCGCGCACGCGACGCCGTTCCTCCGCTCCTACCTCGCGCCGAGGCTCGGACTTCGCATCGTGCCCACGCTCACGTTCCATATCGACAAATCAATCGAGACCGGGACGCGGATCGAGCAGCTCCTGCGCGAGCTCGAGCATCCGGAGGGTGGTTGACCGCGACCGCGTACGATCGCTTCCAAGCATTCATCGAGGCCCATCGAGAGTTCCTGATCCTCTCCCACGTCGACCCCGACGCCGACGCGATCGGATCCTGTCTCGCGCTCGCGCGGGTGATCCGAGGTCTCGGGAAGTCGCCGACGGTGGTGAACGACTCGCAGCTCCCGGAGAGCCTCGCGTTCCTTCCCGATTCGAACACCGTTCTCCGTCCGGCCGACGTCGCCGGGCGCACGTTCGACGCCGTGTTCGTTCTCGACTGCTCGAGCCTCGACCGTGTCGGCGCCGACGCCGCACGGCTGGTCGCCCCTGGGGTTCCGGTGGCGAACGTCGACCATCACGCCGCCAATGACGGCTTCGGGGATCCGCGCCTCGTCGACGTGGAGGCGAGCGCGACGGCGGAGCTGATCCACGAGATCCTCGAGTCGTGTGGCTTCCCGATCGACGCAGACACCGCGGAGTGCCTCTACGCCGGCGTCGCGTCGGACACCGGAGCGTTCCGCCATCCGAACACGACGCCCCGCGCCCTGCATCTCGCGGCGCGCCTGGTCGAGCGCGGCGCGCGACCGGCCTTGACCGCGGAAGCGCTCTACGGCCGGAAATCGGAGGCGAGCCTCAAGATCCTCGGCATGGCGCTCACGTCGCTCGAATCGCGATCGGGGGGCCAGGTCGCGGTGATCACGCTGAGCCGCGACATGTTCGAGCGGGCGCGGGCCAGGTCGGAAGACGCGGACGGCATCGTTCAGTTCGCGAAGGCGCTCGCCGGCACGCGCGTCGGCCTCCTCGTGCAGGAGGTCGCACCCGGAGAGATCCGTCTCAGCTTCCGCTCCGATGGCAGCGTCGACGTGAACGCGGTGGCGGCACGCTTCGGCGGCGGAGGGCACAAGCAGGCGGCGGGTGCGCGCGTGAAGGGCGACCTGCGCGCCATCCACGATCAGGCTCTCCAGGTGCTCGACAAGGCGGTGGATGGCGGACTCCCTCCATCTGCTGGATAAGCCCGAAGGCTGGACCTCGCACGACGTGGTCGCGCGGATGCGCACCGTGCTCGGCGAGCGTCGCGTGGGGCACGCGGGCACGCTCGATCCCTTCGCGAGCGGGCTCCTCCTCGTCGCCGAGGGGCGGGCGACCGGCATCCTGGGATGCCTCGGCCTCCTTCCCAAGCGCTACCACGCGCGGGCGCTCCTGGGCGTGACCACCGACACGCAGGACCGGACCGGCACGATCGTGGGGCGCTCGAGCGAGATTCCGAATCGGGAGCGGGTGGCGGGAGCGCTCGATTCGTTCCGCGGCCCGCTTCGGCAGCGACCGCCCCTTTATTCGGCGGTCAAGGTGCGCGGTGAGCGCCTGTACGAAGCGGCACGGCGCGGCATCGAGGTGGAGCGCGAGCACCGTCCGATCCAGGTCTACGCGCTCGAGCTCCTCCATGCCGACCCGCCCGAGGTCGTGCTCGACGTGACCGTGAGCCGCGGCACCTACGTCCGCACGCTGGCGCATGATCTCGGCGAGACGCTCGGCTGCGGCGCGCATCTCACGGAGCTTCGCCGCACGGCGAGCGGCCCCTTCACCGTGGATCAGGCGCTCTCGTGCGATCGCGATTCCAAGCATGGACGGGAGGCGTTCCGTGAGCGCTCGCTCGCGCCGGAGGAGGCGCTCGCCTTCCTCCCGCGCGTCCGGCTGACGGCGGATGAGGCGGCGCGGCTTCGCCATGGCCAGGCGCCCGCATTCGACCCGGCGCGCGTCGAGCCGTCCGGCTCCAGGTGGCCGCTTCCTCCGGGCGCGACGGGGTGGCCGGTCTCGTTTCTCGGTCCCGACGGTGCGCTTCTCGGAATCGGGCACGCGACGGAGGAACAGACGCCGGGGCTGACCACACGGCTCCTCCGGGTGCTGGCGGACGGGTGAGCGCCGCCCCGCGTCCGATCGCGCTCACGATCGGGGTCTTCGACGGGCTCCACCGAGGCCATCAGCAGATCGTGGCCGCCACCCTCGCCGAGGCGCGATCGCGCAGCGGCGCGGCGTGGGTCGCCACCTTCGACCCGCACCCCGACTCCGTGGTGCGCGGCACCCCGGACCGGCCCTGGATCACGCCTCCGGGGGAGCGGGCCTCGCTGCTTCACGCGATGGGTGTGGACCGGGTCGAGACGGTGCGGTTCGATGACGACGTCCGCGGCCTCACCCCGGAGGGATTCCTCGATCGGGTGCTCGGCCCCGGCGCGCCGCTCCAGGCTCTCGTCGCGGGTCCCGACTTCCACATGGGGAAGGGACGGATCGGCGACCGGGCCTATCTGGAGGAGCTGGGGCGCCAGCGTGGGTTCGCCTATCGCGAGGTCGCCTTCCTGGAATCGGGCGGGGGGAAGCTCTCGAGCACCCGACTCCGCGAGGAGATCGCGGCCGGCGCCGTGGATCACGCGGCCGACATCATGGGCCGGCCCTACGCGCTCGAGGGAACCGTGGGCTCCGGCGCGGGGCGGGGGACCACGCTCGGGTTCCCGACCGCGAATCTCGAGGTACGGCCGGAGAAGCTCCTCCCGGCTCCGGGGATCTACCTGTCCCAGAACCAGTTCGACGGCCGCACCTGG
>Ga0207703_10001019_pt1 | contig 26917 bp, 25 predicted proteins | sample KBSSwiS12_FD_184304 | JGI IMG/M metagenome (GOLD analysis project Ga0207703, IMG submission 184304) | Switchgrass rhizosphere microbial communities from Kellogg Biological Station, Michigan, USA - KBS Switchgrass S1-2 (SPAdes) (version 2) | ecosystem: Host-associated > Plants > Roots >...
CAGCAAGCCACTAACGCAGGTCAATGCGACACTTCCGCGTCTGACGACAGAATAAGAGTTGGTCGGGGCAAGACAGAACCCGGGGGAGAGCACATGCGAGTCAACGCTGCGCAACACAACTGCCCTCGCCAGACGTTGAACGAGGTGCTGGTCGCCGAGCTCGGTTGCCTGAGAGCGGACCTGATCGCCCAGCCTGTCAGCCCGAACAGCCCCGCGGCGGCCGGCCTCGGACACCAAAACTCGGCTGCAAACACCCAGCCCGGCAGCCCGGGCGCCACCCCCGTTCCCGCCGCCGTTCCCGCCGCCGTTCCCGGCGCCGGCCCGGTGCGCCTTGCTGCGGACGGTAGCTCCCCCTGCCCAAATCCTGATCAGAAGGTTCTCCTGACTGCAGCAACCTACCGCGACTCTGAGGTGGACCGCGTCAACAATCTTAGCCAGATCTATCAGCAAATCGGCTGCTGGTCGCAGCATTCAAGGAAGGGGCACCCGGGGTACGCACCGCTTTCGGCATTGTGTCTGTCAGGCGGCGGCATCCGCAGCGCAACTTTCAATCTCGGGGTCCTGCAGAGCCTCGCGCGGACGCAGCTGCTCGGGAAATTTGACTATCTCTCCAGCGTTTCCGGCGGCGGATACATTGCCTCCTGGCTGCGGGCATGGATGCATCGCACGGGCGTTTCCGATGTTGTCGGCGAGCTCGGCAGCGGGGCCAGGGGCCGCAACCCCCTGGCAACGGAGCCCAAACCGGTCTCCGACCTGCGCGAATACAGCAACTATCTGACACCGAAGATGGGCCTGTTCTCAGGCGACACCTGGTCGGCCGCAGCCACCATCGCCCGCAATCTGCTGCTCAACTGGTTGGTGCTGGTCCCGCTGCTGGGAGCCGTGATAGGAATTCCGCTGCTGTTCCTGTTGTTCATCCGGACCACGGGGTTGCCGGTTGACCTGCCCTTCTACCTGTTGGGACTTGCTGTTTTCATTGAGGTGGTCGCAAGCGTGTTGGTCTATCAGGCGCGCCGCTTTGCCAAGAATCCGGACACGCCGCAGAGCTATTTTGTTTTTCGCTGTGTGCTGCCCATCTGTCTCGCCGCCGCGGCGCTTTCAGCAGCCGGTATCGGGCTCAATATGCCCTGGAGGGAATTGCAGCCCGCGCCTTCCCGCATCGACCTGTACACGCTCTGGGGGTTTGCCGGCATCTGGAGTATCGGAGTCCCCGTCCTGGGATGGGCCATCGCCGAGGTGATTGCCCACGTGGTACCCCGCGCGCAGGCAGCGACGACTGGCAAGGCCGACAAGATCAAGGATGACAACGTTAAGCTGTCAGACCAGCAGATCAAGGAGGAAGCGAGGCAGGTCTCGCTGGGACTCGAGATCGCGGCACTCCTGTTCTCCGGCGCGGTCGGTGCATCCTTGTTCGTGGGAGCCGTGACGTGGTGGTTCTCCTATCTCTACAACCATCCGGCGCTGTACGCGATTCTCGTGCTGCCGTTGCTGTTGGGGATGTACCTCTTAACCCGCGTTATATTCATCGGCATCGCGAGTCTCAACGACGAACAGGGAGACCCGATCGCCCAAGCCTCGATAGACTCTGCGGAGGCGCAGCTGCGCAGCAGGATCTCGAGTAACGATGCAGACCGGGAATGGTGGTCGCGCCTGTCCGGGTGGGTATTGCTGATCATAACGTCCTGGGTGGCGGTCACGGGTATCTGCCTAATCGGCTGCTATCTGCCCAATGTCCTGTGGGGAATATTCCGGATCGCCAAGGAAAATCACGATACGGTGAGCTATGTTGTCAAATGGGTCGTTGCAGGCGCAGGAATGCTATCCGGTGTCATTGCAGCCCTCACTGCGAGCAGCTCTCAAACACCATTACAGGGTAACGGACAGTGCAACCCCACTCCGCCTTCCGTCACTCGAATACTGGCAATTGCAGGCCCGCTGTTTCTCGTTTGCTTGATCATGGTGCTGTCCTGGGGCGTCAAAGGGCTTGCCGAGGCAATCATCGGTCCTGCCGAGCTGTTCAGACTTCATTTCAACAGAGCCGGCGCCGCGCAACCGGTTCCTTGGCTGGCAACGGCAGAATTCGTGGCTCTACTGGCCGGCCTGGTGGTCGTGGCCCTGATTGCCAGCCGGATTTCGAACGTGAATCGTTTCTCTCTGCATGGTATGTACCGCAATCGGCTGGTGCGCACCTACCTTGGCGCCTCGAACTGCGCGATCAATGGCGCGGAGGGCCGAACTCCCGACCCGTTTACGGGTTTTGCGCTGAACGACAACTTTCCGTTGCATCGATTGTGTGCGCCTGCGCGCGCAAGCGAAGGGGCACCGAATCGCGAATTTGATGTCGTACGCCCGCTGTCCATCATTAACACCACGCTCAACCTCGTGAATGGCGGCAGACTGGCGTGGCAGCAGCGTAAGGCCGAATCGTTCTCGATGACACCGTTGTTCTGCGGCAGCTGGGCCGAGGGCTATCGCAAGTCGAAGGAATACGGTGGGCCAGGCGGCATCACGGTCGGGACAGCCGTGACGATTTCGGGCGCCGCGGCAAATCCAAACATGGGATATTCATCCTCACCGGTCCTTGGATTCCTGATGGCCATTTTCAATGTTCGCCTGGGAGCATGGCTCGGAAACACCAATGCGGAGGGCGATCGCACCTACTCGCATCCCGGCCCGCGGCGGGCGATTCTGCCGTTATTCGCTGAAATGTTCGGACTGACCGATTCGAAGCGCCCGTATGTCAATCTGTCCGATGGGGGCCACTTCGACAACCTCGGACTCTATGAAGTCGTGCTGCGGCGCTGCCGCCAGGTTCTCGTCAGTGACGCAGGCCAGGATGGCTCCTTCTCCTTTGAGGATCTGGGCAACTCAATCCGCAAGATCCGCATCGATTTTGGAATCAATATCGTGTTCGAGAAGATTCAAATTCTGCCCAACACGCCGGAGAAGGAGGGACTGTGCTGCGCGATCGCCCGGATTTGTTACAGCGATGTCGATGAGACACCCGCCGAGGATGACGGCTGTCTGATCTACATAAAGCCCACCCTACGCGGCCGCGGAACGCAAGTTCCGTACGACATCTATAGTTATTCGCGCGGCAGCGCCACCTTTCCACACGAGTCTACGGCCGACCAGTGGTTCAGCGAATCGCAGTTCGAAAGCTATCGCGTATTGGGATCACATATCATGGAGCAGTTGACTGAAAGTCCGGGTGCGCAGCGACCTGCTGACTTCGACGCTTTTCGCGCAAGCGTCGACGACTACATGAGGGGTGCATCCATCGCTGGGGCCTCCCCCGGTGCGACCGAGTCTGGGGTCGCCCTCAGCAAAACCACCACAGGCGCGGCGGTAACTGCAGCCGTCACGTCAGATGTTGTTTCGGCAGTGGCATCGGCCGCTGGTGCGGCGGCGGCGGCGGGAGATCTCGCCGTGCGCACGGAGGTCTGCTCACAATCAGCGGCGCCGGATTCTGATCAACATCCGGGCGGCGTTCTGCTACACGCAGACAAGGCGGACGGTCGAACAACGCCGGACGCCTAGGCCTGCTGCCCGGACGAGTCTCAGGGCCCGCAGTGGCAAAGAGACCTGGCCAAGCGCCCTATGGCCGCCTCCGCGTCGGCCACAGACCGCCGGTGACGCTCGTCGCCGAACTCCTGGTACTCCGTGCAAATGAAATGGGTCTGGGTGACACCAAGGTAGTGCGCGCAAGTGCGGATGTGAGTCTCCAGGTGGTTCATGTGCTCGCGAATGCCACCTGGCTCAAACCCGAATTCGCCCCGAGAGCTGAGGATAACGAGTGTTTTGCCCGTCAACACGGGTGACAGCGGCCACGTCTTCTCTTCGGCATTGAAGGCGAAGGTGCGTCCAACACGAATCACCATGTCGAACCATGCCTTGAGTGACGCTGGCATACCATAGTTATACATCGGCGCGCCGATCACGATGATCTGCGAGCGCTCCAGCTCGCTTATCAACTCATCCGAGACAAACAATACCTCACTCTGCTCATCAGTACGGTCGGCCTCACGAGTGAAGGCGGCCGCGATCCATGCCTGGCTGACAATAGGTGGCGGGTTGCGCCCCACATCCCGATAAATCACGACGTCCCGCGGGCGCAGCTCGAGCCAGTAGTCGATGAACTGCCGGCCCATGCGCCGCGTGACGGATCGATCCAGGCGCGCGCTGGAGTCGATGTGCAGAATAGTTGACACCCTTGCCCTCCTCCCGATAGTTTCCGTTGGCTTGCCGCAGAATAGAAGGGACCTTCGTATGAGCGCAAAATCAAGCTCCTCATGTACCGGATGAGTTGTATTCAGCCACTTCCGTGAGACGTTTACCGCCACTTGCAGCATTGCGTGCATTCGAAGCCGCAGCGCGCCTCATGAGTTTCAAACGCGCGGCCGCGGAGCTATTCGTAACGCCCACGGCTGTGAGTCACCAGATTCGACTGCTCGAGCGGAGCATCGGGCTGAAACTGTTTGAACGACATCCACAACGGCTTGTTCTGACGACCGCGGGTCAGGAACTGTATCCGGTTCTGCGCGAGGGATTCGACGCATTCGCCCAGGCAATTGCCGAGCTGAAAGAAAATCCCTCGCATACAGCGGTTACTGTGTCGGCGACTCCCGCATTCACGGCACGTTGGTTGATTCCGCGCGTCCCGTTGTTTCGCACAGCTTTCCCGCATATGGACTTGCGGCTACATGCCAGCAACGATCTGGCGGACCTCCAGGACGGAACCATCGACGTCGCCATTCGCTATGGTCGCGCGGATCAGGCGGGACTCGTGGCGGAGGAACTGTTCGCGGATGTGTTCGCGCCGGTGTGCAGTCCGCATCTCGGTGTGCGCTCGATCGAGGATCTGCGCTCGCAGTCGTTGATCCACTTCGAATGGCGGCGCGTGCGGCGCGACACACCAACCTGGCGTCGTTGGCTCGAGCGCGCTCGCGTGCGCAAGCTGGCCAATCGCGCGGATCTTGCCTTTACCGATGAAAGCCATGCGATCCAGGCGGCCATCGCCGGCCAAGGCGTAGCGCTGTTGAGCCTGCTGCTGGTCGCGGACGAACTCGCGAGCGGAGCGCTGGTCCAGCCGTTCGACACGACTCTCGAGGGCGGCCGCTATTTTCTCGCGTACCCGCAACAGTTGGCCGGGTCGGAAAAGATCGGCGCCATCCGATCGTGGATCATGAAGGCGTCAGAGCACGTCGATCGGGCTGTGCCCATTCGCGCGTCATCACGGGGTGGCAAGGCGGGGAACCGGCACCAATAGGCAAATGGCGCAGATCATGGCCTCGCGTCCTGCCCACCGTGTCACGTTTCGGGGAGCGGTGTGTCTTTAGGTGACTATGGAGAGCAGCCTCAAAACCGATTATGTCAGCGACCTCGTCATCGCGGCTCAAGGCGGTGACGTAGCGGCGTATGGCAAGCTGGTTCAGGCGACCCAGGCCTCGTCGCTGGCCGTCGCCCTGAATGTGCTGCGCGAACGAGCGGGCGCCGAAGACGCGGTTCAGGAAGCCTACCTACGCGCCTATCGGACCCTGCGCGATTTGGAAGATCCGGCTGCCTTCGCCAGTTGGCTGCGTCGTGTCGTAATCACGGTTGCGCTCAATCTTCGGCGTACCCACCGTGTCACCTTGCTTAGTCTGGACGATGTCCCGAACGTGCCAATGCTCGACGAAACGGAGAGACGTTGGTCCGACGCACAAAGACACCGCTTGGCCGCTGCCCTACTTACACTGAATGCCGAGGAGCGTCGTATCTGCGATAGGCGATACCACGGCGGTTGGTCGTTTGCGCGTCTTGCGCAAGCCGCAGGAATGCCTGAGGCAACTATGCGCAAACGCCTCCAGCGCATCCGCGACAGGCTGCGCCAGTTCATCGAAGCCGAGGAGATCGTAATGATGAAAGAACGTGGAGTGGAGCCAGGGGCCATGGCGGCGCTGCTGCCCGGCAAGATCGTCGAACTGCTCGCCAGCCCACGGCTGACCGACATACCCGAAAATCCAGTCGGCCGCATGCTCGGACAATTGCGCGAAGTGTATCCCGAGTTTACCGAGCAATCCTTGCCCGAGATCGTGGATGTCGCGGAAGCGCAGGAGATCACGAAGGAAGCGATGTACGTGCAGCCTACAGAACTGCACCACGTCGATGCAAACAAGATCTTGCGGTATGACCTGACGCTGCCGTTGTTACTCAATGTCCGTTATGGAGGGCGGCCGATCCGGGTTTGGTCGTCGGGAAAGACCTATCGGGTATGCCAGGCCGATGCCACGCATCTGGAAGCGTTTCATCAGTTCGAAGTACTGTGGCTCGACGACCGTGAAAAGTTGGACCCATGGCAATTGACGGGGCGCGTGTTGCAGTCAGTGGATCGCACGCTGCCGGGACGAGCAGTCAAGATCATGTCGGTTCAATATCCGATGTGCTCGCGCGCATGGGAAGTTGAGGTCGATGAGAGCGGAGAGTGGGTCGAAGTGCTTGGCTGCGGCATTTTCACGGACCGGATCGTGAGCCATCTCGGCGGCGATCCAACGCGTCACATCGCCATGGGCGTCGGTTATGGCCTGGAACGTATCGCCATGCTTCGGTATGGAATCGATGACATCCGCAAGATTGACGTTAGTCGCGTCGCGTGATCGAGTGATCCTCCGCCGCGCCGATCCAAGGTTGTCAGCCCATGCCGGCATCGACGTCCGCCGCGCTCCCGTCGGAAGGCGGTAACGAGCAGTTCAGTCTGACGAGGGTGGATCCCCTTTCGATCGTCGCCTGGAGCGGATTGCACGTGCGCCGCCGGAGGCCTCCTTGGTCCGCCGTCCCGGTTCCTTGTCCCGATCTTTCAGCCGCACCGTGAAGGTCACCCCCAACAGCGCCATCGACCCCTTCATCGTCGGCTTCATGCCGAGCTCGTCCACAACGCCCAGGATCTCCTCGTCTGTTGCATCGAGCAGATCTCGATCAAGCGCTACAAGGAGACGCTCGAATCCCAGTTCCGGTCGTGTGGTCTTCATGGTTGGGGCGTCCTCAGGCCGACTCGTATCAGGGCACGCCGTATGCGCTTACATGTCGAATCGTAGTCGGTCTTTGACATGGCATAGGCGGTGCAAGTCTCCTCGGGGGTCCACCCTTCGTAGAGCGCCAAGAGTACCTGTCTGGCCTGCAGGTCGTCTTCGAAGAGGCTGTCAATTGCCTGCATTGCCTCGATCGCGATGCTTCGCCGCTCGGGGCTCGCTGCCGGGTCGGGAAGCTCGTTCTCCTGGAAGTCGATTGACCCGAGCTCGGCAAGCAGTTTCGGAGACTGCCGGGCTTCTCTGCGGGCTTGCCGCCAGTACTGTTCCTTAATACTGCGCATGACCCCGGCCAGAAACGCCACCATCGGTACGCCTTCGGGTAGCCGCCGCGACCCGTCGAGCACGCGTGTGAATGCCTCCTGCAGAAGATCGGTCCAGCCGATGTGCGGAGGCAGCCCTCGAGCGTGTAGCCGCGCGATCACCTTGAGTCGCAGTAGATCCGCCACCGTGACGAGTTTCGCGTCTAAGGCCGCCCTCGCGGGCGTTCTGGATGTCAGCTCGAACGCCTCCGGCCAGCTCTCGAGTGTGATGCGTGTCTTCATCAGTTCACTATGCGCTGATTGCACACGCGCGCGGACACTCGCGCGTAAAATCAAGGAGCACAGGCTGGCGGACGTTATTGGGTGGGTTCGACCGGCGGGCGATGATGGCCCATGGCGCCCTGCTCGATCAGGTGCAGCCGGCCGCCAGCGTTGTCCAAGATTGTGACCGACGCGTTGGCAGGTCGAAACGGCGCGAAGTCGTCCCGTTCCAAGGCAGCACCAACCGCTGCATTGATCACAACGTAATGCGAAAACACTACGATGTCGGTGCCGCACCGGACGAGGAAGTCGAGCGCAGCGTTGCGCCAGGCGCGCAGTTCTGCATCCGCGCTGCTCCAGGTTCCCTGCATCAGTCGCGTCAACCAAGCGTTACGCTCGGCACGCGAAACGCCGCGTGAGGGAATTTCAGCCACAGCATCGACGATGTGCGCAGTGGCTTGCCATACAGTCTCGAGTGGCGCAGCGGTCTCGCGTGCCCGCTTCAGTGGGCTCGACGCAATCGCCAACGGTCCGAGCGGAGCCAGCCTTTCGGCAGCCGCGCGGGCCTGCTCGCCACCGAGCGCGCTGAGTCCAGGATCGTCCGCATCGGTCCAATGTGCGGACGCTTCGCCGTGTCTTACCAGATATATCCTCGCCACCTGTGCCCCACCGTCTCATCCGGGATTCGATCTGCGGCACATCGTACACGTGCGCACTCGGTGGAGTCAGCCGCGGGGCTCTCCTGCAGGTCGGCTCGTCAGCCTCGACTCTCCACAACAGGCTGATGCCCCAGGCTTTGGCTCAAAGCGTCTTTCAACACGACGCCCGCATCCCGCACGGACTGCTCACAACGCCAGGCGACAAAGCCATCGGGCCGCACCAGCGATGCACCCGATCTCGAAATGCCGTAGGCCTGCGGAAAACCGCCTTCGACGTCATCGAAATCCTGGCCAATGCAGTAAGCCTCGAGAGGCAGTCCGCCGAAGTGTTCGGCGGCGGATCTGGCAGCGCCTACCCACGAGCCGCCCTCGGCGCCCGCCAGCAACAAGTAGTGTCCAGTCAGATCGATCGTAGAAAGGCGTTTACCTGCACGCATGAGCCAGACATGTGGGGCTCGCGAGCCGGGAACTCCGCAGGTCGTGCGCGGATCGGCGTGAATACCGAGCGGCGAGTTGTACATGTAGCCGAGTTCGATGTCGAGATCATCGACCAGGGGTTCGGGCTGTTGACTCGATTCAAGCCACGGGGCCGTCCGCGCCACGTAGCGTGAGAATGCCTGCTCGACGGTGAACCGGGCGACGGGCTTGCGTTCCAGCGCGTATGTGTCGAGCAGCCGTGGACTGGCATGTCCTCGAATGACAAGCGCGAGCTTCCACGCAAGGTTGTGCGCGTCATGAATTCCAGTGTTGCCACCGAACCCGCCGTTGGGTGGCATCAAATGCGCGGCGTCCCCCGCGATGAAGACGCGATTGTCCTGGAATTTTTGCGCGACATTCGCGGTCGCGCGCCACCGGGTGTAGCCATCTATTCTCACCACGAGATCCGGATCGCCCACGGCCGTACGAACGAGATCGATAAGCCGATGCTCGCTGAGGTCCGCGACGGCATTTGCGGCAGCTTGCGAATCGAGCTTCGGATCGCCCAACGTGTTGATTGCGAAGAAGCCCGCTTGCGCGCTGCGGTTCAACCGGAAAAATCCATGCAGGACCGGATTGTTTACATAGATGAGGCTCCACGCATTGTTACCGATCCAGGGCGACAGGTCCGCGGTGAAGTAGATGGTCACTGAATTGGAGAATACGCCGCGCCCCTCATAGTCTATTCCCAAGCACTCACGCACCTTGGAGTGACCGCCATCCGCAGCGATAAGATACTGCCCACGTAACTCGCGCGCGTTTCCGCCATCGACATCCTCCACGGTGACACTGACACCACTGCTGTCCTGGCGGACATCGATAAGCTGCACACCTTGAAGGATCGTGGCACCGGCTTCACGTGCACGGTCGCGAAGAATCGGCTCGAGGCTCGGCTGGTTTAGAAACAAACGACGGCAAGGGCTAACGGCCTCAACTCCCTCGTTCAAGTTTGCGATGATGTCCGCAAGCTTGCGGCCCGCGAGGCAATCCATCGCGACGATGGCGCCCTCCGGTACGAAGTCCCGCGCGGATTGCTCACGCACGCGGCTCTCGATTCCTACGGAGCGGAACATCTCGAGTGTGCGCATGTGGAAGAATGCAGCTCGCGGCAGCGGCGAGCTCGCCCGCAGACGCTCGATGGTTACCGAGCGAATCCCCTGGTGCGCGAGGAATGTCGCGGCCGACAGGCCAACCAACCCTCCGCCCGCGATCAGGACTGGATCCTGGTCCACCATGGCTATCAGCGTACTACGATCAGGCGATTTGGTGCAGGCGGTACGTTCCAGCGCCCGGGCAGGCGATCGGACGCAAAGGTCGAGGCAATGCTGCTGGCCACATGCAACTCAAGGCTATCTCAGCCGTTATTACAACGCGGGCGCCATCACCCATCGGCGAGCCCTTATCGCCAGCGCGCACCAGCGCCGCAAATCTGGACGACTGCGCAGCAAAGGAGCGGACAATGACCGATTCTGCTCTCTCTTCCGGGCAAGCCAGGATGGTTACCGGATTATTCACGGGTAGGGAAAGCGCCGAACGCGCCTACCGCTCTGCAACTCAATTGGGCTATGAAAGCTCCGACATCGCCGTGCTCATGTCAGAGCAGACGCGGGACCGATACTTCTCGCCTGGCGCAGACGTCAACACGGACTTGAGCAGCAACGCCCTCAAAGATGCAGCCGGAGGCGGCAAATCTGCCGACGAGTTGGGTGGGCCTGCTGGCGGCACGATCGGCACGGTCGCGCCCGCACTTGCGGGTGTGGGCACCCTGCTGCTCGTTCCCGTTCTGGGTGTCGTTGCCGCTGGACCTATTGCGGTAGCGCTCGCCGCTGCTGGAGCTGTTGGGCTTGCGGGTGCATTGATAGGGGCACTCACGAAATGGGGCATACCTCAAGGACGCGTCGAGGAATACGAACAGGGCATTCGCGCCGGCGGCATTCTGATGGGAGTGAAGGCGCGCTCTGACAGGGATGCGAGCAACCTGGTAAACGAGTGGCAGGCGAGCGGCGGACGGCTGGTGCATTCGTAGGAATCTGAACTCAACGCAGGGGGGTTGGTATCTCGTACCATTCCTCCCGGCAGTGTTGCGGCCTAGCCCCCCGCGCACTGAGGCATCGGCGTACAGGTCAGACTCGGGCCTGGCCGGTTCATCAGGTTCCTGATTTCCTGGCTCTTGAGCTGCTCCTGCCGCATCTGCGCTTCATTGAGACACACCCTGCTCTTGAATTGCGTTCCGGTGGCAGTCTCCAGGCGGCAATAGTAGATCTGCCCTTTGTACATCTTGGCTTCGTAACCGGCCTTGATGTACGCGCGGTCGATTGCGGGAGTGGGAGCGGTGCCGTTCGGGGCCGGTGCTGCAACTTGATTCGCAACGGCTGCCGCTGGCGCAGATGGCTTTTGACCCGCGGGCGTCGGCTGCCGGGGGGAGCTCGAGCAGGCGGAAATGACTATCGCGACCAGACCGACACCGACTAATTTGAGATCCATACGCGTCCCTCTTACGTCGCATCAATTGATGTGTCCTGCCCCCAAGGATAACCCGGCGCGAACAGAAAGAGCTGCCTCGCTCAGCCTGGTTTTTCTGAGTTCGGCCTCGGTCGCGACCCGCAACCCGCTAAATTCGCCGCCGTGCACCGTTCCCCGCAACCCGGTAAACTGTCGCTTGGTTGCGGCCGTAGCTCAGTTGGATAGAGTACCGCGCTTCGAACGCGGTGGTCGGGGGTTCGAATCCCTCCGGCCGCGCCAAATCTCTCACTGTCTATTCCGGGGACATATCCATCATGTCTTTGCCAGCGGCTGGCCTCCCTCGGACACCGGCAAGCCCCGCGCAGCGGCTGATCCGGTCTCACCTCACCCCTTCCAACGCAGAATCATCATGAAGTACGTCCCAGCAACTCGTCAGGCAACCTGCCGCACTGAAAAAAGCAGTCGCGGGAGACTCGGCAACGTAGCTGACCCCAAGGACTCATATGTTTCGTTTTCTCGAGGAATATCTCAAACACTTCGCTCTTAATCTCGGACAGGCGCTGCAAGGCGTTCGCTATTTATTCTCCCACCCCGATGTCGATGAAATAGCATCAAAAGGCTCATTCAGGCATGCGGTCCTCTCTGCCCGCTTGCGCTCGAAGCGAGTAGGCAACGACCTCTTCTTTGCGCTCATTCCACCCCACACGCACCACTCGCGAGACGAGCTCGGCTCGATGAGACGGACTCGGACGTTGCAATGGTTTCAATACGGCTATTGCGCCTGGCGCTTTACGGAATCGGGCGAAATCAAACCGGATCTGGCGCGTGTGGACAGGCGATGGGATCCAAGATGCCGAAAACCTGACCCCGGGTGATACCAGTCAGAACCACGCACGCAACGTTCAGCGGATCCGTCCCGGCAAACCGGGACGGCTCCAGAATACCTAGAGGATCTTGGTACTGACCACACCCGACAGAGAGCTCTCCTTCCCACCCGCCGTGTATGAGGTCACAGCGAAGTACCACGTGCCAGCAGAGAGATTATCCACCACGTAGCTCGTCAACCCAGGGTTCGAGATACTCACCGACTGCGTCATCTGGTCCGGGCTCGTCCCGTAGTGCACACGATACCCAGCCAGATCAGTCAGAACTGAGCCATCGCTGTTCTGCGTGGGCGGAATCCAATCGAGCATCGCGTTGCCCGTAGAGGCCTGGTTACCCGTCGAGGTCTGATTTACGGAAACAGAAAACGCCGGCAGCGACGTGCTCGCTTTGCCGTCGCTCACCGAAATCACGATTTTCGCGTACGTGCCTACATCAGTGGCCCGGGGCGTCCCCGACAGCGCACCGGAAGTTGGGTTGAAAGCAGCCCAAGCGGGTTTTCCCTGAATGCTGAAGGTTAACGCACTGTGCTCAGCATCGGATGCCGTCGGCCTGAAACTGTAGGCCGAGCCTGCATTGACTGATACAGCCGGATGGCCCGAAATCGTAGGCGGTGTGTTCGCTGCCACCGGATTGGACACTGTGATCGAGAAAGCCGGCAGGTCCGAATGGCCGTACCAGTTGAACGCACGAATGACGATGTTGCTGTACTTGCCGACGTTGCTGCGATTCGGTCGCCCCGACAGCCGGCCGGTGTAGTCATCGAATTGCGCCCAGGCCGGTTTGTTCAGGATATCGAACTTCATCCGACCCGTGCTGGATTGGGTGGCGGTCGGTTGGAATGCATAGAATTGTGGGAGCGTCACGCTGGTAGCGGGCGCGCCGGTGATGACAGGCAACTTGCTGACAGTTGCGGCAACGACAGTTGAAGACAGCGAGACCGGCGTAACGACGAGCGCACACAGCAGTGCGGAACGTGCGAACGAAGCAAAAGACATTGTTGGTTCCACCTCAGGCAATCGTTTTAAAACGGTCGCCAGGGCGGCAAAGCGTGACTCGCTGACTGACTGAGCGTCGTCCAGCGACTCGATATGACGGCAGCACCACTTGCAGGTGCCCTTGCCGGCAACCCCGCTATCTCAAGTTCTTCTCGGAACTCGAGACCGGAGGCTTTGCGTCCCCGCCTTGCGACGGGTTTGCCCTTGCGTTGTGGGAGTAGTGGACCTCGAAACGAGGCCCGTGACAACTGTCAGCAACCACCGACACTTTGCTCACTGCGCGAGCAAAACACCGGCTACAGCACAATTGTGATTCGCAGCAATGAGCTGCCTTATGGGAATGAGGGGGACCCGCGATGCGGCCACACTATTGTTTGCTGTGCCGCACGAGCAACAATCCATCGACTGATGCAATCTATCGCAATCGCACTGACGCTGCTGCCAAAGGCCGAGCAGGCTTGCATGAGCCCAGTGGCCTGGGCCTCATGGCCCGCCCAGGCTCACTTGCGCTCCCGATTCCTCTTGATCTCCTCACTCAACTTCCGCATGTCATCCAAAGTCCGACGCGGCTTGTGAGGCGCACCCGCCGAGGTAGCCGTGCTGTAAGGATCAAACCCCTCGACAGGCGCCGCGGGTTCCGGCGCCAACTTCGCCGACGCATCCTCCTGCAACTGCCGCACCTGTTTCGTATCCACATCGCGGCTGAACTCACCCGTGCCGACGCGCCATTCCCACACAGGCTGGCCGCGGTCATCGTGAGTAACACGGCCGGATTGGGGGTCGAGTTTTTTGAGTTTCTGGGTCATTGGCGCGTCCGCTCCCTGAACGGAGAGTAAGAATGGCGGCGGAGGATAGGGGAGCGCGAACACAACCGCAACGCGCCAATCAACACAAAACCGCATGCACCAAAAACAACCAACACAGGGCGCGTTTCTATGTAAAAACCGCGCCGAAAGTCGCACCCAACGGTCAGACCAAAGTCTGCGCGGCACGGGCCCAGGCAGCCGAAAAACCGGCTGCCTGTACAGCCCGACTACCAGTCCCTAGTCCTCAAAGCCACGATCCCCACAATCGAACTCGTCAATCTTCTGAGGTGTATATCCCGGCAGATCCGTATCCGCAAAGGCGAACACAAACCACCTGTTCGGATTATCGATCCCCGTCGGATGATTGCTATCCGTCACCGTAGCAACGTAGTCGTTGTCGTTCGCGACAAAGAGTGTGTGGCGGGTGGAACCAGCCACAGTCACATCCGGACCGAACGCCACTCCCTCGAGTTTGGCCGGAATGTCGTTACTCCCAAAACCGGCAGCGTTGAGCACTGTGACAATGTCGAGGAACAGCGTCTTCGTCACCGCCTTTGGCACCAGGTTCGCTGCGCCAGTGATCCCGCTAACGTCCTGCGCGCCATTCAGGTCGATCAGATACAGATGCTTGAAAGCGGCCGTGGAGCCGTCACCCAGCCCCTTGCCATCGCGCTCATCGACGAGGAACTGATGATCATTGACAGCCACGATGTCACTGACCGTCGGGTACTTCGGCTTGGCCGCCGTCCCGATGTTGGTCAGAGGATACCCATACTCATGAGTGATCCCGGTGAAGACGTCGATCTTGACGATGCGCGTGACCGCACCATTTGTACCACCGTCCTGGATCAAAGGACTCTGCATAGCACCAAAGAGCGTGCGCCCATCAGGCGAAATCGCCAACCCTTCCATTCCCTTATTGGCAACCCGGCCCGAAGTGTTGCCGCTGATTTCAACCGTACCCTGCGGGCTCAAATTGCCCACACCAAACTTGTCAGGCAGCCTGTACGCCCTAACCCGGGCGCCCGATGCACGATCGAATTGATACACGTACGGCCCGTATTCATCGGAAATGAACACACTCCGGCCATCACGGGACACCCGGATGCTCTCCGCATCGAGACGCCCGTCGCTCGAATTCGTGGACAAACGCGCCGGATCAAAATTGTCCGAGCGGCCCGTGAAGTAGTTGCGATGCTTCTCGAAGTTGAGCGCGGGCGCACCGCTGCCCACACCGAGTCCGGCCCCAGTCCCGTAAACCAGCGGCGTCCTGCTGAAAAACAGTGTGGTCGAACGCAACGTTGGAGTCAGCGTGAAGGGGAATGGCGAACCCGCGTCGCTCGGCAGGAGACTCAGATCGAGCGTATGAAAGCGCTCGATGTAGGAAGCCGTGTCGTCGACAGCGCTATTGTACGAAACCGCGTTGGGGCCGCGGTCTGGAAGCGCAAGGAACGTAGTGCCACCAGCGTAAGCCAATCCGGATCCGATACCGCCAAGTCGATCCCCCGGCACGCCGTTCTCCAGCGGCTTGGCCGTGTTGTGCGCAAGGTCCTCGTACGTTCCACTGATATTGCCGGTTGCTATCAACTCGACATCGGCGTGCGCGGCGGGAATACCAACGAGCGACGACACAGCGAGCCAGGCAAGGTGCTTATTTTTCATAGAGCGCGACCCTTTCGGGGTGGTTGTGAGTCTTTTGGCCATCGTCTTACATTTTCGTGACGACGCCGTTACACAACCACCAGGGGGCTCCGCCCCCATCAGCGCCCCCGCAGGGGGTTCCCTCCCCGCTGGGGATTCCCTCCCCGCAGGGGATTCCCTCGCTGACCGCTCGGTCGTCGCTGACCGCTCGGTCGTCGCTAACCGCTCGGTCCCACCTAAGCGGCAGCAGCCGCGTGCTTCCCCCTGTAAGCCCGCAAGCCCTGAATAAACGCCTCAACTTCCGGCTCAGTACCAATCGTGATCCGACACCAATTGCTATATGGCGGGAATAACCGCCCCACGAGGATATTGCGTGTCTTCATGAAACTATCGAAACGCTCCAATGGAGCGCCGGTATCGAAGAACACGAAGTTGGTTTGCGGCTTGGCATACGCCAACCCGAACCGCGTGAGCTCGTCAGTGATCCGCTTACGGCTGGCAACGATGCGCTGCCGGGTATCAGCCAGAAATACCTTGTCACCGAGGCTGGCACGCGCCGCACGCATGGCAAAGATATTAGGGCTACTCATACGCACAGCCGCAATCTCTGCCGCGATCTCAGGCCGCGCAATCCCATAACCGCACCGCACCCCCGCCATCCCGTGAATCTTCGAGAAGGTCCGCAGCACAACCACGCGCTTCCCGGCCGGGACGAGATCCGAAACCGTACGAACATCGCTGGCATCGGCAAAGTCGAGATAGGCCTCATCCACAATCGTCGTCACCGACTCCGGCAGCGACTCCACAAATGACCGAATGGAGCTCGCGCTGATGGCCGTCCCCGTCGGGTTGTTCGGATTGCAGACATAGACAGCACGCGTCCGCTCGGACACCGCGGCACGCATGGCAGACAGATCGTGATTGAGCTGTTTATCAACCGGCACGAACTTCAGATTCGCGCCAGCGTGTTTGGCGTAGTTGGTCAGCTCCTCGTAGGTGGGTCCCGCCGCGATGATCTCGCCGCCACCGCGCCCGTGAAGAAACCCAAGGGCGCACAGCAACTCGCCCGACCCCGAACCCAACACTATATGATCGGCCGGCATGCCTTCGACATGGGCAATCGCCTCAACGAGCTGGTTGATCTCCTCATCCGGATACCGGCAAGACCCCGGAATCGTCCCGTTGATAATCGCGCGCGCCGCCGGCGAGGGCCCGTAAGGGTTCTCATTCCAGCACAGCACGATCGGCTTCGACGCGGCGCCAGTGCCCGCGGCAGTGCCCGTAGCAGCAGTAGCGCCAGCCCGCGCAGCCTGGCCAGCCCCAGTCTGGCTACCTGCAGAAAGGGCTGCCTTCGGGCTCGCCAACAACAAAGCGGAGGCAGCCAGCAATTCACGGCGACTCAAGTCCATCAGAAAGCCCCCCGGGCAGCAGTTTTAGTTCGAGACAGTGACCGCGCCCTGCGCGGCCCGGCCAACAGTGCCGCAGCCTACGCAGCCCGACCTGTGACCCCCAGCCTACGCTGGCCGTCACTATTCTGCATACGCCGCCAACCCAGCAGCAAGCGCATCGGCAACCACCCGGCACCGAGCACTCGAGCGCAGGTCCGCATGCATCGCCAGCCACATTTCCAACTTGAAGGAAAACGACGCCGGCAGCAGACGCACAAGATCCGCACGGCGCGCGAGCCCTACCTGACAAGCCCCGATCCCAAAGCCGGCACGCAAAGCCGCGAGCTGCGCCAGATCACTATCACTCCTGAGCGCGAACATCCCCCGATCGAGCCGGAAACCCCGCGCCTGGACCGAGCGGAGAAACGCATTCTCATGATCGAAGCCAATCAGGCTGTGCCCGCGCAATTCACCGACGTTCGACGGCGTACCCCGCCGCTCCAGATAGTCGCGGCGGGCATGCAGCCCCAGCTCGACATCACCCACATGCCGCACCACCAATGCCTGTTGCGTTGGCCTGACCATCCGCACGGCGATGTCAGCCTCCCGCCGCAGCAGATCCTCTGTCCGGTTCGACAGAACCAGCTCGATCACCAACTCCGGATAGGCCTGATGAAGCTCGGCCAGGATCGAGGGCAGCACCTCCGCCCCAATAACCTCACTCGCCGTGACTCGCACCGTCCCGCGGGTCCCGGCACGCCCAACGGCCGCCCGCACAAGCGCTGCCGCGGTAGCCTCGAGGCTCTCCGCATAGGGCCGCAGCTCCAAAGCAGCCTCCGTCGCCGATAGGCCATGCTGCGAACGGGTAAACAGCGATACGCCGAGCGCCTTCTCGAGCGCGTCCACATGTCTGCCCACTGTGGGCTGGGTCAACCCCTCCTCCCGGGCGGCCGCCGATAGCGACCCCGTGCGCAACACGCTCAAAAACGAGCGATACAGGCTCCAGTCCGGGCTCCCGATAGTCATACAAATATATATATCTCACCGACTAGTTTGGTCAATTCCGTTTTACCCGACCCGCGCGCATCCTGTTGCCCATCGCAACAGCGCACAAACGGACTGACCCGCCATGACACAGACCACCCTCGCCACGACACAGACAAAGGCAGCCCTGATCCTCGGAGCAACGGGCGGCATAGGCGGCGAAATGGCCGCAGCTCTGAGCCGGCACGGCTGGGAAATAAAGGCCCTGCATCGAAACCCTGCAAAGGCAGGTGCAAGCACCAGAGACGGGAGCAAGGGGCCGGCAATCACGTGGATTCAAGGCGACGCCATGATTCCCGCCGACGTGATCAAAGCCGCCCAAGGCGTCTCCCTGATCGTCCACGCAGTAAATCCCCCGGGCTACCGCAACTGGGGCCAGCTGGTGCTCCCCATGCTCGAGAGCACGATCAGCGCCGCCCGCGCCTCCGGCGCCCGAATCCTCCTGCCGGGCACCGTCTACAACTACGGCCCCGACGCCTTCCCAATCCTCCGCGAGGACTCACCGCAAAATCCGCAGACCCGCAAAGGCAAGATCCGCGCGGAAATGGAGCGCCGCCTGAAAGTCGCCGCCGCCAGTGGAATCCGCTCTCTGATCGTCCGCGCCGGTGACTTCTTTGGCCCCTCGGCCGGCAACAACTGGTTCTCCCAGGGCCTCATCAAACCTGGCAAACCCGTCACCTCCATCTCATCCCCGGGCCGCCGCGGCCTCGGACACGCCTGGGCCTACCTGCCCGATCTCGCCGAAACCATGACACAACTCGCCGAGCGGGAGTCGGCCTTGGGAGCCTTCGAGACATTCCACTTCGAGGGCCACTGGGACGCTGACGGCACACAAATGACACAAGCCATCCGTGCCGCGATTGGCAATCCCAACATTGCAGTGCACAGTTTTCCGTGGCCGTTGGTCACACTGCTGTCACCCTTCGTGACACTGTTTCGCGAAATGCGGGAAATGCGCTACCTGTGGCGCCAGCCACTGCGGCTGAGCAACGAGCGACTTTTAGGCGTCCTCAAGAGCGAACCGCATACACCCCTCGAGCAGGCTGTCAGAACCACGCTGACTGGCCTAGGATGTCTGAAAAGCTAGCAGCCGATCCGATATAGGCTACTGGGGGGAAAGTCATGTCGGGGAATGTCATGTCACCAAGCTTCGTTCACGGATTGGACAGCGCACAACTGCGGTTCGAAACGATCGGCCAAGCCCTGGACGCCAGCGTCGTCAAATGGGGATCGAACGATGCACTCGTGGTACGCCACCAAGGCATCCGTTGGACCTACACAGAATTCAAACAACGTGTTGATGCCCTGGCCGCCGGATTTCTCGCCCTCGGATTGTCGCCAGGGGAGCGGCTCGGCATCTGGGCACCCAACTGCGCCGAATGGACACTGACCCAGTTCGCGAGCGCCAAGGCAGGCTTGATCCTCGTCAATCTGAATCCTGCCTACCGCGCCAGCGAGCTGGAGTACTCACTCAACAAGGTTGGCTGCCGCGCGCTCGTGATCGCGGAGCGGTTCAAGGCGACGGCATGCATCGATGAGTTGCGATCTGTTGCGCCTGAGCTCGATGACTGCCCGCCAAACGCCCTGCGGTCGGCGCGGCTGCCACAGCTGCGTGGCGTGATTCGCCTCGGCACCCAGCCCAGCCGCGGCTGCATCAACTTTGACACAGTCACCCAACTCGGTCAGCCACAGGACTTCGCGCGCCTGCAGGAACTGGCGCAAGACCTGCAGCCCGATGATGCCTGCAACATCCAGTTCACCAGCGGCACCACCGGCTCCCCGAAAGGCGCGACACTCAGCCACTTCAACATTCTCAACAATGCCTATTTCGTCGCGCGCGCCCTCAAACTCGCCGCAACCGACCGCATGTGCATCCCCGTTCCCCTCTACCACTGCTTCGGCATGGTCATGGGCAATCTCGCCTGCATATCCCATGGCGCCACCATGATCTATCCAGCGGAATGGTTCGACGCGAAGTCAACCCTGCAGACACTCGAGGCAGAGCGCTGCAACGTGCTGTACGGCGTACCCACAATGTTCATCGCCGAGCTCGAGCACCCCGAGTTTGCCAACTACGACCTGACGAGCCTGCGCACCGGTATCATGGCCGGCGCGCCCTGCCCCATCGAAATCATGAAGCGCGTCATCCGCGACATGCACATGGAGCAAATCACCATCGCATACGGCATGACCGAGACGAGCCCGGTCAGCTTTCAAAGCAGCACCGACGATCCCATCGAACGCCGCGTATCGACTGTTGGCCGCATACATCCCCATCTGCAGGTGAAGATCGTGGACCCCGAGGGCCGAGTCGTGCCCATCGGCTCCCAGGGCGAGATACTGACCCGCGGGTATTCCGTCATGAAGGGCTACTGGAACGACCCGGAACGGACCCGGGATGTGATCGATGACGCCGGTTGGATGCATACCGGCGACCTGGGAGTCATCGATGCGCAAGGTTATTGCAACATCACGGGCCGTTTGAAAGACATGTTGATCCGCGGCGGTGAGAACATTTTCCCCCGCGAGGTCGAAGAGTTCCTCTACCGGCACCCCAAAGTGCAGGCCGCGCAGGTATTCGGCGTGCCGGATAAGAAGTACGGCGAGGAGGTCTGCGCCTGGCTGCAGCTCAGACCCGGCACGACCGCGACCGCCCAGGAGATCCGCGACTTCTGCTGCGGCCAGATCGCCCAGCACAAGATTCCCCGCCACATCCGGTTCGTTACCGAGTTCCCGCTGACTGTCACGGGCAAGGTACAGAAGTTCATCATGCGTGAGCAGATGTGCGCCGAGTTGCGCGTGAGCGTCGAACGTACCGCCTGACCGTAGCGGCCGCGACTGCGGTTAGCTACAGTCGCCTTCCATGGCCGAAAAGAAACGTTGCTCCTGGGCGTCGGGACTCCAAGACCCCGAATACCTGCAGTATCACGACGAGGAATGGGGACGCCCCGTCCACGACGACCGCCACCTCTTCGAAATGCTCATTCTGGAAGGAGCCCAGGCCGGTCTCTCCTGGTCCACCATCCTGCACAAACGCGCCAACTACCGAAAATCCTTCTCGTCCTTCGACCCCAAAAAGGTCGCCCGCTTCGATGCAAAGCGGCGCGCCACCCTGATGCAGGATGCCGGAATTGTCCGCAACCGACTAAAGATCGACTCCACCGTCACCAATGCCCAGGCGTTTCTGCAAGTTCAGAAAGAGTTCGGCTCCTTCGACAAATACCTGTGGAACTTTGTAGACGGCAAACCAGTCGTCAATATCCGACCCGCCGGCGAGCGTCTGCCAGCCAGCACAGATCTGAGCGACGGGATCTCGAAGGACCTCAAGAAGCGTGGCTTTCGCTTCGTAGGCACTACGATCATCTATGCGTTTCTACAGGCCGTGGGAGTGGTGAACGACCACAGCCAGGCCTGCTTTCTCGCTCCCAAGCCAGGCAAGGCGTCCGGCACAGCCGCCAGCGCACGCAAGAAACGCGCGGCATAGTTCCGCCTAGCCGGGGGCGCCGCCGCGCCACTAAGATAGCGGTCCAACCACAAACGGGGATTTTCGGTATGAAAGTGTTCATGGCCATCACGGCGACTGCCGTACTGTCGGCTGGAACGGCCTACGCAGACTGCAGCTATCCCCCGCCGCCCGACCATCTTCCGGATGGCAATACGGCAACGCTCCAGGAGATGGTGGAGGCGCAGAAGACCGTCAAAGAATATGACAAAGCCATCAACGCCTACGTCGCCTGCATTCAACTCGAGCGGAACGACGCCGTCAGCAAGTTGGCGCCGAAACCCGGTGAAAAGCCGACTGTCGACCAGAAAAAGGCCATGGACGACATGGAGCGCGTCGAGGTTCAGAAGCACAACGCCGCCATCGACCAGCTGCAGAGCGTCGCCGACCGCTTCAATGAACAGGTAAAGGTCTTCAAGGCGAAGTCAGCCGGCAACTCCAAAGGGTAATGCACCCGTGTTGAGTCCCGCCCAGGCCGACGAGTTGATCGGGCAGCATCTGACCTGCCTCCCGATCGAATCGCTGCCACTCGCGCAATGTGCAGGCGCGGTGTTGCGTGAGAATATCTACGCGGAGCGGGATCAGCCTCCTTTCGACCGTGTTGCGATGGATGGCATTGCGGTCGACAGCAATTCGGTCCACCACGGCACCCGCCGTCTGCATATACAAGCAACGCAGGCCGCGGGTGACCCACCGCTGTCACTTGCGACGCCCACTGGCTGCATCGAGGTCATGACCGGCGCTGTCATGCCCTCTGGATGCGACAGCGTAGTGCCGGTAGAGCAGATCACCGTCCGCAGCAGCGAGGCCGAGCTCTCTGCCGGCGTAACAGTCGAACCCTGGCAAAACGTCCACCGCCGCGGCACTGATACACGCCAGGGCACGCTGTTGTTATCGGCGGGCGCGCGGCTACGCGCCCCGGAAATTGCCATTGCCGCCTCCGCGGGAATGGCACGCATTCGTGTCAGCAGCCAACCCATGGTCGCCGTCATCTCGACAGGCAACGAGTTGGTAGAGCCGGGCGAGCCCATCCTCCCACACCAGATCAGGCGCTCCAACGCCTATGCCGTCGTCGCAGCGCTGCGCAGGCACGGTTTTCAGCGCGTTGCTGACGATCATATGTTGGATGATGCAGCTGAGATCAAACGCCGGTTGAAATTCCACCTCGAGACGCATGACGTCCTCGTCCTGAGCGGCGGCGTATCGATGGGCAAACTCGACTTCGTCCCAAAAGTGTTGGACGAGCTGGGCGTGCAAAGCGTGTTTCACAAGGTGGCGCAACGGCCTGGCAAACCCATGTGGTTTGGCGTTACCAGCTCCGGTACCACGGTGTTCGCGTTGCCCGGCAACCCCGTCTCCACATTCGTCTGCCTGTCCCGCTACGTACTGCCGTCGCTGTACGCCGCAATGGCCCAAGACCCCCTCCCGCCCGAAAAGATGGCCCTTGGCGGTGAGGTCGAAAACAGCACCAGCCTCACCTTCTTCATGCCCATCCGCGTCGAAGTGGACGACTGGGGCCGTGCCTGGGCCATGCCCCGCCCCACCAACGGATCGGGCGACTTCACCTCACTGGCCGGTACAGACGGGTTCGTGGAGCTGCCACCCGGCCCCAACAAATACCCCAAAGGGTTCGTTACCCGCCTGCACAGGTGGTGAGCTGGTGACCCTACTTGCGCCCGTTGCCGGCAAAAGCGGCGGTCACGCCGAGGCCGATAAACACGCTGCCGGTGACGTAACGTTCCCAGCGAAAGGAATGACCTTTGCGCTTGATCCATCGCCCAGCCGTGCCAGCGACCAACGCATATAGACCATCGCTCACCAGTCCCATCAATGTGAACAGCAGGCCGAGGAAGGCTATCTGGGACGCCACCGCGCCACGCGAGGGATCGACGAATTGCGGCAAGAACGCCAGGAAGAACAACGCCGTCTTCGGGTTCAGCAGATTGACCACGAAACCGTCGCGATAGAGCCGCCCCAAGCTCCGCCCCGGCAGCTCCCGCTGCGCGGCCAGCGTGTCCGTCCGGCTGAGAATCCGCCGTACCCCGATATAGATCAGATAACCGGCACCCGCAAATTTAACGGCCGCGAAGGCGAGCGCTGAGGAGGCGAGCAGCGCCGAAAGTCCGAGCGCCGCCGCTAGCACATGTACAAGAGTTCCCGTTGTGATACCGAAGACCGAGGCCAGCCCAGCCATGCGACCTTGTTCAACGCTGCGCGAGATGACGTAGAGAACGGCCGGACCAGGGGTCAGAAGCAGCAGCATCGCCGCCGCGGCAAAGACGCCGATCGACGTAGCGTTTGGTATGACGATGTCCATGCAATGAAGCTCCGTCTGTATGAAGGCCGCCGTACCCTATCCGACCGTGGACAAATGAGTCTAGGGACCACTTGCCCTTAAGATGGCGACGCCGTCCCGTGGATTGGCGACTGCGCTGCCCGTTCCAGGCCGGCCGCCGGCCGGCCAATCTGCCGCGCAGCCACCGCTTGCCTAGCCGGCTAGCCGCCCTCATATATGGGCGGATACAGCCCGGATTTGCCCTATCTCCGACGCCATATTGGCATTCGTCGCGGCCCGGTGGTAATTACCCGTACAGATCATGGCCAAACCCGAAGTCGTCGTCCCCCTCAGCGTTCTGAACGGCCCGCGAGACACCCTCGCCCGCCCTGTCCGTGACCTGCGCATTTCCGTAATGGACAGGTGCAACTTCCGCTGCCCCTATTGCATGCCGCGGGAGAAGTACCACGAGCGCTACAAGTTTCTCGGCTCCCACGAACGCCTGTCCTTCGATGAAATAGTCCGCCTCTCCCGGCTGTTCGTACGTTTGGGGGTACGCAAGCTACGCCTCACAGGCGGCGAACCCCTCCTGCGGACGAACCTCTCCGACCTCATCGGCGATCTCACCGCGATACCTGGCGTCGATGACGTCGCGCTCACCACGAACGGCGTCCTGCTGGCACGACATGCCGCGGAACTCAAAGCCGCCGGTCTGAAGCGAATCACCGTCAGCCTGGATAGCCTCGATCCCGACGTGTTCGCCCGCATGAGTGGCGGATTCGGGGGTCTCGCCGACGTCCTTGATGGCATCGAGCACGCGCGCAGTGCAGGTCTCGATCCCATCAAAATCAACGCCGTCATTCAACGAGGCCTTAACGACCACACCGCGCTCGACCTCGTAGAGCGCTTCCGCGGCACCGGCGTCATCGTACGATTCATCGAGTATATGGATGTCGGCAATCGGAACGAGTGGCGGCCAGATATCGTTGTCCCTTCCAAGGAGTTGGTTGCCCGCATCTCCGAGCGCTGGCCGCTGCAACCGCTCGAGCGTGACTACCGTGGCGAAGTAGCGGAGCGATACAGCTTCATCGATGGCGCTGGCGAAGTAGGATTCATCTCGTCGGTGACACAACCCTTCTGCGGCGATTGCTCACGTGCACGGCTGTCCTCCGACGGCGTGATCTACACCTGCCTGTTCGCCACCAAAGGCACGAGCCTGCGTGACGCGCTGCGTGCTGGTTCTACAGACGACGAACTCCTGGAGATAATCCGCAACGTATGGCTAGCCCGCACAGATCGTTACAGCGAGAAGCGCGCTGAGCTGCGGCAGGCACCTGGCGATCATCGCAAAGTCGAAATGTTCTACATTGGCGGGTAATGTGAGAAAAGGAAATGCAACCAGGGGGGCCACGCGTCCAGCGAGCGATGTCAGCACTACGAGGGGCCTCACGCATCTCGACGAGCGCAATCGGCCGACTATGGTTGATGTCAGCGAGAAGGACGTCACACACCGCATAGCAACCGCCGAGGCACGCGTCCGATTTCCACCGAACGTTGCTGAAGCTCTCCGCAAGAGTGGCCACCGCACAAAGAAGGGCCCGGTGTTCGACACCGCCATCATTTCCGGTGTCATGGCCGCCAAGCGCACACATGACCTCATCCCCTTCTGCCACCCACTGCCCATCGACAAGTGCGCAATCGAAATCGATGACACGCGCAGCGGCGAGATCGTCATAACCTGCCAGGTATCCGTGCACCATCGCACCGGCGTTGAGATGGAAGCCCTCACCGGCGCTTCTGTCGCGGCGTTGACCATCTACGATATGTGCAAGGCGTTATCGCACGACATCGAGATCACCGGCATCCGCCTGATCGAGAAGACCGGCGGCAAGCGCGACTTCAAGCGCAAAGCGTAATTCAACTCATGAGCACATCAACGACCAAGGCTCCGCCGGACGCCGCCCCCACTACAGCAGCCGCACCAATCTACGCCCTGGTATTAGCCGGCGGCCGTAGCACGCGCATGCAGCAAGATAAGGCTGCGCTGACCTATCACGGGCGCACACAACTCGAGTGGGCAGTATCATTGCTGCAGCCACATGCGCAACGTGTATTCGTCTCCGTGCGCCCCGATCAAACTGACGATCCGGTGCGCGCGCGCTTTGATCAGATCGTAGACACCCAGGAAAACCTCGGACCCGTCGCGGGCATCATGGCCGCGCAGGCAAAGCACCCGCAGGTTGCGTGGTTGGTACTCGCTTGCGACCTTCCCTTCCTGGACAACGCAACGCTGACGCATTTAATTGCCTCACGGCAACCGCGACGTCTCGCGACAGCGTATCGTTCCAACCATGACGGGTTGCCGGAGCCATTGTGTGCGATCTACGAGCCCGCCAGCCGCGAGCCGCTGCTCGCGCATGTTGCGAAAGGCAAGGATTGCCCGCGCAAGTTCCTGATCAACTCGGACGTCCACTTGGTTGACCAACCCAATCCGCAGGCGCTCGACAATGTGAACACGCCGGATGAATACGGATCGGCAGTGGCGACGCTGAGTTCCCCTCGCGCTCCGATGCCGGCAGCCGGCGTAGCTGCGCACACGGGCGCCGCCCTGAACGGCGCCTCTCCCGACAAGCGCATCAAAGTTCAGTACTACGCCATCCTCCGCGAACAAGCAGGCCGCAGCGACGAGTCAATCGTCACAGCTGCACGCACCCCTCGCGACCTCTACATCGAGTTGAAGGCACGCTATCCATTCTCCCTGGCTCCCGAAATGCTGCGTGTAGCCGTCAACGCAGAATTCGGCGAATGGTCACAACGTCTCGCAGACGGCGACTCCGTCGTCTTCATTCCCCCCGTCGCAGGCGGTTGATCGAGAAGCGTCAATGGCCACCTTCAGTTTCACGCGCGAAAAAATCGACGAAGCCGCCTTACGCAAACAGCTATTCGACCCCACCGCTGGCGGTTACACCTCATTCGAAGGTTGGGTTCGCAACCACAACGAAGGCCTCGCCGTCCGCCATCTCGAATACGAAGCCTTCGAGCCGCTCGCCATCAAAGAAGGCGAACGCATCGTCGCCGAAGCAATCACCCGTTTCGGTATCGAACACGCCGCCTGCGTACACCGCATCGGAGACCTCGCCATCGGCGACATGGCCGTCTGGGTAGGCGTGAGCGCACGCCACCGCGCCGAAGCC